>Ga0196976_1000057_pt1 | contig 72386 bp, 62 predicted proteins | sample S3v_513CmetaG_FD_148644 | JGI IMG/M metagenome (GOLD analysis project Ga0196976, IMG submission 148644) | Soil microbial communities from Anza Borrego desert, Southern California, United States - S3+v_5-13C | ecosystem: Environmental > Terrestrial > Soil > Desert | place: USA: California...
GCCAACGGATGCGGACCGCCGGCGTCCTCGCCGGCTGTCGTGGCGGCGTCCCGCGCCGCCACTCCCGCCCAGGGCGCAGGCGCGGGACGCCTGCGCGACAGCCGGCGAGGACGCCGGCGGTCCGCTGGGTTTCCGTTGGCCAAGCCAGTGCGTCCTGCTTAGCGTGAGATCCGTTAGGCCGACCGAATACGAGTCTTCGCGGGTGCGATGGTGGAGACGACGGGCCGACACCGCAGCCCGCCGTCCGACTGCGAAGGCTTTTGTAGGTTGGCGCGAGGGTGACGAGTTGGCGGAGCCCAATGCGACCGGCGTCCATCTTCCGTCATGCCGGAGTCAGCTGTAGAATCACGCCATGGAAACGCGCACTTTTGGAAAAGAAGCCCCTGTCGCCTTGGTGACTGGGGCGTCCTCGGGCTTCGGGAGGCTCACCGCGGAACTCCTACAGCAGGAAGGTTTCTGGGTCTTCGGCACGAGCAGGTCTCCGAAGAATGGTGAGTCAGCAGTCGAGATCATCCAACTGGATGTCAGGAATGACGAATCAGTCCGCAGGTGCGTGGACGAAGTGATCAGCCGCGCCGGGCGCATCGACGTGCTGGTCAACAATGCTGGTCAGATCCACGCGAGCACGATCGAAGAGACGTCCCTCGAGCAGGCGCGTGCTGTGTTCGAGACGAACTTCTGGGGCGTGGTCAGGATGACAAACGCGGTTCTGCCACATCTGCGGCAGCGCCGATCCGGGCTCATCATCAATGTCGGCTCGTTAGCCGGGCTAATCGGCGTTCCAGGGCAGGGCTTCTATTCGGCAAGCAAATTCGCGCTCGAAGGATACAGCGAGACGCTGTCGGTTGAGCTGCAGGCGTTTGGCATTCGAGTGGCCATCGTAGAACCAGGCTTCTTCAAAACAAACCTGCATCAGTCGATTACGACGCACACAACGCACGATATCGCCGCCTATCGTGAACTACGCACTGCACTCGCGGCCTCGATATCGTCCGCAATAGAGCGGGGCGATGACCCACGCAAAGTCGCCGAAGCCATTGTACGTATTGCCACCAGCGGTGACGATAAGCTCCGTCACCGGGTCGGCGATGATGCGCGTTGGGTTCCTAGGCTCAAGGCCGCGCTCCCTGAGCGGGCGTTCCGGAAGGCGATTCTGCGCCGTTTCGCGGGTGCTCGCGATAGTAGAGATGCATGATAAGCGCGACGTTGTAAACCCGCGGCCTAACGCCGCGTCGGATAGAATTGCCGCCTGAGTGAAACGCTTTCGCCGGACATCGCCCGCTCTCCGGAGCCTGTCATCGAGGCCTACAAGAAAGACGTCGATCGAACGTTGAGGTCGTCCTCGAAGTGAGACGTGCCGGCAAGGCGCTGCGGGGCGAGCAGAAATAGTGCAGTCCAAGACACTCCTCGTCGCTTTGGCCGCAAGCAACGTAGAATTCGTCTCATCGACGGGCTCGCGGCAACGGAGCTCGAAACGATACGCGAAGAGCGCGACCGTCGTGAGTGCCAGAAGGAATCGATGACCAGGTTTCGCATACCGGCGGATCTTCAGGTCTGGATCGAGACCCGCAAGCGGTATCGTCTGTCTCACGCCGTCATCCAGATGGCTCGCGAGCTGGGTATGAATCCCAGGAAGCTCGGCGGATTGAACAATCATCGCCAGCAAGCCTGGAAAGCTCCGTTACCAGAGCTCGTCGCGGACCTCTACCTCCGTAGATTCGGACGCTCTCAGCCGGAGACGGTCATGACGATCGAACAGATTGCCCGCAACCAGTGGGAGAAGAAACAGGAGCGCCGTGCGCGTCGAGCCGCGGAACGGGCAACGGCACAAAACGAAGAAGAGCCCCCGTTCTGAACAGCTCCCAAGCAGGTGACCACTCATAACGTAGGGCGGGCTTCAGCCCGCCATCCCCGGGGAGGCGGGCTGAAGCCCGCCCTACGTTCAGGACGGCCTCCTGTTTTTGCTAACCTTGCGCGGATGCGCCTACTCCGGGTTCTCCTCGCACTGGCAGTGCTCCCGCTGCAGGCTCAGATGCCGGTCATCGAATCGATCGACGTGCGCGTCGTCAACGTCGACGTAGTGGTCACCGATCGCGACGGCAAGCCGGTCACGGGGCTGACGAAGGAGGACTTCGAGATCCTCGAGGACAAGGAGCCGCAGAAAATCACGAACTTCTACGAAGTCCGCGGCGGCGAGTCGGTGCAGGCAAGCGAGCAGACGACGCAAGCGGCGCCTGCACCCGCCGCGAAGCCGCGCAACTTCATCCTCTTCGTCGATACCCAGGCGATGCATCCGGTGCTCCGCAGGCACGTACTGGCGGAGCTGAAGAAGTTTGTCGACGAACGAATGCGGCCGCTGGATCACGCGACGGTGATCCGTTGGTCGAACAAATTGAGCATCGAGGCGCCGCTGACCACCGACAGGGCCGCGCTGCACGCGGCGCTCGACAAGATCGGGAACACCGGCACACCCGCTTCGGCGAAGAGCGGGTTTCAGGCGCTGCAGCAGCAGTGCACCCGGCTTCTGAATTTCGCGAAGAGCGGGCGGATGCCGTTCCGCCTGGCGTACGAGGAGTGCATCAGCGACGCGCGCATCGAGACGCAGCGGGTGATGCTCTTCTCGCGCGCGGTGCTCAACGCGCTGGAAGTGGCGATGTCGACCGTGGCTGGCGTCGACGGCAGAAAGATCGTGGTGATGGCCGGCACCGAGCTGCCGGCCCGGCCCGGCACGGACATGTACACGTGGGCGAATTCGATCTTCACGCGCTACATGCAGGGGACGTTCGACGCCGCGATCAAGCAGCCGCAGGAAGAGGCGTACGAGCAGCGGAAGATGCTGGAGGAGCTCGGCCGCAGCGCGAACGCGCACGGCGCGACTCTGTACATGCTGTCGGTCCTGATGCCGACGGACAACCACACGGCGGTGAGCGACACCGGCATCGACGACAACGGGGCGGACCTGGCGCGATCGAGCAATACCGAGGAGGCGCACAAGCTGCTGGCGAAGGCCACGGGCGGCGCGGCGGGATCGATGTCGCGCATCGGGCGGCTGTTCGACACGATCAGCACGGATCTCGATTCGTATTATTCGCTCGGTTACCGGCCGTCCGATGAGGTGAAGGGCACGCGCCCGATCACCGTGCGGATGAAGAACCGCAACTACACGGCTCGCGCGAGACAGAGCTACGCGCCGAAGACGTTCGACGATCAGATGGCGGACCGCGTCGTGGCGAACATTTTTACGCCGGCGCGCGAGAACGAGTGGCAGGTGCAGCTCCGCACCAGCGCGCCACGCCTCGTCGAGCGCGGGCGATACGCGGTCGAAATCGAGGTGCTCGCCGACCCGCGAAGCCTCACGGTCATCCCGCAGGACAACGGCGAACTGGTCGGCGTGTTCAAGGTGTTCGTGGCGGTCGGCACGCCGCAGGGCGCGCTGTCGACGATCTTCCGCCAGCCGAACGAGGTGCGCATCAAGCCCGCCGACTCGAAGGGGTTCCGCGAAACGCCGCTGACGTTCACGGCGACGCTGACGGTGCGGGAGGGGGAGAACCTGATCTCGGTGGGGATGCTGGATCACCTCGGACAGCAGGCGGGATTTGCGCGGGCGACGGTGGTGGCCACGCCGAAATAGCGGAACGCCGGCGTCCTCGCCGGCCGGCGGCGCAGCTGCGGCCTCCCAGGATTGCGCTGAATTCGACGCGCTCCCACCTGAAAACTGCTGCGCACGTCCCAGTACGTGCGCAGTCGCTTCAAACTTTTGGTCTTACAGGAGAAAGTTTTGGTCGCTCGGAGCTTTCGTTTGGCAGACTCGCGCTGATATTTGGTCGGTTCGAGCTGGCGTTTGCTCAGTTCGAGCTGGCGTTGGGTAGGTTTGAGCGAACGTTTGATGGCTGGATGCTGTGTATGACTCGGTTCGAGCTTTGGGGTTGGTCGCCTGGAGGTATTGGTTGGGTCGGCTCGGGAGAATTTTGCTTCCTGGCTGCCAGGCGCAGCTCGGAAATTGATAACGCCAGCATCAGCCGAGCAAAATGGCGGTGCGGCGGAGCTGGAACGAGCACGAGCCGGACAAGCAGCAGCATCAACCCGACAAACGGAATCATCGGGCTCAGTCGATCGAATCATCGACGGACTCAATGGAAGCGTCGAGCGAGTCGAGAATTGCCTGGGTCGAGGATCGTAGAGATCGCAGACGGGCAGGTGTCGGATGCCGTCGGGTGGAACGCGAGCTCCTCCGTCACCGATCGGGAACGTTTCGCTCTCCCGCGAACCCCGGCGCGGCGGCGCCGTATCTCCGGCCACGGATGAGTGTCACGAAAGGAAGATTCAATGATCGGAAAGTATTTCGCCGCCGCGGCTGCGCTGCTCGTGGCGGTTTCAGTTTCTGGCGCCGAGGCGGCCGGCAAGACCGCGGCGCAGCGGTTCGGGACCTGGGGCATCGACGTGGAAGGCATGGACCGCTCGGCCAAACCGGGCGATGACTTCGTCGCCTACTCCAGCGGGAAATGGGCCTCGTCGACGGAGATCCCGGCGGACAAGGTCTCCTACAACTCGTTCAACATCCTCGGCGATCTCTCCGAGGCGCGCGTGCGGGCGATCATCGAGCGCTGGGCGGCGGACGGGAAGCTGAAGGCCGGCTCGGACGAGGCCAAGGTGGCCGCGGTGTACCGCAGCTTCATGGACGCGGAAACCGCGGAGAAGCTCGACTCCAAGCCCATCCAGCCGTATCTCGCGTCGCTGGCGAAGACCACGAATCACGAGGAGCTGGCCCGCTGGATCGCGCGCTCGTCGTCCGCGTTCAGCCGGACGCCGTTCGGGGTCTTCGTCGGCGATGACGCGAAGGACCCGGACCGGTATGCGTTGTACATGGGCCAGGCCGGCCTCGGCCTCCCCGATCGCGATTACTACCTCCGCGACAACTTCAAGGGGCACAAAGAGCGCTACCAGCAGTACGTCGCGGACATGCTGAAGCTCGTCGAGTATCCCGACGCCGGCAAGCACGCGGCCGACATCGTGGCCATGGAGACCAGGATCGCCGAGGCCCACTGGCCGCGCGCGGAGAGCCGGAACCGCGATAAGACGTACAACCCGATGACCCTCGCGGAGCTGGAAAAGTACGCGCCGGACTATCCGTGGCGGGCCGCCTTCCAGGAGGTCGGCCTGGGCAAAGTCGAAAAGATCGTCGTCCGCCAGAACACCGCGCTGCCGAAGATCGCCGCCGTCTACGCGGCCACGCCGATCGAGACGCTGAAAGCCTGGCAGGCCTTCGCCGTGGCCGACAACGCGGCGCCGCTGCTCTCGACGCGGTTCGCCGACACCGCCTGGGAGTTCCGCTCCAAGTTCCTCTCCGGCGCGAAGGAGCAGCGCCCGCGGTGGAAGCGGGCCATCGGCTGGGCGGATGGCACGCTGGGCGACGCGATCGGCCGCACCTACGTCGCCGAGCACTTCCCCGCGGACTCGAAGGTGAAGATGGAGAAGCTCGTCGGCAACCTGCTGGCGGCGATGAAGATCCGCATCAACAGCCTCGAGTGGATGAGCGCGGACACGAAGAAGGAAGCGCTGGCGAAGCTGGCCGGCTTCAAGGTGAAGATCGGCCACCCCTCGAAGTGGCGCGACTACTCCGCGCTCACCATCAAGGACGGCGACCTGGTGGGCAATGTCGAGCGCGCCGGCAGGTTCCAGTGGAACTATGACCGGGCCCGCATCGGCAAGCCGGTCGACAAGGACGAATGGGCGCTGACGCCGCACACCGTCAACGCCTACTACTCGGCGGTCAAGAACGAGATCGTCTTTCCGGCGGCCGTGCTGCAGCCGCCGTTCTTCGATCCGCAGGCCGACCCGGCGGTGAACTACGGCGCCATCGGCAGCGGGATCGGTCACGAGATCACCCATGGCTTCGACGACCAGGGACGCAAGTCGGACGGCAAGGGCATGTTGCGCGACTGGTGGACGGCCGAGGATGCGGCCAAGTTCGAGGCGCAGGCGGAGAAGCTCGGCGCGCAGTACGAGGCCATCCCGTTCAAGCAGGGGGCGGACTACAAACTGATCGGCAAACTGTCCGCCGGCGAGAACATCGGCGACCTCGGCGGCGTCCTCGTGGCGCACGAGGCCTACAAGCTGTCGCTGAACGGCAAGCCCGCGCCCGTGATCGACGGCTTCACCGGCGACCAGCGTTTCTTCCTGGCCTACGCCCAGGTCTGGCGCGCCCTCTACCGCGACGAAGCGCTGCGCCAGCAGCTGACCACCGGCCCGCATTCGCCCGGCTTCATCCGCGCCTTCGCCCCGCTGCGCAATGTCGACGCGTGGTACGAGGCGTTCGGCGTGAAGGAAGGGGACCGGCTGTACATCAAGCCGGAGGATCGCGTGAGGATCTGGTAGGTCTGGAGTGCGGCAGCGCCAGCTGCCGCTCTCTATGCGGCAGCCGCAGCTGCCGCGGGCGGGCGGGAGGCTGGCGCCTCCCGCATGGAAAGCGGCAGCTGGCGCTGCCGCACTCCATAGATCAGAACGTTACCTTCCCTACCCCTGCCCCCTGCTGCACGATGGTTGGGACGCTCGCGGCGGGGTCGAGCGGGTAGGCGTACGGCGGCGTCCAGGTGGCCGGGCCCAAGGTGATGCTGTTCGCGCCGCTGTTGACGAAGATGTTCGTGTCGACGTGGCTGACGCGGCCGGCCACGTTGCTCAGGCTCGTGTCGGCGCGGATCGGCTGCGCGACGTTGTCGAAGTAATTGTTCTCCACGCGCACCTGCGCCCCCATGCGCGAGGCGATGCCGTAGTCGCGGATGTCGTAGTAGTAGTTGTTGTAGACGTGCACCGTCCCGAAGCGCACGCTCGGGTTGCGCCCGTCGAGGCGCGTGAAGAAGTTGTGGTGATAGGTCACGGTCAGGTGGCCCGTGTCCTCCGACCCGTTGTCGTCGCTGTGGCCGATCAGCGAGTTCTTGAAGTGATCGTGGAAAAGGTTCCACGAGACGGTGATGAAGTCGCCGGCGTGGGTGATGTCGAGCTGACCGTCGTAGTAGTCGACGCCGTGGGTCAGGTCGCTGAAGAACTCGCAGTGGTCGATCCAGATGTGGTGCGCGCCGTAGGCGATGCCGATCTTGTCGATCGGCGCGAGCGGCTTCTCGAAGATCAGGTTGCGGATGATGATGTTGCCGATCTGGCCGAAGCGGCTGCTCGACCCGATCTTGAACCCGATGCCGACCAGCCGCGCGTCGGAGCCGACCCCCAGGATCGACTTGTTCGACTGCACGGTGATGGCCTCGTTGCCGGTGATCGTGCCGGCCACGCGAATGATGTAGGGAGCGGTCTGTCCCACATAGAACTTCAGGTCGGCGAGCGTGCTCACCGTGACCGTCTGGCCCCCCGCGCCGCCGGTCGTGCCGCCGTTCGTCGCCGCCCAGCCGTAGAGGCCGAAGTCGAGCGAGCCGCCGCCGGTGGGGGTGAAGCTCGCGGTGACGCTGCGGTTGGCGGACATGGTGATCGTGGCCGGATTGGCCGAGCCGGTGAGATCGCCGCTCCAGCCGCTGAACTGGTACCCGGCGGCGGGCGTCGCCGTGAGCGTCACGACCGTGCCGGACGGATAGCTCGACGCATTCGGGCTGCGCGAGACCGAGCCGGAGCCGCTCACGCTGGTGGTCAACGTGTAGCTGGTGGTGCCGCCGGACGTGAACGTGGCCGTGACGGTGCGGTTCGCGCTCATCGTGATCGTGGCCGGATTGGCCGTCCCGGTGAGATCGCCGCTCCAGCCGGAGAAGACGAAGCCCGCCGCCGGCGTGGCGGTCAGCGTGACCACGGTTCCCGACGCATAGCTGGCCGCGTCGGGACTGCGGGAGATCGAACCCGATCCGCTGACGTTCGTGGTGAGCGTGTACGCCGGCGTGGCGGTGCCGGACGGCGACACGACGGCCAGCGAGTGCGCGAGGCGGTTCGCGCCGGAATGGGCCCAGCTCAGCGTGGTCGATCCGGTCGCCGCGAGAGCCTTCGTGCTCGTCGCACCGGTCATACCACTGGCCGCGAGATCCCATCTCTCGGTTTGCCCAGCTCCCGCGGTGAAGGAGCCGGAGTTGCCGCTCCCGACCACGTCCACCACCCAGGCCCCGGCGGCCGGCGCGCTGATCGACGTGGAGATCGAGTCGGCGCCGCTGGTGTCGACCTTCGTCGCCGCCGGCTGCGGGGCCGCCTGGCTGGCCCCGGTCAGCGAGACGGCACCGGCGCTGATGCCGTCCACCGCTCCCTGGAACGTGACGGTCACGTTGTACGTGCCCGCCGCGGGCAACCCGGCGTTGAGGAGGTAGAAGAGCTGCGTCTGGATGATGCCGGTCCCGCCGCCGCTGATCTTGGAGCTCGGTACCGCCGTCAATGCCACTCCGTTGTAGCTGACGCCGGTGATGTTCGCGTCCGCGGTGCCGCCGTCCTCGGCCGCCACACCGACGACGAGCAGCCGGTCGCTGCCTCCGCCGATCGTGTGCGACCAGGCCAGCGAAGTACGACCGGTGGTGGTGGTGGCGGCGCGGCTGGCCGCGTCGAATGCGATGGCCGCCTCGGCCGAAATTGCCGCGAACAGGAAAACGAGAGTGACCGCGAGCACCAGCATGGGGAAGGGACGACGCTGCACCGGGTGGTTGACGTTCACAAGCCCTCCAAATTCATCCGTTATGGTTTGACCAGTGGCCGATGTTGAGTTGTGATTGGTGTGACCTGCGACAATCAGGCCAGCCGCGGCTAACCGCTCGATCCCCGTCCCCGTCGAATCCCACATGCGAGTCCTGACCGCCCTTTTCCTCCTCCTCTCCCTCACTCTCTCGGCCTCGGAGGTGCGCACGCGCGAGATCCTGGCGATGTTCTCGAAGAGCAAGCACGTCCAGAAGCAGAAGCGCGGCGTGACGAAGTCGATCTTCCTCGAGAAGCACGGCGAGCCGGTGACGGGGCGGGACGTGTCGGGTGAATACGCGGTGGACGGGCTGGAGCTGACGCTGCGGATCACGCGCGACGGCGGGAGCGGCGTCGACCGCCGCGGCGCGTTCACGCTGCGCGACGTCCGCCGCGACGGCGCCTTGCTGACCGCGACCAAGGTCTATGCCGACGGGCGCACCCGGCCGCTGGAGGGCGCGTTCATGGAGCTCGTGACCCGCGCCGGGAAGACGCCGGCCGACGCGACGACCACGCGGATGTTCGGCTTCGGCGCGGTCCTCGACGAGCCGTATGTCGTCGAGGGCGCCGTCCATCTGGAGAGGGTGTTCTACGAACGGCAGTGAGTGCGCTATCGTCGCGCGATGATGCATCGCGCGACGCTCCTCCTCGCCTTCGCACTCCTCGCCTGCGCCAAGGAGGAGCCGGCCGTCACGGACACGATGGACACGCGCGAGTCGATCCGCGTGGCCTACGTCGGCGCCCCGGAGCTGCCGGTGCGCGAACAGGCCAGCGATACGGCGCCGGTCATTACGACCTACAGCAACGGCGAGGCGATCTCGGTGCTCGCGGAAAAGGGGGAGTGGGTCGAGGTCCGCACCGGCGACCGCTCCGGCTGGGCCAGGGCAGCCGACCTCACCGACGCCGCCGGGAAGGAGGAGGCGGAGAACAACCCCGACCCGAAGTTCCGCGTCATCCCGATGCCCGTCTCCGCCCCCTCGGCCCGCGGCGAGATCTACATCGAGGCCGACGTGAACACGGAGGGGGAGATCACGTCCGCGCGCGTCCTCGAGAACACCACCGGCTCGGCCGCCCTGGCCGAGCAGAACGTCAACGCGCTCAAGAACGGCCGCTTCTACCCGATCGTCAAGGACGGCGAGCGCAGGCAGTTCAAGTATTACCACCGGGTGCGGTACTAGGCGACGGAAGCACAGCGGAAATGGCCACGGTAAAATGTGCGAGCTATGCACCGGAGCCTTGAAGACATCGCCTCGGAAGTCCTCCAGATGAATGTAGAGTCGCGCGCCGCACTGGCCAAGCGTCTGCTCGATAGTCTGGACGACCTGACGCCGGAGGAGAACGAGCGACTCTGGGTCGAGGAAGCGGCGCGCCGCTATCACCAGATCAAGGCCGGCACGGCGTCCTCTACGCCGTCTGACGAGGTTTTTGCTCGTCTGGAGGCAAGAAACCGCAGATGAAGTCGCGGTTTCATGAGGCAGCCGACGCAGAGCTTACCGAGGCAGTTGCTTACTACGACGGCAAAGCTCTCGGTTTGGGTGACCGGCTCCTGGCGGAAGTCAAGGCTGCAACTCGATCCATCGAGCAGTACCCGGAGATCGCTCCTGTCATCGACCAGGGCGTCCGCGCGAAAGTGCTCGTGCGCTTCCCTATGCGCTCATGTACGTTGTGGAAGAGCACGAGTTGTACATCGTCGCCGTGGCTCACCAGAGCAGACGTCCAGGCTATTGGGCAGAACGTATCCGGGCGGGCGACTAGCGCTCACGTCTCATCCCGCGTGATCCATTTCTGCACGCGGGGCGGGCGCCACTCGTCGAACCTCTTCAGGAGCGCCTCGGCGTCGCGTTCCACGACGGCGATGGCGCGGTGCTCCTCGCGCAGGAAGCGCTCGCGCGCGGCGCGGTCGAGGAACTGCATCAGCGGCGTGTAGAAGCCGTTCACGTCGAGGAAGCCGAGCGGTTTCGCGTGCAGGCCGAGCTGCGCCCACGTCCAGATCTCGAAGATCTCCTCGAGCGTGCCCAGGCCGCCCGGAAGGGCGATGAACGCATCGGCCAGGTCGGACATCATCGCCTTGCGCTCGTGCATCGTCTCCACGATATGGATGTCGGTCAGGCCGCGATGGCCGACCTCGCGCGCCCAGAGCGCGTGCGGGATCACGCCGATCACCTCCCCGCCCGCGCCGAGCACCGCGTCCGCCAGTTCCCCCATCAGGCCGACGCTGCCGCCGCCGTAGACCAGGCCGATGCCCTCGCGTGCGAAGAGGCGCCCGAGGTCGCGCGCGGCCTCGACATAGAGCTCCTCGGAGCCCGCATTCGATCCGCAGAACACGCAGATGCGGCGGATCATCGCTACAGCCCCGCCTCGTCCCACTTCGCGATCGTGTCGCGGATCAGCGCCTGCACTTTGTCCGTCACCTTGCGGTAATACTCGTCCGCCTTCTTCTGGTCGAACTTCGGATAGCCCTGCCCCGGCTGATAGAGGCCGATCGACGACGGGAACGGCGTCGCCGACCAGGTGCCGGGCACGGGATACGCCGTGGCCAGCTTGTCGCTGTAGCGCTCCGGGTGGACCAGCGTGCGGTCGATGGCCTGCACCATGGCCGTCTCGTTCCACCCCGCGTGGCCGCCGTCCTCGCCGAACACTTCCTTCGTCACATCAGAAGCGAACGACCACCAGTTGATCACCAGCGTGCGCACGCGCTTCTCCGTGGCCACTTCCCCGGCCACGGCAGTCAGCACCGCCGTCTGCGGCCCGCCGTGTCCGTTGAGGATGATGATGTTGCGAAAGCCGTTCTTGGCCAGCCCTTCCAGCACCGCCTTCATGTACGGCCGGTACGCGGACTCGGGGATCTGAAACGCGCCGGGATAGGCCTCCATCGAGCCGGTGATCCCGTAGGGGACGGCCGGCGCGATCATGGCGTTCAGCCGCGGCGCCATGGTGCGGGCCATGGCCTCGGGCGCCGTGATGTCGGCGCCGTTGTTGGCGACGCCGTGCGGCTCGAGCGTGCCGGTAGGGAGCAGCACCGTCGTGATCTTCGACGGCACCAGCTCGCGGAACTCCATCCAGTTGATGCGGGCCATGTCGCGCTCCTGCCCGGAAAGCGGGAGCGCGGCGAGGAAGAGCGCGATCGCGGCAAGACGTGTCATGCCGCGATCCTATCGCGGTCCACCTACTTCGCCAGCTCCACGCCGAGGTCCTTCAGCAGGCGCGCGGCGGGCATGAGGAACGACGTCCGGTCATCGCCGCCCCAGAGGATGCCGACGAGTTTCCCCTCCTCGTTCACCACCGGCGCGCCGGCGTCGCCGCGGCCCTTGAAGTCGATGACGATCTGGCCGTCCGGGCGCGTCTCCACGACGCGGGCGGTGGCCAGGCCGGAGCCGCGGCCCATGAGGCGCAGCGTCTCGCCGTCTTTCACCGTCCAGGCGACGCCGGCGATGGCACCGACGTTCGGGATGGACGGGCTCACGGCAACGCCCTCATCGAGGCGGATCAGCGCGCCGCCGCGGGAGTCGCTCTCGTCGACCTTCACCACCGTCCCGATGCGGTCCTTCTCCGTGCCGCCGTCGGCGAGGCCTGGCTGCACGATCGCGGTGCCCGTCTTCCCGCCGGCGATCGAGGCCAGCGTGAAGAGGAAGCGCTCGTTCCCCGACTCCACGACGCAGCAGATCGAGCCGGACGACTTCTCGTCCGCCGGACCGATGCTCGCGCCCGGCCACACCGGACGCACGCGCTCGCGCGGCGAGGCCAGGGCGCCGAAGGCGCCCCAGTTGCGCGGCGCCGGCGCGTCGGCCACGTAGACGTCGGTGAACTGTTTGGTGAGGTCGCGGGTCTTCTCGCGCTCCTCCATGAGCAGCACGAGACTCTCCTGTGCGCGTTGCTTCTCGGCCAGCGCGGCGTCCCGCGCCGCGCGGGCCTCGGTGATGGCGGCCTGCAGGGCGTGCCTCGCGTCGCGCTCGTTCTGCAGCTTGAACCAGAGCAGCGCGATGATCGCCGTGACCAGGATCGTCCCGATGCTGAAGACCAGGCTTCGCCCGCGGCGGATGCGGCGGTCGCGCTCCTCGATCAGCTCGCGGCTGGCCTTCACCAGCGCGGGCAGCGACTCCTTGATGCCGATGTCGCGCGCGGCCTCGTCGGCGAGCCACTCCTCCGCCTCGCGGAGCTGCCGGTCGTCGAGGAAGCCGCTCGTCCTGCCGAAGTGCTCCCACTCCTCGGCCAGCGCCTCGAAGCGGCGCAGCTCGACGAGGTCCGCCCTCTGCCGCTCGATCCAGGAGACGAGCAGCGGCCAGTTGCGGATCAGCGCCTCGTGCGCCACCTCGACCTGCTCCTCGTTCCTCCGCACCAGCCGTTCGGCGACGAGCTTGTCGAGCACGCGCTGCACGCGCGACTGATCGTCGCCGAGCTGCAGGAGCAGGCCCACGCTCACGCGGTTCGACGTCACCTCGGCGCCCGCGCCGGGGCGGACCATGCGCAGCAGGATGCGGCGCATGGTGTCCCTGTCCTGCTGGATGAGCGACTCGTACAGCGCGTTGGCGGAATTGGCCAGCGCGGCGCGGCCGCCGCCGAGGCGGCGGTACGCGGCCATGGTGATGCGGTTGTGGTCGCGCGACTGCCACAGCTTCCAGAGCGTGAACTGCAGCAGCGGGAGCGCGGCCGGCTCGCCGAGGACGTCGTGCACGAGCGCGTCCACCAGACCCGACTCGAACTTCAGGCCGATCAGGCGCGCCGGCTCCTCGATGGCCTCGCGCAGCTCCGGCGCGGCCATCGGCGTCGCGCGCAGGTCCCCCTTCGCGAAGAGCTCCTGCAGCTCCGGCATCGTGGTCAGGCGCGACTCGTAGTCGCTGCGCATCGTGACGATGACGTAGTGCTCCTTCGCCAGGTCTGCCAGCTTGCGGGCGAAGGCCTCCCGGGCGGCGAGATCGTCGCAGAGGGTGAAGATCTCTTCGAACTGATCGATGGTGATGACATGTAGGGCGGGCTTCAGCCCGCCCGTGACGGGCTGAAGCCCGTCACCACATCCGGCGCCGGGCACGAGCGGCGGGAGGTACGTCCACGTATCGCTGCCGGGAATCGCGCCGCGGCGGAGCGCGGGGAGCACGCCCCCCTGCACCACCGACGACTTGCCGCTCCCCGAGGGACCGACCACGGCCAGGAAGCGGTGCTGCGTGAGGATCTCCACCGCTTCCGCGACGAGCTTTTTGCGGCCGTGGAAGCGGTTGCTGTCCTTCTCGCGGAAGGCCTCCAGTCCCACATAAGGACAGAGGTCGTCGGCCAGCGTCGGCGCGAGGTTGGCGTCGAAGTCGGCCAGCGTCACGTCGTCCATCGGCAGCGACGCGCGGTAGAGCGTGGTCACCCAGTAGTCGATCAGTCCCTGCGCCGCGTCGCGCTGCTCGTCGGCGTCGAGGATCGTGCCGGTGACCTGGGCGCGCTGGACGAACTGCCGCACTTCCTCGGCGAGCTCCTCGACGTTCGAGCCCTGCCGCTGCCTGGCCAGCAGGGCCACGTGCGAGGCGCGCAGGTCGAAGATGGTCGAAAACGTTTCGTTCATGCCAGTGCCTCCGCGATGGCGGCCAGAGGATCGCCCGCCTTGCGCAGCTCCCTGCACTGCTCATTGAGATCCGTGTCGACGGCGAAGAAGCGCATCACCGCGCGCTGGCGGAAGCGGCGGAAGTGGCGGGCCATGCCGCCCGAGTCGTTCTCGGCGATGGCCTTCTCCACCGACTCCGCCACCTTGGCGATCCCTTTCGCCCACTCGGCCGTCGCCGCGGTCAGCAGCGCGACCTGCTGCTTGAGATCGGGCCAGGTGTCGACGAGCTCGAAGCTGTCCATCTCCACGTTCGTGTCGACGCGGCGCATGACCACGTCCACGTCCTGCCAGAGGGTGTGATTGCGGACCAGCTCCTGGAGCGTGTCGTCGAGGCGCTCCATCTCGGCCAGCGCCTCCTCGAGCGTGGCCAGCTTCGCCGGCTCGAGCTGCTGCTCTTTCGCGGTTTTGCAGACGAGGGCCACGGCGTCGATGACCGCTTCCAGCTCCAGCTCGCAGGCGGCGTCGGAGAGGCGCGCGTCGATGCGCGGCGGCTCGGAAGCCAGCACGCGGTCGAGCAGCGAGGCCCCTTTCTTCACCGCGGCGGGATCGGCGGCGTCGACGCTCTCACACAACATCTTGTGCGCGCGCTCCAGCGTGGCCAGCCAGGTCAGCCTGGCGTTCTCGAAGAGCGGCTTGGCGCCGAGGACGCGCAGGCGGTCGATGGCCTGCTGCAGCGTGTCGCAGTACTGCATCAGCGCGTCGGCGGCCAGCTCGTCCTTGCCGAGGCGGCCCACGTCGGCGATCACACGGTCGTAGCAGTGCAGCTGTACTTGATGGAGCTGGTCGTGGACTTCCTTCCACGTGGCCATGCGGTCGATGCGGCCGGCGATGCTCTCGAAGCGGAAGCGGAACTCGAGCAGCGCGTCGCGCGCCGGGCCGCCGGCGATGAGGTCCGCCAGGGTGCGCAGCCCCTCGGTGACGACGTCGATCTTGACCGCCGCGGCGTCGGGCGCCCGCTTGATGGCCCGGACCAGGCGCTCCATCTGCTGCGCCACGCGCGCGTCGTCGACGAAGTCGAGCCAGGAGCGGATGGCCAGCCACTTCGGCGGGTCGCACTTCGAGCGGAGGATGGGGATCATCCTGCCGCGCGCGCCGGTCGGGTCGTCGTACGCCGTGAGCAGCGCCTCGTACTGCGTCCACTCGCTGGCCACCCAGTGCGGCGTGAGCACGACCAGCGTCCGCTGGCAGCCGGCCACGGCGTCGGCCATGTTCTGGATGGCGGCCGGGCCGGGCTGGAAATGCTCGGCGTCGATCAGGACGTCGATGCCGCTGGCCCGCAACTGGGGCACGAGCACGCCGTTCACCCACTGCTCGTCCTTATGGCTGTAGCTGATGAAGACGTCGCGCACGCCCAGGGAATCCTTTTTGTAAGTAGTGCAGCGAGTATGCACTTCGTTTCATGGAATTCATAGAAGGGGAAAAGGTCAGCCCCGTCGCATGCGGCAATTCCGTCACGGCATCTGGATTTAATAATTGACACGTTCGTCGCACCATGTTTCCCTCGAACAACTCGGGTAGTCCAATAAAGTTGGAGGAGAACTGGATGCGTAAGCCATTTCGGGCAGTTCTTTGTCTCTTGATGTTGGCTGTGCTGTTCACCGCCGCGCCGGCGTTCGCGCTGCGCAACGGCGGAGGTGGCACCAGTTGCTACGTGTGCAAGGGCTCATACAGCGAGGATCTCAACCAGTCGCTGACGTGGTGCGGGAAACCCGAGCAAGACTCGGGCGGCTTCAGCGAGTGCAACGTGGTGTGCGGCGATTTCGGGAGTATCGGTGCGTGCGTCTGCCACTTCGGCGGTGAATTCTGCATGACCATCGTCGTGGAGGGCTGAGAAACATCGTGAAAACCCGGCAGTTCCGAGCTGTGCTGACTCTGGTGGTTGGTCTGGCCGGCGGCCTCACGGCCGCCGCCGATCCGGCCGAGGTGCGCGCGGTCTGCAGGAATGCCGAGCACTGCCCGGTCGAGGGCACCCTGATCGTGCGCGATCCGTCGGACTCGTCTTTCGAGGCGCGCGTCCCCATCTCGGGCGGCACCGCGCGCGTGGCCGGCCTGCCGGACCGGCTGCACGAGGTCACGCTCAGCGCATCGGGGTACTGGATGCCGCGCCAGAGGCTCGCTTCCACGGTCGATGTCTGGCGTACGACGCAATTGCGCGGGCGTTTCGTGGTGGACGCCGCCGAGGGCGAGATGCCGAGGACGTTTCAGGTCGTGGTGGAATCGGCTCCGGGAAAAGCGGGCGCCACGATCGCGCGCGATACGCGCATCGACTGTCCTGTGGCAAACGACGGCACGTGGAGCTGTGACGTCCCCGCGACGACAGTGGATGTGATCCTGCGCGCGAAGACGTTCACGCCGCACTACCTGTGGAACGTGGTGATGAAAGCCGATGCTCCGTCCACGCTCGGCAGCGTCACCCTGCGTCGTGGAGCCTCGGTCGTGGCGTGGCTGGATCGCGACTCGGTGGCGATGCTGAAGGAGCCCGCCCGAGCGCGGCTGGTCCCGCTGGCCATGGCCGATCCCTCCCCGGCGGGACAGCGCCTGGTGCGGCCGGTGGCCGAGGGCACGTTCAACGGCCGCGGCCTCGTGCAGCTCGCGCCGGTACCGCCGGGCAGCTACTCGCTGGAAGTGAGCGCACCCGGCTTCGCGACGGCGCGCGTGCAGCACGTGGAGGTATTCGAGCGAAGTGAATCGACCGTGCGGAATCCGATCAGGCTCGAGTCTCCGGTGGCGATCGCGGTTCAGCTCCTTCCGCCGCGCACGCCGCGGGAGACGCCGTGGCGCGTGGAGTTGTATCGCCAGGAGGAGGCCACCTCCCGATTCCACCGCGCCGGACAGGGGCAGACCGATGAGAGCGGCATCTTCACCTCGCCCGGACAGGCGCCGGGGCGCTATCGCGTCACGGTCCGGAATGAACAGAATGACATCTACGCCAGCCGGGAGCTGCTCATTCAGTCGCCGGCCGATGCACGGCAGGTGATCGAGCTTGCCGTCGTGCGCGTCAACGGGACAGTCAAGCTCGGGACGCAGCCCCTCGCCGCGGAACTGCTGTTCGGAGGAAGGAGCGGCGCGGAAAAGATCGCAGTCGAAGCGGACCGGGAGGGGCGGTTCCACGTCACTCTTCCGCGCCTCGGCCGCTGGACCGTGGACGTCGCCGCGGAGGGGGAGCACATCCTCTCGGTCGTCGAAGTGACGGTCGACAAAGATGAAGACGACATCGAAATCGCGCTGCCGAACACCGAGCTCTCGGGATGGGTCACCGGTTCGGCCGGCGAGCGCGTGACGCGCGGCCACATCGACCTCATCACGCCCGCGGGCGTGGTCAGCCGTCCGATCGGCGAAGACGGCACGTTCCGCGTTCGAGGCGTGAAGCCCGGCGCCTCCACCATCTCCGCGACGGACGCACGCACACGCGAGCAGAGCCGCTCGCTGAAGCTCACGGTGACGGAAGACGAGCCGCTGGAAAACATCGAGCTGGTGCTCGATCCGATGCGCGATCTCACCGGCACGGTCTCCTCGAACGGAGCGCCTCTCGCCGGCGCACGCGTCACCGGCTATGGGATGGTCGAAGGCACCGGGCGGCAGGAGCGCTCCGTCACCGACATCACCGGCGCGTTCCGGTTGTCCCTGCCGGAAACCGCCTCGAAGATCATCCTCATCGTCGCCGCGGCGGGACGCACGCTGCAGGCGCAGGCAGTGCACGCGCCGCGGGAGCCGCTCCGCATCGAGCTCGCTCCGGCCGGCGGCGTGCTCCGGCTGAAGCTCGCGCCGGGCGCGCTGCGGCCACGCATTTTCTCCGGAGACGTGCCGATTCCCGTGTCCGATCTCATTGAATGGGCCCGGGCGAACGGGCAGCAGTCCACGAAAGAGCTTCTGGAGCTTCCGAACATGGCCCCCGGGCCCTACCGCCTCTGCGCGGCCCCCAAGGCCGGCGGGCCGGATGTGTGCCGCGATGGGACGCTGGCGCGGGGCGCGTTGCTGGAACTGACCGTGACCGAGTAGCCGCGCGCGGCGTCTTCAGCATGGAATTCATAGAAGGGGAAAAGGTTTACCCGCGCGCATGCCGCAGTTTCGATACGACATCCGCAACGTTGCCATCATCGCCCACGTCGACCACGGCAAAACCACGCTCGTGGACGCCCTCCTCAAGCAGGCCGGCGCCATCCGTTCGTACCAGCACGTGGACGAGCGGGTCATGGACTCGAACGACCTGGAGAAGGAGCGCGGGATCACGATCCTGGCGAAGAATACTTCCGTCCGCTATCTCGTCGACCAGCCGGACGCCCTCGGCCATCCGGTCCATCACGAGGCCACGCACACGGCGGGCGGCCGCGACCTTCCGGCGGAGTTCATCCATCCGTCCGAGGTGAAGATCAACATCGTCGACACGCCGGGCCACGCCGACTTCGGCGGCGAGGTGGAGCGCGTGCTGTCGATGGTCGACGGCGTGATCCTGCTCGTCGACGCGGCCGAGGGGCCGATGCCGCAGACGCGGTTCGTCCTGCGCAAGGCGCTCGGCCTCGGGCTGCTGCCCATCGTCGTCATCAATAAGATCGACCGCCAGGACGCGCGGCCGAACGAGGTCGTGAACGAGGTCTTCGACCTCATGATCGAGCTCGGCGCCTCGGACGAGCAGCTCGACTTCCCCATCCTCTACGCCATCGGCCGCCAGGGCATCGTGCGCGCCGAGCTGACCGACACCAACGACGACTGCCGTCCCCTCTTCGACACGATCCTCAAGCGCATCCCGCCGCCGGTCGGCAACACCGAGGGGCCGATGCAGCTCCTGGTGAGCTCCGTCGATTACAACGACTACGTCGGCCGCCTCGGCATCGGCCGCGTGCAGCGCGGCGTGATCAAGCACGGCTCGGACGTGGTGCTGATCCTCCGCGACGGCTCGCACAAGAAGGGGCGCGTCACGAAGCTGACGGTCTTCGAAGGTCTCAAGCGCGAGGACGTGTCCGAGGCCGCGGCGGGCGAGATCGTGGCCGTGGCGGGCTTCGCGGACGTCGAGATCGGCGAGACCTTCTCCGCCGCCGACGCGCCGGAAGCGCTGACGCCGATCGCCATCGACGAGCCGACCGTGTCGATGTTCTGGCTGGTCAACGACTCGCCGTTCGCCGGCACCGAGGGGAAGTACGTCACCTCGCGCAACATCAAGGACCGCCTCGACCGCGAGCTGCGCAAGGACGTGGCGCTGCGCGTGCGCGAGACCGGCCAGGCCGACCGCTTCGAGGTGGCCGGACGCGGCGAGCTGCATCTCTCCATCCTCGCCGAGAACATGCGCCGCGAGGGCTACGAGTTCGCGCTGTCGCGGCCGCAGGTCATCCTGAAGAACATCAACGGCCAGACCATGGAGCCGTACGAGGCGCTGGTCGTGGACATCGAGGAAGGGCATGTCGGCCCGATCATGGAGAAACTGCAGCAGCGCCGCGCGGAGATGACGGACATGGTCAATCCGGGCACCGGGCGCGTGCGCATCGAGTTCAAGATCCCGACGCGCGGCCTGTTCGGCATCCGCACGGAGTTCCTCTCGGAGACGCGCGGCACGGGACTGCTGTACCACACGTTCCTCGAGTACGGCCCGTACCGCGGCGAGCTGGCCGGCCGCAACCGCGGCGCGCTGGTGGCGAAGGAAGGCGGCGACACGACGGCGTACGCGATCGAGCCGCTGCAGGAGCGGTCGACGCTGTTCATCAATCCCGGCCTGAAGGTCTACGGCGGCATGATCGTCGGCGAGAACTCGCGCGACAGCGACATGGTCGTGCAGGTCTGCCGCGCCAAGCACCTGACCAACATGCGCGCCTCCGGCTCGGACATCGCCGTGCGCCTCACTCCTCCCCGCCAGATGACGCTGGAACAGTGCCTGGAATGGATCGAGGACGACGAGCTGGTGGAAGTGACCCCGGAGTCGATCCGCATCCGCAAGATGACCCTCGACCACTCGCAGCGCGAGGTGGCCGCGAAGAAGGCGAAGAAGGCGGCCGCGGAGGGGTAAAGTCCTCCGGGGGTGGGCTTCCGCCCGCCTCGACTCGCAAGCAATTTACCACTACCGTACCGGCATGCCGCTGACCGCCGGCGACATTCAGCGAGCTTTCGCAGCTCTATCCGACGAACTCGAGCGCCGCGCGGAACGCGCTGAGATCGTCGGCCATCAAACCCTTTCTTCCGCTTCGCCACATCGATAAAGCGTCCTACGCTTTGACGATTTATGGGAGTCGACACATGGACCTTCGTGAGCTCGTCGCAGCACTCCTCGCCGGTGACCTGCTGGCGGCGCGGCAATACGTGGCCGATGCCCGGCGCGCCGAGGTGCAGTGGGAGCAGGTCGAGTGCCCCTCGAGCCTGACCGCCGAGGAATTGTCTGTCGCCGCGGCCATGGTGGAGTTGCTCGCTTCACGAGCGGGGACTCCGGCCCCGTCGTGGACGAACAGCGTGGGAGCTGTACGCGAATTGCTCGTGCTCGATCCGGGTCTCGACCGGATGCCGCGCTCCTTCGAGCACGCCAAACGCGAGGGCCCGGAACCGCTCCGCAAGCGCAACATGGTTGCACTGCCGGATTTTCTCGATGTTGCCTGATCCTCGGTGACGCCCGATCAGCCCACTGGCTTATCGCGCGACACCAGATGCCCGGTCGCCGCGGAGGGATGACCGTCTGGACTGCGGCAGCGGCCAGCTGCCGCTTTCAAAGGCCGCGGCGCAGCCGCGGCCTGGGAGAGCGGCAGCTCATCGCTGCCGCAGTCCAGACGCTGCGCGTACCCGGAGTTGAAACGGCCGTGCGCGTCCGGCATCCAACGTGACGCATGCCTCCGGATCCGCTTTCGGGCGCCGCGACCAATGAGGGACCCTCGCGCACGCGATTGCGGCGCGGGGCCTTCGAATTCAGGCATCTCGTTCTGCGGCAGTCGAAAGCCTTTCCGGAGCACCGGCACGACCGGCCGCACATCGTGCTGCTGTACGGCGGCCAGTGGAACGACACCAGCCGGAGCCGCCGGTACGACGTGCGGGCGGGAGAGATCCTTTTCCATCCGGCCGGATTCGTGCACGCCAGCGCCGTCGAGTCGCGGACCGAGGCGGTCATCGTGCACGTCGACCTGGCCATGACCCTCGCCTTCTGTCCGCTCTACGGCAACGTCGCGCGCGACGTCCATCTCCCCTTCGAGACCCTCCGCGGCGTGCCCGAGCGCATCCGTGAAGAGCTGACTCACGGCGACGAGGCGGCGCCGGTCATTCTCGAGTCGCTGGCCATGCAGATGATGGCCCTCGGCTCGCGCATCCCGGACGCACAGTCGCGCGTGCCGCCGCCGTGGCTGGGCGAGGCTCTCGCCCACATCCGCCGGGCCCTCGCCTCGCCGCTGACCGTGCGCTCCATCGCCGCCGCCGTCGGGATCTCCCCATCCCGCCTGGCGCACGTCTTCCGGAAATCGATGGGACGCTCGGTCAGCACGTACATCCGCGAGTCGCGCGTGCGCGCGGCCGCCGTGGCGCTGCGCGAGACCGACGATCCCATCAGCGACGTCGCGCTCCGCTGCGGTTTCTACGATCAGGCCCATCTGACCCGCGTCTTCAAGGCCATGCGCGCCATGACGCCGCTGCAGTACCGCCGCATGCACCGGTCCGGCTCGAAACAGGGCCGCTGACAAGCCCCGCCAGTCCAGCCATCCAAAAACAAGCGCTTGCGCCAATCGTCCGCCGGTACCGGCCGGGTACCGTCGATCCATGCCTGCGACGAGCAGTCCTACAACACGAGTCTCTCGAGGAGAAAGACGATGAAACGCTTCTGGATACACCTGATCGCCGCATCGATCGCGGTCGCTGCTTTTGCGACCCTGCTGACCGCTTCACCGAGCGTGGAGTGTGAATACACCTACTTCTCGGACGCCTCCAAAACCACGATGGTCGGCTGGAGGGGGGTGTATTGCACCTACTCCCGCTGGTGGGGCCAGACCACGCCTTACTACATCAAGGAATGTTTCAACTCCTGCGATTCTCCGCCCGACCCGGGCGGGTGCGGATACGAACGGATCCCCGGCTCGTCGCAATGCAGCGACGGCATCGACAATGATTGCGACGGCTTCACCGACTCTTACGACGGCGGTTGCCGTTCGTAGTCGCCCAGACGGGCGAACGTAATCTTCAGCAGTCCTGCTCGTCGCAGGCAAAGCGTACCCCCCCGCCGCAGCTGGCGCTGCGGCATGGAGAGCGGCAGCTGGCGCTGCCGCACTCCAGATCAGTTGGGGGTGATGGTGGTGATCTGCTGGGTGTCGTTGTTGGTCACCGAGATCATGGCCCAGACCGGGGTGGGCGGCACGATCCCCCGTCCGCCCAGCGGATCCTCGATGACCACCGTCGCGGTGATCGGTCCCGACGCGGGCTGCGCGGGAAAGTCGGTGAACGTGGCGAAGGTCGGCTCGAAGATCGTCTCGCCGCGCTGGAGCGCGACGCCGCGCGTCACGCCGTTCACGGTCACGTTCACGAACTGCGATCCCGTGTGCAGGCCGTAGATGCGCAGCGTGTTGCGGTAGCGCGCGTCGATCGGGACGCCCATCAGCACGATCCTGCCGGTGGTGAAGTCGTCGCCGCGGACGACCGGGATCTCCACGCCGTGGCTCTCGCGCGTGCGGGAGACGTCCGCGACGCGCAGGTTGGTGACGAAGTCGGCGCTGCGCTCGTCGGCCACGTAGAACAGGCGTCCCACGCTCCGCGAACAGAGGACCGGCAGCTCGACCGGCGTCGCGCCGATGCGGAACGGATTGGTCGGCAGCAGCGGCGGATCGATGGAGGTGCAGTTCGTGTCGACGCCGTAGATGTCCAGCGGCTCGCCGCGCGACACCGCGCGGGCCGTGGTGTGGAACTCGGAGCCGAACGCGCCGCGCACCGGCCCGAGGAAGATCGGGAAGAGCACCGGCTCGAACGCCGCGAAGGACTCCCCGGTGAAGGTGAAGGCGTTCGGCAGCGTGAACTCGTTGGGATTCGACCCGTCGAGCTGACGCACCGTCACCCCCACCGTGCCCGGGAGGTGCGCCGGGGTGATGGCCTCGACGGTGGTCGAATCGATGAAGTCGACGTCGAGCGCCGGCGTGCCGCCGAAGAACACCGACAGGCCGCTGAACGGCGGCGAGCAGACGATGCAGACGTCGCTGAATCCCGAGCCGCGGATGACGACGCGCGTCCCGCCGAACACCGGCCCCTCGGACGGGGTGACCGAAGTGATGACCGGCGAGGCGAAGGCAGAGGTGGCGGCGAGCAGCAGGACGGCCAGGCGGATGGTGCGCATGAGCAATATCCTACGGCTTCTTCGGCTCGCCCAGGTCCGCCATCCAGATGTCCGAGCGCACCTTGCGGTCCGAGAAGACCAGCGTCTTCCCGTCGCTGGAGAGGGACATGTTGCCCACCCCGAACGGCGAGGAGACCTCGCGGATCGCTTTCGTATCGACGTTCACGATGCGCAGGCGGCCACCGTCGGTGTAGAGGATCTCGCGCGGGGCGATCCAGATCGGACGTGCGCCGCTGGAGGTGAGGGGGCGATGCTCGCGGTCGGCCAGCGAGTAGACGACGATGCCGGGGCGGCCGCGGAGGCGGCCCGCGAGCATGCTGCTGTCGGGCGACCAGGAGCTGAGCTCCGACGAGCTCCCCTGCAGCGCGCTCGGGAGGGGCTGCGGCTCGGCGCCCGGCTCGAGCTCGAGGATGAAGGTGTGCTCGTCGTTGTAAAACGACAGCTTCCTGCCGTCGGGCGAGAGGGCCGGATACCAGACGCTGCGCCCCTTCGTGTGCGTCACGCGCTTCAGGCCGCTGCCGTCGGCGTTGATGCTCCAGATCTCGTAGCGGTTCTCGTCGCGCTGCGAATAGAAGTAGAGCTGCTGCCCGTCCGGCGACCAGACCGCGCCGCGGTCGCGGGCGGGGTCGTTGGTGAGCTGGCGGATCTCCCCCGTGGCGACCTCGATGACGAAGACGTCTTCCTGCACGCCGCGATTGGTGACCGCCACGAAGCGTCCGTCCGGCGAGACCTGCGAGCTGAAGATCAGGAACGACCCCGCCAGCACGGGACGGGGATTGCCCGCCACCGTGCCGGTCACCGGATCGAAGGCCACCGTGCGCAGGGTCTCCTCCTGGTCGAAGGAGGCGTAGAGCATGCGCGAGCCGTCGCGCGACGGCGAGTAATGCCCGCCGAAGAGCGCCGGAGTGGTGACCGGCTGCGGCTCCCCTCTGGGCTTGCCGCTCTTCTCGTCCATGCGCACGCGCCAGAGGTTCATGGCGCCGGCCCGGTCGCTGCCGTAGTAAAGATATTGACCGTCGGGCGACCAGACCGGGTTCCAGTCCACGGCCAGGTCGTTGGTGACGCGCACGACCGTCTCGGCCGGCTTCTCCGCGTTCGGGTCGATGGTGTAGAGGTCGCGCTGGGCCGATTCCCCCTCGATGGCCCAGTAGGCGATGCGGTGCCCGTTCGGCGACCAGTTGGGCTGCACGCTGTCGGTGTGCAGGAGCAGCTTGCGCGCGCCGGTGGAGGCGTCGACGATCCACAGCTCGCTGATCTGGCCGCGCGAGGTGGGGGTGAAGTCGATGCTCTCGGTCGCGCAGACGATCCGCTTCGCGTCGGGAGACCACGACGGGTTGAAGCACGACGGCGTGAGGCGCCGGTTCGACTCGCCGGTGGCCCCCATGACGAAGATCCCGCCCCCCTCGCACTCGGAGCGGTAGGCGATGAAGGCGCCGTCGCGGGAGAAGGCGGGCTGGCTGTCGGACTGCGGGCAGCGCGGCGTGAGATTGATGGCGTTGCGTCCGCCGACGCGCTGCAGATAGATGTCCGCGCCCGGCCCGGCGCCGTGGGTGAAGACGAAAGTCTCCCCTTCCGGCGCCAGCGCGGGCTGCATCTCGATCCCTTCCTCGTAGGTGACCTGGGCGAAGCGCATCGGAGCCGGCCCGGCCGTGCGTCCGCGCAGCAGCCAGCCGCCGCCGAGGCCCGCCAGGAGCAGCGCCAGGACGCCGAGGATGCCCACCAGGGGGCGGTTCCAGCGCTCGGCGAAGGTCGTCTCGATGGTCTGCGCGGTGCCGGAGGCGCTGGAGAGCATGTCCAGCTGGAAGGCCAGGTCGCGCGCCGACTGGAAGCGCTGCTCGGGACTCTTTTCCAGGCAGTGGCGCACGACGCGGTCGAGACCGGGCGGCACGTTGGGGTTGATGCTGGTCAGCTCGCGCGGCTCCTCGCGGAGGATGGCGGACATGGTGTCGGCCGGCGAGTCGCCGCGGAACGGGTGCTCCCCGGCCAGCATTTCATAGAGGAGAGTCCCGAGGGAGAAGATGTCGCTGCGGGGATCGACCGACTGCCCGCGCACCTGCTCGGGTGACATGTAGCCGACGGTGCCGATGACGGTCCCGGGCGAGGTGTCCTGCTCCATGGTCTGCTCGTCGGAGAGGCCGCTGTCGCCCTCGTTGGTGCGCAGCTTGGCCACGCCGAAGTCGAGGATCTTCACGCGGCCGTCTTTGGTGACGAAGAGGTTCTCGGGCTTGAGGTCGCGGTGGACGATGCCCCGCTCGTGGGCCGCGGCCAGGCCGTTGGCGATCTGGATGCCGTAGTCGATGGCCTTGCGCACGGGGAGGCGCACGGCCGTGCCGGCGTCGCGGATCAGCCCGCGCAGCGTCTCCCCTTCCAGCAGCTCGGTGACGATGTACGGCCGCCCGTCCTGCTTGCCGGTGTCGAAGATGGTCAGGAGGTTGGGGTGGTTGAGCGCGCCGGTGGCCCGCGCCTCCTGCTCGAAGCGGTGCATGCGGTCGGCGAACTTGGCCAGCGTCGGCGGGAGGACTTTGATGGCCACGTCGCGGCGGATGCGCGGGTCGAAGGCGCGATACACCTCGCTCATGCCGCCGGCGCCGATGCGCGAGACGATCTCGTACGGGCCGATCCGCGTTCCTGCCGTAAGGAGGGACATCGTTGGACGGCGCGTATTGTCGCATGCGGCGTTCCGCCGTGTTGCTGGTTGTCGGTTTTCCGACCACCCCCACACCCGTTGCTTCTCAGTTCAGGCCTGAAGTGGATGAGCAACGGGTGTGCGGCGGTGGAAAACCGACAACCAGCAACCTCCCGTCACCAAACGGCAAACGCGTGACCGGGCTCACGCAACCTTCTCAATCCAAAACCGAATATGCCTCCATGAGCTACACCGACTGGCTGCGCCGTCAGGTCTCGAGGCTGGAGGAGGAGATTCGCGCCTGCTCCCTCTTCGACACCGATTCGCCCGCCACGCCGGCGGAGCTGAAGGCCCTTCGCTCGAAGGTGGTCATCCACACGTACCTGCGCCAACAGCTCCTCCGCCGTGAAGTCCTGGCCGCCCCTCCCGTGACGGCCGAGGAGTACGACACGCAGGAGTTCGTGATGGTGCGGCGCGCGTAAGCGGCGCTTCGCGCCGCGTTGTCGGTTCTCGGTGATCGGTTCTCTGTGCCTTTCGGCCGAATCCGACATCACAGACAACCGACAACGGACAACCGACAACGGACAACCGATGTGAGACCATCGCACGCCGATGCTCCTCCGCCTGCTGATCTTCCTCGGCGTCGTCCTGCTGATCTTCCTGCCGTTCAACTGGCTGACGGTGCGGCAGTTGCTGCGCATCCATCCCCGGAGAAGGCTCTGGATCATCGGCGCGGCCGTGGCGGGGAACCTCATGTGGCCGTTCCTGACGCTGCTGCGGTCGTCCACGGACTTCAGCCGCGCCACGCGCGCGATCCTCGGGCCGGTGTGGTTCGGCTGGACCTCCTTCGCCCTGCTCTACTCCCTCTTCCTCTTCCTCGTGCTGATCGCCTGGGCACTGTTCGCGCGGCGGAGAAAGTTCGCGGAGCTGGCGCGCTGGCCGTCGCGCGTCTTCCTCGTCTTCATCATCGTCGGCTTCGCCGTCGGCTGCTGGCAGGCGCTCGTGCCGCTGCGCGTCGAGCGCGTGACGATCCGCGTGCCGAAGCTGCAGCAGCCGGTGCGGCTGGCGCTGATGGGCGACCTGCACGTCGGGCTGTTCACGCGTCCGTCGCGCCTGGAGAAGATCTTCGCCACGGCCAGTGCGGAGCGTCCCGACGCGCTGCTGATCGCGGGCGACCTGATCGACGACGATCCGTACTTTGTCCCGAAGCTGCTGGCCGGCACGCGCGCGCTCGCGCCGGAGATCCCGCTCTTCGGCGTCCTCGGCAATCACGAGATGTACGGCGATCCGGCCCGCGTCGTCGAAGGGCTGCGCGGCAGCCGCATGCGCCTGCTCGTCAATGAAGGCGTCCCGCTGCGCGGACTGTGGATCGCCGGCGTCTCCGATCCCGCCGCGCGCGACGTGCCGGACGCGAAGCGCTACACGCCCGACCTGCGCAGGGCGCTGGCGGGACGCCCGGCGTCGAGCGTGCCGCTGGTGCTCGCGCACCAGCCGAAGATCCTCGACGAGGCGCGCCGGCTCGGCGTGCCGGTCGCCCTCAGCGCGCACACGCACGGCGGCCAGCTCGGCTTCCGCCCGCTGCGGGTCAGCCTGGCGGGCGTCTTTCTCCCGTATCACATGGGGCTGTACGACATTCCGCCGACGCAGCTCTACATCAACACCGGCACGGGCTACTGGCTTTTCCCGTTCCGGCTGGGGATGACCCCGGAGATCACGATCATCGAATTGCGGCCGTGAGCACCGCACCGCATTCGTCTTCGATCTTCAGCGTCGCCAGCTCGTCGGCGCGCGTCGGGCCGATGTTCACGATGGCGATGGGCAGCCCGCGCTCGTGCGCGCGCTTCACGAAACGGAAGCCGGACCAGACGGTCAGTGACGAGCCGACGACCAGCAGCGCGTCGGCCTCGTCGACGCGCGACATCGAGTAATCCACTTTCTGCTTCGGCACCGACTCGCCGAAGAAGACGACGGCCGGCTTGAGCACGCCGCCGCAGCGGTGGCACTCCGGCACCGTGAATCCTCCCACCACGTGCCGGGCGACGTCGGCGTCGCCGTCGGGGGCAAAGTCGGCCTCGTCGGGATGGAGGCCGTCCCAGCGCGCGGCGGCGAGCCACTCCGCGTTGCGCTCGCGCAGGCGCTCCTGCATCTCCTCGCGCGGCAGCTCGCCGCCGCAGTCGAGGCAGACCACCACGCGGTTGCGCCCGTGGAGCTGCACCACCGCGCGGCTCCCCGCCTCCTGGTGCAGGTCGTCGACATTCTGGGTGATGAGCTGGTGCACGCGCCCGTCGCGCTCGAGCCGCGCCAGGGCGTGATGCGCTGCATTCGGCCGCGCCCGGTCGAACCGCGGCCACCCGCGATAGCTGCGCGCCCAGTAGAACCGCCGCACCTCCGCGCTCCGCACGAAGGCGCTGTAGTAGATCGGCTTGTGCCGCGTCCACGCCCCGCCGGGGCTGCGGTAATCGGGGATGCCCGATTTCGTGGAGCAGCCGGCGCCGGTGAGGACGACCAGGCGGCGTGAGTTGTTGATGAAGTCCGTGAGCATGTTGCTGGTTGCTGGTTGCTGGTTCGTGGTGGCTTCTGGCGAAGAACCACCACGAACCAGCAACCAGCAACCAGCAACAACTCTACGGCATCAAAGGCGCTTCCATCCGCGGTCCCGTGGCGAGATCCACCAGCGCGTGAATCAGCACCCGCGCGCCGCGCTGCAGATCGTCGATGGCCACCTTCTCGTTCACGTCGTGTCCCGGATACGGCTTGCCCGGGAACCACATGCCGAAGGCGACGGCGTTCGGGAGCCGCTTGGCGTACGTCCCGCCGCCGGAGATGGCGGGCTTCGGGTTCTTCGTGCCCGTGGCGCGCGAGTAGGCGTCCATGAGCCGGCGCACGAGCTTCGCCTTCGGGTCGACGCCGTACGGCTCGTCCTCGAAGTACGAGAGCTTGTCGTCGATGGCCAGCGACGCGCCCGTGCGCTTGTTGAAGTCGGCCACGACCTGCGCCAGGTGCGCCTTCAGTTGCGCGCCGGTGCGTGGCGGGATGCGGCGGAGGTTGATGAAGAGCACGGCCTTCTTCGGGTCCTCTTCCAGCCGCTTGATGGTGGCGACGTTGACACCGTAGCGGCCCCAGACCGGATCGCTGTCCGTGATGCCGAGGCCTGTGCCGTGCAGGTCCTTGCCGGCCAGGCGCACGAAGGCCAGGAGATCGTCCGCACCGCCGGCGGGGAGCTTTCCTTCCAGCGCGTTGGCGAGGACCACCAGCGCGTTCTTCCCCCCGGCCAGGTTCACGCCCGCGTGCGCCGACTTGCCGTAGGCGACCACGCGGAGGATCTCCGTAGCGTCGGCTTCCGGCGCGACGGCGAGACGGCGCGCCTCGGGCAGCTCGACCCGCGCCAGCTCCTCGACCGTCGTATCCCAGTTCACCGACTCCCCTTTCCAGTACAGCTTCACCTCGGCGCGGTCGGGGACGATGCTCGGCGACAGGCCGGCGTCGATCGCGCCCACGGTGAACCGCTTCGTCGAGCCGCCGCGGTCCGCCAGCGGCGAGACGATGGCCACGCCGTCCCACGCCTTCTCGCCGACGACCACCGGGAACTCGGAGTCGAGGACCAGCGAGTAATCGGGCGCCTCGTGCGTCTTCAGGTACTCGGGGATCTCCGTGGCGGACGACTCTTCCTCGCTGCCGACCAGGAGGCGGACGGTGTGCGTGCGCGCGACGCCGCTCTCCTTCAGCGCCTTCATGGCCAGCAGCGCCTGCACGAGCGGACCCTTGTCGTCGGCCGAGCCGCGGCCGAGGACATGACCCTTCTCGACGCCGCCGCCGAAGGGATCGAAGGCCCACGCCTCGGGGTCGACGGGGACGACGTCGCCGTGCACGACCAGCCCGAGGACGGGAGCATTCTCGGGACCGGGCAGCTCGATCTCCGTGATCTTGCCGGCGTCGCGCGCCACGAAGCCGAGGTCGGAGGCGGCCTTCAGGAGCCACTCCTTCTGCTGCGCGTGGGCCTCGACGTTGTGCTCGTAGGTCCGGAAGTGCAGCACCTCGGTGAGCATCGGCACGAGGTGCCTGCTCTCGTGCCGGTCGTAGTGGGCGAGGACGGGATCGACCGCCGCGGCGAGGAGGAGCGAGGCCAGGAGCACTAGAAGAGCCTCCTCCCCTCGAGCGCAAGCAGCCACTGCTTCCGCTCGATGCCGCCGCCGTAGCCGGTGAGCGTCCCGTTCGAGCCGATGACCCGGTGGCAGGGGATGATCACCGGAATCGGGTTCGCCCCGTTCGCCGCCCCGACCGCCCGGATTGCCGCCGGCCTGCCGATGCGCCGCGCCAGCTCGGCGTACGTGACCGTGTCGCCGTACGGGATCTCCAGCAACGCGTTCCACACCGCGAGCTGAAACGGCGTGCCCTTCGGCGCCAGCGGAAAATCAAACGTCTTGCGACGCCCTTCAAAATACTCGAGCAATTGCGAACGTAGGGCGGGCTTCAGCCCGCCCATGGACGGGCTGAAGCCCGTCCTACGTTGGAACCCCAGCTCCGCGAGCCGCTCCTCTTCGTCGAAAACCGCGTGCAACGGACCGATCGGCGTCTCGATGATCATCGCGTGGCGTAGAATACGCGGCCCAGCGGTCCAATTTCAGCGAGAGAGAGATTCATGAAAGCCTTCTTCAAGGTCGTGGGGCTGGTTGTGCTCGTCGTCGTGGCGCTGGCCGCCATCGGGGTGTCGTATCTCGCGCTGCGCAAACCGGCGCAACGGCCCGCGGCGGCGGAACAGATCGAGCGGACGCCGGAGCGCGTCGCGCGCGGCAAGTACCTCGTCCACAACGTCAGCATCTGCCTCGACTGCCACTCCGAGCGCACGTACGCCTACGCCCTCCCCTTCAAGCCGGGACGCGAGGGCGTGGGCGGCTTCGTGTGGGACCAGAAGATCGGCTTCCCCGGGACGCTGGCGGCCGCGAATCTCACTCCCGATCCCGACACGGGCCTCGGCAAGTGGACGGACGGCGAGATCCTCCGCGCCATGCGCGAGGGGGTCGACCGCGAGGGGAAGGCACTCTTCCCGATCATGCCGTACGGCCACTACCGCTCGATGAGCGACGAGGACGCGAAGTCGATCGTGGCCTACCTGCGCACGCTCCAGCCGCGGCGCTACGAGGAGCCGGCCAAGTCGCTCGACGTCCCGCTGAACTTCATCGAGAAATTCATCCCCCAGCCAGTCGAGGCGCCGGTGCCGCCGCCCGACCGCGGCGACACGGTCGCCTACGGCAAGTACCTCACCACCATCGCCGCCTGCGGCGAATGCCACACGCCGAAGGACGACCAGGGGAACAACCTCCCCGGGATGGAGCTCGCCGGCGGCTTCGAGATGCACACCCCGCAGTTCCGCGTCGTCACCACGAACATCACTCCCCACCCGACGACCTTCATGGGCCGCGCCACGAAGGAAGAGTTCATCGGCCGCTTCCGCGCCTTCTCCGGCTACACGCACGAGACCGCGCCGGAGGCGCCGAAGGGAAAGAACACGCTCATGCCGTGGATCGCCTACTCGGGGATGACCGACGAGGACCTCGGCGCGATCTACGCGTACCTGAAGACCGTGCCGGCGGTGGAGAATCGGGTCAATCCGTTCCCGGACGCGAAGTAGGCGACCACTCAGGGGGTCACGATCGTGATTTCGTTGGTGATGTTGTTCGTCACCGACGCAAAGGCCCACAGACGCAGCCCCGGACTCACGGGCGTGACTTCGATCCGCAAAGGCGTCCGGCCGGGCGCGAGTTGCGGCAGTGGCAGCGACAGCTCCGCACTGGCCGGGACAATCGGAAGAGTCCAATTCGGAAGCGGGTCGGTGACGGCGCGCCCGAGGGCGATTTCCTGCTCCAGCACCAGTTGATCCGGGAGGGGGATGGAGTAGACGCGTACGCGTACGCGGCTGAGGTCCGGCGCGAACGGGGCGTATACGCGCAGCATGATTCTGCTGTGAGGCGTGACGCCGACGTTGAGTAGATGCACGCTCGCGGTCAGATCCGCTTCCTTCACCACGGGAATCACCACGCCGTCGGTGAGGTCCTGCCGGCTCGTGTCCACCACGCGTACGTTGAGGATCACGTCACGGACAGCGTTTTTCGGAACATACAGGAGCACTCCGGGCGGCTCTCCGCCGCGGGTGCGGTACAGGGGAGGCTGCACGGCCTCGAATGGCTGAGGCAGCGGCGGCGGCGGGGGACCGCAGCGCGGTGGCAGGCAGTTGCGATCGACCACCGGCGCGATGGAAGCAAGCTCGCTGGTGCGCATGAACCAGACATCGGTCCGCCAGAGTGCGCCGAATGCACCGGGAAGCGGCTCGGACAGGATCGGCAACAGCAGCACCTCCCGCTCCACTGCCTGGGCACCCGCCAGAAGCGGGAGCAGCAGACACGCGGCGAAGAGGAAAGAACGGTGTCGGATCCGTTTCAGGAGCAGCATGCGCGCCGTTTCCTCGTGTGAGAGTACAGCAGCAGGTTCGGCGACCCCGTGCCGAGATCCGTCAGCCGCCCCGTCGATGCATACCCCTTGATGGCATTCTCGACTTGAGTGGCCGTCAATGCCGGCTCCATTTCGAGCCGCAACGCCGCGACGCCGGCCACGAGAGGCGTCGCCACCGAAGTCCCTTCGGTCTCCCCGTCGTTCAAGGTCGTCATATTCATGCCGGGGGCAAAGAGGTCGAGACAGGGGCCGATATTGGTGAACGGCGCGGCTGTGTCGTCGAGAGGATCGGATGCGCCGACCGTGATTACGCTCAGACCCGCAGGATTGACCGCCACGTTGTTGGGATTCCCGACCACACCAGGCGACCAGGCGCAGGCATCGCCGTGATTGTTGTTCCCCGCGGATACGGTAAAAGGGACTCCTGCCGCCACCAGGTCGATCGATGCTGCATCGAGGCTCGGATTCGGATTCGCGATCAACGACATCGTCGCCACCATGCGCCTCGTGGGATCGGCTCGCTTCTCTGCGGCAATCCAATTGACTGCGGCAATGTAATCGCTCGAGCTGCCCTGCTCGACCGTACAACCATAGGCTTTTACGGAGTAGATATAGGCGTTCTTCGCGACACCGTGTATGGAGCCCGCAGCGACGCCGGCGACCCCGCTCCCGTGCGGGTAGCATTCAGTCACATCATTCGGGTTGTTCACCTGTCCATGATTCGTCCAGAAGTTGCGTGCGCCGATCAACCGGCTGCCGAGCTCGGGATGTGGCGTGATTCCGGTATCGATCACGAAGATAGTGACGCCGGCACCTGTGTAGTCGTAGCCATAGGTTCCGTCCAGCGGAAGAATGGTCTGGTCGATCCGGTCGAGCGCGTTCGATACCGGCGGTCCCTGCACGGCCGTCGGAGCCGGAGGCACTCCATCCTCCGCAACGCCCTCGACTCTCACATCGCCGAGCATCCGTTCGGCATCGGCGCGCGTCATCCGCACGGCGAACCCGCCAAGGACCGCGTCGTACGTGTGAATCACCTTCCCGTTGTACTCACGCGCGAGATCGTGCGCGAGTTGACGAACTCGCGCGCCGCTGAGGGCATCATCGGCAAGCGTGACGATGTAGCTGCCGGAAATGGGCTTCCGGTCGGCGCGGATCGTTTTACGCGGTGCCGCGCTCGCGGCTGCTGTAACGGTGAGGATGAGAATGAGTGTACCGAGAGCTGATTTCATGGGCCGACCTTGGAAATGGGTTACGCGGCCCAACGGGAGGCACAATTGAGTTATTTCGATAAATGAGGCTCGACGACGCGAAGTAACGTAGGGCGGGCTTCAGCCCGCCTCCCCGGGCGGGGAGGCGGGCTGAAGCCCGCCCTACGTTTGGAAACCCGCTGCCGTTCCGAGCGTATATCGGGCATGCTCGAGCTCCGCATCGACAACCTCTCCAAAACTTACGCGAACGGCGTGAAGGCGCTGCAGGGCGTCACGCTGACGATTCCCACCGGGATGTTCGGTCTCCTCGGGCCGAACGGCGCGGGGAAATCGACGCTCATGCGCACCATCGCCACGCTCCAGGAAGCGGATGCGGGATCGGTCACGCTGGGCAACGTCGACGTCCTGCGGCAGAAAGAGCAGGTCCGCCGCGTCCTCGGCTATCTGCCACAGGAGTTCGGCGTCTACCCGCGCATCTCGGCCGAGGCCATGCTCGACCACTTCGCCATCCTCAAGGGCATCCAGAACCGCAAAGAGCGGAAAGAAGTCGTGGCCGCGCTGCTGCAGCGTACGAACCTCTACGACAAGCGCAAGCAGAACCTCGGCACCTACTCGGGCGGCATGCGCCAGCGCTTCGGCATCGCCCAGGCACTGCTCGGCAACCCGCAGCTCATCATCGTCGACGAGCCGACGGCCGGACTCGATCCGGGCGAGCGCGTCCGCTTCCACAACCTCCTGGCCGAGATCGGCGAGAACGTGATCGTCATCCTCTCCACCCACATCGTCGAAGACGTGAGCGACCTCTGCTCGCGCATGGCCATCATCTCCCACGGGCGCGTGCTGGCCGAGGGCGATCCGATGGCAGCGCTGCAGAACGTGGAAGGGAAAATCTGGCGGCGCAAGATCGCCAAGGGCGACCTCGAGGCCGTGCAGGAAGAGCACGCCGTCATCTCCACCAAGCTCGTCGCCGGCAAGACCGTCGTGCACGTCTTCAGCGAACAGCAGCCGGGTGGATTCGAGCCGGTGCCGGCCAGCCTCGAGGACGTCTACTTCTCCACCCTGGAACAGGCGAAAAAGTCGGAGGCAGCGTAAGTGTTCGCTGCCATCGCCCGTTTCGAAGCGAAGTACCACCTCAAGGCGCCGCTCTTCTACATCCTCACGCTGGTCTTCTTCCTCCTGACCTTCGGAGCGACGACCTCGGACGCGGTGACGATGGGCGGCGCGGTGGGCAACGTCAACCGCAACGCGCCCTACGTGATCATGCAGTTCCTGCTGGTCATGAGCATCTTCGGCATCCTCACGACCACCGCGTTCGTGGCCAGCTCGATCCACCGCGACTTCGAGCTGAACACCGACTCGCTCTTCTTCAGCGCCCCGATCAAGAAGTGGCAGTTCCTGGCCGGACGCTTCCTCGGCTCGTTCAGCGTGGCGGTGCTGGTCTACCTCGGCGTCGTCGGCGCGATCATGATCGGCAGCCTGATGCCGTGGCTCGAGAAAGAGCGGCTCGGGCCGTTCGCCCTCTGGCCGTACGTCTACTCGCTCTTCGTCATGGTCGCCCCGAACCTGCTGCTGGTGGGGGCGATCTTCTTTACCGTGGCCGCGCTGACGCGCAGCCTCATGGCCACGTACGCGAGCGCGATCGCCTTCCTGGTCGCGAACGTCATCGCCAGCGAGCTCCTGGAAGACATCGCCAACGAGCAGTGGGCCGGCCTGCTCGATCCCTTCGGCCTGGGCGCCTTCGCCCTCGGGACGCGCTACTGGACCGTTTTCCAGAAGAACACCCAGGTCCTGCCGCTGGAGGGCATCTATCTCTGGAACCGGCTCCTCTGGATCGGGGTGGCGCTGGCGGTGCTGGCGTTCGGCTTCTGGCGCTTCCGCTTCACCACCGACACGCGGAAAGCGCGGAAAAAGGCGCGGAAGGGAGCGCCCGAGGAACTGGGGCCGGTCCAGCGCATCGCCCTGGCGCTGCCGAGAGTCTCCCAGACCTTCGGCGGCGCGGCGGCGTGGCGGCAGTACTTCGCCACGATCCGGCTCGAGGCCACGCTGATCTTCAAAGGCATCCCCTTCATCATCATCCTGCTCCTCGGCGTCCTGAACATCTGGGGCAACAGCACCACGGTCGACAGCATGTTCGGCACGCCGGTCTATCCGACCACCAGCGTGATGGTCGAGGTCATCGCCGGCGCGTTCGCCGTGATGGCCATGGTCATCGCCGCGTTCTACGCCGGCGACATCGTCTGGCGCGAGCGGAACCTGAAGATGCACGAGGTCACCGACGCCATGCCGCTGCCGGTCTGGGCGCAGTGGGCGGCCAAGCTGACGGCGCTGCTGCTGGTGACGTTCACCACGCTGGCCGTGGCCATCCTCACCACGATGGTCATCCAGACGGCCAAGGGCTATTACAACTACGAGCCGGCCGTGTACGTGAAGGGAGTGTTCCTGCAGATCGGCGCGGTGCTCCTGCTGGTCACCGCTTTCGCCTTCATCCTGCAGGTGCTGTTCAACCAGAAGTACGTCGGCTTCGTCGGCGTGCTGGTCTGGTTCGTCCTGTCGCGCGCGCTGCCGGCGCTCGACTTCGAGCATCGCCTCTACCGCTACGCCTCCGCCCCGCCGGCGCAGTATTCGGACATGAACGGCTACGGCCACTTCGCCTGGCCGCTGGCGATCTTCAACACCTACTGGCTGCTCTTCGTGGCGGTGCTGCTGGTGGTCTGTCACCTGCTGTGGGTGCGCGGCACCGAGGGGGGAGTGCGGCAGCGGCTGTCCATCGCGCGGCAGCGCTTCGCCAGGCCGGTCGCGGCCACGCTGGCGCTCTTCGTCATCGCCTTCGCCTCCACGGGCTGCTACATCTACTACAACACGAACGTCCTCAATCGCTACCGGACCACCAAGCAGGGCGAAGAGCTGCAGGCGCTCGCGGAGAAGAAGTACAAGAAATACGAGCGCGTCCCGAAGCCGCGCATCACCGCCGTACAGGCCGATGTGGCGATCTATCCCGAGCGGCGCGCGGTCGACATCCGCGGGCAGTACACGCTGGTCAACAAGACCGGCCGGCCGCTCACCGAGCTGCACGTGTCCCTCAATCCGCAGGCGCTCACGTCGTGGAAGGTGGACCTCCCCGGCGCGCGGATCAAGAGCGAAGACCGCGAGCTCGGCTACACGATCTACACCCTCGACCGGCCGCTCGCGCCCGGCGCGTCGATGCCGATGCGCTTCCAGACCGGCTTCGCCGCGAAAGGCTTCGTCAACGGCAACTCGAACACGAACATCGTCGAGAACGGGACGTTCTTCAACAGCACGACCTACTTCCCGCACCTCGGCTACAACAGCGGCATCGAGCTGCAGGACCGCAACAAGCGCCGCAAGTACGGCCTGGGCGAGCCGCGCCGCCTGGCGCCTCCCACCGACAAGCGCGCGCTCATGGACAACGGCCTCAATGACGAGAGCGACTGGATCAGCCTCGACACGACCGTCAGCACCTCCGCCGACCAGGTCGCGCTCGCTCCCGGCTACCTGCAGCGGGAGTGGACGCAGGACGGCCGCCGCTACTTTCACTACAAGACCACCTCGCCGATCCTCGCCTTCTGGTCGTACCTCTCGGCGCGCTACGAGGTGAAGCGCGGCTCGTGGCGCGGCATCCCCATCGAGATCTACTACGACGCCAAGCACCCCTACAACGTCGACCGGATGATCGCCGGCGTGCAGAAGTCGCTCGACTACTTCACGAAGAACTTCTCGCCGTACCAGCACAAGCAGGTGCGCATCCTGGAGTTCCCGCGCTACGCGCGCTTCGCGCAGTCGTTCCCGAACACCATCCCCTTCTCCGAGTCCATCGGCTTCGTGGCCGACCTGCGCGACAAGGAGAACATCGACTACGTCTTCTACGTGACGGCGCACGAGATCGCGCACCAGTGGTGGGCGCACCAGGTCATCGGCGGCAACGTGCAGGGCTCGACGATGATCGTCGAGACCATGGCCCAGTACTCCGCGCTGATGGTGATGGAGAAGGAGTACGGCCGCGGCAAGATGCAGAAGTTCCTGCGCTACGAGCTCGATCGCTACCTGCGCGACCGCGGCGGGGAGCTGATCGCGGAAATGCCGCTCTCGCTGGTCGAGAACCAGGGCTACATCCACTATCGAAAGGGCTCGCTGGTGATGTACGCGCTGCGCGACGCCATCGGCGAGGAGGCGGTGAACCGCGCGCTGCGGAAGTTCATCGCCGACCACGCCTTCTCCGGACCGCCCTACCCGTCGGCGCAGGATCTCGTGCGCTACTTCCGCGCCGAGGCCCCGCCGGAGGCGCAGAACCTCATCACCGACCTCTTCGAACGGATCATCCTCTTCGACAACCAGGCCCGCGAGGTCAGCATGACCAGGCGCGCCGACGGCAAGTACAGCGTGAAGATGACCGTCGCCTCGACCAAGCTGCAGTCGGACGCGAAGGGCGAAGAGAAGCCCGTCCCCGTCGACGACTGGATCGACATCGGCGTCCTCGGCGAGAAGGACGAGGTGCTCTTCGTGGAGAAACGCCGCATCACCAAGCCGCAGGAAACGTTCGAGGTCGTGGTGACCGGCAAGCCGGTCAAAGCCGGCATCGATCCGATGAACAAACTCATCGACCGGAATCCGAAAGACAACGTGAAATCGCTGTAAGTATGGAGTGCGGCAGCGCCAGCTGCCGCTCTCCATCGCCGCGGCGCCAGCCGCGGCGGAATTCCGTTAAGATGGCTCGCGTCCAATCATCCTTTCAGGGTGGCCGATCCCTCATATGCGATTCCTCTGCGCAGTCCTCGCGGTTCTCCTTCTGTCCGCCGCCGCTTTCGCCGAGTCCCTGACCGTCACGACCCTGGCCGGCCCCGATGGCGGTGGCGGCTATCGCGACGGCGCCGGAAGCAGCGCGCGGTTTGCCTCGCTGCATGGCATCACCGTCGATGCGGGCGGCAACGTTCTCGTCACGGACGACTCGGCGTACACCATTCGTCACATCACGCCGGCGGGCGTCGTGACCACGCTGGCCGGTGTCGCGGGAGAGAGGGGGCGCACGGACGGCAAGGGCGGCCAGGCACGGTTCCAGTGGCCGTACGCCGTCACCGTCGACGGCGCCGGGAACATCTATGTCGCCGACTTGGCGCTGCGCAAAATCTCGCCGGGCGGCGTCGCGACCACGCTCGTCGACTACGTGCCGGTGTCGATGGGCATCGCCGTCGACAGCAGCGGCAACATCTTCGTCACCGACTACATCGGCGACTCGATCCTGAAGATCACCCCCGGCGGCACGATGACGACGTTCGTCGCCACGGCGTACCGTCCCGGCGGTCTGACGATCGACGGTAGCGACAACCTCTACTTCACGACCGAGGACGGTGGCATCTACAAATGCACTCCCCTCGGCAGCATCACCCTCATCGCGACCGTTCAACGTGCGCGCTATCTCGACGTCGACGCGTCCGGCAATCTCTATGTTTCCCTGGAGTGGTCCGACAAGATCGTGAAGGTCACGCCCGGCGGCGTCGTGACGGACTTTGCCGGATCGTCCCATCGGGGGCAGCAGGACGGCACCGGCACGGCTGCGGGCTTTGCCGCTCCGCGCGGCGTCGCGCTCTCGCCCGACGGCTCGCTGCTGTACGTGGCCGATCGAGACAATCAGTCCGTTCGCAGGATCACCGTCCCGGGTGCCGTCGTCACCACGCTCGCCGGAAAAGCGAGCCAGAGCGGCAAGGTCGACGCGACCGGTCCCGAGGCGCGGTTCTCCAGTCCCAGCGACCTCGTGCTCGCGCCGGACGGCAATCTCTACGTCACCGACGCCGACAATTACGCGATCCGGAAAGTCACCCCGGCAGGCGTGACGACCACGCTGGCCGGAGGCACGTACGGCACCGAGGACGGCACCGGCACCTCCGCACGGTTCATGGGGCCTACCGGGATCGCGGTCGGCTACGAAGGCAACGACTGGATCCTCTACGTCGCCGACATCCGCGGCGACAACGTCCGCAGGATCACGCGGACCGGCGTCGTGACGACGGTGGCCACCGGCATCTCCGGGGCGCGCGGCCTCGTGGTGGCACCGGACGGCGACCTCTATGTCTCCGAGTTCCACGGTCAGACGATCAAGAGGATCGACATGCCCGCGGCCACGGTCACGCTCTTCGCGGGCGCGTCGAACCTGTACGGCCATGCGGACGGATTCGGCACCGCGGCGCGGTTCTGGACTCCCGCCGGTCTGGCCATCGACGGCAGCGGCAATCTCTACGTCGCCGAGTACGGGAACAACCGCATTCGCCGGATCGTCCTGGCGACGGCGGAGGTGACGACGCTCGCCGGCAACGGCCTGCCCGTCACCAAAGACGGCATCGGCACCGAGGCGGGCTTCTACGCTCCCTACGACGTCCACGCCGTCGGCAACGACCTCTATGTCGCCGACTCCCACGGCGAGACCGTTCGCCTCATCCAGCCCGGCGCCGTCGTCACCACCGTCGCGGGCAGGGCACTCGAGGGGGTCCAGCACGTCAACCGCGACGGCACGGGCGACCTCGCGCGCTTCGCGCACATCACCGGGATCGGCGGCGACAGCAGCACGAGCCTCTACATCTGCGACGCCGACGGAAACAACATCCGGAAGGCGCGCATCCCCGGCATCGCCGACGTCGCAACCGTATCGAACAATGCGCCGCTGCCGCAGACCCCGGTGCAACTCGACACCGACCCCGACACCGCCACGAGCTGGACATGGAGCATCGACCGGCGGCCGACCGGCTCGGCCGCGGAGCTCTCCTCGACCACGATCCGCAATCCCACCTTCACGCCGGATGTCGAAGATCTCTACACGTTCCTGCTGCGCGCCGAGGGCCCGAACGGAATCCGCTACTCGACGGTGCGCGTGATGGCGACGACCTGCCCCGATCCGCTCGCGTCCGTCGCGGCGTCGACCGCGACGAACGGCGTCTGCGTGAACGGCACCAACGGCACCGCCACGGCAAGCGCCACCGGCGGAATGAGCCTCTCGTACCAGTGGGGCTATCGCACGACCTCCGGCGGCGCGATCACATCCATCCCCTTCGAGACCCTGCCGAGCTACACCATCGAGGGCAGCGACTTCGGCGGCATCGGCACGCGCTATCTCGTCGTCACCGTCACCCCGGGCTGCGGAGTACCGGCCGTTTCCAACGAGCTCCCGCTCGAGGTGACCGCCGCTTTGGACGCCACCATCGCGGCGAGTAATGGCGTCTTCGCCAACAGCACGCAGAACTTCGCCTCGGTCGCCGACGCCGGCGCCGGCGCGACCTACACGTGGGGCATCACCAACGGCACGATCACGGCCGGACAGGGGACGCGGTCCATCGCGTACACCGCCGGCGCGAGCGGCACCGTCGCACTGACGGTGACGGTCTCCCGGAACGGTTGCGCGCCGAGCGGCAATGCCTCCGTGGCCATCCAGCCCCGTCCCGCGAACGCCACCATGCTCTACACCGTCACCCCGTGCCGCGCCGTCGACACGCGCGGCGGCGCCGCGGTCGCGAACGGCGAGACGCGCGACTTCCCGCTCGCGGGCGTCTGCGGCATCCCCGCGGATGCCAAAGCGGTCGTGGCGAACGTCACCGCGGTCGGACCGCTCACCGACGGCTGGCTGGCCCTCTGGCCGGCCGGCACGACGTGGGGCGGCACGAGCACGATGAGCTACCGCAGCGGCCGCACCCGCGCCAACAACACCATCCTCCCGCTGCCGGACAACGGCTCCGTCTCACTGCTCAACAGCGGCGGGCCGCAGCACGTCCTCGTCGACGTCACGGGGTACTTCCGGTAGTTAAGGACGCCCCCAAACGCAGTCGTGCCGAAACTTTGGGCAGTCGTGCCGAAAGTTTGGGCAGTCGTGCCAAAACTTTGGGCAGTCGTGCCCAAAACTTTGGGCAGTCGTGCCCAAACTTTGGCCAGTCGTGCCGAAACTTTGGGCACTCGTGCCCAAACTTTGGCCAGTCGTGCCGAAACTCTGGGCAGTCGTGCCCAAACTTTGGCCAGTCGTGCCGAAACTCTGGGCACTCGTGCCCAAACTTTGGCCAGTCGTGCCGAAACTCTGGGCAGTCGTGCCGAAAGTTTGGGCAGTCGTGCCGAAAGTTTGGGCAGTCGTGCCGAAAGTTTGGGCACGACTGCCCAAAGCTGGCCAGTCGTCCAATTCGGTTACAATGGGGGCGGTCCAAATAACCTCGTTCCTGCCAAATCCACGGTCGAGCGACCAGGAGCCGTTCGTATGCGTATCGTCTGCACCCTCGTTGCTGCTGTCCTGCTGTCCACGGCGGCCTTCGCCGAGTCTCTGTCCGTCACCACATTCGCCGGAACGGATGCCGGTCCCGGCTATCGGGACGGTGTCGGCACTGCCGCGCGTTTCCAGTGGCCGGGCGGCCTGGCCGTCGACCGGAACGGCAACATCATCGTCGCCGACCAGAACGCGCACACCATCCGCCACATCACCCCCGCGGGCGTCGTCACGACCCTGGCCGGGGTCGGCGGCGAGAGCGGCACCACGAACGGAAAAACCGGCGTGGCCCGGTTCGGGGTACCGCGCGCGGTGGCCGTCGACACTTCCGGGAACGTGTACGTCGCGGAACAGAGACTGCGCAAGATCTCGCCGAGCGGCGTGGTCACCACGCTCCACAACTCCATCCCCACTTCCCTGGGCATGGCCGTCGACAGCAGCGGCAACGTCTTCCTCACCGACCTGTTCGGCAACACGATCCGGAAAGTCACGCCGGGCGGGGTGATGTCCACCTTCGTCAGCGCGCTCAACGGTCCCCGCGCCATGACCATCGACGGCAGCAACAATCTCTACTTCACGTCCGGCGGCGGTATTTACAAATGCACGCCGCTCGGGGTCCAGACGCAGATCGCCGGGATCGGCGGGGACGGGATCGCCGTCGACGCCTCGGGAAATGTCTACGTCTCCTCGGGCCTGCAGATTTTCAAGGTCACGCCCAACGGCACCGTGACCACTCTCGCCGGAACGATGTTCCAGGGTCATCAGGATGGCCCGGGGAGCACGGCGACCTTTCTCTTCGTGAACGGCCTCGGACTCTCGCCCGACGGCTCGCTGCTGTACGTCGCCGACCAGGGCAACGACGCCATCCGCGCCATCACGCTCCCGGGCGCGGTCGTCAGCACGTTCGCCGGCAAGGCGAACGGCCGCGGATACGCGGACGGCACCGGCCTGGCCGCGCAGTTCTCCAATCCCACCGACTCCGTGCTCGCCCCGGACGGCAATCTCTACGTCACCGACACCTTCAACAACCGCATCCGGAAAATCACCCCGGCCGGCGTGGTGACGACATTCGTCGGAGGGACGCGCGGCAACATGGACGGCACCGGCACCTCCGCCCAGCTCAGCGACCCCACGGGGATCGCGGTCGGCGATGACGGCGGCAACTGGGTCTTCTACGTGACGGACCTCGAGAACGACAACGTCCGCAAGATCACGCAGGCCGGCGTCGTGACGACGGTCGCCACCGGCATGAACGGCGCGTACGGGGTGGCGGTCGCCGCGGACGGCGACGTGTACGTCTCGGAGACCTACGGTCATACGATCAAAAGGATCGACATGCCCTCCGGCACCGTGACGGTGGTGGCCGGTTTTCCGGGAACGCCGGACTTCCGGGACGGCACCGGCACCTCGGCGTACTTCCAGTATCCCGCCGGCATCGCGCTCGACGGCAGCGGGAACCTCTTCGTCGCCGACTCCTCCAACAACCGCATTCGCCAGGTCGTCCTGGCCACGGGCGTGGTGACGACGTACGCGGGCAGCGGCCTGATGGGCTCGGACGATGGAACGGGAGGGGCGGCAACGTTCTATGCACCGGTCGACGTCCACCTCGTCGGCAGCGATCTCTACGTCTCGGACGGCGGAAACGAGATCATCCGCCGCATCGAGCCGGGCGCCGTCGTGACCACGGTGGCCGGCAAGCCGAACCGGGACGTCAATCGCGACGGCACGGGAGACCTCGCCCGCTTCACGAATCTCGCTGGCATCGGCGGCGACAGCAGCACGAACCTCTATATCTGCGATCTGTACAGCAACAACGTCCGGAAGGCGCGCGTCCCCGGCATCGCCGACGTGGCCACGGCCTCGAACACGGCACCGCTGCCGCTCACCGTCGTGCAGCTCGACACGGAGCCCGACACGGCCACGAGCTGGACGTGGAGCATCGACCGTCGTCCGACCGGCTCCGTGGCGGAGCTCTCGTCGACGACGGTCCGCAACCCGACGTTCACGCCGGACGTGAACGGCCTGTACACGTTCCTGCTGCGGGCCGAGGGGCCGGGCGGAATCCGGTACTCGACGGTGGACGTGACGGCGTCGAGCTGTGCCGATCCCCTCGCCTCGGTCGTGGCCTCGGCGTCGGCGGCCGCTGTCTGCGTGAGCGGGACGAACGGCACCGCCACGGTGAACGTCACCGGCGGAACGACCCACGCGTACCAGTGGGGCTATCGCACGACGCCCGGCGGCGCGATCACGCAGCTCGGCGGCGAGACGTCGTCGACGTACACCATCGACGGCACGGACTTCGGCGGCACCGGCACGCGCTACCTGGTCGTCACGGTCACGCCGGGCTGCGGAGTGCCGACCGTCTCCAACGAGCTCACGCTCGAGGTGACGCACCCCGCGGACGCCACCATCTCGGCGAGCAGCGGCGTGTTCGCGAGCAGCACGAAGAATTTCGCCTCGGTCCCCGACGCGGGCCCGGGCGCGACGTACACCTGGGGCATCACCAACGGCACGATCTCGGGCGGCCAGGGGTCGCGGTCGCTCTCCTACACCGCCGGTGCGAGCGGGGTGGTGGCCCTGACGGTGACGGTCACGCAGAACGGCTGCGTGTCGGGCGGCAATGTGAATGTGCCGATCCAGGCGCGCCCCGCGGGTGCGACGATGCTCTACATCGTCACGCCGTGCCGCGTGGCCGACACGCGCGAGAGCTCCGCGATCGCCCACGCCGAGACGCGCAACTTCCTGATGGCCGGCGTCTGCGGCATCCCCACGGATGCGAAAGCGGTCGTGGCGAACGTCACCGCGGTCGGACCGCTGACCGACGGCTGGCTGGCCCTCTGGCCCGCCGGGACGACGTGGGGCGGCACGAGCACGATGAACTACCGCCTCGGCCGGACCCGCGCCAACAACGCGGTCATCCCCCTGCCGAACGACGGCTACGTGTCAGTGCTCAACAGCGGCGGCCCGCAACACCTCATCCTCGACGTCACCGGCTACTTCCGCTAACCGCATGGTAGGGCGGGCTTCAGCCCGCCTCCCCCGGGGGCGGCGGGCTGAAGCCCGCCCTACGTTCAGGACCGTCAGTGCGGATGCATCTGCGCGAGAGCGTAAACCCCCAGCGCCGCCGTGGCCAGTCCGGCGATCGTCGAGAAGATGAGGGTGAAGCGCGGCTGCTCGTGCACGTGCGGCAGCAGGTCGCTCGCGCCGAGATAGAGCAGGAAGCCGGCCATGAACGCCAGGAGAAACGCCAGCAGGCGCGGGTCGACGTCGATCAGCGTGGCCAGCAGCGCGCCGGCCACCGGCGCCATCGCATTCACGGTCAGGAGCGAGAACGTCCGCCAGCGGCTGTTGCGGCGGGCCAGCATGAACGTCACCGTATTCAGGCCGTCCGCGAAATCGTGCGCCAGCACGGCCATCAGCACCACCAGCCCCACCTCCGTCCCCGCCTGAAACCCGACGCCGATGGCCAGGCCGTCGAGGAAACTATGGAAAGAAATACCGACCGCGCCCGCTACCCCGACATGATGGTGGTGGCCGGGAGCGTCGTGCGTCTTCTCGCTGTGGATGATGGTCAGCTTCTCGAGCAGGAAGATGGCCAGGAAGCCGCCCAGCAGCATGAGCATCAGCGCGCGCGGCTCGATCGACGCCCCATGTCCGTGCTCGACGATCTCCGGGACGAGGTGCAGGAAGACGACGCCGATCAGCAGCCCCGCCGAAAAGGCCATGATCGCCTGCAGGTAACGCCGGTACCGGTACGCGAATGCGCCGCCGGCCAGCGTCATCGCGAAAGCCAGCAACGCCCAGACCACACTCATTGGGCGCGGATTGTAAGCGCTTCGCGCGTTGCTGGTTGCTGGTGACTGGTTCAAGGCGGTCTGGTGCAGGACACACGACCCTGCCTTGAACCAGCAACACAGCAACCAGCAACAAAAAAGCGGCGCCGCAGCGCCGCTCGTTTCCATCCCCGACGCCGCCGTTCAGGCGGCGTAGACGCGAACCAGGAACACCGTGTCTTCCTTCTTCACGGTGGCGATGGACTCCTGGCCGCGGGCGGGTTTCGTGAGACTCACCAGCTCGCCGTCGCATTCCCGCACGTAATGCGTGATCGCCTCGTCGGCATCGCACGCCTCGACGGTCATGCGGCGCGATTCGACGTCATATGCGGGGCGGTGTGTGTACTCGTTCGTCAGCTCTCGCGCCTCGATCGTGTATTGCAAATGACACCCCTCGGAATTGCGTGTGCTGCAAGCAGCTCAACAGCAAACTGTGCGCCAGATCACGCTCACCGTTCGCGCAGATAATCGTGAATCAGCTGTACCGCCATCGCTCCCTCCCCCACGGCAGAGCCGACGCGTTTCACCGAGCCGTGCCGGGCGTCGCCGGCCACGAACACGCCTCGCATGCTGCTCTCCAGCGGCGAGGGCCAGACGTCCTCCGGCCACCCCTGGAGATGCTTGCGGCGGAGGTCGCGGCCGGTGAGGATGAAGCCCTGCTTGTCGCGCACGACCGCGTCCTCGAGCCACTCCGTGCGCGGCTTCGCGCCGATCCAGATGAAGAGCGCGTCCGTGGCCATCTCCCGCCGCTCTTTGGTCTCCGTCTCCTCGAGCACCACCGCCTCGACCCGTTCCTCCCCCTTCACCTCGGCCACGCTGGTTCTGGTCAACAACTCGATGTTCCCCAGCGCGCGGATGCGCTCCACCAGGTACTGGGACATGGTCGTCTCCAGCGACGGGTCGATGGTGATGATGGTCAGCGTGCGGACGTAGCGCGCCAGCAGGAGCGCCGCCTGCGCGGCCGAGTTGCCGCTGCCGAGGAGACAGATGTCGCGGTCGCGGAACCGGGCCGCTTCCGCCGCCGCGGCGCCGTAGTAGACGCCCGCGCCGGTGAGGCGCTCCGCCCCTTCCACCGTCAGCTTGCGATACGCCACGCCGGTGGCCAGGAGCACCGTATGCGAGACGATGTCCGTCCCGTCGTCGAGGGCGATGGCGCGGTAGCCGCGCACGTCCTTCAGCGTGGCCGCGCTCTTGGTCAGCAGGATCTCGGTGCCGAACTTCTGCGCCTGCGTCACCGCGCGCGAGGCCAGCTCCGCGCCGGAGAGTCCGTCGGGAAAGCCGAGGTAATTCTCGATCAGCGCGCTCGACCCGGCCTGTCCGCCGGGAACGTCGCGCTCGACGATCACGGTGCGCAAGCCCTCGGAGCTCGCATACACCGCCGCCGCCAGCCCGGCCGGACCGCCGCCGACGATGACCAGGTCGTAGAACTTCTCGTCGGGCGAGGTGCTGAAGCCGAGCTTCTGCGCCAGCGCCTCGTCGTCGGGATCGACCAGCGTCGAGCCGTCGGGGAAGACCAGGCGCGTCGGCTCGTGCGGCTGGTCTTCGTCATCGTCATCGTCGCCGCCGGTGTCCACCCACTGATACGGCACGCGGTGCCGCGCCAGGAGGTCCTTCACGTCGTGGCAGCGCGGCTGCCACTGGTCGCCGTACACCTGCACGACGTCGCTCGCGCCGGCGGTCGTCTCCCACGCCCGCAGAGCGTCGCGCACGATCGGCTCGAGCGAGACCTCGGGCGCGTCCCACGGCTCGTCGACGCTGAAATCGACCAACCCTTCCCGCTTCGCGTTCAGCGCGAAGCCGGGATCGAGCTCGCCGGCATAGAGGATGACCTTCATCCCGGAGGAGATCTCTTTGCCGCGGCGGAGGACATCGAGGAGCTGCTCTTCCTCCAAGACGTGGCGGACGAGGAGCAGCACGACCGGCTGTCCATTGGACTTCGCACGCTCGAGCGTCTCGCCCGCTTTTTCGAGCGACGGCACCGTCACGACCTCGAAGGTCTCGGAGCAGTCGGCGAGGAGGAAGTCCCGGCCGCGGGCGAGGTGCTCCTCGTGCGGCTCGACGAGCAGGATCAGGGGCCGATTCACACCGGCCCGTCATTGCGAGCGGTGTGCCCTCTACAGGACACGCCTGGCGAACGCCAGCACATTCGCGGCCAGGAACGTGAGGCTCATGCCGAGGAGGAGCGGGAATCCGAACGCGCGCTTCTCGCCGCTGCCGGCGCGGGCCAGCAGCGCGCCGAGGCCGAAGGAGAGGGTGATGCCGAAGCCGCTCTTCGCGCCGGCGAACCACTTCGGCGGGAGCCCCGCGATCCAGAGCGCCGTGACGACGGCCACCCCGGCGATGAACACGCTGACGCTTTGCACGCGCCCGGGCGGCAGCCAGCGGAACTGGACGAACGCGGTGATCGCGGCGAGGATCAGGAACGACGCGGCGACGAAGGTGATCTGGGTGCCGGACATCGACCTCGCAATCTTAGCGGACCGCCGGCGTCCCCGCCGGCTGTCTGTGCGGGCGTCTCGCCCGCACCGTGGCGGCGGGACGCCGCCACAGACAGCCGGCGGGACGCCGGCGGACCGCCGGCTAATGCCTGGCGGAGCGGCGGCGGGGCGGGGCCTGCGGCGTCGTGCCGTTGTCGGAGCCGTCGTGCGGGACGGTCACGGCGACCGTCCCCGTGCTGATGTTGCCGCTCGAGTCGGAGACCTCCACCACGATCGTGTAGGTCCGCGGCTGCTCCTGGCCGTTGCGGGCGGCGCGGAGGGCGACGGTGAGGTCGTCCACGATCCGCCAGTCCGTATCGCTCACGGCCTCGGAGACGGCCACGCTGGTGATGCGCGCGCGGACGATGCCGCCGCCTTCGTCGACGGCATCCACGTCGACGACCACATGGACCATCCGCCGGTTCACCGGCCAGAGGCGGTTCGGCGTCGCGGCGATCGAGAGGATCACCGGCGGAGTCGTGTCCTCCTGCCGCTCCGTCACGATCACCTTGAACGAGCCCGTGACGGTCTGGTCATGGCGATCCGTCGCGCTGCAGTTCACCGTCGTCGTGCCGATCGGGAAGAGCGACCCCGACTCCGGCGTGCAGGTGATGTCGATCGGGATCCGGTCCGCGTCGCTGGCGGTGGCGTAGTAGGTTACCGTCGCGCCGTCCTCGCCCGTCGCCTCGACGGTGATGTCCAGGGGGAGCTCGAGCACGGGCAGCTCGCTGTCCCTCGGCTCGGAGACGATGACCAGGAACGTGGCCCCCCCGGACCGATTGCGGTCGTCCGTCGCCGTGCAGGCGACGGTCGTGGGACCGATCCGGAAGAGTGTCCCCGAGGGGGGATCGCACGTGACCGCGAGACTGCGGTTCGCGTAATCGAACGCCGTCACGGTGAACGTCACGATCGCCCCCTCGGCGCTCGTGGCCTCGACGGCGAAATCCTGCGGGACGACCAGCGTCGGCGCCGGCGGCTCCTGATACGGATTGACCGTGACGCGGAAGACGCCGTTCGTGGAGCGCTCCATGTCGTCCGTGGCCGTGCAGCTCACGGTGGAGATGCCGACCGGGAAGAACGTGCCCGAGGCGGGAGCGCACTCCACCGCGATCGTGCGCTCGACGTAGTCCCTGGCCGTGGCGGTGTAATTCACGATCGCACCGCTCCGCGACGTCGCCTCGACTACCATGTCGGCCGGCAGCATGAGCGTCGGGAAGGCGTTGTCCGACACCGTGACGAGGAAGCTGCGGATGGTGCTGTTGAAGCTGTCGTCCCTCGCGCTGCAGCGCACCTCGGTCGTACGCATCGGGAAGTGCGTCCCCGACGCCGGCGAGCACGTCACCGGCACGTCCGTGTCGACCGTGTCCACCGCCGACGTCTCGAACTCCACCACCGCGCCGTCGCGCTCCACCGCGGCGATGTAGATGTCCTCCGGGATCGTCAGCACCGGCGGCGTGCGATCGTAGATCGACACGGGGAACGTCACGGAGCGCGACGCGCCGTTGGAGGTGGTGCCGGTGCAGGTGACGGAGTGCTGGCCCAGGACGAAGGTCGTGCCCGACGCGGGAGTGCAATCGAGCGAGACCTCCGCGCCGGTCGTGCTTTCCGCCGAGGCCTCATACCTCACCACCTCGCCGGACGGACCGGTGGCCTCGATCGAGAGGTACGGCGGCGTGCGGAGGATGATGGTCGAGTCGCCGCTGACCTCGATGGAGAACGGATCGGACTCCCCGTTGACGGCGTTCCGGACGGCCACCCGATAGCGGCCGATCGTGTTGATGATCTCCTGCGGCACCCACACCTGAATGCGCATCCCCGTCGCGGTGGGCCACATCGAGCTGGCCGTGAGCTCGATGGGACCGTCCGGTCCCGTGAAGACCACGCTCGGATTGTGCTCGCCCGACATGAAGTTGTGCCCCTCGATGGTCATGAAGCGCTCGCCGCTGGCCACGACGAACTGCGCCGGCGCATAGCCGAGGACGACGGGACGCGTATCCGCGAGCGCGCTGACGGAGAGCAGCAGGACGAGCAGAAGGTGGCGCATGACATACACGTTGCGGGCCTATTGCACGTGATGCAAGCGCGACGGTGCGCCCTTTGCACCGCGCTTCCCCCCGCATGGAATCGAGCGAAGAACGAGAGATCGAAGAGCGCACGCCACCGAGCAGCGAGATCATTCACGGGGCCATCCACGAAAAGGGGATGAGCGAGCTGCGGAAGCCGACGCCGGCCCTGGCCTGGTCGGGCCTCGGCGCGGGTCTGGCCATGGGCTTCTCCTTCCTCGTCACCGCGCTGCTGCACTCCCACCTGCCGCACGACGCCAAATGGGCGCCGCTGGTCTACGCCCTCGGCTATCCGATCGGCTTCGTGATCGTGATCCTCGGCCAGCAGCAGCTCTTCACCGAGAACACCCTCACCGCCACCATGCCGCTCTTCTCCGGCAAGCGCGTCCTCGGCAACGTGCTGCGCGTCTGGGGGGTGGTGCTGGCGGCGAACGTCGTCGGGGCGCTCATGTTCGCGCTGGCGGTCGCGAAACTGGACGTCGTCGACGCCGAGACGTTCGAGTCGCTGAAGAAAGTGGCCGAGCAGGCACACGCGCTCACCTTTGCCAAGGCGCTCGTGCGGGGCATCTTCGCCGGCTGGCTGATCGCCCTGGTGGTGTGGCTGCTCCCCTACGCCGGGACGGCGCACGTGGCGGTGATCTTCATCCTCACCTGGATCATCGGCGCCGCGCACTTTCCGCACATCGTGGCCGGCAGCGTGGACGGGCTGTTCCTCGTCTTCACCGGCCACCATTCGCTCGGCAAGTTCTTCAGCGAGTTCTTCGTCCCCACGCTGATCGGCAACATCATCGGCGGCACCCTCCTCGTCGCGGCCATCAACTATCTGCAGGCGAAGGCCGGCAAGAAGGACGAGGAAGAGTCCGGCGAGGGCATCATTATTGCTTAGCACGGTAGACAATGGGTCCGAAGGGGCGGGTACTCGTAGTCGATGATGAGCCACCGATCCGGGCGCTGGTCGCCAAGATCGTCGAGCGTGCCGGGCATCCCGTCGACGTGGCGCGCGACGGCGCGGAGGCGATCGAGAAGATCGAGGCGCAGCGGTACACCGTGGTCGTGCTCGACCTGATGATGCCGAACATCGACGGCTACGCCCTGGTCGACTACCTCAAGAACCGCGGCGGCGTGCGTCCGGCCATCATCGTCATCAGCGCCGGCGACACCGCGGCGCTGCGCCGCCTCGACGGCGCGGTCGTGCACTCGATCCTCCGCAAGCCGTTCGACATCGACGTCCTCGGCGACCTGATCTCCGCGGCCATCAAGTCGATGGAAGAGACCACGGCCGAGCAGGAGCAGCACGGCGAAGTGCTCCCCTTCCGCAAGAACGACGCGGTCTGCTGATTGCGTTGCTGTGTTGCTGGTTGCTGGTTCGTGGTGGCTTCTCGACGAATCACCACGAACCAGCAACCAGCAACCAGCAACAGAATCGCATGATCCAGGGCCTGATCTACCAGCCAGAGCTCCTGACCGCAGCAGAGGAGCGCACCCTCCTCGAGGAAATCGAGACCTACCCCTTCCACGAAGTGCGCATGCGCGGCCAGGTGGCCCGGCGCACGGTCATCCACTTCGGCTGGGACTACGACTACGAGGGGTGGAAGGTGCATCCCACCACGCCGCCCTCGCCGCGCTTGCGCGCGCTCGCGGACCGCTGCGCGGAGGCGGCGGGCATCGAGCCGGCGGCGCTGCAGCAGTTCCTCATCGCGCGCTATCCGCCCGGCGCGACCATCGGCTGGCACCGCGACGCGCCGATGTTCGGCACGCCGGTGATCGGCGTCTCGCTCCTCGCGCCGTGCACGATGAAGTTCCGCCGCAAGGTCGCCGGCGACTACGAGGTGATCAAGCTCCCCCTCGAGCCGCGCTCCCTCTACATCCTCGGCGGCGAGGCGCGCACGAAGTGGCAGCACTCCATCCCGCCGACCAAAGCGCTGCGCTACTCGATTTCCATGCGGACCCTTCGGTAACTGGTCTAAAGTATGCAAACGCAACCGTTTCCAGATTGCGTGTGACGAAAACCATCGCCGTCGCGCTGATTCTGACCGCGGCGTTTGCCGGGTGCCCTTCCAACCGGCAGGCGCAGAAGACGCTTCAAGGCACCTCCCACCAGCTCGACGTCCCGCCGCCCATGCGCGATCCGGCGCCGCCCGCGAACGCCATCATCACCCGCCTGCGCGGTCCCGAGTCCGTGCTCCACGACGCCGAACAGGACGTCTACTTCATCAGCAATCTCAATGGCGGCCTGCAGACCGTCGACGACAACGGCTTCATCACCCGCGTGAACGCGAAGACGCTGTTCGTGGAGCTGAAGTGGATCGAGGCCGGCCTCGACGCCCCGAAAGGGATGGCCATCGCCGGCGACACGCTCTACGTCAGCGACATCCTCGGCGTGCGCATGTTCGACCGCCGCACGGGCAGGCCGCTCGGCGAAGTGAAGCTTCCCGGCGCGACGCTGATCAACGACATCGTCTCCGACGGGAAGAGCGTCTACGTCTCCGACACCGGCCTGCGCGTGGCGGAAGGGCACACCTTTGCCCGCACCGGCACCGACGCCATCTGGAAGATCACCGGCAGCCGCGCCGAGAAGATCGCCTCCGGCGCGGAGCTGCAGCATCCCAACGGACTGGAATTCGTCGACGGCCGCGTCTGGGCCGTGACCTTCGGGCCGCGCGAGATCTACTCGCTCGATGTAGCGCGGGCTTCAGCCCGCGGGGGCAGGCCGCGCACGGTCGCCAAACTGCCGCGCGGCCAGCTCGACGGCCTGGTCCGTCTCGCGGACGGCTCCGTCGTCGTCTCGAGCTGGCTCGGCGAGGGGGTCTACCGCGGTACCCCCGGCGCGGCGTTCGAGCCGATCCTCACGGGCATCGACGCCCCCGCCGACCTCGGATACGACACGAAACGCCACCGTCTGCTCGTCCCCATCCCCGGCGCGAACCAGGTGACGATTCATGCACTGCGATAAACGCTCGATTCTCGCCGTCCTCACAATTCTCGCGCTGTCGTGCGAAAACCCGCAGCAGCCGAAGCCCGCCGCGGGCATCGACGCCGCCCCGGCAAGTGGGAAGGCGCAGATCCCCGCCTTCAGCGCCGCCGCCGTCGAGGACGGCCAGTGGCTGATCGCGCAGAAGGACTACGCCAACACCCGCTACAGCGGCCTGCGCCAGATCAACACCTCGAACGTCGACCAGCTCAAGGCGCTGACCACCTTCTCCACCGGCACGGTGGCGGGGCACGAGGCGCCGCCGCTCGTCGTCGGCGACACGATGTACCTCATCACGCCGTTCCCGAACATCGTCTACGCGCTGAACCTGCGCGAGCCGGGCGGCGCCACGCGCTGGGTCTACCGCCCCGATCCCGACCCCGCCGCCCAGGGCGTGGCCTGCTGCGACGTCGTCAACCGCGGCCTCGCCTACGCGAACGGCAAGATCGTCCTGAACACGCTCGACAACCACACCATCGCCCTCGATGCCGCCACCGGCGCCGAGCTGTGGAACGCCAAGCTCGGCGACATCAACAAGGGCGAGACCATGACCATGGCGCCGCTCATCGTCAAAGACAAGGTCCTGGTCGGCAACAGCGGCGGCGAGCTGGGCGTCCGCGGCTGGATCACCGCCCTCGACCTCGACACCGGCAAGATCGCCTGGCGCGCCTACAACACCGGCCCCGACGCCGACTGCCTCATCGGCCCGAGCTTCAAGCCGTTCTACCCGATGGACCAGGGCAAAGACCTCGGCGTGCGCACCTGGCCTCCCGACGCCTGGAAGACCGGCGGCGGCACGGTCTGGGGATGGATCTCCTACGACCCGGAGACGAACCTCGTCTACTACGGCACCGGCAACCCCGGCCCGTGGAACCCCGAGCAGCGCCCCGGCGACAACAAGTGGACCTCCGCGCTCTTCGCCCGCGATGCCGACACGGGCGAGGCGCGCTGGGCCTACCAGGTCACCCCGCACGATCTCTTCGACTACGACACCGTCAACGAGTCGATCCTCCTCGACCTGAACGTCGGCGGCCGCATGCGCAAGGTGCTGGTGCGCCCCGAGCGCAACGGCTACCTCTACGTCATGGACCGCCTGACCGGCGAGGTGCTCTCCGCCACGCCGTTCGGCTACGTGAACTCCAGCCACGGCGTCGACCTGAAGACGGGGCGCCTGATCGAGAACAAGACCAAGGAGCCGAAGGTCGGGAGAGTCATCCGCAACATCTGCCCCGCTGCCCCCGGCGCGAAGGACTGGCAGCCGTCCGCCTACTCGCCGCGCACGGGGCTCCTCTACATCACCCACCAGAACCTCTGCATGGACTTCGAGGGGATGGAGGCGAACTACATCGCCGGCACGCCGTTCGTCGGCGCGAACGTGAAGATGTACGCCGGCCCCGGCGGCCACCGCGGCGAGGTGACGGGATGGGACATCACCGGCAAGCGCGCCCGCTGGAAGATCCGCGAGACGTTCCCCGTCTGGAGCGGCGCGCTGGCCACGGCCGGGGACCTCGTCTTCTACGGGACGATGGACGGCTGGGCCAAGGCCATCGACGCGCGCAGCGGCGCCGAGCGCTGGAAGTTCAAGGTCGGCTCCGGAATCATCGCCCCGCCGATGACGTACCTCGGCCCCGACGGCAAGCAGTACGTCGCCTTCGTGGCCGGCGTGGGCGGCTGGGCCGGCGCCATCGTCTCCGGCGATCTCGACCCCCGCGACGCCACGGGCGCCCTCGGCTTCGTGAACGCCATGACCGACCTCAAGCACGCCACGACGCGAGGAGGGATGCTCTATGTCTTCGGCTTATAGAGCTCTCCTCCTCGCGATACTCGTGCTCAACGTAGGGCGGGCTTCAGCCCGCCCCCCGGAGAGGCGGGCTGAAGCCCGCCCTACGTTACGCGTCTGCTCCGACCCCAACAACCTCCCCTTCTCCAACCAGAAGCAACAAGGCTTCGAGAACAAGCTCGCCGAGCTGGTCGCAAAAGACCTCGGGAAAACCGTCGCCTACTACTGGCACGCCCAGCGCCGCGGCTTCGTCCGCAACACCCTCGGCGCGAAAAAGTGCGACGTGATCATGGGCGTCCCCTCCAGCTTCGAGAGGGCCCTGACCACGCGTCCCTACTACCGCTCCGGCTACGTCTTCGTCACCCGCCGCGACCGCAGGCTCGGCATCACCTCGCTCGACGACCCGCGCCTGCGCAAGCTCAAGATCGGCGTCCAGATGATCGGCGACGACTACGCCAGCTCCCCTCCCGCGCACGCACTGGCGAACCGCGGCATGATCCGCAACGTCGTCGGCTACAGCGTCTACGGCGACTACGCGCAGGACAGCCCCACGCGCCGCATCGTCGACGCCGTGGCCAGGCGCGAGGTCGACCTGAGCGCCGTCTGGGGCCCCACCGCCGGCTGGTTTGCCAAACAGAGCAACGTCCCGCTCGCGGTCACGCCGTTCACGCCCGAGATCGACCTCCCCTTCCTCCCGTTCGTCTTCGACATCTCCATGGCCGTGCGCCGTGAGGACACCGCGCTCCGCGACCAACTCGACCAGATCATCGAGAAGCGCCAACCCGAGATCGCGAAGATCCTGCGCGAGTACGGCGTGCCCCGCCTGGATGAGGAGAACGACGTATGACGCCGCAACGTAGGGCGGGCTTCAGCCCGCCCATCCACGGGAGAGGCGGGCTGAAGCCCGCCCTACGTTTGGCGCTCGTCGCGCTCGTGCTCCTCTCCTGCGAGCGCGAAGAGCGCCGCTTCCGCGAGATGCCCTCCGCCGCCGGCCGCCGCAACGCCGAGCGCCTCGTCTCGCTCGTCCCCGGCCCGGTCACCCCCGACGTCAAGGTCGACAATCCGTACGGCTACAACGCCTACGCCATCTCCGAGGGGAAGCGCCTCTTCACCTGGTACAACTGCCAGGGGTGCCACGCCAACGGCGGCGGCGGCATGGGGCCTCCCCTGATGGACGAGCGCTGGCGCTACGGCAGCGATCCCGAACAGATCTTCGCCACGATCATGGAAGGGCGCCCGAACGGCATGCCGTCGTTCCAGCGCAAGATCCCCGAATACCAGGCCTGGCAGCTCGTCGCCTACGTGCAGTCGCTGAGCGGCAACGTGCCCAAGGACGCGGCCGGCGGGCGTCAGGACAACATGCAGGTCCGCAAGCAGGAGCAGGCCCTGCCCGACCTCGAGCCGGAGAGGGAGCCGGCGCCGGTGCAATGAGGGGCATCCAGTCCGCCCTCGAGCCGGCCGGCGCGCAGGCCGAACAGATCGCGCGCCTGTGGGACGTCTTCCTCATCACGGCCACGGTCGTGTGGCTGCTGGTCATGCTCTTCACCATCGCCGCGCTCCTGCGGCGCCGTCCGGAGATCGTCCCCAACGCCACCTCGCCGCGCGTGCGCAACGCCGTCGTCGCCGCCACCGGCCTGACCGTGCTGACCCTCTTCGCCCTGCTCACCGCCTCCATCTTCACCACGCGCGGCATCGCCTCCGTCCCCGACCGCGCCATCCAGATCGCCGTCACCGGCAAGCAGTGGTGGTGGCACGTCGAGTACGACGACCGCGACAAGAGCAAGCGCTTCACGACCGCCAACGAGCTCACCATCCCGGTGGGCGTTCCCGTGACCGTGCACCTGCGCTCGGCCGACGTCATCCACAGCTTCTGGGTCCCCAGCCTCCACGGCAAGCGCGACATGATCCCCGGCAAGCCGCCGAGCACCTTCACCTTCCAGGCGGACAAGCCCGGCGTCTACCGCGGCCAGTGCGCGGAGTTCTGCGGCTACCAGCACGCCAACATGGCCTTCTGGGTCACCGCCCTGCCGTGGCCCGAGTACGCGCGCTGGGTCGAGGCCAGCCGCCAGCCGTCGCGCATCCCCTCCACGCACACGCAGCGCAAGGGGCAGGAAGTCTTCATGAATTCTCCCTGCCCCCTCTGCCATACGATCCAGGGGACGCCCGCGAACGGCAAGACCGGTCCCGACCTGACGCACTTCGCCTCGCGGCGCTCGATCGCCGCCGGGACGTTCCCGAACCGCCGCGGCTTCCTCGCCGGCTGGATCCTCGACGCGCAGCACATGAAGCCCGGCAGCCAGATGCCCTCCATCACCCTCGACCAGGGGGACCTCGAGCCGCTGATCGCCTACCTGGAGAGCCTGAAATGAGTGAGGGCGTGAGCGAGCACGGGGCCCACGTCGGCGAGGCCAAGCCGCTCGAGGACCACCTCATCAAGGAGGAGACCACCCACTCTCCCTACGCCCTCCCCGGCGACGCCGAGCTGCACGAGGAGCTCGACAAGACCTGGTCGCCGGCCAAGGGGCCGTTCCGCTGGTTCATGCAGATCGACCATCACATCCTCGGCAAGCGCTTCATCGTCACCGCCTTCGTCTGGTTCGGCCTCGGCGGCATCCTCGCCGCGCTGATGCGCCTGCAGCTCTCGCGGCCGGACAACACCTTCCTCTCCGCCGATCAGTACAACCAGATCTTCACCATGCACGGCGTGACGATGATGTTCCTCTTCGCCGTGCCGATCATGGAGGCGGTGGCGGTCTACATGATCCCGCTGCTGTGCGGTTCGCGCGCCCTGGCCTTCCCGCGCCTGACCGCCTACTCGTACTACATGTTCCTCTTCGGCGGGATCCTGCTCTACGTGGCGTTCTTCCTGAACACGGGGCCGGACACCGGATGGTTCACCTACCCGCCGCTGGCCAATCCGGAGTTCGCGCCGGGCAAGCGCGTCGACATCTGGGCGCAGCTCGTCAACTTCACCGAGATCTCGGCCATCGCCGTGGCCATCGAACTGATCGTCACGATCCTCAAGCAGCGCGCGCCGGGGATGTCGGTCAACCGCATCCCGCTCTACGTCTGGTCGATGCTGATCACGTCGTTCATGATCGTCTTCGCCATGCCGGCGGTCATGACCTCGAGCCTCTACCTCGCCTCGGACCGGCTCGTCGGCACACACTTTTTCAATCCGGCCGAGGGGGGCGATCCGCTGCTGTGGCAGCACCTGTTCTGGTTCTTCGGACATCCGGAGGTCTACATCATCTTCATCCCCGCGCTGGGGATGGTCTCGCAGATCGTGACCGCGTTCTGCAGGCGCCCGGTGTTCGGCTACACGGCCATGGTGCTGTCGCAGGTGGCCACGGGATTCATCGGCTTCGGGCTGTGGGTGCACCACATGTTCGCCACCGGCATCCCGCAGCTCGGCTCCAGCTACTTCACCGCGGCCAGCATGCTCATCGCCATCCCGAGCGGCATCCAGATCTTCTGCTGGATCGCCACGATCTGGATGGGCAAGCCGATCTACAAGCCGCCGTTCCTCTTCGTCCTCGGCTTCATCGCCATCTTCGTCCTGGGCGGGCTGACCGGCGTCATGCTCGCCTCCATCCCGCTCGACCTGCAGGTCCACGACACCATGTTCGTCGTCGCGCACCTGCACTACGTGCTGATCGGCGGCGCCGTCTTCCCCCTCTTCGGCGTCCTCTATTACTGGTTCCCGAAGATCACCGGGCGTATGCAGAACGACACCGCCGGCTACGTCTCCTTCGCCCTGATGTTCATCGGCTTCAACCTCACCTTCTTCCCGATGCACAAGCTCGGGTTGATCGGGATGACGCGGCGCATCTACACCTACCACCCCGAGACCGGCTGGGGTCCGCTGAACTCGCTGGCCAGCATCGGCGCGGCCGTGCTCGGCCTGGGCGTGATCGTCTACATCCTCAACGGGCTGATCTCGTGGAAGAAGGGCGCCATCGCCGGAGCGAACCCGTTCGACGGCCCGACACTGGAGTGGGCCACCAGCTCGCCGCCGCCGCACTACAATTTCATCCACATGCCGGTCGTCTCCGGACACGAGCCGTTGTGGCACGCGCCGGAGCACGCGCCGGTCGTGACTGGGCTCTCGACGAAAGACAAGGAAGTGCTGATCACGCGCACCTTCGATGCGGAGCCCGACCACCGCTACACCTATCCCAAGCCAACGCCATGGCCATTCCTCGCCGCGGTGTCCACCGGAATCATGTTCGTCGGCACGATCTTCACGCCATGGGCGTTCGCGATCGGCCTGCCCATCGCGGCCGTCGTGGTGATCTGCTGGTTCTGGCCCACCACCCCGGAGAAAGAAGGAGAGGCGACGGAAGAGAAAAGCGTCTCCGAGCGTGAGGCCGTCGCATGACTCAGCGCCAGGTCATCGACGTCTCCGCGCTGCCCGACCACGCCTTTGGCAGCCGCAGCATCATGTGGTGGTCGACGATGACCATCGTCGCCATCGAGGGCACTGTCTTCGCCCTGGCCATCGGCAGTTACTTCTACCTCCAGGGAAACGAGGAAGCGTGGCCGCCGCCCAACACCGCGCTCCCTGGCCTGCTCTTCCCGACCATCAACGTCTTCATCCTCCTGCTCAGCCTCTGGCCCAACGAGATGACCAAGCGCGCCGCGGAGGACATGGACCTCGGCAGGACGCGCAGGTGGATGGTCGTCGCCGACCTGCTCGCCGTCGTCTTCGTGGCCGTGCGCGTCCTCGAGTACGGACAGCTCAACGTGAGCTGGGACAGCAACGCCTACGGCTCGGCCACCTGGACGCTGCTCGGCCTGCACACGCTGCATCTCGTCACCGATCTCATCGACACCGTCGTGCTGACGGTGCTGATGTTCACGCGTCACGGCGACAAGCCGCGCCGCTACGTCGACGTCTCCGAGAACGCCTTCTACTGGTACTTCGTCGTGCTGTCGTGGATTCCCATTTACCTGGTGCTCTACTGGGCGCCGCGCTGGCTCTGACATGTCCAAACCGAGACCGCTCAAGACCGACTTCCGCGGCCACGACCGGTGGCTGGTCGTCACCTTCGCCGCCGGCCCGCTGGCCGCGCTGGCGAACCTCTCAGTCAGTTACGCGCTGACGCCGGAGAGCTGCGAGCGCGGGACGAAAGTGTGGCTGCACGCCTCCGCCGCCCTCTTCGTGCTCGTCGCACTCACCTCCGCCTTCATCGCCCGCCGCATCGGCGCCCACTTCCCCGCCGCCAGTCTCGACCCGCTCATCGAGCGCACCCGCTGGCAGTCCATGGCCGCCACCATCCTCTCCCTCGCCTCGGTGTTGGTGATTCTCGGCATGGAGATCCCGAACATCATTCTCAGGAGCTGCGACTGATGGCTGTCCATCCTCACGTTCCCTCCCACCTTTGTTGCTGGTTGCTGGTTGCTGGTTCAAGGCGATACATCGCAAGGAACCAGCAACCAGCAACCAGCAACCAGGGGAAGAGGGGACTGGGGGTGTTCCTCCTCGCCCACAACGGCGTCCTCCACGCCGCCCAGGTCTGGGACGCGCTCACCGCGCTCTCCCTCCTTCTCATCCTCTCTCTCTTCTTCCTCGGCCTGACACGCCTCTGGCGCAGCGAAGGGGGCCGCCACACGATCCGGAAATGGCAGGCCGCGTCGTTCGTCCTCGGCTGGCTGGCCGCGGCCATCGCGCTCCTCGGGCCGCTCGACCGCTGGAGCGACGTCCTCTTCTCCGCGCATATGGCCCAGCACGAGCTGCTGATGCTCGTCGCGGCACCGCTGATGGTCCTCGGACGCCCCTTCATCGCGCTGCTGCACGCGTGGCGCGGCGCCACGCGTCTGGCCAGGCCGCTCGACGCCGTCACCGGCCCCGTGCTCGTCCTGATCCTGCACGCCGTCGTGCTCTGGATGTGGCACGTGCCCGCGCTCTTCGAGGCCGCGCTGCACAGCGAGACCGTGCACGTCGTCCAGCACCTCGGCTTCTTCATCACCGCCGCCCTCTTCTGGTACGCGCTGATCCACGGCCGCTACGGCCGCCTCGGCTACGGCGTCGGCGTGCTGTACGTCTTCGCCACCGCCATGCACACGCAGATCCTCGGCGCGCTGCTCACCTTCGGCACGCGGATCTGGTATCCCACCCACGCCGCGCGCACGACCGCCGCGGGCATCAACGCCATCGACGACCAGCAGCTCGCCGGCGTCCTGATGTGGATCCCCTTCGGCGTCGTCTTCCTCTTCGTCGGACTGGCACTCTTCGCCGCCTGGCTCGGCGAGGCGGAGCGGCGCATGGCGCTGAAGAACCTCGCCCCGCTCGTCCTGCTCGTGCTGCTCGCCGCCGCCTGTCATCAGGACGAGCGCACCGCCCGCCAGCTCGCGGGCGGCGATCCCGAGCGCGGCCGGCTCCTCATCCGCGAGTACGGCTGCGGCGCGTGTCACACCGTACCCGGGGTGCGCACCGCGACGGGACTCATCGGCCCGCCGCTGACGGGCATCGGCGACCGCATGTACCTCGCCGGTCAGCTCCCGAACACGCCCGACAACATGAAGCGCTGGATCCGCACGCCGCAACTGATCGAAGGCGGCACGGCCATGCCCAACCTCAACGTCTCCGAGGACGACGCGCGCCACATGGCCGCGTACCTGTACACGCTGCGCGAATGAGAGCCCTGATCCTGCTCGCCGTCCTTCTCGTCGCCTGCACGCCCGACGTGGAGCAGCACGCGCACCCGCGCCGCTCGTCCGGCAACCCGCCGTCGCCGATCCTCCCCTCCCAGGACCGCGACTTCCTCGAGCACGCGACGGAGGGGAGCAACGCCGAGATCGAGATCGGCAAGCTCGCCCGCGCACGCGGCGTACGCCCCGAGGTCAGGGCCTACGGCGAGCGGATGATCGCCGACCACACCGCCATCAACCAGCGCCTGGCCGCCATCGCCAAAAAGCACCGCATCATCCTCCCGACCTCCCTCGGCGACCACCAGCTCAGCTACGACCGCCTCGTCGACCTCCACCGCGACCGCTTCGACAAAGAGTTCCTGCAGATCATGGTCGAAGACCACGACCAGGCCGCGGAGCTCTTCCGCCGCCAAGCCGCCGGCGGCGCCGACCCCGAGTTGAAAGCCTTCGCCGCCCAGACCCACCCGCTGATCGTCGCGCATCTCGATCACGCGAAGAGTCTCGCGGGACCGAAGCCGGCGCCGGCGCAGTGAGGTTGCCGGTTCCCTCCATGAGTAGAATTGGCTGGTGGTCAACTGGACTCGATTTGATCCAGGAGAGTTCGATCTTGAATTCAACGAAGAGAAGCTCGCCGCGCATGGCGTCAGTGTCGAGGAGGCCACGGAAGTCCTCTGGAACGGCTTCCGGCCGCTTCGTGACAAAGACTATGGTGACCGTTATCTGCTCCTCGGCCGGACCGATGGAGGGCGTGCACTCGAGCTCGTTGCAGTAACGCTTGGAAAGAAGAAGTTACGTATCATTACTGGCTGGCCGATATGACAGCTCGAAAGAAACCGCGACCCACCGACGACCAGATCGAGGCTGAGGTTCTGGCCAAACGCGGCGATCCGGCTGCATGGGAAATTCTGCCCTTCGTTCCAGCCTCGTCTTCGCCACGCCCGTCATGGATGCTGCGACGAAAGCACCTCGAGCTGGCGGGAAAGTTCCACGTGCTCGCCGCTCTGCACCGGTTTGGGATCGAAGCAAATCTGGCCCTTGCCCAGCCGGACAACGTCGACATTTCGGTGCTGGGTCAGGCGGGTAGTGCCATCACAATCGATGTAAAGATTGTCCAGGGCGCGGAAGAGTGGGTGGTGGATCAGTTCACCGCTCGCAAACATCACTACGTCGTAGTCGTTGCGTTTCCCGTTGGCGCGAACGGCGTCGTGGCTCAGCCTGAGGCGTATGTGGTGGCGTCCGAAGTCCTCCACAAATTCATCGTTCGCCGCAAGCTTGCAAAAGTCTCTCTGGAAACATTGGCAAAGGAGCTCGCGGCATTGGAGGCCTGGGAAGTGATCGCGGCCGAGCAGGCGGCTTGATTCGGATGATTGGGGCCGAGAACCACGCGATGGCAGGAGTCCGCCGAGATAGCGGCGGTTCGCTCGCCGACGACCTACACCGATCGGGGCTGCCGGGAACCAACCTCGTGCGATTCACAGAGGGTGACACCGCGCTCATGCGAGCTACCTTTGATGGTGGCGTTGCCCGGAAACGCACGATCTCCGAATAGCCTCGGGTGTCAAGCGGGGGTAGCTGCCGATGATCCCGCCTTCGGCGATGCCCGCGGCTAAGTTATCGAGCACGACGGAGACCGGAATACGGGGTGCCCGTGACACATGCCTGCCCATGGCAGATGTTCGGATCGACAGTGGTGTATGGCTGCAGTTCATGCAGGCCTCCTAACAGTTTACGTTAAAGTACGCCCCGCATGAGACCCCTCTCCCTTGCCCTGCTCCTGTTCGTCGCCTGCAGCCGGGGCGAAGCCGCGAAGACGGGCGGCGCGCCGGCGCCCATCGGCGATGCCTCACGGGGGCCGCAGCTGGCGGCGCAGTATGGGTGCAACGTCTGTCACATCATCCCGGGGGTGGACGGGCCGCAGGGGTCGCTGGGGCCGTCGTTGCAGGGGATGGGGGCGCGGCCGGCCATCAGCATGGGGGCGGTGCAGAACACGCCGGCCAACCTCGTGCAGTTCATCCAGAACCCGGCCGCGCTCAACCCGCAGAGCAGCATGCCGCCCATGGCCATGCCCGAGAGCGACGCCCGCGACATCGCCGCCTACCTCCTGAGCCTCAAGTGAACCTGCCCCTCGCACTGATCCTCGCCGCGCGGCTCTACGTCAGCAACGAGCGCGACGGCACCATCCAGATCGTCGACACGAACAGCGACCGCGTCACGGCCACGGCCAGGATCGGCGACCGTCCGCGCGGACTGGCGCTCTCCCCCGACGGCAAACGCCTCTACGTCGCCGTGAGCTGGTGGCGCGACGGGAAGCGCCCGCGCACGGGAAAGGAGCGCATCGCCGCCATCGACGCCGCCACGCTGAAGCCCGTCCGCGACTACGTGGCCGGCACCGACCCCGAGTGCGTGGCCGTCTCTCCCAACGGTCAACGTCTTTACCTTTCCAACGAGGACGCCGGCACCGCCTCCATCATCGACACCGCCTCGGGGAGGCATCGCGGCACGCTCGTCGTCGGCACCGAGCCCGAGGGAGTAACCGCCAGTCCCGACGGCAAGTGGGTCTACGTCACCGCCGAGACCAGCAACGTCCTCACCGTCATCGACGCGAAGAAAGAGCAGGTCGCAGCCAACATCATGGTCGATTCGCGCCCGCGCGTGGTCATCTTCACCCGCGACGGCAGCCGCGCCTGGGCCAGCGCGGAGCTGGGCGGGAGCGTGCAGCTCGTCGACGTGAAGAAGCACCGCGTCCTGAAGCGCATCCGCCTCGGCAAGGCCGACAAGCCGGTGGGACTCGTGCTCTCGCCCGACGAAAAGCGCCTCTACGTCGCCACCGGCCGCGGCAACGGCGTGGCCGTGATCGACACCCAGACCATGAAGGTCGTCGGCAGCGTACCGACCGGCGTCCGCGTGTGGGGCATCGCCGTGACGCCCGACGGCCGCAAGCTCTACGCGGCCAACAGTCTCTCCAACACCATCTCCGTCATCGACACCCGCACCCTGCGCGTCGTGCAAACCATCAAAACGGGTGACGGCCCGTGGGCGCTCGCGATCCGTTGAAACGCTTCCGCCCTCTCCTGCACTACTCACCAGAGAGGGTCGGTCATGGACGCATCCGCAAAGCTTCTGGCCATCGTGGCCATCGCCGCATTCGTCACCGAGCGCGTACTGGCGGGCGCCGCGTATCTGATGGACACCGTGCGCTACCTGCGCCTCCGCCGCGGCGCGGGAGTGCGCATCCGGGCCAAAGCCCAGCGCAAGCTCGTGCTGCTGGCGCTGGCCGGCGCCATCGCCTACGTGGTCGTCGACCGCGCCGACCTGCGCATCCTGCGCCTGCTCGACGTCGGCACGGTGCACCCGCTGGCCGACTTCTGGCTGACCTGGCTGGCCGTCTTCGCCGGCGCGGACCGCGTGCGCGACATGATGAACGGCGCCGGCTCCTCGCCGCCGCAGGGCGCCGAGACGCCGGTGCTGCGCGTGCAGGTGAACGACGGCGAGATCCGCGAGCTGCCGCGCACGGCGTGAGGTGAGGCCATGGAGAACACGATCTCCATCTATCTCGCCCGCCCGGCCGAGGAGCCGCGGCGCCGTCGCCGGCGCGGCAGGATTGCCGCGGCGATGCTCGTCGGAGTGATGGCCGCCGCGGCGATGCCGAAAGCGCGCAACGACGCGCCGCGGATCGGCGTCCAGGCGATGGCGCCGATCCGCGTCGTGCGGCACGCGCAGCCGGTGGGACCGCCGGTGCCCGTGCAGGACGAGCCGAAGCCGGAACCGCCGCCACCCTCGCCCGCGAAAGCGGTCGTCATGCCGTCGCGCCTCGATTTCAGCGAGCGCGGAGGGACGCAGCTCGCGACGATCCGCAACGACGGAGGCCTGCCGATCGAGCGCGTGAGTGTCAGCGCGGACGCACCGTTCCTCGCCACGAACGGCTGCGCAAGGGGCGTCGCCCCTGGCGCCGAGTGTGTCGTCGCGGTGGTGTTCTCGCCGCGAAAGGGAGGGAGCTTCACCGGCACGCTGAACGTGGCCGCGGGCGGCGAGCGGTCGCGCATCGCCCTGCGCGGAATCCTCACCGAGACCGCGCCGCCGATGCCGGTGCCCGTGCGGGTGCCCGCTCCGGTGCCCGCGCCCGCGCCGCCGCCGGTCCGTCTCCTCTGCTTCGACCCGCCGTCCATTCACTTCACCACGCCGGGGACGCAGACCATCACCCTCACCAACCCCGAGCCCACGCCGTTGCGCGTGGCCAGCATCGAGGCCCTCGGCCGCCGCGGCGACACCGCCTCCGGCTACAGCGTCGAGGCCTCGCGCTGCCTCCGCTTCCTGGGGGCGGGGCAGCAATGCACCTTCACCATCACCGCCACCGAGCGGGCGCTCAAGACGAAGGAGATCATGAATCTGCGGGTCGAATACGAGGACCCGGCCACCGGGCAGAGGCAGGCAGCGCGTGCTTCCGCGGCCTGCCGCCGCCGCTGACGCAGTTCAGGCATGAAGTCCGCACCCGTTGAGTGCGGCATGAGCTTTACTGTTCAGAAAAATCTCGGCAATTCCGTGTTTCGCTTCGCGGTCGGGCGGCGCCGTGAGTTCCGTTCCATCGACCACGACACCGAGCTCAGTACCGGCCCGACGGGCGAATTCGTCCGCCACCGGCCGGAGATCTTCTACTCGGCCGACCTCCGCCAGATCCACAAGGCGGAGATGCCGAAGCCGCGCAGCGTCGTCACCACCTCGTTCTGGACCACGCTCGGCGAAGGCGGCATGGTGAACTACGTGCTGCTCGGCCTGGGCGGGTTGTTCCTCCTCCTCGGCCTGGCGGTCATGGCCAGCGACCGGCCGGCCGGCGCGGTGCTGTTCTGGATCATCCTCGGGCTGGCCGCGATGGCAGTCCCGCTCCTGCGGACGTTCCAGAAGCGCCGCAGCGTGAGACTGGCCGAGGAGCGCAAGAGCCGCGAGCGCATCGAGCGCGACCAGCGCAATGCCGAGATGCTCGCCACGTACACCTCCGCGCTCGAGCAGTTGCGCGAAGACCCGAGCGACGCGTCCCTCGCGCGGGTCCTGGCCGAGAACGAAAAGCTCGACCTCCCCTACGCCGTCTGGGCCGACACGGCCATCGGCACCGTGCTCCACGTCGGCTTCTCGACGCTGGCCAAAGTCGGTCCGGCGCGCGCCGCCGAAGTGGCGCAGCTGATGGACCGCTCCAGCGACGCCGCCGGCCTCATCGCCGAGGATGCGAAGGCCGTCAAGCAGGCCCTCTACTCGACTGTCCTCTGGCACTTCATCGCCGACGACCGTCTGGGCGAGGAGCAGTTGAAGATCGTCCGCGCCATCCAGCAGGGGTTCGGCCTCACGCCGGAGGAACTGCCGGTCGACACGTCGTCAGAGTCGCAGTTCGAGCGCCTGCGCGGCGTCGATCACCGCAACGCGCCGCGCTGCAACACCACCGTCACCCTCGGTCTCAACGAATACTGCATGTACGTGGCCCCCGTGCGCATGGGCGAGGGGACGGAGAGGAACGCCGTGGTCACCAACAAGCGCTTCCTCCTCGAGGGGGACAAGGGGCTCGAAGTGCCGGTGCCGAAGGTCGACGACATCTACGTCGACGCCGACCAGCACCTGGTCTCCATGCGCGCGCCCGACCTGAAGCGTCCGCTGGAGCTCCGGGCGAGCGAGCCGATCTATCTCGCGGCCATGCTCGACCTCGCCACGCGCCTGGACGACCGGCCCAAGAGCTTCGCGTGACCATTTGCCTACCGGCGCGTCGTAGAGGGGGTGCGGAATGACAGGCCGCATCCCACGATTACGGTTCGCCTGAAGGAGGCAATTTGAATATCCGCAAGATCACTACCGCCCTCGCCCTGACCTGCGCCGTCGCGGTTCCAGCGGCTTACGCGCAGTCGGCCGAGGACGTGAAGCAGACGGCGAACGTCGACGTCTGGTTCGAGCGGTTCGACAAGAACAAGGACGGGCAGTTGACGGTCGACGAGTTCGGTCTCGGCAAAAGCTACTTCGCCGCCGTCGACCTCGACAGCAACGGCATCCTCACCCGCGAAGAAGCGAAACAGGCCCAGCTCCGCAAGAGCGGCAAGCCATTCGTCGACTGGACGAAGATGGACACGGACGCGGACGGCTATATCACCGTGCGCGAATGGACGGGCACGCCCGAGGAGTTCGACGCACACGACATCGACGGCGACCGCGTGATCTCGAAGTACGACCGCGCGCTGGCCCGCGAGCGCAAGGCCGCCAAGGGGCGCCTCGAGGCGTTCGACAAGGACAAGGACGGCTTCGTCTCGATCAAGGAGTGGCCGGCCGACGAGTCGCTCTTCCGCCAGCGCGACCGCAATCGCGACGGCAAGCTCAACGTCGAAGAGCTGGCCGAAGACATCAAGCGCAAAGACTGAGTGGTTGCTGGTTGCTGGTTGTTGTGTTCGTTGTCACCCATGGCCCGTAGCGCGCTGCAGCGCAACGAACCAGCAACACAGCAACCAGCAACCTGACCCGCAGGCTTTTACTTGTTCGCGCTCAGGTAGGACGACTTCTTGATCCAGCGGTGGTCCGGGTAGTAGGCGAAGATCGGGCTGCCGCCGCGGAGCGTGTCGATCATCTTCTTGGCGACTTCCTTACGCACCGCCGGGCATCCCCAGCTCCGGCCGAGGCGGCCCAGGGCGCGGATGGCGGCACGGCTGACGTACGGCGCGCCGTGCATGACGATGGCCCGGTCCATGGCCATGTCGTTCACGCCCTCTTCCAGTCCCTTCAGCCGCAGCGAGTAGCCGTTGCTGCCGAAGTAAGTGTCGGCCGTGACGAAGAGGCCGAGGCTCGTGGCCAGGCTCCCGGGGCTGTTCGAGAAGAAGTTCGCGATGTCGCCGCCGCTGTTCTTGCCGTGCGCGACGAGCTCGCGGAAGAGCAGCTTGCGCGACTCGAGGTCGAACACGAAGAGGCGCGGCTGGGACGACGGCAGCGAGTAGTCGATGACCGTCAGCAGGTCGCGGCGCTTGACTTTCCCCTGCTCGGCCGCGCAGTCCGTGGCGCGCAGCGCCATGCGCAGGACTTCCGCCTTCAGCCCGGGCGCCTGCCGCAGCAGTGTCCTGGCCAGCGAGTCGGAAGTCTGGGCGACACAGGGGGCCTCGGCCTGCGCGGAGGCGGCCGAGATCGAAAGGACTGCACCAAGGGCGAGGACGATTCGCTTCATGAGCTCCCTGGGGTTGACCGTTTGGATTCCGCCGCCGGAAGAAGGACGAGTCCCCCCGGTTGCGTTGCAACATTGTACACTTATCGGGCGGATGGACCGCTTTCCCGACGAACTGGATGACCTCCTCACGCCGGCAGGGCGGCGGCTTCTGGCCGATCCGCCGCAGCTCGAGCACCTTCTCCGGAAGAAGCGCTCCCCCATCGTCGTGCTGGAGAACGTGATCGACGACGGCATGGCGCGCGAGTGCATCCGCCTCCTCGACGAGGCCATGTTCCCCACGCTGCGGCGCATGTACTTCCCGATCCCGAAGGACGCGCTGACGGGGATGAAGCGCAACTACAGCGAGCGGCTGCCGAAGACGGTGCGCGTGCGCACGGCCACCTTCAACTCGACGCGCTCGCGGGCCCTCGAGGCGGCGCGGCAGTGCGGCCTGGCGCAGATGATGTTCTCGAAGAGCTTCCGCGCCGCGGCCCAGAATGCGACGAAGCCGCCGCTGCGCGAGGACTGGTGGGCGCGCCAGGTGATCTGCTACGAGACGGGCGACTACAGCGGCCCGCACAACGATCACCACCCGCAGCGCGCCGAGGCGAAGAACGGCTTCATCGACCTGCACATCATGTTCGCCAACGACGACGTGGCCTCGCAGTCACTCGTGTATGAGGACCGCGGGTTCCTGTCGGCGGTGCACGACATCTCGTCGCGCGCGGCCATCGCCATCTACCGCCTGCCGTTCTGGCACTACACGACCCCGCTCATGGCCCGCCCCGGCCGCGAGGGCACCGCGCGCCGCTGGCTGCTCCTCGGGTCGTTCGATTACGACCCGCCGCTGAAGAAGCTGGAGTATTGAGTTGCTGTGTTGCTGGTTTTCCACCGCCGCACACCCGTTGCTGCTCAGGCGCGGCATGAATGAGCAACGGGTGTGCGGGTGGTGGACAACCAGCAACCAGCAACGCGCGCGTCAGCGCGCCTGAGAGCTCCTTGTGCGACAGTCGGGGGCGGCGGAACCGACCGCGGGAACCCGGCGGCGAATGCGGCGACGGCGAAAAGGACCGGGGCGAACAGGGCGAGCTTCTTCATGGGTGAGGAGATACCCTCACGCGCTCACTCTGTTCCGCCCCTCCCGTTTCGATCGGTACAACAGTTCGTCCGCCCGCAGCAGCAGGAACTCCGGCTGCTCCACCGCGCTGGTGGCGCTGCAGACGCCGAACGACGACGTCAGGCGAATGGGCTCGCCGTCGTAGTCGAAGCTCCGCTCCTCGAGCGTGCAGCGGATCCTCTCGGCGATCTCCACCGCCGTCTCCAGCGGCGTCTCCTGCAGCACGATCACGAACTCCTCGCCGCCCATGCGTGCGAAGAGGTCGCTCGGCCGCACGAACTTCTCCATGATCACCGCCGAGCTGGCGCGCAGGACGTGGTCCCCCGCGGCGTGGCCGTGCTGGTCGTTCACCTGCTTGAAGTTGTCGAAGTCGAAGGCGATCACCGAGACGGGACGCGTCGGCGCGGCCATGTCGATGGCGAAGCCGAGGCGGGCCACGAGGTACGGCTTGTTGAACGCGCCCGTGAGCTGGTCGGTGATCACCCGGGCGTGCAGCGACTCGGTGAACTCCACTTCCAGCAGCGAGTCGACGTACTTGAAGACACAGTTGCCGACCTTGATCAGGTTCCCCTGCGCCAGCGGCATCGGCGTGCGGATGCGCAGCCCGTTGAGCAGCGTGCCGTTGGTCGAGGCCAGGTCGTGGATGGTGATGGTGTCGCGCAGGCGGGTGATCTCCGCGTGCACGCCGCTCACCGCGCGCTCGCGCAGGCGGATGTCGCACTCCGGACGCCGTCCCACGATCTGCCGTCCGGCGCGCAGGCGGAACACCTGTCCGGGAAGGTCGCCCTCGAGCATGATCAGGGCGGGCTCGTGCTGATGGGCCCGTTCGAGGACGTCCCGCGAGTCGGCCGCCTCCAGACGGACCTCGGTCGTCTTGCGCAGGATCGGTTTCTCCTCCGCCGCCGGACGAATGGCATTCCTCAGTCTTTCGAGCATGACCCGTTTGAGAGACAGTTTAGCAAGACCCCAACGTGACGCAGATCACACTTTCCGGGCAGCCGAATTGCAGCCAGCCACGTCCGTGGAAACCCGGGTCTCTACGTGGATCGAGCTGCAGGAAGCGCTTTTCGAGTCGACCTGGCAGCCGGCCCTGCGGCGGCACCGCTCGAATTTCGTCTTTCGGGGAACGCCGAGCGCCTCGCACGGCCTGCTGACCAGCCTGCAGACCGGCGGCTTCGAGGCCAAGGAGCGCCACCTGCTGACGAGCTTCCGCAAGTACGCGCTGCGCAGCGCCGTCCACGGCGACTGGGTGTGGAACTGGCTGTCGCTGGCCAAGCATCACGGGCTGCCGACGCGGCTGCTGGACTGGACATACTCGCCGTACGTGGCCATGCACTTTGCCACGCACGACTTCCGGCACTTCGAGGAAGACGCCGCCATCTGGTGCGTCGACTACCGCAAGACGAACGAGCTCCTCCCGAAGCAGCTCTGCACGATCGCCGAGCAGGAGGACGTCAACATCTTTACCACCGAGCTGCTGAACAGCGTGGCCACGACCCTGGAGGCATTCGACGGGCTCTCCCGCAGCGACTTCGTGGTCTTCTTCGAGCCGCCGTCGCTCGACGAGCGCATCGTGAACCAGTTCGCCCTCTTCTCCCTCCCCTCCAGCCCCACCCTGCAGCTGCAGGCGCTGCTGGAACAGCGTGAGGCGGCGTTCCGCCGCATCCTCATCCCGGCCTCGCTGAAGTGGGAGATCCGCGACAAGCTGGATCAGGCCAACATCACCGAACGGGTGCTCTTCCCCGGCCTGGACGGCCTCTCGCAGTGGCTCAAGCGCTACTTCGCCACGCGGTAGCTAAGCAGAACGCACCCATTCGACCCACAGTCCCCTCTCCCCACCGCGTGGGGAGAGGGTCAGGGTGAGGGGACGTGCCCCGCTGCGAGGAACCGCCCCTCACCCTGGCCCTCTCCCCGCGCGCGGGGAGAGGGGACTGTGGGCGGAACCACTGCGTTCTGCTTAGTACTCCATTCGCTAAATTCGAGCACGAATCGCGTGGCACGCGACACCGGTGCCAAACGTAGGGCGCGGCTTCAGCCCGCCCCGCGCGGGGCGGGGGCACCTGGGTGACCGTGCCTGAGCCCCGTTCGCCGCGAGCACCTGGAACAGCGTGAGGCGGCGTTCCGCCGCATCGTCATCCCGGCGTCGCTGAAGTGGGAGATCCGCGACAAGCTGGATCAGGCCAACAAGCGTATGGAGTGCGCGAGCGCCAGCTCGCGCTCTCCATAGCCGCAGCGCCAGCTGCGGCGGGCGGGGGAGGCTGGCGCCTCCCCCATGGAGAGCGCGAGCTGGCGCTCGCGCACTCCA
>Ga0196976_1000058_pt1 | contig 71026 bp, 75 predicted proteins | sample S3v_513CmetaG_FD_148644 | JGI IMG/M metagenome (GOLD analysis project Ga0196976, IMG submission 148644) | Soil microbial communities from Anza Borrego desert, Southern California, United States - S3+v_5-13C | ecosystem: Environmental > Terrestrial > Soil > Desert | place: USA: California...
CAGGTTTTCCGCATCTTGCGTGAGCCGGCTGACGAGTTGCCTTTCAACCAGCTGTTCGATGACCAGACTGGCAATGCTCCATTGCAGGGCAAGCAGCACAATAAGGCTGGCTGCCAGTCCAATTGATAGACGGCTGCGCAGGGAAGTCAATGGAGGCCGGCTCCAAATACATAACCCTGCCCGCGGCGGGTGGCAATGAGTTTCTCCCCCAGTTTATTGCGAAGGCGGTTCACATAAACTTCGATGACATTACTGTCCTTGTCGCTATCGTAGTCATATACATGTTCGGTCAGCTCCGTCTTGGAGAGTACTTTCCCGGGATGCAGCATGAAATAGCGTAACAATCGGTATTCGGTACCCGTGAGTTGCCACTGTCGTCCGGATGCATCAACAGCTGTTTGCGTACCTTCATCCAGTTGGATACCGGCAAAAATCAAGGGGCCAGGGGGTGTACCCTGGCTGCGTTTTAGGACGGCGCCTATACGCGCCAGCAGTTCATCGAACTGGAATGGCTTGCCGACGTAATCATCCGCACCGGCTTTGAAGCCCTCGATTTTCTCTTGCCAGCTGCCGCGTGCGGTGAGGATAACGACGGGTAAACGATTACCTCTGCTGCGCCAATGGGTCAAGACTTCTAATCCGGAACGGCTGGGCAGACCGAGGTCGAGGATGGCAAGATCGTAAGGCTCGACATCGCCCAACGCCTCTGCATCCAGGCCATCAACACTTAAGTCCACTGCGTAACCGGCCTGCTGCAATGACGTCTGAACGCTAGGTCCCAAGTTCGGGTCATCTTCAACCAGCAGCAGCCGCATGTCAGTCGTCGCGTTCCATCGAGATCAGCCGCCCAGTAGTCGCGTCCAGCTTGAGTTCCCAAACCTGGCCGGCCTTATCCAGTATTTCAATCTCATAGATGTAACGACCCTGTTTTTGCTCCAGCTCAGATTCAAGCAACTCGCCCGGCTTTGCCGCACGGGCCTGCCGGACAATGTCCTCTAGGGCAAGGATAGTTCCGTCATCCCTGAGCTTCCTGGCAAGCTCGTGATCCTCGTCTGCCGAGGCAGGCATCATGCCGGCCAGCATGATGCTGCTTAACAGCAGGCAAGATCCATAAGTCATGCGTGACATGGTTTTATCTAGCTCCATGACATCATGATATGCGCTTTGATAGGTCTAGAACCAGTCCTGACTCACCTTGCGCGCTTCACCCGTTTTGGCATCGATATTGACATCCCACTCCTTGCCTTCGGCATCAACGATCTCGAACTCATAATCCCAGCCCTGGGGCAAAGTGCGCTTGTCGAGTTCGACTTCGATGACAGTCCCCGGCTTGGCCTGCAAGGCTTTTTCGGTCGCCTGTTCGAGTGTCATCAGACCAGCAGCCGCGGCAATAGCCTTGGCTTCTGTCACATCGTCGTCGTCCGCAAATGCCGGACTGCTCAGCGCTGCAACACCTGCTGCAATCACGATTGTTTTAAACGTATTAGGGAAAGTATTCATGATATATCTCCTGTAAATCAGTTATTGACAGGAGATACCTTACAGACCAGACCTTAAACCAGCCTTAATGCAGCCAGGTGAGCTGCAAGGCATTGCACCCTGCAGCCCATTTTATGCTTCAGGCCAGGAGACTGTTCATGCGGCGAACAAATGACGCCGGGTCATCCAGTTGCCCTCCCTCCGCCAGCAGTGCCTGATCGAACAGCACGTGCGTCCAGTCAGAGAACCGGGAGTCGTCTGGCTCACTGTTGAGCTTCTGCACAATCCTGTGCTGCGGATTGATCTCTAATACAGGTTTCAGATCAGGCGTCTTCTGCCCGGCAGCCTTCAATAGGCGCTCCAGGTTACCCGACATTTCGTCCTCCCCGCTCACCAGACAAGCCGGCGAATCAGTCAGGCGATGGGTAATACGCACTTCCTTGACGGTTTCGCCCAACGTATTCTTGATACGCTCGACAAGCGACTTGTACTCATCCTCGACCTTCTTCTGCTGCTCCTTCTCGGCTTCGTCTTCCAGCTTGCCCAGATCAAGGTCGCCCTTGGCCACAGACTGCAATTTCTTGCCTTCGAATTCCGGCAGGTGGGAGACCAGCCATTCGTCCACACGGTCAGACAGCAGCAGCACCTCGATGCCCTTCTTGCGGAAGATCTCCAGATGCGGACTATGCTTGGCAGCGGCAAAGCTGTCGGCTGTGATGTAGTAAATTTTTTCCTGGCCGTCCTTCATACGCTCGACATACTGCTTCAGCGACACGGTTTGCTCCTCATTGTCAGCGTATGTCGAAGCAAAACGTAGCAGACCGGCGATCTTATCGCGATTGGCATAGTCTTCGCCCGGCCCTTCCTTCATCACACGGCCGAATTCCTTCCAGAAGACCGCAAACTTGTCAGGCTCGTTCTCGGCCATGTCTTCCAGCAATCCCAGCACCTTCTTCACAGAGCCGGCCTTGATCGCATCAATATCGCGGCTCGACTGCAGGATTTCGCGCGATACGTTGAGCGGCAGATCGGCGGAATCAATGATGCCGCGCACGAAACGCAGATACTGCGGCATCAGTTGCTCGGCGTCGTCCATGATGAATACGCGGCGCACGTAGAGCTTGATGCCGTGACGCTGCTCGCGGTCATAAAGATCGAAGGGGGCACGGCTGGGGAGGTACAGCAGTGAAATGTATTCCTGCTTGCCCTCGACGCGGTTGTGGCTCCAGGCCAAGGGCTCCTGGAAATCGTGCGAGACGTGCTTGTAAAACTCCTTGTATTCGTCCTCGCTGATATCGTTCTTGCTGCGCGCCCATAGTGCGGAGGCCTTGTTGACGGTTTCGTCTTCGTCGGTTGGTACTTCCTCGCCATCCTTCCATTCGGACTTTTTCATGACGATAGGCAGCACAATGTGGTCGGAATATTTGCGGATAATGGACTTGAGCTTCCAGTCGCTGAGGAACTCATCCTCACCTTCGCGCAGATGCAGCGTAATCTCGGTACCGCGGGTAGCCTTTTCGACCGTTTCCAGCGTGTAGTCACCCTCGCCCGCCGATTCCCAACGTACGCCATGCTCAGCACCTACTCCAGCGCGGCGGGTTACTAAGGTGACCTTGTCAGCTACGATGAAGGATGAATAGAAACCGACACCGAACTGACCAATGAGATTGGCATCCTTGGCTTGATCCCCGGTCAGGGCCTGGAAGAATTCGCGTGTACCGGATTTGGCGATGGTGCCAATGTTATTGATGACCTCATCGCGATTCATGCCGATGCCGTTGTCGGAGATCGTGATCGTGCGGGCTTTCTTATCGAAGGCAACGCGAATCTTGAGATCGCTGTCATTTTCGAATAAGGCAGGGTCGGATAATGCCTCAAATCTCAGCTTGTCTGCAGCGTCGCTGGCATTTGAGATGAGCTCGCGCAGGAAGATTTCTTTGTTGCTGTACAACGAATGGATCATAAGCTGCAGCAGCTGCTTGACCTCTGCCTGGAACCCCAGGGTTTCCTTGGTAACGGTTGTCGTCGACGTCTTGGCCATTGTTTTTTCTAACTCCCAATCAGGTTAGGTTTGATTCAATTGAACGGATAGCAAAAAATTGGGGATGATTGGTGGGAATTTCAAGCCCTGTCGGGGGCGGCACTTTTGGCAAGGGAATTAAGCACCTGGCCGGCAGCAGAAAAACCCACTGCAGCGGTTACGCAGACAGAAGAACCATATCCAGCGCAGCTAAGGCCACTGAGGCTATTGTCGTCGCCTTCGCATTGTGTGGGGCGCGTGATGGGCTCATCGGAGTAAACGCAGGAAATGCCGAACCTGGTTTTCTCGCCTTTGGGAAACCCATAATCGCGCCGCAATAGATTGCGCACCTTGGACAGCAAGCGGTCTCCGGATGCTCGCGCCACATCAGCCACCTTGATGCGGGTGGCATCGAACCGCCCACCAGCTCCTCCTGCCATGATGAGTGACCGTTTTTCCCTACGGCACCAAGCAGCTAGAGCCGCCTTGGCCCGGGCGTCATCAATCGCATCAATGATGCCGTCGTAATGCACATTGCCCAGCAGCTCCTGCACATTTTCCGGTGTAATGAATTCCTCGATCTGCAGTACGTGACAGTCAGGGTTGATCAGCCGTATACGTTCCGCCATGGCCGTAACCTTGGCCTTGCCGAGCTCGCCTTCCAAGGCGTGGATTTGTCGGTTGAAATTGGATTCTGCAACATTATCGAGGTCAATGAGGGTCAGCCGGCCAATCGCGTTGCGTGCCAGCGCTTCCACGGCCCAGGAGCCTACGCCTCCAATACCAATGACACACACATGGGCGGATGTGAATCTTTCCAGTGCTGCTTCACCATACAGCCGTCTGATACCGCCAAATCGGCGCTCAAAATCTGCTTGTTCGATCATTTGACGCAATCCGCAGTTTTTACTTGTTGCATGTAGGCGTCGAGACCGCTGATACCGCAATCGTGCTGCCGGTTGATTTTGGCGACGCTTGCTATTTCTTGCAGATAGCCACCCACCCGTGCACATTGCAAACCACCGTCATCAGCATCTTGCTGGATAGCCGCTTCCAGGCCTCGCATCCTAGTTAAAGCCTGTATGCAGCTATCGTCCTTGGAAGCGGTAGCCGCCCTCTTGGTTTTACCGCAGAATTTGTTGGCAACGATTTCCAGAGTCGCCATTTTGCTGGTCGGTAACGGTGGCTGTGGTTTGACAAAAACCTTTTCCAGCCGGCCATCCTTGAAGCGGTCAAGCTTGAGCATGGTAAACGTGTTGTCTTTGCAGCTGAAGGAAACCGTGCCGTAAGTTTCTTCCTCGTGGCTGAAAGGCACTACTTTTGTATCGATGACAAAACCGTCCTGATTTGGCCGGTGGGAGGAACGATCATAATAGACATTCGCCACCGTACTTTTGCCGGCTGGTTCCCAGCGGACCAACTTGTTGTTCGCGACGGGCATCACGCCGCAATACTCTGTTTTCAGCATATCCGGCATGGTGCTGGCCAGGATTTTCTCCGTCGAGCGTGGGGTATCGAAACGCAGGCTGGCCCTGCCGCCTTCCATCTTGGCGCCGCTTAGATAGGTGAAGGTACCGTTGCCGCAGTCGATCTGGATGACGGTATGCCACTCCGTCTTGTCCTTCTCGACAACATTGGTGGCGATGGTGAACACAGGATTGGCATCCTGCCATTTGAGTGAGTGTCGGTCGGCATAGTATGTGCCGACATCGCTGGCGCCGAGGAGTTGCCAATCTGCCGCGTAGGATGGAACGCTGGCCAACAGAAAAATCCCCAGGCAAATCCTCATCCGGCAGCTTTCAGGCTTTTTCCAGCACCACGAATGCGGCGGCTAGCGCTTTCTCATCACTCACCGACAGATGGGCATAGCGAATCCCCTGCTTGTCGAGCAAGGCTTGCAATTCAGGTGCCAAATCGAGCATGGGTTTCCCCATGTCATCATGCACGACTTCGATGTTCTGGAAAGTGGCTGGAGCACGCAAGCCGGTACCCAGGGCTTTGGCAAACGCCTCCTTGGCAGCGAAACGCTTGGCGAGGAAACGTGCCTGGGTCTGCGACTGGGAATAAGAAAGCCACTCGCGTTCATTAAGAATGCGTTGGGCGAAGGCGTCGCCGAAACGGGCGAGGGAATCCTCGATCCTCGAAACCTCAACGATATCGGTACCGATGCCGTAAATCATCAGCCGGCCACTACATCCAGCATGAGCTGCTTCATTTCGCGCACGGCTTCATCCCAGCCAACAAAAAGTGCATGGGCAATGATGGCATGACCGATGTTCAGCTCTTCAATACCGGGAATGGCCGCAATGTCCTTGACGTTGTGGTAATTGAGCCCATGCCCGGCATTCACTCCCAGGCCAAGGTTCACGCCATGGGCAACAGCGCTGACAATGCGCATGAGTTCATCTTTTTTCTGCCTGGCTTCTTCTGCATCAGCAAAAGCTCCGGTATGAATTTCGATGAAAGGCGCCCCCGCCTCTTTGGCCGCGTCAATCTGCTTGATATCAGGACCGATGAATAGTGAAACACGAATGCCGGCTTGTCCCAATCGAGTACATGCATCCTTTACGGCCTTGAAATTGGCAATGACATCAAGACCGCCTTCTGTCGTACGCTCTTCGCGCTTTTCAGGCACGAGGCACACATCCTGCGGCTTCACCTTCAACGCAATGCCAATCATCTCTTCTGTCACAGCCATTTCAAGATTCAACTTGGTCTGCAGAAGATCGCGCAAGGCATAAACGTCCGCATCCTGGATATGTCGTCTATCCTCTCGCAGATGCAGCGTAATGCTGTCGGCCCCTGCTTCCTCTGCGCGCAGCGCTGCCTGTACCGGGCTGGGATACCGCGTGCCGCGAGCCTGGCGGATGGTTGCCACATGGTCAATGTTTACACCGAGTCTGATCATAATTCCTGCAAATCCATCAAAAGTTGCCGGGTATGCAAGGGCTTGTCGCCCAGATAATGCGCCAAGAGAAAGCGCATCAGTTGCTTGCTCTGCTGGCGCGTTTGGGCATCAACGTACAAATCCTGCGCCATGTCGAGCAATGTACTGCCAGCTAATTGTACCCCGTTCTGCCCCGCGAACCGTGCGCTGCGCGGTCCATGTTCCGCCATATAAAAATAATTGCGGTCAGGTGAAATAGCTTCGCCCTGCTCATCGTGATCCAGCGGCAAGGCATAGCCCATCTCCTGCAGCATCCTAAGCTCGAAGCGGCGAAGTGTGGCCGGCAGCTCCTCACCTCGTGCCAGATTACGCAGTGTCTGGGCATAGTAGTCGAACAGCGTTGTATGTTCGTCCTCGCGGGGCAGCAAGCGCAACATGAGCTCGTTGAGATAGAAACCGCACATCAGCGCATCGCCGCGCAACAGCAACAGGCCTTCGCCCCATTCCAAACTATGCAGATTCTTGAGCTCAGCCTTACCCGACCAGGCGCCAATTAATGGCTGGAAGGACTGGAGCATCCCTCGCATGGCTGACCGGGGACGCCGCGCACCTTTGGCAACCGCTGCTATTCTGCCGAAATCCCTAGTCAGCAGCTCCACCACCAGGCTGGTTTCTTTGAAGGGATACGTGTGCAGCACGAAGACCGGCTGGTTTTCCTGGCGGTTTAGAGGAGCTGCCATCAGTAGCTATGAGGGCGTTAGGTGTAGTTATCGTACATGCCAAATCGGATGTGACCAAGGCAGCCGAGTGCAGAGAGTACACCCCGGTACGGAAGCGAGGCTAACGATGGACACATTCGATTTTGGCATGTGCTTAATAACCGAGGGATTTGAGCGCGCGTTCGTCGTCCGCCCAGCCGGACTTGACCTTGACCCACACTTCCAGCCAGACCTTGCCATCGAACAACCGTTCCATATCCTGCCGCGCTTCCGTAGAGATACGCTTGAGCTTTTCGCCGCCCTTGCCGATCAGCATGGGCTTCTGGCTTTCCTTGTCGACAATAATGGCAGCATGGATGCGACGCAGGTTGCCTTCCTGCTCAAATTTCTCGATCTCCACAGTGATAGCGTACGGCACTTCCTCACCGAGTAGGCGGAACACCTTCTCACGCACCAGCTCTGCAGCCAGGAAACGCTCATTGCGGTCGGTAAGCTCATCCTCGCCATAGATGGCTGGTTGCTGAGGCAGATGTTTGCGGATGGCCCCCAGCAACTGATCGAGATGGAGATTCTGCCTGGCGCTTACGGGGACGATTTCGACAAAGCTGAATGCCGCAGAGAACTCTTCGATCAACGGCAGCAGTTTCCCTTTGTCCTTCATGAGGTCGGCCTTGTTGATCACCAGAATCACCGGTTGGTCTTTCGGTAGCAACGCCATGACTTTGCGGTCTGCATCACTGAAATGCGTAGGCTCGACCACGAACAGCACGACATCTACTTCCGTCAGTACTTGCGTCACGGTGCGGTTCAGCGTGCGATTCAAGGCATTGATATGCTTCTGCTGGAATCCGGGGGTGTCCACAAAGAGATACTGCGCATCAGCTGTGGTATGAATGCCCAGCAAGCGGTGCCGGGTTGTTTGCGCCTTGCGTGAAGTAATGCTGAGCTTGAGACCAAGGATATGGTTGAGCAGAGTCGACTTGCCCACATTGGGCCGGCCTACAATCGCTACAGTACCGCAGCGGAAATCACTTATGTCGTTCATGCATCTTTCTTCGGGATCAGTTTTTCATAGGCCAACTGTGCAGCTAATTGTTCCGCAGCCCGGCGACTGGTGCCCTCGCCCTCAGTGCGAATATTAAGCTTGGGAATAAGGCATTCGACACGAAAAGTCTGGCAATGTGCCTCCCCTTCGGTGGCGATCACCTGGTATTCCGGCAAATCGGTCTTTTTGCCTTGCAAATACTCTTGTAGCAGGGATTTGGCATCCTTGCCGATGGCCTTGGGATCGAGCTGTTCAAATAGCGACGAATACAAGCGTACGATGAGTGCTTCAGCAGCCGCAAAACCCCCATCCACAAATACTGCCCCTATGATGGCTTCAAGCGCATCTGCCAATACGGATGGACGACGCCAGCCTCCACTCTTGAGTTCGCCTTCACCGAGCTTGAGAGCATCGCCAAGACTGAGATTTTTGGCAATCTCTCCTAGCGTAGGTTCCTTGACCAGATGCGCACGCAGGCGACTCAAATCCCCTTCGGGCAGTTTGGGATAGCGTTTGAATAACTCATGGGCGATAACACAATTCAGTACACCATCACCCAGGAATTCCAGGCGTTCATTATTCAGGCTGCCATGGCTACGGTGCGTGAGTGCCTGGTCTAGCAGTGATGCATTCTTGAAATCATGGGCGATCAGTCGATACAGGCCGCTCTCAGACATGCATTATTCGGCTGCGTCGTCAGTGGAAGCGCGGAAATCAAGCAAAGCGCTTACATTGGCCACCAGCGGCACTATTGTTTGGTACTCAGCCGTTACCACAGGTCGACCACCCTCTTCCTTGGATATAAGAAGCTCATTACCCTTGATGGTCCTGATGTCATCAATCACCGCCGAGCGGTCAAACTGCTGGACGATGTCATTCTTGCTCATGGTGTCAAAAGAGGGGTCATTCTCGATCTTGGTGATTGCTTTTTTAATGGACAGGAATTCGAGATAGGCAGGCGTTAACTTCATTGCAATCACTGCCACGAACACAATAATTGCAATGGTAAGAACCAGGCCGATGAAAGTCATACCTTCTTGTTGTTTACGCATGTGCCCCTCCTAATTGATGGTGTTGCCAATTCTGCCGAAATTATCAAAATTCCACCAGATGAAAAAAGCCTTGCCGACCAGATTGTTCTCGGGCACGAACCCCCACACCCTGCTGTCCCGGCTATTGTCACGATTGTCGCCCATGGCGAAATAATGGCCCGCAGGCACTTCCACCTCGGCATCAATAACGAGGGTATCTTCCTCAATCAGGATGTCGTGCGTCTTGCCACCCAGCGCTTCCTTATACCGCTTAGCGTAGACCATGTTGAGGCCTGAGCCGACGTACTGGTAGTCATCCATGAATTGCACATCGAGCTTTTCACCATTCACATACAGTTGTTTATTGCGGTAAGCAATCTTGTCGCCGGGGACACCAACGACACGCTTGATGTAGTCGATGGAAGGATCCGGGGGGTAGTGGAACACAATGACGTCGCCCCGTTTCGGCTGGCCGACGTCAATAAACGTCGTGTTGAGGATAGGGACCCTCAAACCATAGGTGAACTTGTTGACAAGGATGAAATCGCCGGCGAGCAGCGTAGGCATCATGGAGCCGGACGGGATCTTGAACGGCTCGACAATGAACGACCGGATCAGGAATACGAAGAGGATGACCGGGAAAAAGCTCTTGGAGTATTCCACGATCATGGGCTCACTGGCACCCGCGGCCCTTCTCTTGCGCAACACCAGAATATCCAGCAGCCAGATGAAACCCGTCAGCGCGAGGATCGTCAGCATGAATAATGCAAACATCATTTAATCGGTTTCCTTATTTGTCTTCCACTCTGAGGATGGCGAGAAATGCTTCTTGCGGAATTTCCACATTGCCCACCTGCTTCATGCGCTTCTTGCCTTCCTTCTGCTTCTCGAGCAGTTTCTTCTTGCGTGTGATGTCGCCGCCGTAGCATTTGGCCAATACGTTTTTGCGCATGGCTTTCACAGTTTCACGGGCGATGATATTGGCACCAATCGCGGCCTGAATTGCCACGTCAAACATCTGACGGGGAATCAATTCGCGCATCTTGGCAGCGAGCTCGCGGCCACGGTACTGGCTGTTCGCACGGTGCACGATCAACGACAACGCGTCGACACGTTCACCATTGACCATAATGTCGAGCTTGACGAGGTCGGCTGCGCGGAACTCCAGAAACTCATAGTCCATGGAAGCATACCCACGCGAAACCGACTTCAGCTTATCGAAGAAATCGAGCACAACCTCATTGAGCGGCATTTCATAGCTCAGCATGACCTGTCGGCCCATGTACTGCATATTGCGCTGCACCCCGCGCTTATTATTGCAAAGCGTCATCACCGGACCGACATAATCCTGCGGCATCAGCAGGTTGACCGAAATAATAGGCTCGCGAATCTCCTCGATGCGGGAAGGCTCGGGTAATCTGGACGGATTCTCTATCTGGATGACTTCGCGACTCTTCAACAACAATTCATAGACCACTGTAGGTGCAGTGGTAATGAGATCCATATCGTACTCACGCTCGAGGCGTTCTTGCACGATTTCCATATGCAACAAGCCCAGGAATCCGCAACGGAAGCCGAAGCCCAACGCAGTTGAATTTTCCGGCTCGAACTGCAGTGAAGCATCGTTCAGGCGCAGTTTCTCCAACGCATCCCGGAGTGCCTCGAACTGGCTGGACTCGACAGGATAAAGCCCTGCAAATACCTGCGGTTTCACTTCCTTGAAACCTGGCAACGGCTCGGCCGCTTGTCTCGTAGCCAAGGTTACGGTATCGCCAACCTTTGCGCTGGTTAGTTCCTTGATGCCGGCAATGATGAAGCCCACCTCTCCGGCAGATAATGCTTCTTTGGGCCGCGATTTGGGCGTAAACACGCCCACCTGTTCACAAAGGTATTCGGTCCTGGTTGCCATCATGCGTATCTTGTCCTTGGGACGTAAGGTGCCATCCACCACCCGCACCAGCATGACCACACCGACGTAATTGTCGAACCAGGAGTCGATGATCAGGGCCTTCAATGGCGCACTGGGATCGCCCTTGGGTGGAGGAACCTTGTGAATGACGGCTTCCAGTACGTCACGCACCCCTTCGCCAGTCTTGGCTGAGCAGCGCACTGCATCAATGGCCTCGACCCCGATCACATCCTCGATTTCCTGTATCACTCGCTCAGGGTCGGCCGAAGGCAAGTCGATCTTGTTGAGCACGGGCGTCACTTCCACACCGAGATCAATAGCCGTATAACAATTGGCAACGCTTTGCGCCTCGACGCCCTGAGAGGCATCCACGACTAGCAGTGCCCCCTCACAAGCCGAAAGCGAACGGCTGACTTCGTAGGAAAAGTCGACGTGGCCTGGTGTATCGATCAGGTTCAGCTGATAAATTTGGCCATCCACAGCCTTGTACTGCAAAGCCGCTGTCTGCGCCTTGATGGTGATACCGCGCTCACGCTCGAGATCCATGGAGTCCAGCACCTGGGCTTCCATTTCACGGTCGGTCAATCCTCCACAGAGTTGAATAATGCGGTCAGCGAGAGTGGATTTGCCGTGATCAATATGGGCGATGATGGAAAAGTTGCGAATATTTTTCATGTTGAGGTCTAAGCTGGCTCCAGCCAACAAGAAGGGCGCCGTAGCGCCCTTCCAAATATCAAGCTGCAGCCGGATGAGCGGCGATTTTACAGTAAACCCATTGCATCCGCATCCGCTTATCGACTTACTTGCCGGTTATCTTGATGGGAAGATAGAGCGTATTCTCCCCTCGCTGCACCAGCAGAGCCACTGTCTTGCCAGTGGCAACAGAAGCCAGTTGCTTGTTGAATTGCTCTACGCTCTGCACCTCCGTGTTATTCAAGGCGAGGATGACGTCGCCGCGCCGTATGCCGGCTTGAGCTGCCTCGCCCTGGGCATCCAGCACAAGCAGGCCACTCTTGCCATTGAGGCGCTTCTTCTGTTGCGGCGTCAGGTCGCGCAACACCAGACCAATACGGTTGGCTTCGGCCTTGGCCGGTGCCTTGGGCACGACTGTGGCCTCTTCCTCTACAGCTGGCATTTCACCCACAGGCACGCTCAGCGTCCGCTGGGCTCCCTTGCGCAGGATTTCTACCGATGCTGCCTGCCCCGGCTTGGTTGCTGCTACGGCACGCGGAAGATCGGAAGAAGTCATGATCTGTTTGCCGTTGAACTTGAGGATGATGTCGCCCGGTTCCAGGCCGCCTTTTTCCGCAGGAGATCCTTTTTCCACCCCGGCGACAAGGGCGCCATTAGTGTTCTTTAGGCCAAACGAGTCAGCCAATTCCTTGGTGATTTCCTGGATGGCGATACCCAGCCAGCCGCGGGTTACCTTCCCGGTTGTCTTGAGCTGATCAGCAACTTCGATCGCTACATCAATCGGGATGGCGAATGATAACCCCATATAACCGCCCGTACGGCTGTAGATCTGGGAATTGATACCGACGACCTCACCCTTGAGGTTGAACAGTGGCCCTCCCGAATTTCCTGGATTGATCGCGACATCAGTCTGAATGAAAGGGACATAGTTCTCTTGCGGCAGGGCACGGCCCTTGGCGCTGACAATCCCTGCTGTAATGGTGCTTTCCAACCCGAACGGGGAGCCAATAGCAGCAACCCATTCGCCCACTTTGAGGGCACCCGGATCGCCAATGGACACTTTGGGCAAATTGGTTGCATCAATCTTGAGCAAGGCGATATCAGTACGGCGGTCAGCGCCGATCACCTTGGCTTTGAATTCACGCTTGTCGTTGAGTTTGACGACGATTTCCTCTGCCGCGTTAACGACGTGCGCATTGGTCAGGACGTACCCATCCGGGCTCAGGATGAAGCCGGAGCCGAGGGATTGCGCCTTATGTTCCTGTGGTGCTCCATTTGGCCCGCCTGGTCCACCGGGACCACCTGGCATGCCAGGCATGGGAATACCGAAGCGACGGAAGAACTCACTGAGTGCCTCGTCGTTGGGCATACCGGGGAAAGGCATGCCAGCCATGGGGCCGCCTTGCACCACCTGAGTTGCGCTGATATTCACCACAGCCTGACCTTGATTTTCAGCCAGTCCGGTGAAGTCCGGCAAGCTCTGCGCCAGAGCGCTGCCGGCAAAAGCCACCAACATGACAAAACCTGCTATCCAATGCTTGATCATATTCACTTCTTCCTCAATTAATCACGACCTTGTTTCCAGCCCCCGGATGACGGTCAGATCACGCGAATCAAATGCAGCCGGCCGTATGGTCTTGGCCCACAGCTTCCGGCATTACCATCATCTTTGATGAGTTGTGACAACCGCCCGCTCTTCAACCATATACCTTATTTTTTGAATTTAACCGCGTTCGCCATGTGGGCTACGGTGGCAGCCGGCACTTCGCCTACAGCGACCACTTGGTACCCATCACTGACGTGGGTGTAGAAATGGGTTGAACCCAACATATGGCCACCCAATTTTGGCTGTCTTTTCTTGCTCACAGGTTCAATGAATAAGGACACACAAGCCAAGCCATCTGAATAGATCAGATGCGTCACGGGCGTCTGCTTTCCCGTCACCATGCGTCTCACCTGGTCAATTTTTTTGAACCCCGCAGGTAATTGCCCCATCCGCATGCCGCTGATGTCGGCTTGCGAAACTGCAACATTCTCTTCTTCCATTACATAATGCTTCGCTGGGTCAACATGCGGCTGAAACCAGTCCATGTTCTGCGTATCCATGAGGGTCAGCTGGGTAAACGTGATCTGCTCGATGGGTTCATTGTTTTCATTGAACGTCATCGATTTCAGGATCAATCCATACTCGCGGTCGGTCCAGAATTTGTAGCCATAACGGTACTGATCGCGCGAATCGAGGAAGATGACCTGCCCTTCGCGGCCGCCAACCCGTTCCTGGCCGCCAAGTCGCGCTTCATAACTTGCCTTGAGTACATCCACCTCTGGAGGCAACAGTGCGGGGAAAAGATTTTGTGCCCGACGTTTGGTGATCACCACCTTTTCGTTGCGCGGGCTATAGATGACGACATCACTGCCTTGACTCAATACCTCACGTGGAGAGCCATCTAGCACCACACTGCGCGCATATTCGCCCTGGCCGTAATTCATGTGGGTGATCTCCACCGATCGCGAATTGTTGCCGGACTGGTAGACGAATATTCCGCGGTAGCTTAACTCCCGTGCTGCCTCAGCCGCGCCTTCCAACAGTGCCCATGGATCTTCCGCATAGGCGAATGAAACCTGCATTGCCAACAGGCAAGTTAGCAGCAGCTGCTTCATTACTGCGCATTCTCCGCATAGGCCGCTGGCTGGATGAAGTAGGAGGAACTGCTGGGGGCGACGGCTTGATGGGCTTGCAGGTATTCGGAAGGGATGTTCTGTGCGATCTCGACAACAGGTGCTGCGCTGGCATTTTCTGGCGCCTGCTGTTGCAGGACAACCCAGCCGACAAACATCACCGCCGCCGCGGACGCCGCAATTGACCACATCATCGGCCGACGCTCACGACGGATATTCCGCGGAGCCAGTACCGCAGGCTCAGTTTCGAGCTTCTGCAGCAGTTGCTGCTTGAAATTAGGTTTCATCATGGGATTACCCCGCATGACGTCACCAATTAAATGATAAGTGGCCCAACATTCCCCCAGATTGTCATCGCTTTTCACGGCGGTGAACAAATAGTCCAGGCTGTCAGTGCTCAACTCATCATCCATGAGCGCTGAAATTTGTTCTTTCATTATTATTCTCCTAATGCCTACCAGCGTTTATGCTGGGGAGTATCCAACAAAGGACGGAGCTTCTGGGCAATGGTTTCCCGCGCCCGGAATATCCGCGAGCGTACGGTGCCGATCGGGCAACCCATCAGGGTGGCGATCTCCTCGTAGCTCAATCCCTCTATTTCACGCAAGGTGATGGCCGTCCGTAATTCTTCGGGCAGAGAAGCTACCGTGTCATTGACGGTCCTGGCGATCTCCTTGCTCATAAGCTCGGTCTCGGGTGTATCCATCGTCCGCAACTCATTGGCATCTTCGAAATTTTCGGCGTCCTCAATTTCGATTTCAGTCGTGATTTGTGGGCGACGACCCATGGCGACCAGATAATTTTTGGCCGTATTGATGCCGATGCGATAGAGCCAGGTATAAAAGGCGCTATCGCCGCGGAAATTAGGAAGGGCGCGATATGCCTTGATAAAGGATTCCTGTACCACATCCTCTACCTCTGCAGGATCGCGAATCAGTCTGGACAGTAAACGCCCGAGTTTGCGCTGGTATTTCTCCACCAGCATACCGAAAGCTTCAGTATCTCCGCGCTGTGCACGCTCGACCAATTCTTGATCTACTTCACGCTCGCCCGCCATAGGGGCCTGACTCCCTGCCTGAGTTTTCGTAACTGTCGGAGTATAACCTTGCATAGCAGTATCTACGAAACTAAGTCGTGAAAATTCATGGAGGCTCTTAGTATTAATCATTGCGTTTCCCTTGTATGTGGCGGAACTAGCTTACAACTCAAGACAGCGCTAAACTCGTTAAAGTTCACCCAGGAATCAACATGCAGCAATACGACGTTCTCATCATCGGCAGTGGGCTTGCTGGTCTGACTCTCGCCCTCAAAGTCGCCGCCCACAAAAGGGTATGCCTGGTCAGCAAACGAGGGTTGGATGACAGCTCCAGCAACTGGGCTCAGGGCGGGATTGCGGCCGTACTCACGGATGACGATTCCCTGGAAGCCCATATCAAGGACACGAAAATTGCAGGCGCAGGGCTGTGTGATCCGAAAGTCACTCAGCTGGTCGTCAATCACGGCCGCGAGACGGTGCAATGGCTGATCGACGAAGGTGTCCCGTTTACCCGTGAAGACGATGACAGCGGTTTCCATCTGACGCGAGAAGGCGGACACAGCCATCGCCGCATCATTCATGCTGCCGACGCCACAGGTCATGCCGTGCAGATGACCCTGGCGGAAAAAGTGCGCAAGCACAAGAACATTAAGATTCTGGAAAACCATATCGCTGTCGACCTCATCACCGGCCGCAAGGTAGGGCTGCCCAAGGACGAATGTCTGGGCGCCTACGTACTCAACAACAAGACCGGCCGGGTGATCACCATCAGCGCGCAACATACCGTGCTCGCCACCGGCGGTGCTGGCAAGGTTTACCTTTACACCACGAACCCCGATGTCAGCACAGGTGACGGCATTGCCATGGCTTGGCGTGCCGGCTGCCGCGTAGCGAATATGGAGTTCATCCAATTCCATCCTACCTGCCTCTATCACCCCAAGGCCAAGTCATTCCTGATCACCGAAGCCGTGCGCGGCGAAGGTGGCATTCTCAAGTTGCCGGACGGTACGCGCTTCATGCCTGAGCATGACAAGCGGGCAGAACTTGCGCCACGCGATATCGTCGCGCGCGCCATTGACTTTGAAATGAAGAAACGCGGTATCGACTGTGTCTACCTGGATATCTCGCATCAGCCGGCGGATTTCGTGCTTTCGCACTTCCCGACCATCTACCGGCGCTGTATGGAGCTGGGCATCGATATCACCAAGGAGCCGATTCCCGTGGTGCCGGCCGCCCATTATTGTTGCGGTGGCGTCATAACGAATCATGTCGGCGGTACCGACCTGCCGCGACTCTATGCCATTGGCGAAACTGCATACACTGGCTTACATGGCGCGAACCGTCTGGCCAGTAATTCACTGCTGGAATGCCTCGTGTTCGGGCAGGCCGCCGCACGGGATATCCTGTCGAAAACTGACAAGCCAGTGATTGATTTGCCGGATTGGGATGAGAGCCGCGTGACAGATGCGGATGAAGAAATCGTGATTACCCACAACTGGAACGAGTTGCGCCGATTCATGTGGAATTACGTCGGCATTGTCAGGACCAACAAACGCCTGGCACGCGCCATGAACCGCATCCATCTGCTGCGTGACGAGGTGCATGAGTTCTACCGCAACTTCCGCATCAGCAATGACCTGATCGAGCTTCGTAATCTGTTGCAGGTCGCCGAGTTAATTGTCAGAAGCGCCATGGAACGTACCGAAAGCCGCGGGTTGCACTACAGCAAGGACTTTCCCAAGATGCTGCCCAAAGCGGCGCCTACCGTGTTAACGCCATCCAATTATTACAGCCTGCTCGACCGGCATCACGGCCAGCATGAGCACCAGGCCCCTGCTGAAGTGAATCATTAAGTAGCTTATTTCAAGCGAGGCTTGCTGAGTGGCAGCTCTTAAACTTTGCCACCCAGAATTGCACCTTGCTGCTGCAAGTCGCCAAGCACGCCCATTCCAAACTGGATGGCGGCTTGAGGATTTGGATGCTGCAATTCAGCAGCAACCTGTTCCAGAGCCTGACGGCTCGTCATGGCTCCATCCTGCAGAAGATGCAGCAGCCTTGCCGTCGCCGGGTTCAGCTCGATGAAACGCACATCATCCTCTGCATTACGAAACACTAGCAGGTGCACAGGCTCGGCCAATGATTCAGCAGGTTTATGGCGCGGAGAAATTTTATGCACGGGATAGTCATAGCTCAGCAAAGCCATTGCCGAGGCGAACACTGGCTGCTTATCCAATAGCTCGCCCTCGGCATCAATCTGTTCTGCATTCCCTCCTGTTTCCGAGACAGAAATCGCGAGCTCGATCCACTCATAGTGCGCAAGACTATAGAGATATGGCGGAGTGCCCTTTACTGTCTTGAGGAATTGCAGAAACTCTTCCGGGATTTTTCTGAACAGCGGGCTTTTGCATTGATGCTGGATAAAGAATTCGCGCACGAGGTTCTTCCACGCACGCTTGCCCAGTACTTTCTTGCAGATAGGAAAACAGGCGGAGACCGAAGACACCAGGTTATTGAAGACGATCTGCGTATACACCCGCATGCGTTTCGCTTGCACCATGGCAGGCTTGGGCTTTATCTGCGGGTCGCGAATATGTCCTGCAAACTGTAGTTGATATTGCTGGAATTCGGGAAGCGTCATTAGCTTGCCAAGAGTTGCCGAGGTACCTGTCCCAACTGCAGCTCGGCGATGTAATTAACCTCTTTCATGAGCACGGGCAAAGGCGGGATATTAGTGTCGCGTTCAAGCAAGGTTGGGAACGTGCCGAATAGTGCGTAAGCTTCCTTCAGCAGAGCCCACACCGGGTCAACGACATCCTGCCCATGCGTATCAATGATGAGGTCGGGTGCCTCCTGGTCATGGCCGGCAATATGCGCGTAAACAATACGTTTACCGGGAATTTCGCGCAGAAATGCATGCGGATCAAATCCGAAATTCACACTGTTGACATAGACGTTGTTGATATCGAGATGCAGATCACAATCCGCTTCTTCCAGTACAGCTTTGAGGAATGTCAGCTCATCCATTTCTGAAATGGGTGCCGCAACATAGTAGGAGGCATTCTCGACCGCGATACGGCGTTCAAGTATATCCTGCGTTCTGTGGATACGTGCGGCCACATAACGAACGGCTTCTTCGGTAAAGGGAATGGGCAACAGGTCATACAGGTAGCCGCCATCACTGCAATAGCTCAGATGCTCGGTGTAAAGCGGAATTTGATAACGATCAAGGAACTGCTTTACCTGCTGCAAGAATGTTTCATTGAGTGGATCCGGCCCACCAAGGGATAGTGATAACCCGTGTGCAGCCAAAGGAAAGCGCTCGGCCAGCCATGCGAGGTTTTTCCCCGCACGGCCTCCGACGCCTATCCAGTTTTCTGGCGCTATTTCCAGGAAATCAATCGCAGCAATAAGGCTTGTGCCGTAACTCGCCTGCAGCTGGGGAATAAGCTCACGCTTGAGCCCAAGCCCTGTGCCTTGAATGTTGGAAATAGAAGCCATAGGAGAAATTACTTGTCCGCGTGACAGGAACCTTCCTTGGCCTTGTCAGCGCTACACGAACCCTCCTTGGCCTTGTCAGCGCTACAGGACCCCTCTTTGCCCTTTTCGCCACCACAAGAACCTTCCTTAGCCTTGTCAGCCCGAGCCTTCTTCTCGGCTCCACATTTGCCCGTACCGCATTTACCTTCCTTGGCATCATGCGCATCGGCCATCATATAGCCGGAGGTCAGCTTTTGCATGGCAAATGGATTCTCGGCAGCATGCACAGCAGTGGCCGAGACAGAAGCAGCGAATGCGCCCCCAAGAACGATGGAAAGGGCTTTTTTACTTGATGCGTTCATTGTATTTCTCCTTTTTGAATGGATGTGTATCTACTACGTTCCCTGCGTACGCTGCGACTGAAGCGCACGGGCAATACGTTGTTTGGCTTCCGGTGGGAGTGTCAGGGTTTCATCCTGCTCCATGAGTTGCCTGGACCGCCTGACTAATGATCGAATACCGGAAACTTGTTGCCCAAAGCGCCTGCACATGCTGCAAAGCATGAGATGCAGGCGCAGTGCCATAAGTTCTCGGCGCAGCAGTTTCCTGTCCAGGGCTTGTGACAGCAGCTGGCTGGACTGTTTACAGCTCAACATGTCTTGATTCCGACGATTTTATTTACCTAGCCAGTTTAGTTCCAAACATTTTCTCAATCCCATACGGGCGCGATATAGCATTACCCAAGCATTCGTCGTGCTGATCTCGAGTTCCTTACAAATTTCTTCATTGTCACTTTCATGCACTTCGCGCATGAGGAATATCTGGGCTAGCTTCTTAGGCAAACGATCCATGCACTGCTGCAGAATGACCAGGAACTGCTTCTGCTCCAGCTCGTCTTCCGGCGCCGCCCAGAATTGCGGCTTATCAATCCAGTGCCCGTCATCGTCCGCAAAAAAATCGTCCATGCCGGGTTCATCCGGCAAGCGATCCTCGTCCAGCTGCTGCTCACGCATCTGTCTCCGCATAAGGTCAATGATCTTGTGTTTGAGAATACCCGTAAGCCAGGTCCTGGCGGCTGATTTGCCCTCGTAGCTATTGTTCTGGATAGCGGCCACCAAGGTTTCCTGCACCACATCCTCGGCCAGATGGGGATCACGAAGCCGCGCCAGGGCATAGCGGTAGAGATAGTCTCCGTGCTCCACCAGCCATTGGTGCTGGTTGCTTTCGTCAGCAGCCGTCATGAAAGCGGAAAGTCATGGTTGATGTGCCTTGCGCTCCATGCATTGCAAGTAAGCCTGGGCATCCAGAGGCGTCTGATTGCGTTGCGACTGCCAGATGACCTCGGCCAGACAATCCATCAGATCGTGCTGGGCATCCAGTGCATTGCCGTGCTTTTGGAGCAAGGTGGAATAAAACTTGGCAATACCGGGCGGCTGGTTGATGGCAACCTGCTCAAGAATGGAGAGATGCAGGCTCATATGCAAGAAAGGGTTGGTTTCTCCCATCTCCGGGAAGTAGGATTGCTCCAGATACTGTTCAGGCGCATCCAGCACTTGATGGTATTCAGGATGCATCTGGATGACTTCGACAGCAACTGCTTCCAGTTGGGACAACGGCTGCTGCCGGCTGAATTTGCGCCAAGTATCAAAGAAAAAACGGCGTACTTCCTCTCGGCTCGGATTGAATAATGCCATTTATTTCGCCTGCTCAGAAAACAGACCCAGCACAGCCGAGTACTGCAATAACTCATTGGCGCCATTGACCGGAGCAATTTCCCCGTTGCCGTAAAACCCGATGAAGGGCATCCCCGGGAAAAGCTGCCGCAGCAGAGCCAGGTCACGATCCACGCCGCCGTAAAAGTAGGGCCCCCGGCCCAGGCAGGAGAAGATGAGCCCAAACTCAGGCTGGGCCGGTAGCTGGGTGGCCAACTGATTTGCCGTCTGCTTGAGGTTGAACTGGGCTGATTCTGCATCACGGATAGCCCAGCACAGGTATTGCCCACGCTCGACCTTCTTGGCCAAGGTGACTGAATGGTCGCTCTCATTACCACTCACCAGCGCAGCCAACTGATATTTCCCTTCATCAATCAGCTGCTCGTTATCCGCAAAAACGGCCATCAAGCTATGCAGCGGCAGGTTATCGTCCTGGATGCCCTTGATGGTGGCGCAGGATTGGCGCAAAGTAACGAGCGCAGCTTTGCCCGCCAGTATCCTCAAGTCATGTCCATACGCTGCAGTAACAAGCCGAGGCTCGCCCAGCATTCTCAACCCGTGCGCGGGTGCGATGGCTGCATCCACCCCTTTGATTATTGCCTCACAATGTCCTGTGACTGCGCCCTTGCCGTTTTGCCAAACCGAAAAAGGCCCCTGTCCCATGGCGTCGCCGGATACACCTCCATAACGCAATCCGGATGAAGTCATCCAGGTGGTATTGATGGCGTTGGGTGCAGCCAAGGTAAGCAACAATTGGGAGGTGTCCTGCGTCGCAGGTGAAGTTTGCAGATTGATGCCGTCGCTAAACACCATTGCAGCGGCAGCCGGCGCATCCAGTATCCAATCCTCTTCGGTCAGAATTCCCGGAGCAGAGCAACCCATGACCTGGATACAGCTTGCGGCCTTGGCGGCGGCTCGCAGTGCCGGTACCGGATCCCGTGCGAACTCGGAAGTGAGAAATAGCAGCACGCTGCTTGCTACATTTGTTTCAGCGGCCTGCATGGCTTGCATCACGGCCTGAGCAGCCAGTTCGGGCACAGCCACATTGCCGGTTGCCAGTCCTGTCGCTACCTTCCTGGCAATGGATGGGCTACTACTCATAACTCCTTGGCCTCGTGTTCGCACAAATCGACAATAGGGCATTCCCAGCACTTGGGCTTGCGCGCCACGCAGGTATATCGGCCGTGCAGTATCAAAAGGTGATGGGCATCACGCAGATATTGGGTAGGCACCACCTGCAGGAGCTTCAATTCCACCTCCAATGGCGTTTTACCCGGCGCGATCTTGATGCGGTTGCCCAAGCGGAAAATGTGGGTATCCACTGCAATGGTCGGCTCGCCGAAGGCTGTGTTGAGAATGACATTTGCCGTTTTTCGACCAACTCCCGGCAACTGTTCGAGAGCTTCACGAGTATTGGGTACCTCACCATTATAGCGGTCTACGAGGATCTGGCAGGTGGCCATGATATTCCTGGCCTTTCCGCGATACAGTCCAATCGTCTTGATGTAGCTTTCCAGGCCCTCCAGCCCAAGGTTCAGTATGGCCTGGGGCGTATTTGCTATCTTAAACAGCTTTTCTGTAGCGAGATTGACACCCTTATCCGTGGCTTGGGCTGAAAGGATAACCGCAATCAGCAGCTCAAAGGTACTGTTGTGGACAAGCTCGGTAGTGGGCGATGGAATGGCGACGCTGAGCCGGCGAAATATTTCATGACACTTTTCGGCATTCATGTGTATCAGTGGCCGGCCGCAGGCACCATCCCCACTTTCAACGATCGCTTGTCTTCGCTAAGTTCACCTTGGCTCACGCCTGCTCCTCAATTGTACGGCCACAAATTTCCGCTTCGGCCGAAAAATTGTACCGTGCGACCGCGCAAAATACTTAACATCTTGTGATGCCTGATCCGGGAGCTGCAGTTGGAGACACTGGTAGGTCACCGCCGCACACTCGCTGTGAACGATTTCCTTCTATCGCATTTTCTTGTCAAAGAATGTAGCTGCTTCGGTACGCCGGGCTTCGATCTCGGCAATCTCGGACTGTGCCGAGAGCGAAAGATTATCCGTATTGGCAGGCACTACCGAGGCTTTCTGTGCCCTGGCACGTTCCATGGCAGCTGCAATGGCAGCTTTCTTCGCTGCATCACTGACCGCTGCACCAGAGCCGGCAGCTTTCTGCGCATGACGCTGAACCCGCTCCTGCTTCTCGCGCTTGATACGCATGAGACGGAATTCGTGACGCTCCCGCGCCACATTGGCGGCCATGCGTGTACGGGCCTGAACAATCGCCTCGTTCCTGACGTGGCGGTAATACTGCACCAGCGGGAATTCAAACACAGGGTGACGTCCTTTCCCGTTATCCATTAATTGGGTAATGGGTTCCATGCTGATGCAATCCACCGGGCAGGGTGCAATGCACAATTCACAACCCGTACATTCGGATGTAATGACAGTATGCATGTGCTTTGCAGCACCCAGAATGGCATCCACCGGGCACGCTTGCAGGCAGAGCGTGCAGCCTATACAGATATCCTCATCAATGACAGCTACCGATTTTGGCTTGTGTACACCATGCTCAGGATTGAGCGGCTTGTACTGCTGGCCCAGCAGGTCTGCTAATGCACGCACCCCAGCATCACCGCCCGGCGGGCACTGGTTGATGTCAGCTTCGCCGCTTGCAATCGCCATCGCATAGGGTTTGCAACCTGAATAACCGCATTGACGGCACTGGGTCTGCGGCAGTATGGCATCAATGCGCACGACCAGCGACTCATCCTCGGCCTTGATATGGGGGGGACCAAACTTGAGTAATGCGCCCAGCACCAGGACCACGCCCATGATGATCAGCAGTGTGGTCAGCATCAGTGCATCAGCCTTGCAATCCCGTAGGCACCAGACTTATCAGACCTCTTAGCCGTTACGGTTATTGTGGGCCTGGGGAAACAATGAGTACGTCTGGTACCGAGGTCAAAAAACTGATCAATCGACGTTACCAACTGTTTGGCGACCAAAGACTTCAGTTTCTTGGAAACCCTCGTAGAGGACTGCAGTCCAAGGGATTGAGGCAGCATAATATTGTTGATGCGCTGGGTGCCAACAAGAATAAGAAGGTTACTCTGCATGAAGAGGCTAATTATACAGTTGACGCTGTTATTCCCGCCATGTCGACCAATTTGAAGGCAAAACGCATTCTAAAAAGCGGTCTCCAGGAACTGAGAATATCCTCTTGAATTTCTATCGCCAAAGAGCATTCGCTTATGCTCAATGGTTAAAAAATCATATTGTCATCTTGGCACTTCAGTTAAAATGCTTTCAAACAAATTCTCAGGTTAATCATGTTGCAAGGCAGTCTTGTCGCCATCGTCACTCCCATGCATGAGGATGGCGAACTGGATCTGAGCGCCCTGCGCTCGCTCATTGACTTCCACGTCAATCAGGGGACCGATGGCATCGTTATCGTCGGCACGACTGGGGAGTCTCCTACAGTCAATTTCGAGGAGCATTGCCAGCTCATCAGCGTCACTGTCGAGCATGTCGCCGGACGCATTCCTGTCATCGCGGGCACAGGTGGCAACTCAACTTCGGAAGCACTTGAACTGACGCGTCACGCCAAGCAACTGGGCGCAGATGCCTGCCTGCTGGTAGCCCCTTATTACAACAAGCCGACGCAGGAAGGGCTGTACCAGCATTTCCGCGCCGTGGCAGAAGCTGTTGATATCCCACAAGTTTTATATAACGTACCGGGCCGCACCGGTTGCGACATCAGCAACGACACAGCCTTGAGGCTAGCCCAGCTGCCTAATATCGTAGGCATCAAGGACGCCACAGGCCAGATTGAACGTGGCACAGATCTTCTGCTGCGTGCGCCTGCAAGTTTCTCCATCTACAGTGGTGACGATGCCTCTGCGCTTGCACTCATGCTTTTGGGCGGCAAAGGCGTGGTCTCAGTGACGGCTAATGTTGCGCCCCGGCTCATGCATGACATGTGTACAGCTGCTCTGGCTGGCAATATCGCGGAAGCCAGAAGCCTCAATGCCCAGCTATTCCCGTTGCACCAGAAACTCTTCGTGGAAGCCAACCCAATTCCCGTGAAATGGGCGTTGCGCGAGATGGGCCTGATCGGCCCAGGTATCCGCTTGCCCTTGACGTCCTTGTCGCCCCAATTTCACGATACTATGAGATCGGCCATGCAGCACGCCTCTCTATTACTAGAAACCGTATGATGAATATCCCTATGCGCCAACCCAAGCTTTTTGCCATGGTATTCGCCGGATTGCTCAGCCTGATGCTGGGTGGCTGCGATTCCATCCCCTTCATTGACACCACTCCCGATTACAAGGCTGCAGGGCGTTCCCGGCCACTGGAAGTACCTCCTGACCTCACTTCGATTTCCTCCAGTGATACTTATACCGTTCCGGGCGCTACAACTTACTCCGACTACGCCCAAGGCCAGGCAGAGCAAACGGAACAGCGTGAACAGATCTTGCCCAATCCTGACAATGTGCGTATGGAAAGAGCGGGCTCCCAGCGGTGGCTTGTCGTAGAAGCACCTCCTGAAAAAATTTGGCCTGCCATCCGCGAATTCTGGGGCGAGCTTGGTTTTGCCGTACGCGTGGAAAACCCGCAAACCGGCGTTATGGAAACGGAATGGGTAGACCCGTCTACCATCACCAAGGACAGTAAAGGCAATTATCTGGATAAATTCCAAGGCTGGCTGGACAGACTCAACACGCTGCAGAATCGCCAGAAGTTTCGTACCCGCATTGACCGCGGTGCAGAACCTGGCACCACTGAAATCTACCTGAGCCATCGCTCCGTCGCGGATGTGCATGACGATGGCAAGGAACGCGTCCGTACGTCTGCAGGAACGGTTGAAACTGGCTACAGGCTTGAAGGCAAGCGAGACAAAGATACCGAGGCTCGCGCTAGCGCCGAGGACATCGATGCTGAATTGCTGAGGCGACTGATGGTGCATCTGGGAGTGGAAGAGCACAAGTCCAAGGCCGTGGTCACAGCCGTCAATGATGAAGTCCGCGCCGTGCCCAAAAAGACCAGCGACGGCGCCGTATATCTCGCCGTGAATGATAACTTTGACCGCGCATGGCGTCGTGTCGGACTTGCGTTGGACCGCGTAGGTTTTGTAGTTGAGGACCGTGATCGCTCGAACGGTTTATTCTACGTACGCTATTCAGACATAGACGCAGATGGCGCGGCCAAGCCCAAAAAAGGCATTATTGATTCGCTGAAGTTCTGGGGCGATGACGAAGAGGAAAAGGAAACCGATGCCGAGTCTACTGCCAAAAAGAACGACAAGGGCGTGACCGACGCACTGAAGTTCTGGGACAGCGGCAAGGATGATCTCGATCCCGCCAAACTGTACCTGGTGAAAGTCGAAAATGCAGAAGATACGGGTTCCAAGGTCAGCATCACCAAGAAGGATGGCAGCCCTAATCGCTCCAACACTGCGGGCCGCATTCTCAACCTGCTGTATGAGCAGCTGAAGTAGCTTGAAATACTCGGGAATTGGCCATGCGCTTCGCATCGCTGGGCAGCGGCAGCAGCGGCAATAGCCTGTTGGTTGAGGCCTCGGCCACGCGCATTCTGCTGGATTGTGGTTTCGGACTGCGCGAAGTCGTCCAGCGTATCCTGAGGCTTGGACTACAACCGGAACAGATCAGCGGCATCCTGGTGACCCACGAGCATGACGACCATGCCGGCGGTGTCTTCAGGCTAGCCAACAAATACCGCATTCCGGTCTGGCTGACTCATGGCACCTTCACCATGTCCCAGCGTTATTTACCATCGCAATGTGAATTTCGGGTCAATATTATTGACAGCCATGAAGCCTTCAACGTAGGCGACCTTCATGTTCAGCCGTTTCCTGTGCCCCACGATGCGCGAGAACCCGTGCAATACGTGTTAAGCGATGGGCAGCGCCGCTTGGGAGTTTTGACAGATACCGGCACTTCTACGCCCTATATCGAATCGATGCTGAATCGTTGTGATGGTCTAGTGCTGGAATGCAACCACGATCTCGAAATGCTAATGAGCGGTCCTTACTCGTGGCCGCTAAAAAAGCGGGTCAGCAGCCGCCTAGGGCATTTGGATAACCAGACGTCCGCAGGTCTATTATCACGGCTGGATAACAGCAGGTTGAAACATCTGCTCGCGGCACATCTTAGTGAGCAGAATAACTTTCCGCATCTCGTAAAAACTGCACTAAGTACGGTGTTGAATTGTGAAGCAGAGTGGATCGGGATTGCCGATCAAGGTCAAGGATTCGACTGGCGTCAGCTTTAGTCAGCTAACAGAAAATCGAGGCAATAAAAAAGCCGACTTAGTCGGCTTTTTTAATTTGCATCAGCTAGATTACTGAGCTTCAGCAGGAGCGGCTGGGGCTTCAGCAGCTGGGGTTTCTGGAGCAGGAGCAGCAGCGTCAGCAGCAGGAGCTTCGGCAGGAGCAGCAGCGTCAGCAGCTGGGGCTTCAGCAGGAGCAGCAGGAGCTTCAGCAGCAGGAGCTTCAGCAGGAACCTCTTCTTCTTTTTGACCACAAGCAGACAAAGCAAGGGCCAGCATAGCGGCAAGCAGAACGGAACGAGTCATTTTAGATCCTTAAATTAAACTATAGAGTTGAATCAGTCCCAGAAACATATTTGGTCTCCGAGCGCCGGAGATTCTACCAGCTCCCTCAAAAAAAACTAGTGTTTTTATGAACTTGTGAGCGGTAACTCAACCTCATCAAAACTCTAATCCACTTTGATCATCAAGGCCGAGCTTTCCGATGCATTACTGGAACCAGAGCTCAATATAGCACTACTCACCTCGTCCCTGGAACGCATACTTCCACCCAAGTCGAACCATACGCCTGGCTTGACGCGCATACGTGTAGAAAGCGTATCAAAATCAATGAAGCCACCGGTATTCAGCGTGGCAATGCGCGGAGTAATCTCGACCTCCACTTCATCACCGATGTAACGCGGTCTCACTGCAAATCCGGTGGTGATGTCCTGGAAATCGGTAGTTTGTTGAACGATGGCATAGCGTTGGGTAAAAACCTGCGTGTAAGGCACTGACTGGCCAACCTCGATGAAGGCGCTTGCGCCGTCCATAACAGTTAGGAATTGACTGCCTTGCTGGCTGCTCCTGCTGCTCCCTCGATTCATTTCTATGCGTGCTCCGCTTCTACGTCCGGGCCTGCCGATAACAACCTCTGTGTCTCCAACACGTCCACGCCCGCTCGCAGACAATTCCCTGTCTTCAGTCTGCAGGCTGCGGTCATGACTCACCTCGATGCGGATATTGCGACTGCCAACATCGAGATTGGAGACCACCTGCTCAATCTCGGCCAAGCGTTCAGGTGTTGTACGAATGATGAGGATATTATTGGTGGCATTAGCTGTGCCTTCCGGCCCGACCATAGGCTGCACTACCGGGAGCAAATCTTCTGCAAACCGGTGCTTGAGCGTGATCATCTTGAGCTCTCCCTGCCCCGCCTGAGAAGGCGGGCTGAGCAACACGCAAGCCAACGCGCATAGCAAAATCAACCATTGTTTCTTTAATCGATTCATAAGCCCAAAGTCGTCGCTGTAACGGTATGCGTGGAAGTTTCCAGTATCTGCGCGAATCTCTCCTTGAGAGGCCGCACGGCTGCTTCATCGCTGAGGCCATAGCGGAACCGTGCATGATCGCCATGAAAGCGATGCAGGTAATGGGCGCCATCTGCCAGCATGAAGCTATCTTGTGCCGTTCGCGCTTCCTCGCCCGTTTTATGGACAGCCACAGAATGGGTAAATAACCGAATCAGCTGCATCAGGCGGGGGCAACGGTGTGTCAGAAAATCCGTGTCGTGCAGCAAGATCACCAGCTTGTTATTCCGTCCTTTGGCCAGGAAGTTACGCAAGGCCTCAGCGCGTGTGAGACTGCTGTAGCCACCTCTACCCAAATCTTTGTCAAAGATGAGGATTTCCCGCTCTGCATGCTGAACGATGGTATCAATGGCTGCTGCAAAGAGCTGCTCACCATGCAAAATGGCATCAGGCGTCAATTCATTCGTGTCGAGCATATAGCGCTTCCTTCAGGAAAACCGCAAATAACCGTCAAGGTACCATTGATGGAGGAGCTCCACGAGACCCTCATATGCTTCAAAGCCTGCAGGCAGTTGCCGATCATCAGCCAGCTGACGCAGCTGACCCTGAATGGCATCCTCAGCACGTATCTCTTCGCCATTGAGAAACAGGTTTTCACCATAGAAAAGCAGCTGGCTGTTAAGCGCCAGGCTGATGCCCTCTCGCTGCAATTTCTTGCGGAAAGCACTTTCACTCATGTAATCAGGCTGATCAATGATGACATGCTGTTTGGGCGCAGAAAGGTAGCATCCGAGAAAGCTCGGGACATCCGATTTATCCCACTGTATATCGGACAGCATCCCACTCACCTGGTTGAGCATATCGTCACTGATCTCTGCCGGATGTAGTTGCTGCTCAAGCCCAGGATCGGTGTACATGCCCTGTGCGGTGGATTTCTCCTGCAAATAATTGAGGAACTCCGACACGAGTTCCTGCACTGAAGGTGCGCGAAAACCGATGGAATAGGTCATGCAGTCACCTACGGCAATCCCCCAATGCGCGATGTGGGGTGGCAGGTAGAGCATGTCGCCGGGCTCCAGCAGCCACTCTTGCTGCGTCTCAAAATGCTTGAGGATGCGCAGGGGCGCGTCCTCTACCAAAGAAAGATCCCGTTGCTCACTGATTCGCCACAACCGCTTTCCCTGCCCCTGCAGCAGAAAGACATCGTAGGAATCAAAATGGGGACCGACACCGCCACCATCCGGAGCGTAGCTCACCATGAGATCATCAAGCCTGGCGTAAGGGATGAAGCTGAATTTGCGTAATAGCCTGTCCGCTTCGTCCAGATGATGATTCACATCCTGCACCAGTAAGGTCCAGTTCTTCTCGGGAAGCTTGAGAAATCGGCTTTCAGCAAACGGACCATCTTCCACACGCCATTTTCCGCGTCGATTGCTGACCAATCTCGATTGCACGCCTTCCTCACAGGCAAGACCGGCCAATTCCTCTGGGCTCAGCAAGCCGGAGAAACCAGGAATGGCATTCTTTATTTGCAGGGGTTTCTTCTGCCAATACGTCTTGAGGAACACTTCCGCAGACATGCCGCCAAGCAGTTCCAGCCCCGATTTTTCGCTCTGTATTTTTTTCATGACGGCATCATAGCGCATTGCAAACTGGCGAAAGAAATGGGTTAGAATCGGCCCATCATCATTCCCCCTAAGAGACGTATGCTGCAGCCAGGTTCACCCGCCCCCGACTTTTCCTTGCCCGATGCCGATATGGAGATGTTCAAACTATCCAAAGTACGTGGCAAGAAAGTTGTCCTCTATTTCTACCCCAAGGACGACACCCCGGGATGTACGACTGAAGCCATTGAATTTAGCGATCTCGAGGACGAGTTCGCCAAACACAACACCATCGTCGTCGGCGTCAGCCGTGATGACTGCATCAGCCATGGAGAGTTTCGCGACAAGCACGGTCTTGCTGTCAGCCTGCTGGCAGACACCGAAGGCAAGGTCTGCGAGAAGTACGGCGTATGGCAGGAGAAAGAAAAAGACGGCATTCGCAAGATGTGCCTGGTGCGCTCCACCTTTGTCATTGATGCAGACGGCGTAGTACAGTATGCGCAGTATGGCGTAGTCGCCAAAGGCCATGCCGCAGAAATTTTGAATTTCGTCAAAACCCTTTAGTCTTAACAGCAATCCCTCACTAAAATTCAGGAAACATCATGCAAATCGCCATGAACACTGCCGTATCAATTACTTACGAGCTCAAGAACAGTGCAGGAAAGGTGCTTGAGGAAAGCAAGGATCCCGTCACCTATCTGCATGGCGGATATGACAACATCTTCCCCAAAGTGGAAGAAGCATTACATGGGAAAGCTGTAGGCGACACCGTGGAAATCACGCTGGAGCCCGCCGATGCATTTGGTGATTATGACGAGGGGTTGGTCCAAATCGAGCCACTCTCTGCCTTCCCCACCAAGGATCTCAAAGTCGGCATGCAGTTCGAGGGCGAAGATGAAACCGGCGATGTCGTGCTCTATACCATCACCGATATTGCCGATGGCAAGGTCGTGGTGGATGGCAACCACCCTTGGGCTGGTGAGCGTCTGCTGTTCAAGTGCACGGTCACTAATGTACGCTCAGCCGGCAAGGAAGAGGTCGAGCACGGACACGTGCATGGTGAAGGTGGCCACCACCATTAAATTCACGCGCCACTCCAACCCTAATCAATAAGAAAGCCGTGGCACGCCAACCCAGCCAGCATGAAGTACAGCCGCTGCTGAATCTCTATCACAGCGGCCAGTTGCCGCAGCTGGAGTCAGCTTCCAAGGCGCTGCTCAAGACTTACCCAGGCTTGCTCATTGCGCACAATCTGCTCGGCGTAGCGCTTGAGGGTCAGGGCAAGTTCGCGGAAGCTGCCGACTGCTACCGCAAGACGTTGCAATTCGAACCGCGCATTGCGGAAATCCATTTCAATCTGGGCGCCGCACTTGCTCATCTCGGCAATACTAGTGAAGCAATCGCCAGCTATCAGCGTGCCATTCAGCTTAACCCCAACCTGGCAGTAGCCCATTTCAACCTTGGGCTGGCCTTGCAGACCCAGAGCAAATTGGATGAAGCGATAGCCAGCTACCGCAGGGCTATTAGCCTGGAGCCGGGTTTCTTTGAAGCCTATGGCAGCATGGGCACCGCCTTGCAGGCGCAGGGCAAGCTTGAAGAGGCCATTGCTGCTTATCGCAAGAGCTTGGCCATTCAGCCTGACCCGCTGACGCACTTCAACCTCGCCACAGCATTACGCGATTCTGGCAAGCTCGACGATGCGATTGCCAGCTACGGGAATGCGCTGGCGATGAATCCTGATTATTCCGATGCCTACAACAACCTCGGTGAAACGCTGCGCGACCAAGGCAATATGGAGGAAGCCGTCAGGAATTACCATAACGCGCTGGCCGCCAACCCTGACAACACTGCCGCCAGTTTCAACATTGCGCAGTTTCTTTATGACGCTGGACGCTATGATGAGGCTATTCCGCATTTCGAGAAATCGCAGCGCGATGATTGGCGAGAGCGCACCTTGTACTGCTTGTACAAGTCGGAAAGGTACGATGAATTCCGAGAGAAGCTGCAATCCCTGACCGACGAGCCGAATATCCTGCCCTTCCTGGCCAACCTTTCAGCGCATCATGCAGCCAATTTTGGCGTAGAAGATGCCTACAATTTCTGCAGGAATCCGCTGGACTTCGTTTACCACGGACAAATTGAAGAACTGCAGAACGGCAGTGGATTGCTGGAGGATTTACTGCGCGACGTAAACTTTGCCGAAATCGCCGAGCGGAAGCAGGGTCGGCTTTATTACGGCATCCAATCCGCAGGCAACCTGTTCAAGCGGCCGGAGGAATCCTTTCGCAAACTGGGCGAACTGGTACGGCAGAAAGTACAGGAGTATGGCCGGCATTTCGCCAGAGAGGGCTGTGTTTACATCCAGGAATTTCCGCAGGAACCAGAATTCAGCAGTTCCTGGTACGTGAAGATGAGTAGCGGCGGGCACCTGACTTCGCATATTCATGAAACCGGCTGGCTGAGTGGCGTCTTATACCTGGCTGTTCCGCCTCGCGAGACCGATAGCACGGCGGGCTGCATTGAGTTCAGCATGCACGGCGACAACTATCCGCAGAAACATGACAATTTTCAAACCATGGTGAAGCAGCCGGCGGTGGGCGACATCATCCTGTTCCCTTCATCACTGTTCCACCGCACCATCCCTTTCAATGCAGAGACCGAACGCATCTGCATCGCTTTCGACATCAAGCCCAGGCAGGGCTTGCATCTAGCCTAGAGCAAACCCCTGAGCTTGTAGAGTAGTTCCAGCGCCTGCTTGGGTGTGAGGTCATCGGGGTCTACGGTTTCAAGCTCATCAACGACAGGGTGCAAAACAGGCTCTGGCGTTTTTTCCGCGTCAACAAACATGTCCGTTTGCGGTCCTGCGATCAGATTCTGCTGCTCTAGCTGCATCAGCTTGCGCTTGGCCGCCGATACAACAGATTTAGGGATACCCGCAAGCTGTGCGACTTGAAGGCCATAGCTCTGACTCGCCGGCCCCTCTTCTACGCTATGCAAGAACACGATGCCCTTGCCATGCTCAACCGCATCCAGATGCACATTACAGGCTTGCTTGAACTCATCCACGATGCGCGTGAGCTCAAAATAGTGCGTGGCAAACAAGGTATAGCTGCGATTTTTTTCCAATAGCTGCTTGGCCACAGCCCAGGCCAGCGACAGGCCATCGAAAGTTGAAGTGCCGCGGCCAATTTCATCCAACAACACCAGGCTCTGTGAAGTGGCGTTATGCAGAATGTTGGCAGTTTCCGTCATCTCCACCATGAAGGTCGAGCGGCCTCCCGCCAAATCATCAGATGCGCCGATACGCGTAAAAATGCGGTCAATGGGCCCCAGTTTTGCCGACGTCGCAGGAACGAAACAGCCGCAATGGGCAAGCAATACGATCAGCGCCGTCTGCCGCATGTAGGTCGACTTCCCGCCCATATTCGGGCCGGTGATCAACAGTAGCTGCCTGTACGGTGAAAGGATGACATCATTGGCAATGAACGGCTGTGCCAGCTGTTCCACCACGGGATGGCGGCCGCCAGTAATCATGATGCCGGGCTCATTCACAAACTCCGGCGCCACATAATTGAGTGCCTGGGCTCGCTCGGCAAAACAGCACAACACATCCAGCTGCGCCACAGCAGTGGCATTACCCTGTAATTGCCCAATATATCTACCAAGCTGATCCAGCACTTCGTCATACAGCAGCTTTTCGCGTGCCAGTGCACGCTCGTTGGCCGACAGCACCTTGTCCTCGAAAGCCTTAAGTTCGGGTGTGATAAAGCGCTCGGCATTTTTCAGCGTCTGCCTCCGGCGGTATTCTGCCGGTGCGCTTTCCGCCTGTGCACGGCTGATTTCGATGTAAAAGCCGTGCACGCTGTTGTACTCGACTTTCAAGTTGGCAATGCCGGTACGCTCTTTTTCCTGCGCCTCAAACTTGAGCAGAAATTCGCCGCAGTTGGACTGGCTACCCCGCAGCTCATCAAGCTCGGCGTCAAAACCTTCTGCTATGACGCCGCCTTCGCGCAATACAGTAGACGGCTCCAACTGAATCGCTTGTTGCAGTAGTGACAACGCTTCATCCGCAGGCTGCAGTGAAGCCGCAAGTTGTTGCAGCAACGGTAAAGTCGTACGCTGCAATTCGGCTTGCAGCAATGGCAACTGCTGCAGGCTTTCACGCAACCCGGACAAGTCACGCGGTCTTGCGGACTTGAGCGCAATCCGCGCCGTGATGCGTTCAATGTCACAGACAACGCGTAATAATGCTTGCAATGACTGGTATTTATTTCCTAAAGCTGCCACCGACTCATGCCGGGTAGTAAGCGCTTCCCTATCCCGCAAGGGATGATGCAGCCAATGGCGGAGAAGTCGTGCGCCCATAGCCGTTTGCGTGGTGTTGAGCAAAGAATAGAGCGTGGGTGATTCCTCGCCGCGTAAGGTCTGGTCGATCTCAAGGTTCCGCCGGGTCGCCGCATCCAGCCCGATAAAGTCACCCGTTTGTTCGACGATGAGGCCATTAAGATGCGGCAAGGTGGTCCGTTGGGTATGCTTGACGTAATCGAGCAAAGCGCCTGCAGCAGCAATGGCAGCGCTTAATCCGGCACAGCCGTAGCCATCCAGATCGCGTGTTTCAAATTGCTTGGTGAGGCTTTGCCGGGCAGAATCCAGATCGAATTGCCATGGCGCCAGTCGACGCTTGGGGCATTTGATACCAGCAATGGCGGCATGCTGAAAATCATCCGCCAGCAGCAATTCGGCGGGGGAGATACGTTCCAGCTCCTGAGCCAGTGCACCCACTGCAATCTCGCTCAGAGTGAACTGGCCGGAAGCAAGGTTGATGCGTGCCAAACCGAGCACGCCCTCACCTGCACAAATAGCCATGAGCAGGTTGTCGCGATTGTCTTCCAGCAAAGCGCCATCGGTGAGCGTACCGGGCGTGAGGATACGGGTCACCTCGCGCTCGACGGGTCCCTTGCTCTTGGCTGGGTCACCAATTTGCTCACAGATGGCAACGGATTCCCCCAGCTTGGTCAACTTGGCCAAATACTGTTCGGCGGCATGGTAGGGCACCCCAGCCATCCTGATTGGCTCACCGGCAGAAGCACCGCGCTTGGTCAGCGTGATGCCCAGCAGGCGCGCGGCCTTCTCTGCATCCTCATGGAAGAGCTCATAAAAATCGCCCATGCGGTAAAACAGCAGCATGTCGGGATATTGGGATTTGATGCGCCAGTACTGACGCATCATCGGAGTATGCTGTTGCAGCGTTTCGTCGTTCACAGCATCCATGCAGACGGATCAGGCTGGTGATTTAAGCGCTGGGGTCAGGTGCGGCGCCAAGGTCTGCATAAGCTGGCCGAACAGCTTGGGGTTGGCGCCGACGATGTTACCGGTCTCCAACCAGTTTTCATTGCCTTCGAAGTCGCCCACAATGCCCCCTGCCTCCTGGATTAGCAGTGCGCCGGCAGCAATATCCCATTTGGAAAGCCCAATCTCCCAGAAACCGTCATACCAGCCGGCCGCGACATACGCCAGATCCAAAGCAGCTGAACCCGGACGGCGCACGCCAGAGGTCTTCTTCACCATGTCCCTGAACATGGCCAGGTACGCATCAAGATGCGTGAAATCGCGAAATGGGAAACCGGTACCGATGATGGAGTCTTGCAGCTTCACCCGCTTGCTGACACGGATGCGCTTGTCGTTGAGGAATGCACCACGGCCGCGTGTCGCGGTAAACAGGTCATTACGATTAGGGTCATAGATCACGGCCTGCGTAATCTGCCCCTTGTGCATCAAGGCGATGGAAATACAGTACTGCGGAAATCCATGCAGGAAATTGGTGGTGCCATCGAGTGGGTCGATGATCCATACATTTTCGGCATCTATCCTGTCGTTGCCGCTCTCTTCGCCCAGGAAACCATGATCTGGATAAGCATCCTTGAGAATCTCGATGATGGCGGCTTCTGCAGCATGATCCACCTCGGTCACAAAGTCGTTATAGGTCTTGCTGCGCACCTGGAGCGCGCCGATATCCTGAGAGGCGCGGGTAATGATACTGCCAGCGCGACGAGCGGCTTTCACCGCATTGATCAACATGGGATGCATAGTTTTTCCGTGAAGCGCATTGCGAGGTCGACAATGAGCAGTTTAAAGAACTGTTAAAATGGCATTTTAATGCCTAACCTTATGACTTCCAAACTCGAACTTCTCACCAACTTCCGTATTGTCCTGTGCCAGTCCAGCCATCCAGGTAATATTGGTGCGGCTGCCCGGGCCATGAAAACCATGGGACTGCAGGACCTCTACCTAGTCCAGCCAAAGAAATTCCCGCATACGGAAGCGTCCGCTCTGGCCGCCGGCGCAACGGATGTGCTAGAAAACGCTCACGTCTGTGAAACGCTGGCAGAAGCCCTGACGGGCAGCGCCTTCGCCATCGGCTTGAGCGCCCGCAAACGCCAGCTTTCCCACGAATTGGTGGATGTGCGGCAAGCTGCGCTGCAAGCTACTGGGATTGCCGCCAGCCAACCTGTTGCCCTGGTCTTCGGCACGGAAATGAGTGGTTTATCCAATGCCGAGCTTGATCTTTGCCAGCTCTTGGCCATGATTCCCGCTGATCCCGCGTTTTCCTCACTCAATCTGGCGGCCGCCGTGCAAGTCATGTGTTATGAAGTACGCATGGCGTTGTTGGACGGCCGCATGGCCATCGAACCACCGGATGAGCCATTGGCGACCAATGATGACCTCGAGATGCTCTACAGGCATATGGAAGAAACTTTGGTGCAGATAGGCTTTCTCAATCCTGCCGCGCCCGGCCGCTTGATGCAGCGTTTAAGACGGCTCTACGCTCGGGCACGTCCGGAGAAAGAAGAGGTCAATATCTTGCGTGGTATATTGAGACACACGAATGAACCTCAGCCGCCCAAAGGGGCATGACTATGTTTAGACATTTAAGCGACGACATCGCAGTTGTTTTTGAACGCGACCCGGCCGCACGCACGCGCTGGGAAATCATCACGACCTACCCCGGCGTGCATGCGCTGATTGCCCACCGCTTCTCCCATTGGTTGTGGGAACATCGCCTGCGCTGGCTGGCGCGCTTCAGTTCACATATCGCCCGCTGGCTGACCGGCATCGAAATTCATCCTGGCGCACAAATCGGCCATCGGGTTTTCATAGACCACGGCATGGGCGTAGTGATCGGTGAAACCGCCATCATCAATGACGATTGCACGCTATATCACGGCGTCACGCTGGGAGGAACATCCTGGAATAAGGGCAAGCGCCATCCCACGCTGGAACGCGGTGTGGTCATCGGGGCCGGTGCCAAGGTCTTGGGTCCGATCACCGTGGGAGCCGAAGCGAAGATTGGCTCCAACGCCGTCGTGGTCAAGGATGTGCCTGCGGGCGCGACTGCCGTCGGGATTCCGGCGCGCATTCTGGATCAGGAAAAGTCTCAGCAACGCGATGACATGGCCAAGAAAATCGGTTTTTCTGCCTATGCTGTCAGTGAAGACACCAACGACCCCATGGCCAAAGCCATCCATGCCCTGCTCGACCACGCGGCCAAGCAGGACCAGCAATTGCAGCAGCTTGCCGAGCAGCTTGCCAAGCTTGGTGTAGATATTGAAACAGACGCTGAGGTTGGCAAGGCATTTGATGTGAACCATCTCAACAAAATAGTTGACTAAAGTATTAAGGTATTATACAGTTCGACACCTTTCATAAAGTGCCGAATGGCGCCAATACTGGCGTCTGAGATACCTCTAATACTTTAGGAAACAGAATGCGCTTAACCACCAAAGGCCGTTTTGCGGTCACCGCGATGCTCGATCTTGCGCTGCAGGACGAAGAAAAACCAGTGACGCTGGCCGGCATCAGCGAACGTCAGGGCATTTCGCTTTCATACCTGGAACAGCTATTCAGCCGTTTGCGCCGCAACGGCCTGGTCAAGAGTGTGCGCGGCCCCGGCGGTGGTTATCGTGTTGCTAAAAATACGCGCGAGATTTCCGTGTCCGAGATCATTGCGGCAGTCGATGAACTGATCGACGCGACGCAGTGCGGGGGCAAAGAAAATTGCCATGACGACAGGCGCTGCATGACGCATGATCTGTGGGCCAGCCTCAATACCAAAATCCTTGAATATCTTTCTGGCGTGACGCTGGCTGATCTGGTCTCCTCGCAGCGCGAAGGCAAGAAGATTTTATTTACCAGCCGCCGTGAATTGCAGGCGGCCAAGGAAGCGGCAGTCGCATAATGAGCGCCTCGGCCATTTATATGGACAACAATGGCACCACGGCGCTTGATGCGCGCGTGCTTGAGGTGATGCTGCCCTTCCTAGTTGAACAGCATGGCAATGCCACGAGTCGGCACAGTTTCGGTCGGACCGCAAGAACGGCTATCGATCATGCGCGCGAACAAGTAGCCAATGCAGTAGGCGCACACCCTACCCAGGTGGTCTTTACAGGCAGCGGCACTGAAGCGGACAACATGGCGATTACCGGCATCGCAGCCGGAGCAGGCGTGGATGCTGGGCAGATCGCCTGCAGTGTGATTGAACATCCAGCGGTATCACGGCCAGTGCAGGCCCTGCGCCTGCGAGGCTGGAAGACTGCAAGCATCACCGTGGATGGTGACGGCAAAATAAGCCAGGACAGTTTAGCGCGAGCATTGAACACCCCAACTAGCTTGGTTTCGGTGATGCTGGCCAACAATGAAACTGGTGTGATCCAGGATGTTACCGCGATTGCGGAAAGCGCAAAACGGCATGGTGCACTTATCCATACCGATGCAGTACAGGCGCTGGGCAAAATCCCGGTGGAGTTTCAGGAACTCAATGTCCATGCCATGAGCCTGTCGTCCCACAAGGTCCATGGCCCACAAGGTGTGGGTGCATTGGTGCTGGATAAGCGCGTTGATATCCAGCCGCTGATTTATGGCGGCGGCCAGGAAAAAGGGCTGCGTAGCGGTTCGGAAAATGTGGCCGCCATCGTTGGGTTTGGACTCGCTTGCGAGATTGCAAGTCGTGAACTGGAGCAAAGAAGCAAATTGATGGGCGAACTGCGCGGCCGTTTGGAGCAAGGCTTGAAGAGCCTTGGTGCTGTGATATTCGGTAGCGCAGCGGAGCGGCTGCCCAATACCAGCTTTTTCGCCTTCCCTGACATCGAGGGCGAAACCCTGGTTGTGGCGCTGGATCGTAAAGGCTTTGCCGTTGCCAGCGGCTCCGCCTGCTCGAGTGATAGCACGGAACCCAGCCATGTATTGTTGGCCATGGGTATTGAGGAAGACCTGGCGCGCGGCGCCGTCCGTGTCAGTCTGGGCAAGGACAACACGCTGGAACAGATCGAAGCATTTTTGGCAGCGCTCGAAGGCGAGTTGCTGCGATTGAAGAGGTTGACTGCGATCGCCGTTTAGGGATCGCGCTTATCAGCAAGGAAAAATAATGACAGTACATACGCCGATATACCTGGATTACTCAGCCACCACACCGATCGACCCACGTGTGGCGGAAAAAATGATCCCTTACCTGACCACCCATTTCGGGAATCCGGCTTCACGTAGCCATTCCTTCGGCTGGACGGCAGAGAAGGCCGTGGAAAACGCCCGTGAGGAAGTGGCCAAGCTGGTCAATGCCGATCCGCGTGAAATCGTCTGGACTTCCGGTGCTACTGAATCGAACAACCTTGCCATCAAGGGTGCAGCGAATTTCTACAGTGGCAAGGGCAAGCACATCATCACCGTGCAGACCGAGCACAAGGCCGTCATCGATCCCGTGCGCGATCTCGAACGCCAAGGCTTTGAAGCGACTTTCCTCGCGCCTGAACCCAATGGTCTGCTTGACATCGAGAAATTCAAGGCGGCTATTCGCCCTGATACCGTGCTAGCCTCTGTCATGCTGGTTAACAACGAGATCGGCGTGATTCAGGACATCGAAACGATCGGCAACATCTGCCGCGAGAATGGCATCATTTTCCATGTGGATGCTGCGCAAGCTACCGGTAAGGTCGCGATTGACCTGGAAAAGCTACCGGTCGACCTCATGAGTTTCTCGGCGCACAAGACCTATGGCCCCAAAGGCATAGGCGCTCTCTACGTCCGCCGCAAACCACGTATCCGTCTTGAAGCCCAAATTCACGGAGGTGGCCAAGAGCGCGGCTTCCGTTCAGGCACTTTGCCGACACATCAAATCGTCGGTATGGGCGAAGCGTTCCGCATTGCGCGCGAAGAAATGGAGCTGGAAAACGCACGTATCCGTCGCCTGCGCGACAAGCTGCTGACAGGCCTGCAGGAAATTGAAGAAGTCTACGTCAATGGCGACCTCAAGCAGCGGGTGCCGCATAACCTCAACATCAGCTTCAACTATGTTGAGGGTGAGTCACTTATCATGGCAGTTAAGGATATTGCGGTATCCAGCGGCTCGGCCTGTACTTCCGCCAGCCTGGAGCCGTCTTATGTGCTGCGTGCACTGGGGCGCTCGGATGAACTGGCGCATAGCTCGATTCGTTTCTCTATCGGTCGCTTCACGACTGAGGAGGATATCGACTACACCGTATCACTCATGAAGAGCAAGATCGGCAAGCTGCGCGAACTGTCGCCGCTGTGGGAGATGCATCAGGAAGGCATCGACCTGAACACTGTACAGTGGGCCGCCCATTGAAATTGATGGATTGAACGGCATATAAAAGAGAGATTCTCGAGGAGTATTGAAATGGCATATTCAGACAAAGTGTTGGACCACTACGAAAATCCAAGAAACGTTGGTTCCCTGGACAAGAACGACCCGCATGTCGGCACTGGCATGGTTGGTGCGCCCGCTTGCGGCGACGTCATGAAGCTGCAGATCAAGGTTAACGACCAGGGCATCATCGAGGACGCCAAGTTCAAGACCTACGGCTGCGGTTCAGCCATTGCTTCAAGCTCACTCGTGACCGAGTGGCTCAAGGGCAAGTCGCTAGATCAAGCAGCTGAAATCAAGAATTCGGCGATTGCCGAAGAGCTGGCCTTGCCGCCGGTCAAGATCCACTGCTCGGTCCTGGCTGAGGATGCGATCAAGGCTGCGGTAGCAGACCTCAAGGCCAAGCAGGTCGATACGAAAGAGGTGGCGTAAGCCATGGCAATCACGTTGACCGAAGCTGCGGCCAACCGCGTCGAAAAATATCTTGCCAACCGCGGCAAGGGTATCGGCCTGCGCCTGGGCGTACGGACTTCAGGCTGCTCCGGCATGGCTTATACCCTGGAGTTTGTAGATGAGTCCAAGCCCGAAGACCAGTTTTTTGAAAGCCATGGCGTGAAGGTATTCATCGACCCCAAGAGCCTGGCCTACATTGACGGCACCGAGCTTGATTTCACCAAGGAAGGCATCAACGAAGGATTCAAGTTCAACAACCCGAATGTCAAGGACGAGTGCGGCTGCGGCGAGAGCTTTACCGTTTGATCGAAGGGCAAAGGCCTGACCTGTAATGAGATGCCCGGATGCTGACTGAATCCCATCAAAACTATTTTGAATTGCTGGGCCTGCCGCAAAAGTTTTCCATTGATTCGACAGTACTGGACCAGAACTACCGCCGCTTGCAAAGCGAAGTTCACCCCGACCGCTTTGCCGCGGCACCGTCTGCCGATCGTTTGCGCTCCATGCAACTCGCCACCGAGGCTAACGAAGCCTATCGCACTTTGAAGAATCCGACTGCGCGTGCCCGTTACCTGCTGCACCTGCACGGCATGGAGGTCAATGAGGAAAGCAATACCGTCATGCCGGCGGAATTCCTCATGTTGCAGATGGAGTGGCGCGAGTCCATTGAGGATGCCAAGGCAGAGCATGACGTAGCCGCGCTGGAAAAGCTGCTTAAAAAGGCACAGCAGGAAGCCAGAACCATACAGGAAAACTTGGGCAACCTTCTGGATAATGCAGAGCTGGAGGAGGCCGCCAGCAGTGTGCGCAAGCTGAGTTTCATTGACAAGATATGCAGTGACATCGAGCAAGACCTCATCAGGCTCGAAGACTAATTATGGCACTACTACAAATCGCAGAACCCGGATTAAGCGCTGCACCGCACCAGCATAAGCTCGCGGTGGGCATAGACCTGGGTACGACCAACTCGCTGGTGGCTACAGTGCGCAGCGGCATGAGCACGGTGCTGCAGGACGAAGAGGGTCATGCATTGCTGCCTTCCGTCGTGCGTTACCTGCCTGATGGCAGTGTGGAAACCGGTTACAAGGCGCAGGCACAGCAATCTCTCGACCCTCGCAATACCATCGTCTCCGTTAAGCGCTTTATGGGTCGTGGCCTGCGAGACATCCCCGATCAGGCTCACCTGCCCTACCACTTTATTGACGCGCCAGGCATGGTACAAATCCAAACCCGGGCTGGCATCAAAAGTCCGGTGGAAGTTTCTGCGGAAATCCTCAAAACGCTGAAACAGCGCGCCGAAAAGGCTTTAGGTGGTGAACTCACGGGTGCAGTTATTACTGTACCTGCCTATTTCGATGAGGCTCAGCGTCAGGCTACCAAAGATGCCGCCATGCTGGCTGGCCTCAATGTGTTGCGGCTGCTCAACGAACCAACTGCTGCAGCTGTAGCTTACGGTCTCGATAATGGCTCGGAAGGCACTTATGTTATTTATGACCTGGGCGGTGGGACATTCGATATCTCCATCCTGCGCCTATCCAAGGGTGTATTCGAGGTGCTTGCCACCAACGGGGATTCGGCATTGGGCGGCGATGATTTCGACCGGCGCATCTTCTGCTGGATTTTGGAGCAGGCCAAGCTTCCTCCCGTCAGCGCTGAAGACACCCGTACTCTGCTGAGCAAGGCGCGTGAAGCCAAGGAGTGGCTGAGCGAGCATGCGACGGCTCAAATTACCAGCGTGCTCAGCGATGGCGAAGTGATCGATCTCATGCTCACCAGTGAAAAATTCACCGAGTTGACTGCCCACCTCATCGCAAAAACCCTGACCCCTACGCGCAAGGCCTTGCGTGATGCCGGACTCTCCGTCGAAGATATCAAAGGCGTAGTCCTGGTAGGCGGGGCAACGCGCATGCCGCAAATTCATCAGGCTGTTGCGGAGTTCTTCAGACAGGAACCGCTGACCAACCTCGACCCGGACAAAGTCGTTGCACTCGGTGCGGCTATCCAAGCCAATATTCTCGCCGGCAATCGCAGTGAAGATGACCTGCTATTGCTCGATGTCATTCCCCTGTCATTGGGGCTGGAAACCATGGGTGGGCTGGTTGAGAAAGTCATTCCGCGCAACTCCACATTGCCGGTGGCGCGTGCTCAGGAGTTCACGACATTCAAGGATGGGCAAACTGCCATGAGCATCCATGTGGTACAAGGCGAACGCGAATTGGTTTCTGACTGCCGCTCGCTCGCCCGCTTTGAATTGCGAGGCATTCCCCCTATGCCAGCGGGCGCTGCGCGCATCCGTGTCACCTTCCAGGTCGATGCCGATGGATTGCTCTCCGTCAGCGCACGCGAGCAAACCAGCGGAGTGGAATCGAGCATCACGGTCAAGCCATCGTATGGCCTCAGCGAGGAACAGATTTTTGACATGCTGCAAGCTTCGTTTACCTCTGCAGAGGAAGATAAGCAGGCCCGCGCATTGCGCGAAGCGCAGGTGGAAGCCCAGCAATTGCTGGATGCCATTAATGCTGCTTTGATACAGGATGGGGATGAGCTGCTCAGCCCAGCGGAACGCGCCGCAATTGAAACCAGTATGGATAACCTGCACAAGCTCATGAACGGTAACGACAGCCACGCCATACACAAAGCTGCAGAAGCACTAAATCACGCCACCGAAACCTTTGCCGCTCGGCGCATGGACGCTTCCGTCAAGCGCGCGCTGGCCGGGAAAAAGCTTAATTCACTGGAAATCTAGTCTCATCAAAATGCCTAATATCATCGTCCTCCCACATCCAGAACTTTGCCCTGAAGGTGCTGCCTTCGAGGCCAAAAGCGGTATGTCGATCTGTGACAACCTGCTGCAACACGACATCGACATCGATCATGCGTGCGAAAAAGCATGCGCCTGCACGACTTGCCATGTGGTTGTACGGGAAGGCTACAATTCGCTGCCAGCAGCCGAGGAAAAGGAAGAGGACTTGCTAGATAAAGCGTGGGGACTGGAGCCTAATTCGCGCCTTTCCTGCCAGGCCATCGTGGACAACCAGGATCTCGTCGTCGAGATTCCCAAGTACTCGATCAACATGGCCAAGGAAAACCGCTAGTCAGCAAAACCGCCCTGAAAACCGGATTAGGCATAGGGCTCCAGGTCCACGTCAAGGTTGTAGAGCGACACATCTGCGTTTTCCTTGAGGAACGCAAGAAACTCCTCCGCTGGCAACGGCAAGCTGAATAAATAGCCCTGCATCAAATCGCAACCCTGTTCCCGCAGGAACTTGAGCTGCTCCTGATTTTCCACGCCTTCAGCTACCACTTTCAGATCGAGGCTACGCGCCAGAGCAATGATGGCCTGGGTGATCGCCATGTCATCGCTGTCTTGCGGGATGTCGCGCACGAATGATCGGTCGATCTTGAGCGAATCGATGGGGAAATGCTTGAGATAACCCAGGGATGAATACCCGGTACCAAAATCATCGATCAGCACCAGCGTGCCTAGCTCGCGGAAATGCTGCAGCAGTTCAGCCGCGTGTTCCGCATTCTGCATGATCATGCTTTCGGTGATCTCAAGCTCCAGGCAATCGGCAGTCAAACCGCTTTGCATGAGTGCATTGGCGATGGTCTGGTGCAAGTCGTCTTCGCGGAATTGCCTGGCTGAAAGGTTGACCCCCACGCGTATTGAACGTCCCGCAGCTTTCTTCCAGCCATAGGCTACTCGGCAAGCTTCCTCCAACACCCAGGCACCAATCGGGATGATGAGGCCGGTTTCCTCTGCCAAGGAGATGAAATCCGCAGGCTTCACCAGGCCGAGCTCCGGATGTTGCCAGCGTAACAAGGCTTCAGCACCAATAATCTTCCCCGTACGCAAGTTGACCTTAGCCTGGAAATGCAGCACGAATTCTTTACGCTCCAGAGCGCGCCGCAAACTGTTCTCCAGCGCCAGACGCTCAACGCTGTGCACATTGCTCTCCGCGGCATAGAACTGGAAGGTGTTCTTGCCGCTCTCCTTGGCGCGATACATCGCGACATCGGCGTTTTTGAGCAGGGAGAAGATATCCATTCCATCCTCAGGATAGACGCTAATGCCGATACTGGCGCTGATATACAGCTCCTGGCTCAACAGAATGAACGGCTGGCCCAATACATTCATGATCTTGCGGGCGACCGCTGAGAGGTACTGCACATCAGCAAAGTCCTCGATGAGCACCACAAATTCGTCCCCGCCTTGCCGCGCAACCGTATCAGATACCCGCAGGCAATCCTTGAGTCGCCGCGCTGCCTCCTGCAACAGCATATCGCCTGCATGATGCCCCAAGGTGTCATTGATGATCTTGAAGCGATCCAGGTCTATAAACAGAATCGCGAGCTTTCCATGGCTGCGCTTGGTGCGGAGCAGCCCCTGCTCAATGCGCTCCTGCAGCAAAGTGCGGTTCGGCAAATGCGTTAGCGCATCATGGTTGGCCAAGAATTGCAGGCGCTCTTCCGACTGCTTGCGCAACGTGATATCGGTAAAGACGGCAACGTAGTTCTGCACTATCTTCTTGCTATCGACCACCGCACTGATGGAAAGCCATTCAGGGTAACTTTCGCCATTCTTGCGCCGGCTCCAGATCTCCCCTACCCACTTGCCCTCTTCTCTGAGGGTGCGCCATAAATCGTCGTAGTACTGCTGGTTATGCAGCCCAGTATTCATGACCACCGGTTTCTCGCCGATGACTTCTTCGCGCTCGTATCCCGTAATGTTGAGGTAAGCCTGGTTAACTTCTAGAACATTGAAGTAGGCATCGGTAATCAGGATACCCTCGGCCGTGTTATCAAAGACCTGGCGGGAAAGGCGCAACCCGGCCTCCGCCTCCTTGCGCGCTGTGATATCCAGCATAACGCCAACTAGTTCTTGCGGGCGCGTGCCGGAAGCATTCGGGATCACCTTCACCATGTCCTGCACCCAGACCACACGCCCGTCTGAGCCAATCAGGCGGTAATCGAACACATGACTTTTGAGCTTGGCTGACTCATTCAGGCAATATTCGACCACCCAATCCCTGTCATCCGGATGGATAATCTCAAACCAGAAGGTAGGATTTTCTGTCCATTCAGCCAGCGGATAACCCAGTAAGGCCTCCGCCTCCTGGCTGACAAAAGTGAAGGCACCGCCGGGGTTGGCTCGCCACACCACCGCCTGCACCGATTCCACAAGCGCCCGGTAATCCTGCTGGCTTTGCGCGAGCTCGGCTTCCGCCTGTTTGCGCTCGCTGATATTGATGACCAATGCAACGACTCGGCTGCTGCCATCACGATACAGTGCAGCTGCAATTTCCACCGGCACCGGCATTCCATTTTTTGCCAGCATCACTGACTCATAACGACCCGGCACAGGCTCACCTGCCAGGCGCTTCTTCTGGATTTCGGCCACGCGTTTACGCTGTGCAGGATGGATCAGGTTAATGAAATCGGACCCTAGAAGTATATCGCCGGGTTGATAGCCTCCTATCCGCCACATGGCATCATTGGTGTACACAATCTTGCCGTGCTCCATCACGACGATACCCGTTTCGGCATCGGATTGTGCGTCGATCAGTGCATCATAAAATTCCAGTTGCTCCCTGAGCTGGAACTCTGACCGCTTGCGCCCCGCATTTAAGGCCGACAAAGAGAACGCGATGCCCGCAAGCACCAGCACGAACAGCCAGTAGTTCATCAGGTCGCCGCGAATGAAATCTTCGCCAAAAAAACCGCTATGTTTCATGCTGCCTGATAAAGCCATCAGCGATATGAAAATGGTGCTAAGGGCAGCGCCTCGCTGATAGAAACTCAGCGCCGCCCACATGACGAGCGGAAACAGGATGAAGGCGCGCGGGTTGGGCAGATAAGTATTGATCAGCGCATCATGAAACACCATCAGGCAAGCTGCCAGCAACAACCCGGAGAGGATGCACGCCTCGACTATGCGGGTCTTGCTCCATTTCAATGGCTCATGAGAAAAAATGGCAAGTACCGCTGGCGCAAACAACACGTTGCTCAAGGCGTCGCCCATCCACCAGTTTCTGAATACCAGCAACAGCACATCCTGTTGAATAAGGCCAAAGGCATACAGGTTAGCTGAGGCTATGCAGGCACTGATGAGGGAACTCATGCCGGCAGCCAGTACGATCAGGGCCAGCAGATCGCGCAGGCGGATCAAGGCTGGGTCAAAACCGCGAATGCGCCGCAGCAGGTAGCTACCGGCGAGTGCTTCCAGCGTATTGCCAGCCGCGATGAGCGCAGCCACGGCAAAGGGGAGCCCTAGGCTTAATTCCGCAAGCAGAGCACCTGCGAAAACTCCTGGCCATGTGCGATAGCCGAATACCAGCAGAGCAGCGAGGGATATACCTGCGGGAGGCCAGATCAGGGAGGCGTAGGTCCCCTCAGTGGTAAAAAGGAGGCCTAACTGAGCACTCGCCCAGTAGGCCAGCGCCAGCAAAGTCGTGACGAGAAGTTGTTGCGGGGACCAAACGCTGCCGTAGGGTTGTGGAGTTTTGTACATCCCCTGCATTCTAGTGGATTAATTTTATTGACGAATAGTATCAAAAATGGCAATAAAAAGCCCGCCTAGGGCGGGCGTGAGTGGTGCTTCAGCTAGGGACGCTTGACGCTCAGGCGAATACTGCGCGGCGGCCGTTCTTTTCGTGGTACTTGCTAATGGCTGTATCCCAATTAATATGCGCTCGGCCACCAGTCGCCTGATACTGTTTCTGCCAGTTGTCGATGAGCTCAATACAGGCATGATCCATGAACTCGAGATCGTCGAACTGTATGGTCACTTCACGACCGGGTCCCAGGCTTTCCAGCACGTTGGCCAATTTCGGCAACTCAATGAAGGTGGCAGACCCTTTGAGGTGGATGGTGATCTTGCCCTCTTTTGCTTCATCAACCCACACTACTAGGTGCGCAAAGATATAAACAAGCTTGATGAGCGATAGCGCCAACCCGGTAATCACCCCCGTCAGCAAATCAAACAACACGATCGTCAGAATGGTGATGATATATATAGCCACCTCCGACTTGCCGTAGCCCCACAACTCCCTCAGCACCTTGGGATAGGCGAGCTTGTACCCGGTATACACCAGCACGGCAGCCAGGGTGGCGACTGGGATGTACTCGAATGAGAACAGGAATGCCCATACGAATATCAACAGCCAAAACCCATGCATGATCGTTGAAGCCCGGCTGGTTGCCCCTGCCTGGATATTGGCAGTGGAACGCACGATGACGCCGGTCATGGGCAGCGCCCCAAGCATTCCGCAAAGCGAATTGCCCAGACCTTGCGCCATAAGTTCCCTGTCATATTTGGCTCGAGGTCCACGGTGCATCTTGTCCACAGCAGTGACTGACAGCAACGATTCGGCACTGGCAATAAAAGCCAGGGAAATGACAGCCAGCAGCAATTCACCACCCATGACTCCTTGAATCTTCGCCCAGGTCGGCAAGCTGAAATCGAAGAGGCTATCGAGTGTCGCTGACTCCTTGAACAGATCTGAGACAAACTTCACCTGCAAGTCCATCAGGTTTGCTGCAAGCATCGCCAGCAACACCCCGACGAGAGCGCCGGGCACCGCTTTGAGCTTAGTCGGGGCGTATCGGGTCCACAACACGATAGTGGCAATGGTCAGGATACCAATCAAACCAGCTGCTAGATTACCGCCGTGGCTTGTTATAGTATCGATGAACGCGCCGGGAATATCGATGAGGTTTTCAAATCCGCTTTGCAAAGGTGTGCGATCTAGCATGATATGAAACTGGGAGCCGATAATGAGCAAACCTATGCCAGCCAGCATGCCGTGAATAACGGCGGGCGATATGGCCCGGAACCAGTTGCCCATCTTGAAAACCCCAGCCAGTATCTGCACCAGCCCTGCCAGGAGCACAATTACCGCCAGCATCTCCACACCGAATTTGTGAATCATGTCGGCGACGAGGACCACCAGACCAGCCGCAGGCCCGCTCACTGTTAAAGGGGAGCCGGACAACGAGCCTACAATAATGCCGCCAATGATACCGGTGATGATGCCAGCGGTGGGCGGCATGCCGGAAGCAATCGCAATCCCCATGCATAAAGGCAATGCGACCAGGAACACAACGATGGAAGCCAGCGCATCCTTGACAAGATCTCTTTGGCCATTAGACATAACTGGCTCCTTTCATCAAAGCCGGTATATCGTCATGCCAAGTGAAGGTTGCGCTGTCCTGCTCGAGATCAAACAAGCGGTAGGCCTCGGGGAAGGTCACCTGTGCTGTTTCGAGATCGTAAACGCCTCCTACTAGCGCTATTTCCTGGCTCTTCAGCATGCTGCGCAGGATTTCGCTGCGTGCCAGGATGCGCTGCATTTGCACCTCAACATTGAGCTCACAGACCTTATTCACGAAATCCCCGTTCGTTGAGGTGCGGTTCGCAGAGTGAGAGCCCTCCCTACCAACGGCAGGGGCGATCAATGAAGTGATTTCCCCGATATTTCCGCCAGCAAAATGGTCGCACGCCGCTTTCACCGCACCGCATTTGGTATGCCCAAGCACGACCACAACCTTTGATCCCAGATATTTGCAGGAATATTCGAGACTGCCGATCGCCTTGTTGGAAGCGATATTGCCGGCCAGTCTCACACTGAAAATATCACCCAAACTCTGGTCGAAAATCAGTTCGGTAGAGGTGCGCGAATCACTACAGCTCAATATGGCAGCGAAGGGAAACTGCTGGTCCTTGGTCAGATTGGCCACTTGCAGAAGGTTCTTGTTGGTGGAGATATTTCGGGTAAATCGGTCATTGCCATCGATTAATAATTCCAGGGCTTGTCGCGGCGTGACTTTTTCCCGGTCGAGTAATGGGTGCATGTACATACTGAATCCTCCTTATTTCATTTGCATTAACTGCTGAGATAACCCACAAACGATAAAAAGGCCCGCAGGCCCTTTTCACATCATCAATGTTTGGAAACGTGGTTATCTCCAGCATGAGACGCCTTGGAATCTTCATCACATTCCTTATCCTTGGCCTGTTCCATGCGAGCCTGCTCTTTCTTCGCCTCCTGTTTGGCCTTCGTGGCCTTCTGGATCAGGTAGCGTTGATGTTCATCCTGGCCGGCCTGGGCAGCCAAGGGAAGCGCCAACAGGTTGATACCGATAAGAACGGCAGACAGGGTATCTTTGATGGTAGCTTTCATTACTTTCTCCTCAAAATTTGCACGCAGCAGAACACCTGCCAACATGCGGTTTAGTTAGCAATACTGGGCCGGCTGCCATTAGCAGGCAGCATGAATGACCCGAAATCAGTTCAGGGTTGAATGAGGCGCAAGGTTGTCCTTGTGCCGGAAACTAGAATTACAAACGGATCAGGAAAGGACGTCGGGTGGACGATGGAGGGTGTAAATCGGGGTGGGGTAACTGCTATTTTCGGAAGAAGCGACCTGGATTGCACCAAGCGGGAGATATGGTGGATGTGTAGATGGCCCGTGGGAATCTATTTCCCACATGACAGGCACATTTTCCTTATCCGTCTGTTCATCATGCTGTGGATAGAGATCTGCATCAGCCAGAGGAGAACCCAGGCTGACAACAACAGTGGACGTGCTATAAGCATCTGCCTGTTGGGTCATATCCGGCTGGCTAGGGACGAGGACATAGACCGCCAGTCCTTGATAAAAGACGCACACCGACAAAAACAAAACGCAGATACTTTTTAAGATACGGCTCATTAAAATTTGCATTGAAGACCTGTACATGCGACCGGCTGCCACCATGAAAGTTCGGTCACAAGGCGCCGAATGTTACACACAGATGACAAATATGCCAAGCCGCAAAGCCACACAATACATGTAGCGAGCGTCGATATAGTGGATAACCCGGCAATTCATAAGAAAAAAAACGGCAAAAATAAAAACGCCCTCCGAAGAGGGCGGCAATAGAGATATCTATGAATCAAATTGAAGTTGGACTACTAGAACGCCCACTGTGCTCGTAAATTGAACACATCAATGCTGTCCGGCTCATCTCCCGAATCAGTAGTAATAGGCGAATTCTCAAGATCGAAGCTACGCGAGTAATCAGCCATCAAGCGAACGTTCTCATTGAGATACCAGTTCAAGCCGAGGGTTGCGCGCTTCTGCTCCCCACCCTCGATATCCTGATCTTCCAAATCGATTTGATCATATCGGGCAGCCACTTCCCAGGCACCCCACTTACCCTTCCTCAAGTCAAAGTCGTTCCTGGGTTTGAGGCGCTTGAATTCACCATCAGAACCCTTATAAGTCCGGGATTCACCCGTGATGGTCCAGCCCATCTGGACATAGAGCCCGTCAAAGTCGAGACTGCGGCCTGCATCACGGTCAATCTTCGCTTTGGCGAATTCACTCTGAATCGACCATGGGCCCCACATTGCAGCCGCTTCCAGAATGCCCAAACTCATCTTATTGAATCCATCGATGGTACCGGTATTGGTTAAGTACAAATCGGACATGTTGGTTGTTTCATTGCGTAACCGGGCAGTCCCGCTATTCGGCTCACCCTCGAAATTGGCTTCACGTTGCCCAAAATTGGCCCCTAAATGCAGAAGGCGATTTTCGGTGTTGATCGGTGCAACGGTACCGCGAACTGCCCAACCGGAACCTTCGCGGCCTTCTGATGTGTTGCGTCCCATGGCATCGCCATAAACCCCGGCTTGCACATTCCAGCTCTCACCAAACCCTTTGGCAGTGAACCCGATTGCGCGATCGAAGTATGGTGACGTCATCGCTGTGATCAACGAACGTTCTGTGAACATGATGTCATTGGAGCTTTCCTCAAGTTCCATGCTCATGGCCTGCTTTTGATGGCCAAACGTGAATTCCATCGGCTCCAACCCAGTGTATGCAAGAAAAACATCCTTCATGCGCACTTCGTCACCTGCGAAATCCGTCTCTAGAATGTAATTGAAGTCTTTAAGCACCGTGCCTCGAATAGCGATACGTGCTCGACGGATATCTGTTCCATCGGTAGCCTCAATTGGCTCAGTAGGATCACCACCCACGAGCAAGTTGTTATCGCCATCATGGTAGGTCCAATCGGTATGCAAACGCCCGCCGATGTTCATCGTAAAGTTGCCGTCAGGTGAAGCAATTTCCAGCCCCTTTTTACCAACCTTAACGCTGGCGTTATCTTTTTTCGCTTTTTCCTGAGCTTCCTTTTCCCCTGCACGCCCTTTCAGCAGCAGTGCGCCTTCCTCTTCCGTGAGTACCCCCTTGCTGATCAGGGCATGCACGATGTCATCGGTGGAATCCGCCATAGCATGCATGCTGCCAGCCATCATCAGGGTGCCGCAGAAGGCAGCTACAGCGCTGTGTATTTTTTTCATTGCATCACTCCCTAAATAAACAAAAACAATTCAAGTTTGTTTCAATACGGCAGCGATTTTGCGTATGCAATGTGACAAAAGGATGACGAAGGATGAAATAGTTCAGCTGGCGGTTGCAGGAAAGCAACAGCCAAAAAAAAGGCTTCCATCAAGGAAGCCTAGTAGGGGAAAACGGGATTAATCGTGCTTGGTACCGCTAGCGCTGCGCAGCGATGAGGTGATCGCCTTGCTTTTTTCAGAAGAGAGCGATGCAATATCACCAGAAACTTCCCCCCCCTCCTCTATGAAAATTTTCCCATAGCGAATCTTTCCACTGACGCGGCCGGAGGAATGAATAATCAACTGGCTCCGTGCAGTGAGCTCGCCGTCGAACTGGCCAAAAACTTCGGCAACGTCTATGCCCACTTTGCCAGAGAATGCCCCATGTTCTGAGATTTGAATGACGCGGCTGTCCATGGTGGCTTCGACGCGACCTTCAACGACCAATGTGTCGCAGTCTTGAATTTCCGCCCCACGCAGTTTCACGTCCGGACCAACAATCAGGCGGCTGCCGGAACTCGTATCAACCTTGACTTCACTGTCCGGTTTGGTTTCAGTGTCGGATGTTACAGCGTCGGTTGCGGAAAATTGCCCGGGAGTAGAAGTCAGTTTTGAAGTGTTTAAAGCGCCGAGAGTGTTGCGTGCAGGGTTGGGTTCGTTCGTACGATTAAAAAGACCTTGTTTATTCAACATACATACCTCTAACTGAAAAATTTGAAGCCCCGGAACCGGCGCTAGACTCCAAGCACACTAGCAATGGTCGTGCCGAGATGTATTTAATCAATAAAATCAGTAAGTTGTCATGTTGATTATTAGGTTGGATATGAAGAAAGGCGTCGGGCATGGCCGACGCTTTTTTCTTGATGAGCTTGTAAGTGCTTGTTTTTTAAAAGGCAGGGCTGTCGTTCAAACCCAACAGGAGTGCCGCTCTGCGGCTATCAGCCTGGTTTCAGGCTTCTGGCCGCATGTGCGGAAACAGAATCACATCTCGAATGCTTGGGCTATCGGTAAGCAGCATAACTAGACGATCGATGCCTATGCCGCAACCGCCGGTGGGTGGCATGCCGTATTCGAGCGCGCGGATAAAATCGGCGTCGTAATACATGGCCTCATCATCGCCCGCATCCTTGGCCGCTACTTGCGCCTGGAATCTTGCGGCCTGGTCTTCTGGATCATTGAGCTCAGAAAAGCCGTTGGCAATTTCGCGCCCACAAATAAAGAGTTCATAACGTTCCGTAGTGCCTGCTGCAGTATCTGATTCCCGAGCCAATGGAGACACCTCGACCGGGTAATCGATAATATAGGTGGGCTCCCACAACTGCGCTTCCGCGGTTTCTTCGAACAGTGCCAACTGCAAAGCACCCAGACCGGCATGCGAGAATGCCACTACACCCTTCTTCTTGAGCTCATTGCGCAAGAACGCCGTATCGTTCAGCTGGTCATCGCTGTATTGCGACGCATATTTCTGGATAGCCTGGACAATGGTGAGTCGGGCAAATGGTTGGCTTAAATCCAGCACTCGGCCCTGATACTCTAACTGTGCCGTACCGCAAGCCGTAATAGCCGCCTGACGAATACACGCTTCCGTGAAATCCATGAGCCATTTGTAATCGGTGTAGGCTGCATAGAATTCCATCATGGTGAATTCAGGGTTATGGCGTACACTCAAGCCCTCATTGCGGAAGTTGCGGTTGATTTCAAATACCCGTTCAAAGCCGCCCACGACCAATCGCTTGAGGTACAACTCAGGTGCAATACGCAAGAACATCTGCATATCGAGTGCATTGTGGTGCGTGGTGAAAGGTTTGGCTGATGCGCCGCCTGGGATGGGATGCAGCATGGGTGTCTCGACCTCCAGGAACTCATGGTTGAGCATGAATTGACGAATGGCCGCCACGATCTTGCTGCGCGCAATGAAGGTTTTCCGTGTGTCTTCCGAAACGATGAGGTCCACATAGCGTTGGCGGTACTTCAATTCCTGGTCAGCAAGGCCATGGAACTTTTCCGGTAACGGGCGCAGGGCTTTGGTCAGTAAACGTAGCCGGCTCACCTTGACCGATAGCTCACCGGTCTTGGTCTTGAACACCGTTCCCTCAGCGGCCAGGATATCGCCCAGATCCCATTTCTTGAATGCGTCGTAGACTTCCTCACCCAGATTGTCGCGCGCAATGAAAAGCTGGATGCGTCCACTCCTGTCCTGGATGGTGGCAAAACTTGCCTTACCCATGACACGCTTGAGCATCATGCGGCCGGCAATGGCCACCTTTACATCACGTGTTTCCAGCGTTTCGTTATCCAACTCGCCATATTGCTGATGCAAGTTGGACGCGGAATGCTGGGGCTTGAAATCATTGGGGAATGCCACACCCTGCAGGCGCAGGGCTTTGAGTTTTTCACGGCGCTCGGCAATGACATGACTCTCATCTGCTGGCTTTTCCTCAGCCGGATTGGCGGCCGGGTTGGTTTGTTCGCTCACCACTACACTCCCTGTTTCAAGCTTTCTGTTATGAATGGGTCCAGGTCGCCGTCGAGTACGCCCTGGGTATTGCCGATTTCAACGTTCGTGCGCAAGTCCTTGATGCGCGACTGGTCGAGCACGTAGCTCCTGATCTGGTGACCCCAGCCGATATCGGTCTTGGCGTCTTCCATCGCCTGTTTTTCTTCATTGCGCTTGCGCAGTTCAAGTGCGTAGAGTTGCGCTTTGAGCATGGCCATGGCTTCTGCCTTGTTACGGTGCTGCGAACGATCGTTCTGGCACTGCACCACGGTATTGGTGGGGATATGAGTAATGCGCACCGCGGAGTCGGTCTTGTTGATGTGCTGGCCGCCGGCACCGGATGCGCGATAAGTGTCTATACGCAGATCAGCGGGATTGATGTCTACTTCAATGGATTCATCGACCTCGGGATAAACAAATACGCTGGCAAACGAGGTATGACGACGGTTGCCGGAATCGAATGGCGACTTGCGCACCAGGCGATGAACCCCGGATTCGGTACGCAGGAAACCAAACGCATAATCGCCGCTCACTTTCAGTGAAGCACTCTTGATCCCGGCCACATCGCCTTCAGATTCCTCAAGCACCTCGACCTTGAAGCCGCGGCGCTCGCAATAGCGCAAATACATTCGCAATAGCATGGACGCCCAGTCCTGTGCTTCGGTACCGCCGGAACCAGACTGAATATCGATGAAGCAATTGTTGGGGTCCATGGGATTGGAGAACATGCGGCGGAATTCCATTTCTTCCACGCGCTTTTCCAACTGCACGGTATCCTGGTCTATGCCCAACAGAGTGGCATCGTCGTTCTCCTCCCGGGCCATGTCAAACAGCTCTCGGCTATCGCGCAGGCCATTCTCGACTTCAACCAGCGCGGACACGATAAACTCCAGCTCGCGCTTTTCCTTACCCAGCTTTTGCGAACGTTCGTTGTCGTCCCAGATGTTAGGGTCTTCGAGAAGCTGGCTTACTTCGGCCAGGCGTTGCTGCTTGGTTTCGAAGTCAAAGATACCTCCGGAGCGCATCGTTGCGTTCGGCAAGATCACTCAAGCGGTTTGAGATGAGATTCAGCTGTTCGGCTTCCATGAAATGCTTTATTCCCAAGTTGATTCCAGGGGCGGAATTATACATTAAAGCCTCTATTCACCCAGGCAGCGGCCGTAACGGCTGAGTCATAAAACTTCACCATTTGTCACGAGCCTGCAACATTCGACCTATACAGTGCATGCCTATCGGCGCGGTGCCATAACAACTCACTTATAACGAATGGAGATTGGGATGCAATCAAAGTGGATCAGAATGATTAGTGCATTGGCGGCATCAGGTATTTTCCTTGTGCCAGCCGCCCATGCTGCCAAAGATAAGGTAATTAGAATCGATGGCTCGAGCACCGTTTATCCTATTACCGAAGCTGTAGCAGAGGACTTCCAGAACTCCACTAAAACCAAGGTGACTGTGGGCATTTCGGGTACGGGCGGCGGCTTCAAGAAATTCTGCCGGGGCGAAACGGATATTTCCGGCGCTTCCCGCCCTATCCTCAAGAAGGAGATGGATGCTTGCAAGGAAGCTGGTATCCAGTACATCGAACTGCCCGTTGCCTACGATGCACTCACCGTTGTGGTGAATCCGAAAAATGATTTCATCAAGAGCATGACCGTTGAAGAGCTTAACAAGATGTGGCGTCCGGAAGCACAGGGCAAGATCAAGACCTGGAATCAGGTCAATCCGGCCTGGCCCAACAAACCCATTAAGCTGTTTGGCGCAGGCGCCGACTCCGGTACCTTTGACTACTTCACTGAAGCCATTGTCGGAAAGGCAAAGTCCAGTCGCGGCGACTTCACTGCTTCCGAGGATGACAATGTGCTGGTACAAGGTGTGGCCAATGACGTGGGCGCCATCGGCTACTTTGGTTACGCCTACTATGAAGAAAACAAGGATAAGCTCAGAGCCGTGCCGATCATGCACAAGGCTGGCAGCCCCGCAGTAGCTCCAGCCCCGGAAACCGTCATGAACGGCACCTATCAACCCCTGTCTCGCCCCATTTTCATCTATGTGAATGCCACAGCTGCCGCTTTCAAGCCTGAGGTCAGGGCATTCGTAGACTATTACCTGGCAAATGCGCCAAAGCTGGTGCAAGAAGTAAAGTATGTTCCATTGCCGGCAGATGAATACGCTGCCGTGACCTCTCACTGGAAAGCACTGAAGCCCGGCACAGGCTTTGGCGGGGTGCCGGAAGTTGGCGTCAAGATCAAGGATTTGCTGCTGAGAATCAAATAAGGCCAAGGTTGGGCAGCAGGGGAGCCGCCGGTTGCTGCTCCCTTTTGTCCATCTCGTGACTGCTTCCGTTACAATAACGCCAGTAAATTTCGTCAGGCACGGCTGCCATCCCTACGAAACCAAATTCACTGGTATTCATGCAAGCCAGCAGTCTTCTAATCCTTACGGCATTCCGGGAATGCAAAATTTGTGGAGGTTGTATTTGATGAAACACACCAATCTGATCAGTGCGCTCACGCTCGGCATGGCAGTAGCATTTGTTACAGGCTGCTCAGACTCACCAGACAGCGGTAATGCCCGCAATGCGATCGTACGAATTGACGGATCCAGTACCGTTTACCCGGTTACCGAAGCAGTTTCCGAAGAGTTTCAGCGTGAGCATAAGGTCAGGGTTACCGTGGGCATTTCAGGTACCGGCGGCGGCTTCAAGAAATTCTGCCGTGGTGAAATCGACATCGCTGGCGCATCACGTCCCATTCTTGAAAAAGAAATGAAAGCCTGCCAGGACGCCGGGATCCAGTACATTGAATTACCCGTTGCCTATGACGCACTGACAGTCGTGGTGAATCCCAAGAACGACTTCATCAAAAGCATGACGGTGGAAGAGCTCAAAACGCTCTGGGGACCAGAAGCACAACAGAAAATCCTGACCTGGAATCAGGTCAATCCAGCCTGGCCGAATAGGGAAATCAAACTGTTCGGCGCCGGTGCCGACTCCGGCACCTTCGACTACTTCACTGAAGCTATTGTAGGCAAGGCCAAGTCCAGCCGTGGCGACTTTACTGCATCAGAAGATGACAATGTACTGGTTCAAGGCGTCTCTCAGGACGTAGGCGCATTAGGTTATTTTGGTTATGCCTACTATGAAGAAAACCAGGACAAGATCAAGGCGGTACCCATCGTCGCCAAGAAAGGCGCAGAACCCGTCAGCCCATCCATTCAGACCGTCATGGATGGCACTTACCAGCCGCTTTCCCGCCCCATATTCATCTATGTGAAAGCCGAATCGGCCAAGAACAAACCTGAAGTGAAAGCTTTTGTGGACTACTACCTGGCTAATGCGCCTGAACTTGTGGCTGAGGTGAAATATATTCCGTTGCCGCCTGAGGAATATGCTGCCGTCACTCAACATTGGCAATCCGGCAAGACCGGCACCGGCTTTGGCGGACATCCTGAGATCGGCGTCAAAATCAAGGACTTGCTCGAACGCGTGAAGTAATAAACGCCAGGGGCAGTTTGCCTGCCTTTTACCCCACCTCCAATGCATTCCGTTACAATACGCGGGACAAAATAATGAGTACGGCTACACGAGTGTCGGAAACAAAATCAGAGTTGAAAATCAGTCCGCGCCTGGCAAAAAATGTTCGGCGCAATTTTTTCGAACGCGTAATCGAATTTATCCTGATGCTGGCTGCGCTGTCGGCCGTCTTCACCACGCTTTCCATCATTGTCATCCTGCTGTATGAATCGCTGAGCTTTTTCAAGCACGTGTCGATCATCGACTTTTTAACCGATACCCAATGGACCCCGCTCTTCGAGGATGCACATTACGGCATCCTGCCGCTGGTTTCCGGCACTCTGACAACTTCGGGTATTGCATTGCTGGTCGCCGTCCCCATCGGGACCATCGGTGCCATTTACCTTTCGGAATTTGCCTCTCATAGAGTTCGCGAAACGGTGAAACCCATCCTGGAACTGCTGGTTGGCGTGCCTACAGTTGTATTCGGTTATTTCGCCCTGCTCTTCGTAACCCCGCTGCTGCAGAAACTCATACCTGGCCTGCCTGGCTTCAACATGCTCGGGCCAGGCATCGTGATCGGCATTATGATCATTCCCTACATCAGCTCAGTGGCTGAAGACGCGATGCGAGCAGTACCCATGAGCATGCGCGAAGGCTCCTACGCGATGGGTGCAACCCGTTTCCAGACTGCGATTCGCGTAGTCACGCCAGCGGCAATCTCGGGCATCATCGCAGCCTACATCCTGGGCATTTCGCGCGCTGTGGGTGAAACCATGGTAGTGGCGATCGCTGCAGGCCAACAACCCAATTTCACCTTCGATCCGATGGAAGGTGCAGCGACCATCACCGCTTACATTGTACAAGTAGCCATGGGCGACCTGCCGCACGGCAGCATCGGCTATCAGAGTATTTTCGCTGCAGGCCTGGTGCTGATGCTGATGACACTGGCGTTCAACATCCTCGGCCACATTTCACGCAAGAAATTCCGCGAGACCTACTAAAAATGGCAGAAAAAGATATCAACGCGGCCTCTACCCTCCCCAACCTGCAAGCAGTACGTGAGATGATCAAGCGCCACAAGCGCAACGATTTTCTCTTTGCGATTGTGGGCCTTCTGGCCCTGATGGTGGGTCTCATTACCCTGCTGATCCTGTTCACCGACCTGATCATGGATGGCTATACGCGCTTCAATCCAGAATTCCTGAGCAATTACCCCTCACGGCGTGCCGGACAAGCAGGCCTGCTTTCTGCCTGGGTGGGTTCGGCACTGGTGATGATGGTCACTTTTATTTCAGCGGTGCCTATGGGTGTTGCGGCAGGTATTTATCTCGAAGAATACGCCCCCAAAAACTGGTTCTCCGACCTGATTGAAATCAACGTTACTAATCTTGCCGGGGTCCCGTCCATCATTTATGGTTTGCTGGCGCTGGGCCTGTTTGTTTACATCTTGGACTTGGGCCAGAGCATACAGACTGCCGGGCTCACGTTAGGCCTACTCATCCTGCCCATTGTGATTGTTGCCACACGTGAGGCCATCCGCAGTATTCCGGTGGCGATCCGGGAAGCGGCCTATGCAGTAGGCGCTACCAAATGGCAGGTCGTATACCATCATGTCATGCAATATTCCTTTGGAGGCATCCTGACCGGCGTCATCATCGGGATGGCGCGTGCTTTAGGCGAGACTGCTCCGATTATCACGATTGGCGCCTTGACCTTCATCGCTTTTCTGCCACCGTCTCCGGTGACGAGTGAACCGCCATTCGTCAATTTAGACTGGCTCAGCTCAGGCTTTACCGTGTTGCCGATCCAAATGTTCAGCTGGCTTTCACGGCCTGACCAGGCATTCCATATCAATGCGGCCGCAACCGGCGCCATTATTATTATTGTGACTCTACTTATGAACGGCACCGCCATCTGGTTGCGCTATCGCATGCGCAAGAACATCAAATGGTAAGCCGTATAAAACAAACCTCAGGAATATCCATGGCCACACCGACCACATCGATCAAAGCCGAATCACGCGACCTCAGCTTCTTCTACAGCAATGGGCACAAGGCACTCAAGGGCATTACCATGCCCTTGCACGAAAAGAAGATTACCGCCCTCATCGGTCCCTCGGGCTGTGGCAAATCCACCTTCTTGCGTTGTTTCAATCGGATGCACGATCTCTACCCTGGCAATCGCTATGAGGGAGAAATCGTCATGCACCCGGACAATACCAATGTGCTGAGTCCCGGCGTCGATGCGATTGAAGTCCGCATGCGCATCAGCATGGTATTCCAGAAACCCAACCCCTTCCCCAAATCGATTTACGAAAACGTCGCCTATGGCCTACGCATCCGCGGCGAATCCAACAAGCGCGTGCTCGATGACAAGGTGGAAGAGGCGCTTAAGGGTGCTGCGATCTGGAACGAGGTCAAGGACAGGCTGCAGGATCTCGCCTTCAATCTCTCTGGCGGTCAGCAGCAGCGTTTATGTATAGCGCGTGCTTTGGCAACCGATCCTGAAATCATGTTGTTCGATGAACCCACTTCCGCACTGGACCCGATTGCCACCGCGAACATCGAAGAGCTGATGTCTGAACTCCGCAACAAACTCACCATTCTCGTCGTGACGCATAACATGCAGCAGGCCGCGCGCGTATCCGACTATACGGCTTATATGTATCTGGGAGAGCTCATCGAATACGGCGATACCGACATGATCTTTACCCGCCCCAGCCGCAAGGAAACTGAGGACTACATTACCGGCAAGTTCGGTTAATCAGTAACACCCCTCGATCGATGCGAAACGGAACCCTGCTCGCCGCCATCGATCTTGGCTCCAACAGTTTCCGGCTGGAAATCGGCCGCTACGAACATGGCCAAATCCAGCGGATCGAGTATCTCAAGGAAACCATCCGGCAGGGAAATGCGCTGGATGAAAAGCGCAACCTGTCCGACGAAGCGATGCAACGTGGCTGGGAATGCTTGTCACGCTTTTCCGAACGCCTTCTGCAAATTGAGAAGATGCACATCAGAGCAGTTGCTACCCAGACCTTACGCGAGGCCTGCAATCGCGAGATTTTTCTTGCGCGTGGCCGCGAAATCCTTGGCTTGCCTATAGAAGTTATTTCCGGTAATGAAGAGGCGCGCCTGATCTATTTGGGCGTTGTCAATCTACTTCCTCCATCTGAGGAGAGGCGGCTGGTCATTGACATTGGCGGCCGCTCGACCGAGCTCATCCTGGGACGGGGCTCCATACCAGGTCACACCGCCTCCTTGCCTGTGGGCAGCATAGGGTGGTCGATGCGTTATTTCCCAAATGGCGAACTTACCGAAAATACATTCACCCAAGCCGAAATTGCTGCGCAAGCTCTGCTGAAACCAATTGCAGATCAGTTTGGCGCCGGTCTCTGGGACATTGCTTATGGTGCCTCCGGTACAGTGAGCGCAGTTGCGGATATCTTGGGGGCCGGGATGTCCGACGAGCAAATCAATATCGGCGGGCTGCAGTGGTTGCGCAAACAGCTCATTGGTGCAGGCAATGTGGCCAGAGTTAGTCTACCCGGCCTAAAAGAAGACCGGCGCGCCGTCATCGGCGGGGGCGTCAGTATCTTAACCGCGATAATGGAACTCTTGCAGATTGAAACGCTGCAAGTCGCGCAGGGCGCACTCCGCCATGGAGTCCTTGCCGAAATGACCAAGGTGTAATCCAGGAATCACGGCCCGCCGGACTGACTTGTCGCCAATGTCGTGTTATATATAAGCTGGTTTTTGCTACCGTTTATTCTTCGGTAGCTTCTAAATTTCTGAGCCTCTTGGTTTTAAGTTTCGCAAATTCGACCGGAGAGCAAGGTTGCTCTCCCCTTGTTGCAGATCAATGTTGGAGTATACGGATGAGACTTGCACATCTCAGGAAATTACTGATGCTGATAGGCTTATACCTGCCTTTCACGGCAGCACTGGCTGACGAGGTGCGCCTCAAGAATGGCGACGTGATTACGGGCAACATCGTGAAAAAAGAAACATCCGTGCTCGTGTTGCAGACGTCATACGCGGGCGAGATCAGTATTCAATGGTCGGAGATAGCGACGGTCAAGTCTGAGAAACCTGTACATGTGGTGCTCACCGATGGGTCTCACCTACGCGGCCCCCTTCTTGAGGATGAGCCGGGCGTAGCGAGTGTTGAGACCGCTGAAGCGGACATCGAAGAAAACATCGCTGCCGAAGATGATGAATTCGACTTGCGTGAGGTGCGTTATATCAATCCCACGCCTGATCTTACCGGTGAAGGTGTGCGCTGGACCGGCAATATCAATGCAGGCGGGGCCATCACTCAAGGGAATACAGAAACAAAAAGCCTTCGAGTGGATGGAGAAACCATCGCCCGTACCTTGAAAAACCGCTATACGCTAGGCGGCGAATTCCATCGGGCGGAGGACCGGGGTTTTGACACCCAATACAATAGCCGGCTCAGAACCAAGTATGACCGCTTTTTCTCGGAACAGTGGTACGGCTATGTCAATGCCACATTCGAGAATGACCGGTTCCGGGATCTTAGGTTGCGGCGGGTTGTCGGTCTAGGTAACGGTTACCAGATATTCGAAACGCCAAATCTCAACCTGTCGCTTGAAGGCGGTCTCAACCACATCAGCGAGGACTATTACGACGGCGAGGACGAAAGCTATCCAGGCATACGCTGGGCATTGAACTATGACCAGCTGTTGTTCAACAGCAAAGTCCGGCTTTTCCACAATCATGAAACATTGGTCGGCTTTCAGGAAACCAACCAGGTGCTGTTCTACTCACGGACGGGTCTGCGTTTCCCACTGGTCTTCAATCTCAATGCCTCAACCCAGTTCAATTATGACTGGGTCAGCGATCCGGCTGAAGGCCGCGAAAAAGAGGACAGTGCACTGATGTTCACCCTGGGTTATGGCTGGTAAACCCAATCGCTAAGCTGCCCTAATGGCTCGACGTCTTTCTATGAAGTCTATGCTCTCTTCTCCAAGCTGCATTTGATAGAACTGCAACATCCGCTCGGCCTGAATCTGCGCTGACCAGTGATTGAGTGCATAGCTTCGCCCAGCTTCGCCTAATTTCCTGCGCTTTTCCTCGTTGCTCAGCAATGAATTAACACTATCAGCAAAGCTGGTTTCGTTTTCCTGGGCAATAACCGCTCCCTGGCCTTCTACGAGTACGGACTTGGTGCCAAGCTCGGCCAGTGCAATCACAGGGGTACCTTGCGCCATGGCTTCCAGCAGCACTAGCCCTTGCGTCTCGGACTTCGATGCAAATACAAAAACATCGGCAGCACTGTAGCAGGCATTCAATTCCGTGTTGCGGTCCAGGTAGCCGATGAATTTGACATGCTGCTGTAGACCCAATTCAGTACGCAGTGCATGCAGGCTTTCAGCCGCGGGCCCTTCACCTGCAATCACCAGCAGCACATCCGGCTGGCATTTACGTAATTCCACCGTCATGCGCAACAGGAAGTCGATATTTTTCTCAAAAGCTACACGTCCAACAAACAAAGCCAATGGACGGTTGCGTGCAATGCCATATCTTGCACGGAATAATGCGCTGTCAGCCCGTTCGAAGCTATTTGGTAGCAAGCCGGTAGGGATAACCGCCCCTGGCGTTTTCACCCCATATATCTGGAGAACATCGAGCATAGGCTGTGAAGGCGCGATAACCCCATTCACAGTATTACATTGCCGCCTCGATATGGTCCGCGCCAACCACTGGGCCATGCGCTTGGGGATTAAAGGCAGGTAGTGATGCAGATAGTCCTCGAAAAAGGTGTGATAGGTTTCAACACAGGGAATATCAAGCAGGCGCGAAAGTTTCAGGCCAAGGTAATGCGCGGCAAAAGGGGTATGCACATGGATTAGGTCAAAGTCATAACGGCGCAGCTCGATGAGCTTTCCAAGTACCGCATTCTGCTTCATGAGCCTGTCTTCGGGATCGAAGTAAATTTGCCGTGCAGGGATACGGATGATCCAATGCTCGTCTTCTGTCAGCACCCCGTAGTCTGGCGCAATCAGCCGCACCTCGTGACCCATTGCCTGCATTTCGCGAACGAACGTACGAATGGAAGTTGAAACACCATTAACGCGTGGGAAATATACGTCAGAAATCAACAGGATTCTCATCGTGGCAGCCTTTTGCAATGCCCCTTCTGGAGCGATATGCAATCAGCATAAGAAGGCAATATGACAGCCATATGATATTCACAGGGCTGCAATATGTATCAGCGCAGGACGATAAGGCCCCACACGATAACAAGATTAAACAGGCTCAGCATGACTGCAGCGCTGCCGATATCCTTGGCACGTTTTGCCAAAAGATGGTTTTCAAGTGAAATGCGGTCCACCGTCGCTTCGATAGAAGAATTGATCAGTTCGACAATAATCACCAGCAGCACGCAGGCAATCATGAATGCTGTTTCGAGCCTGGTTTCCCCTAGATAAAACGCAAGCGGAATCAACACCGAGGCCATGAGCACTTCCTGTCGGAATGCATCTTCGTTCTGGTACGCGGCCTTGATACCGGCTAGAGAATAACCGAAGGCATTAAGCAAACGGCGCAAACCCGTCTTGCCCTTGAAAGGACTTTCCATCTGAACTCCGAGCGGAATGAGTTGTAGCCGCGGCAGTATATCAAATGCCACGAAAGGACCTTTAGATTGCGAATGAAATGGTGGCCAGACTGAGGCCGATCAAGGCACCAGCCAGCACATCACTGGGGTAATGCAGCCCGAGGATGACCCGCGACAATCCAACCATCACCGCAAACGGCACAAGCAGAGTGGTCAGCGCCGGGTAATAGACAAGAGCCACTGCAGTAAAAGCAACTGCATGCAGCGTATGGCCGGAGGGAAAACTGAACCGATCTAAGGGAATACCCGTAAGCCAGATATCCTGATGCACTTCATATGGCCTGGGACGCAGCGTCTTTTGCTTGAGCCATTTATAGAGTACAGCACCACAGACCGCGACTAGTGCCATGTGTAGACACGGCAAGAGACCCTCACTGCCTTGCCCCAGCAGTATGCCCAGCATAACAGCGTACCAAAACACGCCGTCACCCAATCGGCTTACAAGCCGGAAGAGTCTGCGGATCCAGCGATTGCGGCTAGTGCGGTTGATGCTGACACATAGTGAGCTATCGACATGATGCATCCAGTGCAGATATAAAGCCATCTTATGAGGCATGATAAACCCCGCATGAGATGAAAGTTATGATGATATGCAAAGTTTTCATGGCATGCAGCATGGCATGCCAATGTGACAATGAAATGAAGAAAAAAACAGATTGTCAGCGCGAGGTTACGCCGCAGCTTTTCTCACTGAGTCGGCCAGACTTTCAGCCAAACTTTGCACCTGACTACGGACAGAACCTTCGACCATCACCCGAATCTTCGGCTCGGTACCTGAAGCCCGCAGCAGTACGCGCCCGCTGCCGTTGAGTTCTGTCTCAGCAGATTTCACGGCATCTTGCAGCGCAGTATTGTGTTCCAGATCCAGCCGCTTTTCGACTTTGACATTGATCAGCACCTGGGGGTAAAGCGTCAAGCGGGCGCCCAGCTCTGCCAGGGTCTCATCGCCTGCGCACAATGCATGTAGAACCTGCAGCGCCGAAATGATGCCATCACCACTGCTGTGCTTATCCAGACATAGGATATGGCCGGAATTTTCACCGCCAATTTGCCAGTTGTTCTCGACCAGCTTCTCGAGCACGTAGCGATCTCCTACTTTAGCGCGTGCAAAAGGAATATTCGCCTTCGCCAGTGCATGCTCCAGCGCCAGATTGGTCATCAATGTGCCGACAACACCCCCGCCCAGCTTGCTGCGGTGTTGTCTATGCATGGCGATGATGTAGAGCAGTTGATCGCCATCCAACAGCTGGCCCTTATTGTCCACCATGAGCACGCGGTCACCATCGCCATCAAAGGCAATCCCAAGATCGGCCTGGTGCTCCAGCACCGCAGCACATAAGGCCTGCGGATGCGTAGACCCACACTCATGATTAATGTTGAGGCCGTCCGGATGGTTTCCAATAACCACAATCTCTGCGCCAAGCTCGTGGAATACGGGTGGCGCGACGTGATAGGTGGCACCATGCGCGCAATCCAATACTATCTTGAGCCCGCGCAAATCCATAGCATTAGGGAAGGTGCTTTTGCAGAATTCGATATAACGCCCAGGTGCATCGTTGATGCGCTTGGCCTTGCCTAATCTCGCGGACTCCATCACTTGCATGGGACTGTCCAGCGCCGCCTCAATGGCCGACTCCATCTCGTCGGGCAGCTTAGTGCCCTCTGCGGAGAAAAATTTAATGCCGTTATCCTCGAAAGGATTATGCGAAGCAGAAATGACGATGCCGGCCTGGGCGCGCAACGCGCGAGTCAGATAGGCAACGGCAGGTGTAGGCATTGGTCCGGTCAGCAATACATCCACACCCGCAGCCGATAGTCCGGCCTGTAATGCTGATTCGAGCATATAGCCCGATATACGGGTGTCCTTGCCGATCAACACGGACGGATGCTCTCCCTTGGAAAGGTGGCTATCCAGGCCAGTCAATACACGTCCTGCTGCGTATCCCAATCTCATAACGAAATCGGGTGTAATGGGTGACTCGCCTACGCGCCCGCGCACGCCATCAGTACCAAAATATTTTCTAGACATATAATTTATTCATTCCCGGATAGAACTGCCGCTGCGATTTTGAGTGCATCTGCAGTTGCCTTGACGTCATGCACGCGGATTATTTTAGCGCCTTTCATTGCAGATATCACAGAAGCTGCAATGCTGGCATGCAATCGGGCATCAACATCACTGCCGGTGAGATAGCCCAACACAGACTTACGCGATAAGCCGACGAGCACTGGCCTGCCTAGTTCCGATAAGCCAGGTAATGCTTGTAGCAGAGCAACATTGTGCTGGGTACGCTTGCCAAAGCCAAAGCCTGGGTCCAGCACAATCCGTTCTTCTGGAATACCGGCATTAACGGCTGCTTCCATACGGGCTTGAAGAAATGCCTTCACCTCATCCACGACATCCGCATATTGCGGATCAAGCTGCATGGTCTGCGGTGTACCCTGCATATGCATGAGACATACCCCCGCACGACTTGCTGCCACCACTTCAAGTGCACCTTGCTCCTGCAAGGCTCGCACATCATTGACAATGTCCGCACCGACATCAATGGCGGCTCGCATAACTTCAGGCTTGTAGGTGTCAATTGAGATGGGTACACCGGCTTGCAGTGCCAATTGCCGGACTACTGGCAGTACACGGGCAAGCTCGTCTTCGAGCGATACAGGGGTTGCACCAGGACGTGTCGATTCGCCCCCAACATCGAGGATATCAGCGCCCTCCTCAATCAGCCTCATGGCATGCGCGACGGCTTGTTCGCTCGAATGATGTTTCCCCCCATCGGAGAATGAGTCCGGCGTCACATTCACAATCCCCATGATATGGGGACGCGATAGATCAAGTTGAAATTTACCGCAGGAGAAAATTCTGGGTTCAGCCATAGCCCGACATTAAGCCATACTCATAAAAATTAAGCCACGCAGGGAAGCTTTCGCTTCCGTCTACGTGGCTTTAGTCGTTATGTGAGTCTAGATTGATTAGGACTTGGTTGCTGGTTGTGGTGAAGGTGTAGGCGTGGGACCCGCGCCTGTATCCCTGGACGGCCTTACCGTCTGGCTTGGCTTGGGCGCACGTGGTGGCAGACCAGCCATGATGTCGTTGATCTGCTCGGCATCAATGGTTTCCCATTCCAACAGCGCCTTGGTCATGGCTTCCACCTTGTCGCGGTTATCCTCTATTAACTTTCGCGCAATGGCGTATTGCTCGTCCAGGATGCGACGGATTTCCGCATCAACCTTCTGCTGCGTTGCCTCGGACACGGTCTTGGCAGACATGCGGCCAAAGAACGAATCCTGCTCGTTGTCGACATAAACCATGGTACCCAAGGTGTCCGACATACCGTACTTGGTCACCATATCACGGGCAAGGCGCGTGGCACGTTCAAAGTCGTTCGCAGCACCGGTGGACATCTGATTCATGAACACTTCTTCGGCAATACGTCCGCCAAACAGGATGGAGATCTCTTCCAGCATCTTGTCGCGGTAATTGCTGACACGGTCATGTTCTGGCAGCTGCCAAGTCAGACCTAGCGCCCAGCCACGCGGCATGATGGTGACCTTGTGCACAGGGTCGGCCTTGGGCAAGAGCTTTGCCACAACCGCATGGCCTGACTCGTGGTAAGCCGTATTGCGGCGCTCTTCCTCACGCATGACCATGGAGCGACGCTCTGGACCCATGTAGATCTTGTCCTTGGCATCCTCGAAGTCCTGCATGTCTACCGTACGCTTGTTGCGGCGCGCAGCAAACAGCGCAGCTTCATTGACGAGGTTGGCCAAATCCGCACCGGAGAAACCTGGTGTACCGCGGGCGATGATATCTGCACGCACATCAGGATCAATGGGCACCTTACGCATATGCACCAGCAAGATCTGCTCGCGCCCACGAATGTCAGGCAAACCGACCATGACCTGGCGGTCGAAGCGGCCTGGACGCAATAATGCCTTATCCAAGACATCAGCACGGTTGGTTGCGGCGATGACGATGACACCGGAATTGGGTTCAAAACCGTCCATCTCAACCAGCAACTGGTTCAGCGTCTGTTCGCGCTCGTCGTTGCCACCACCTGTGCCGGCGCCACGATGACGGCCCACGGCATCAATTTCATCGATGAAAATGATGCAAGGCGCATTCTTTTTGGCCTGCTCGAACATGTCGCGCACACGTGCCGCACCTACACCGACAAACATTTCCACAAAGTCGGAACCAGAGATGGTGAAGAACGGTACCTTCGCTTCACCCGCAATGGCCTTGGCCAGTAGCGTCTTACCAGTGCCCGGAGGACCCACCATCAGAACGCCACGTGGGATACGGCCGCCAAGCTTCTGGAACTTGCTGGGATCACGCAGGAATTCAACGAGCTCGGCCACTTCTTCCTTGGCCTCGTCGCAACCGGCGACATCGGCAAAGGTCACAGGATTCATGCTTTCATCAAGCTGACGTGCCTTACTCTTGCCGAAGGAGAATGCGCCACCGCGCCCACCGCCCTGCATTTGACGCATGAAGAAGATCCAGACGCCGATCAGCAGAATCATGGGGAACCATGACACGAAAATGTTCATGAGCAGTGAAGGCTCTTCATCCGGCTTTGCTTCAACCGTCACATTATTCTTGAGCAGGTCGGATACCAGCCAAGGATCGGAAGGTGCATAAGTGGTGAATTTTTTGCCGTCATTGGTGACGCCACGCAGCACGTGGCCATCTATGGTTACCTTGGCAATGCGGCCCTGCTTTACTTCATCAATGAACTGCGAGTAAACCACCTGGCCTTCGGCGATATTCTTGACCCCGAACTGATTGAATACAGTCATGAGCACAAGCGCGACAATAAGCCAGATAGCGATATTCTTTACGATGTTGTTCAAAGTCCCGTCCTTAATTTAATAGGGAATTCAAATGTCATTCTAAACTTGATTAACCCTGCTGCTTGCAACAAATTGTTATTTGTGGGGCGCTTTTTATCCCTTGCGCTTCAATCCCAGCAAATAAACTTCGCTACTGCGGTCTCGCGATGCCTTTGGTTTACGCGTGACCACCTTTTCAAAATGGTCACGCATGCTTTTTACAATCTCGTCAAAGCCTGAGCCAGCGAAAACTTTGACCAGGAAATGCCCACCCGGTTTCAGCCATTTAATACTAAATTCAAGTGCCAGCTCTGTGAGATAGGCCGCCTTGGCCTGATCCACCACACTTATGCCACTTATATTGGGGGCCATGTCAGCGATTACAAGGTCTACTTGTCTTTCTGCTAGCTTATTTTCCAGCTGCAGCAATATTTCATCTTCACGGAAATCGCCTTGAATAAACTCTACGCCGGCCAGCGGCTGCATATCCAGCAGGTCGAGGGCGATGACGCGACCGTTACCCTTCAGCCTCTGCACCGCTACCTGCGACCAACTACCGGGTGCGGCGCCGAGGTCTACAATCGTCATACCGGGTTTGATCAGGTGATCCTTGTCGTCGATTTCGATGAGCTTGTAGGCTGCCCGTGCGCGATAGCCCTCACGCTGTGCCCTCTTAACGTATTCGTCGCTGACATGCTCATGCATCCATGCCTTGCTGGTTGGTCTGCGCTTCATCTGCTAAACTGCCAGCCTTTCCGGATTACCGACTCTTGCACATGCCGCAGCTCAGCTCCAAACAGATCAGCCATCTTCGGTCGCTTGGCCACAACCTTAATCCCGTCGTTATGATCGGCAATAATGGATTGTCTGAAAGCGTGCTTAAGGAAATCGATAATAGCTTGAAGGCGCATGAGCTGATCAAGATAAAAGTACAAAGTGACAACCGAGAAGCGCGGACGGCCATTCTGCAGGAAATCTGCGAAAAAACGGAAGCGGTGGCTGTACATCATATTGGAAAACAGTTATTGATTTATCGCCAGGCGGATAAGCCTAAAATCGAGCTCTAATCAACGGGTACGCAGTACCAGCGCCACACCGAGCACACACTCCAGCAAGTAAGCAATACTGGCAATACCATGCCAGGTACGGAAACGATTTGCGAACA
>Ga0196976_1000059_pt1 | contig 70594 bp, 78 predicted proteins | sample S3v_513CmetaG_FD_148644 | JGI IMG/M metagenome (GOLD analysis project Ga0196976, IMG submission 148644) | Soil microbial communities from Anza Borrego desert, Southern California, United States - S3+v_5-13C | ecosystem: Environmental > Terrestrial > Soil > Desert | place: USA: California...
GATGAACATCAACGAGACGGTGACCGCCATCGCCGCCGCCGCCGAGGAGCAGGGGGCGGCGACGCGGGAGATCAGCCGCAACGTCCAGCAGGCCGCCGCCGGCACGCACGAGGTGTCGTCCAACATCACCGGCGTCACCAAGGCGGCGGGCGAGACCGGCAGCATGGCGGGCCAGAGCCTGACCGCCGCGGACGAGCTGTCGCGCCAGTCCAGCCAGCTGCGCCAGGAGGTGGAGCGCTTCGTCGCCACCATCCGCACGGCCTGAGCGTGACGTTCGATCCTTGACCTCCGTCGCCGGGCGCTCACGTCACTGGACGGAGAGCGTCACGACGGAGGCGGAGAATGGGTTCGGCGGGGCACGACTGGGACGCGGTTCCCGAGCGCGAGGCGGGAAACGGCGTCTGGTCGAAGACGCTGGTGGGCGACGGGGTGGTCTTCCGCCACCTGCGCCTGAAGGCCGGCACCGAGGCGGCCCCCCACGACCACCCGCACGAGCAGTGGCTGCACGTGCTCTCCGGCCGCGCCACCGTGCGCTGCGACGACGGGGAGCACGAGCTGCGCGCGGGTGTCATGCTGCACCTCCCCGCCCACACCCGCCACGCCGCCACCTTCCACGAGGAAACCGTGATGGTGGAGATCAACGTGACGGGGGGATGAGGGGGCCTACGGCTCCCGCGCCACCAGCTTGAGCCGCTTGGCCTTCTGATGGGCGACGATGCGGTGCTTGAGTTCCTGAAACAGTTCGGATGGCAGAAAACCCCAGTCGAACCGATCCGGCGTCGAGCGAGCAACAGGCCTGAGGCCGTACCCAGGCCACACGAACCGGTTCAACTCGTTCGTGACGATCCAGGATCGCTCGGCATCCAAGCCCAGGTGCCGCTTCACCCTGGCCGGAATTTCCAGCGCACCGTCGGGGTCAAGCGGCGGTGAATGCGTGATCGGGGCGACATAGACGATGCGGTCGCCATCGGCATCGGCACTGACGATCACGATGGCGCACGGACGGTCCTTGCGCCCCTCCCCTTGCCGCTCCCGGTGCCAGAGATAGGAATACCCGATCACCAAGCCTGGAGCGGGTGTGGGCAGTGGCATCACTCAGCCAGATCGTCGAGGCTGTAGCGATGCTCGGCCGGGATTTCCGCATCCTCGATCAGCTTCACCTCGTCATCGGACAGGTCGGCCGATGCGATTGCCTGACGTTGCGCCTGCTTGAGGGAACGGTAGGCATCTGCGGATATGATGTAGACCGTTTCCCGGCCATAGCGGGTTACGCGCACGGGTTCGACAAGGGCACGGTCGTGATAGGCGCCGAAGTTCTTCTGGACTTCGGAAGCCGGAGCGGTGATCGACATGCGGGCCCTCCCATTCCGTATCTTCCGTAAGATGCGGAATGCGGGCCGAGGTGACAAGGGGGAAACGGAAAATCCAAGGCCCCTCACGCCACCGCGTAATCCCTGAGCCGCACCGGCTGGCGCCGCGCACCCCAGTCGCCCGGCCGGGCCTCGAACACGCCGGCCAAGGGCGTGTGGCAGGTGCGGCAGGCGCCGTGGTCGTCCAGGTGCCAGTCGGACAGGGTGTAGCCGCTGCGGCCGATCAGACGGGCGCCGCAGCCGGTGCAGTAGGTGGAGGAGTGGTCCAGGTCCCGCACGTTGCCGACGTAGACGTGTTTCAGCCCATTCGCCACGGCGATGGCGCGGGCGCGCAGCAGCGTGGCGTGCGGAGTCCAGTCCTTGTCGCGCATCTTGTAGTCGGGGTGGAAGGCGGTAAAGTGCACGGGCACGTCCGGACGCAGGTTCTCGGCGATCCAGACGGTCATGGCGTGCAGTTCGGCGTCCGAATCGTTCTCGCCGGGGATGAGCAGCGTGGTGATCTCCACCCACACCTCGGTCTCGTGCACCAGGTACTTCAGCGTGTCGAGCACCGGGGCGAGGTGGGAGCCGGTGACCTTGTGGTAGAATTCTTCCGTGAACGCCTTCAGGTCCACGTTGGCGGCGTCCATGTGGCGGTAGAACTCGGCGCGCGGCTCGGCGCAGATGTAGCCGGCGGTGACGGCCACGTTCTTCACGCCTTGCGCGTGGCAGGCCTGCGCCACGTCCACCGCGTATTCCAGGAAGATGACCGGGTCGTTGTAGGTGTAGGCCACCGACCGGCAGCCGGTCCGCTGCGCCGCCCGCGCGATCGTTTCCGGGCTGGCGGCATCGGCCAGCGTGTCCATCTCCCGGCTCTTGGAGATGTCCCAGTTCTGGCAGAACTTGCAGGTCAGGTTGCAGCCGGCCGTGCCGAAGGACAGCACCGGCGTGCCGGGAAGGAAGTGGTTGAGCGGCTTCTTCTCGATGGGGTCGATGCAGAACCCGGACGAGCGGCCGTAGGTGGTGAGGACGAGTTCGTCGCCCCGCCGCTCGCGCACGAAGCACAGCGCCTGCTGGCCGTCCTGGAGCTTGCAGTGGCGTGGGCACACGTCGCACTGGAGTCGCCCGTCGTCGAGCGCGTGCCAGTAGCGGGCGGGATGGATGTGGGTCATCGAAAGACGCGTCCTGAACAAAGGAACGGCAAATTCCCCCTGGAAAAAGCCGCGGTGACACCCGAAGTCTGGTTTATCCTGTTCCGCATATGGTCATTGCCGCAGCGGTGTCCAATCCATGACGACTCTTCATACCCCGAATCTTCGCGCCCCCGCCGTGGCCGGCGCCTTTTACCCCGCCGATCCGCAGACGCTGGCCCGCGTGGTGGACGACTGCATCGCCCGCGCGCGGATCGAGCCGGTGGCGGCCAAGGCCATCGTGGCGCCGCACGCGGGCTATGTGTACTCCGGCCCGATCGCCGGCACCGCCTACGCCGCCGTGCGCCACATGGCCGACCGGGTGCGCCGCGTGATCCTGCTGGGCCCGGCGCACCGCCACCCGTTCCGCGGCCTCGCCGCCCCATCGGCCGAGGGCATGGTGACGCCGCTGGGCGTCGTGCCGGTGGACCGCGCGGCGCTCGGCGCCATCCTGGGGCTGCCCGACGTGCAGATCCTGGACCAGGCGTTCGAGGGGGAGCATTCGCTGGAGGTGCACCTGCCCTTCCTGCAGCGGACCTTCCATGACTTCACCGTGGTGCCGCTGGTGGTCGGCGCCTGCGCGCCGCAGACGGTGGAGCACGTGCTGGAGCGGCTGTGGGGCGGGCCGGAGACGCTGATCGTCGTCAGCTCCGACCTCAGCCATTTCCACGACTACGACACGGCGCGCGGGCTGGACCTCGCCGCCTCGCAGGCCATCGAGACGGCGACGCCCGACACGCTGAACGGGGACTACGCCTGCGGCTACAAGCCGGTGTCGGGGCTGCTGCTGCGCGCCCGGGCGCTGGACCTGCGCGCCACCACGCGCGACCTGCGCAATTCCGGTGACACGGCGGGCGACCGGAACCGCGTCGTCGGCTATGGCGCCTACACCTTCGAGTACGCCGAGGACGCGCGGCTGAGCGACGCGCACCGGCACCAGCTGCTGGGCTGCGCGATCCAGTCGCTGCGCCACGCGGTGGAGCGCGGCCGGCCGCCCGAGGTGGCGGTGGAGACGTTCCCGATGCCGCTGCGGAGCTTGCGCAAGACCTTCGTGACGCTGGAGATCGGCGGGACCTTGCGCGGCTGCATCGGCACGCTGCAGCCGGTCAACCCGCTGATCAAGGACGTGGTCGAGAACACGTACAAATCGGCCATGCAGGACCCGCGCTTCGGCCCGATGACGGCGGCGGAGGTGGAGCGGGTGGACCTCACCGTGTCGATCCTCAGCCACAGCCGGCCGGTGCGGTTCACCGACGAAGCCGATCTGCTGGCGCAGCTGCGGCCGGGCGTGGACGGGCTGGTGATCCGCGACCAGGGCCGCAGCGCCCTGTTCCTGCCCAAGGTGTGGGACGCCCTGCCCGAGCCGCGCGCCTTCCTGCGCAACCTGAAGGCCAAGGCCGGCCTGGAGCCCGACCGCGAGACCGGCACCCTCCAGGCTTTCCACTTCACGGCCGAGACGTTCGGCACGGCGGACCGGCCGTAGGTTGGGTTGAGCGCCAGCGAAAACCCAACGTGGCCGCAATGCAGCGCGCGTTGGGTTTTCGCCCATGGCTCAACCCAACCTACGGATCCATTGTGTGCGCCGCAGCAATATTTCCCCATTCACAGATCATTAATTGAAGGGCACGTAATCTAACCTTGTGCGACGTGGTCGCGGAGGTTGTCATGCCCGCCGTCATGGATGCGGAGCAGCGCCGGAAGCTGGAGGACGCCTTGCTGCGCAAGGCCGAAGCGCTGGTGCGTCAGCTCCGTCAGGCGGCCGAGAGCGGCAACCCGGCCAACGTCGACGCCCAGGCGGCGATCATGACCGAGCTGCTGAAGGCCCGCGAGTTCCCCACCCAGCGCGCCACCGAATTCCGCGAGGCCACCAAGACGATCCAGCGCGGCGCCTACCAGTTGAGCGTCGACACGCTGATCGGCCAGGCCGAGCGGCGCGGCCACGCCGGTGACGACAAGGGCCGCAACGAGCTGATCTCGAAGGCCAAGGAACACTACGCCAAGGCCGTGCGCTTCGGCGCCGACGAGGAGTTCCGCAGCGCCGTCGAACGGCGCGTGCAGGCGGCGCTGATGACCAGCAAGGACGGCATCGACGACCGCACCAAGCAGGCCGCAGCGCGCAAGCTGGAACAGCACGACGTCGGCGCCAAGGCGCCCGGCGGCATCGAACGGCGGCGCTGCATCCGCTACATGGACCCGGTGATGACGGTGGAGCTGGGCGGGCACAAGTACCAGACGGTGAACTGGTCGATCCGCGGCCTGCTGCTGGAGAACTACCGCGGCGAGCTGGAGCTGTCGCCCGGCGACCGCGTCAAGCTGGACGTCCACTGCGCCGACGTTCCCGACCCGTGCGGCGCCGCCGGCGGCGGCGGCCGGCAGGTCGCCCACGTGGTGCGCGTGGACGCGGAACGCAACGCGCTGGCGCTGGACTTCCCGGAGATGAGCACGGTCATCCTCGACCTCGTGCACCGGATGAAGGACGCCGGCATCAAGCCGGAACCGGAGCGGTAACCAACCCGCCCCCGGCAGGTTGGCGCCAAGCGTCGGCGCGGCCATCCCTTCAGATACAAAACAAATACATTTGAATTCGATCATTTCATCCCGGCAACGGCGACACCGCCGTGCCCGACACCGTCTTCCGCATATTTCATCGCATACATTTGCAATACAGATCTATAGCTATATTCATATGGATTCGACGGCGCGCTTCCCCTATGAGTCGAATACTGGAGCCGGCCAAGAAGACTCCCTTTCGACCAGAACAATAGGGAAGGTTTTGCAATGCGCGACTCCGTTCCGAAGGGCATGCCGCACGCCGCCTCCGGCCACCGCGGGATGCACCGGCCGTCTCCGATCTACCGCGAGTATTTCATGGACCTGCTGCCGTTCGAGGGGCACGCCGGACGCGCCGACGCGCCGCCCCTGCCGATGACGGCGGCCGCGCCCGCCGGCCCGCGCGACGGCGAGGGGTAGGCGTCAGTAGGCGTCAGCGCGCGGCGCGGATCTCCGACAGGAAGCGGTCGACCGCGCTGCCCAGCGTGGCCGCCTCGCGCGCCACGCTGGCGGAGACGGTCAGCACCTCCTGCGCCTCGTTGCGCACGGTGCCGGCCGCGCCCGACACGTCGCCGACGTGGTTGGACGCCTCCTGCGTGCCGGCGGCCACGCGGTTGGAGCTGCCGACGATCTCCTCGGTGATGGTCGACTGCTCGGCCACCGCGGCGGCGATGGCGGAGGCGTTGCCCTCGATGCGCTGGATGCTGGCCGCCATCAGCTCGACGACGACGGCGGTCTGCTGGCTGGCGGCCTGGGTGGCGGCGACCTGCCGGGCGATCTCGGCGGTCGCCTGCGCGGTCTGGCCGGCGAGCGCCTTGACCTCCCCGGCCACGACGGCGAAGCCGCGCCCGGCCTCGCCCGCGCGGGCCGCCTCTATGGTGGCGTTCAGCGCCAGAAGGTTGGTCTGGCTGGCGATGTCGTTGATCAGCGTGACGATGACGCCGATCTGGTCGGCGGCGGTCGACAGCTGGGCCACCGCGCCCTTCACCTGCTCCGCCCCCGCCGCGGTCTCGCCGATGATGCGGGCGGATTCGGCGGTGCGCTTGCTGATCTCGCCGATGGAGGTGGAAATCTCCGACGTGGCGGTGGCCACCTGCTGGACGCCGGCCGAGGTCTCGGCGGTGGCCTCCAGCGCGGCGCCGGCGCGCTCGCTGGCGCGGGCGGCGAGACCGGTCAGCGCCTCGGCCCGGCCGTGCATGGCGGTGGCGGCGTCGGCCAGCATGTTGACGCTGGCCAGCACGTCGCGCTCGAACTGGGCGGCGATCTCCATCATGCTCTCGCGCCGGGCGCGGGCGGCGCGCGCCCGCTCCTCCTCCACGTGGCGGCGGGCCTCCTCGACCGAGCGGGCGTTGGCGATGAAGACGTCCAGCGCGCCGGCCATGACGGCGATCTCGTCGTGGCCGGCGCGCCGCACGTCCACCGACAGGTCGCCGGCCGCCACCCGCTGCATGGCGTGCGCCAGCCGCTCCAGCCGGCCGACGATGCCGCGCCCGACGTAGAGCCAGACGATCAGCGCCGCCATCAGAACCCCCGCCCCGGCCAGCAGCATCTGGATCATGTTGGTGCGGTCCAGCGCGGCGTCGGCCGCCGCGGCACCCCGCGCCGCCGCCTCCCCGGCCGCCGCCACCAGGGCGTCGACCACGGCGGACAGGTTGACCGCCAGCGCGCGGTTGCGGGCGTTGAGCGCCGCCGTCTCGGCGTAGGCCTGAAGCTCCCCCTGGCGCAGGGCCAGGATGCCGGCGTCGCCGAAGCCGAGGTCGAGCAGCTGGCGGACCAGCGGCCGGACCACCGCCGCCGCGTCCCCTTCCGGCAAATCGGCGGCCAGCACCTCCAGCGCCCGCGCGCCGGCGGCCAGTTGGCGCCGCGCCTCCTCCAGCCGGGCCGGCGTCTCGGCGTTGCCGGCGTCGGCCAGCAGGCCGGCCATCAGGTTCGTCTCGGCCAGGAGGCCGCTGAGCGCGCGGTAGGCCTGCTGGGCTGCGGGAACGGTGTGGGTGGCCAGTTCCTGCACCTGCCGCTCCATGTCGCCAGCGGCACCGGCGATGCGGCCGCGGGCGTTCAGCATCAGCGGCAGCATGCGGGCGTTGGCGTCGGTGTCCAGCGCCACGATCTCGTCCACCGCTTTCGCCATCCGGGTGGCGAGCGCGCGCGCCTCCTCCGCCGGCAGGTCGGGGGTGAGCTGGCGCACGCGGCGCAGGAACACGCTGTCCGGCCCGTCGCCGTGCGCCAGCAGGGTGCGCACGGCCTGCACCACGGGCGCCGCCGCGGCGTCGTTGACCAGCGGGCGCACGGCGCCCTGCAGGTCGGACACCGCCGAGTCGAAATCGGCCGACAGCGACATGACTTTGGAACGGTCCGTCTCGAAGGCGCCGAGCAGCAGCGCCTTGGTCAGGCCAGACAGGGCGCCGCGCAGCTGGAACAGCGGGATGACCGCCTGCCCCAGCTCGTCGCCGATGGAACCGGTGGCGCGCCCCGCCGTCTCCAACATGGCGCCGATGGCGCCGGCCAAGTCGCGGCCGGAGCGCTCCATCTCCGGCTCCAGCACTTCCAGCAGGCGGGCGTGCACGGCGTTCAGCTCGGCCTGCCGGGCGGCGCGCCGCTCCCGCCGCTCCAGACGGCGCGCGGTGGCCTGCGCCAGCGCGCCGATGTTGGACAGCACCGACCCCGCCGCCTCGCGCATGGCGTCGATGCGGGCCGGCTCGACCGGGCCGCGCCCCAGCGTGTCGAGCAGGCGCGCCAGCCCGGCGCGCTGGGCGTCGGTCTCGGCGGCCAGGGCGCGCAGCTCGTCCGGCCCGCGCGCTGCGTCGATCAGTGGGCCCAGCGCCATGATTCGCGCCGTCGCCACCGCCAGCCCCTGGGCGGCGCTGAGCACCGGCACCTGCGTTTCGGTGATGTCGGTCACCCGCCCCTTGACGTCGGCGTAGGACAGCCAGCCGACCACCGCCGCCAGACACGGCAGCGCCGCGACGGCGCCGAAGGCCAGCAGCATCTTCGCCTTGATCCCAAAGCGGCGGGAACCGGGGGCTGTGGTGTTCATGGGGAACCCGCTGTGGCTTGCCGATGTCGGCCACAGCGATACGGCCTGCGGTTCGGCGCGGCAAATTAAGGTTCGGTGAAATTTGCGCACCGCGGCATCAGCCGTGCGGAGACCACCGATGTCATGTATACATATAAAATTATACTTTCCGTTGACGAAGGAAAATTATCGCACATAAAGTCTCATGCATCAGAGACGTGCAATCAATTCGACAGTTGGATCACGGATACATCTGCGCCTTCGTGTCCAGTGCTTATCGGATTGGCACGCGGAATGCCCGAACCATGGAGACCCAACCGTGCCCTCTAGCTTCAATCCTGCCGCCGAAATCGGCAAGATCGTCCTGAAAATCGCCATTGACGAAGCGTGGAAAGCGATCACGAAGAAGAAGTCTCCAGAAGAAACATTGATGGAGATCAAGGGCATCATCGACAAGCTGGACTCTCGCGTCGCCAGCCTCCAAGTGTCTATCGACAAGATTCAATTCACAGTCCTGTCGCAGGATTTCTTCAACACAGTCAAAGATACCAAAAGAATTGCAGACCAAATTGAGAATGAGCTCGCCAATCTCGCCAAGAAAGCTTCCGGCGACGAGACCGATTATCATTCCGACGAAATTCTTCAGGATCACTACAACAAATATGTCATTGCGACTCGAGGATGCTCTTTCCTGGTTGACTCCATTCTCGGCGCCATGCGTGGAGTCTCGGAAACATCGCATTTCCAACCCAGCACACTGAATGCCTATTCTGATTACCTCTTGAGCAGCGCGACGACAAGCGAAGTCGATCTGAAACAATACGTCGAACTTATGACCGAACTCGCCGGGCTGGCTGTCAACACACTGCTCCGGCTATATTATATATTTGCCGCTTGCGAGGACTGGAGCCACAATAAAAAAGAAAACATCTTGCAGAAGCCCCTGGGGTATTCCAGGGAGCAGCTTATTGACAGCATAAACAAAGCCGCCGCGGAGATCTGGGACAATCTGAGGAACGCACACCCGCAGGCGTTCACCTTGTATTATCAAATCTACGTCGGCAGGGAGCAGCCGACCTACTACATCGTGCAGAAGCAGAGCCGTCACGCCCTCGACTCCACGGAAGGGCGCGATCGGATCGACGGGAGCGCGCTCGTCATGGATCAGCCGGCCGTCTACATCGATTGGGAGCAGGCGCCCGGCAACACCCACCAGCAGTGGAAGCTGTCGGCGGCCGGCGAATACGACGTCTCCATCAGCACGGCACTGCCCTCGCAGGCCCGACTCGGCGTCATCCGGTACACCTGTCACTATGTCGACAAGGTGATCGACTGGCAGGGAAACTACAAGTCCGCCCACAAGTCGATCGATCGCGAGCTGATCAGCATCGCGAAGCCGAACGACACGAAGTACAACGGTCAGGACGACTTTGCCGGCCGCACCACTTGGCGTATCCTCCTCACGCCGGAGAAGGATTACTTCATGTTCAAGAACCGGCACATGAACTGCGTTCTGGACGGTGACGCCAGCGTGCAGGACAAACCCGCCGAAGGAGACAACTACGGGCGCTACCAGCGCTTGCAGCTCTACTGCGCCTTCCCGGCGGTCACGCCCAACGACTACAAGAGCTGGAAGCTGATTCCGGCCTGAGCCTGACGGCATCCCACTCCACCGGGGCACTCCGGCGGGGAACGCGAGGATCGGCCGCCTCGCGTTCCCCGTACCGGAGGGCGTTCGTCACGCCGCGGCGTTGCTGGGGGCCGTGACCGCGTGCTCCTTGAGGACGGCTTCCGACACCGCCGACACCTCGACCAGCTGCACCTCGTAGCCCCAGAGGTTGGCGATGTGGCGCAGCACGGCCTTGGCGTCGCTCTCCTCCAGCAGCACGCCGTTGGTGACGCGGTGGTGCAGGATCAGCTTGCGGTCGCCGGCGAGGTCGACGTCGACGATCTGGATGTCCGGCTCCAGGAAGGCCAGGTCGTACTGGCGGGCCAGCAGCTTGCGGATGTGGCGGTAGCCGCGTTCGTTGTGGATGTGCTCGACCAGCAGGTAGGGGTCCTCGGCGTCGTCGCGCACGCTGAACAGCTTCAGCTTCCGGATCAGGTGCGGGCTGAGGTACTGGAGCACGAAGCTCTCGTCGCGGAAGTTGGCCCAGGCCTCGCGCACCGCCGCGATGCCGTCGCCGCGGCCGGCGAGGTCGGGGAACCAGTAGCGGTCCTCGTCGGTCGGGTTCTCGGCCACGCGCTGGATGTCCTGCATCATGGCGAAGCCCAGCGCGTAGGGGTTGATGCCCGAGAAGCGCGGGTCGTCGAACTCCGGCTGGAACACCACCGCCGTGTGCGAGTGCAGGAACTCCAGCATCGAGCCGTCGGTGATCAGCCCCTTCTCGTGCAGGCGGTTCATGATGGTGTAGTGGACGAAGGTGGCGCAGCCCTCGTTCATCAACTTCGTCTGCTTCTGCGGGTAGAAGTACTGGGAGATGTGGCGGACGATGCGGAGGATCTCGCGTTCCCAGTGCTGCAGGCGCGGCGCCTTCTTTTCCAGGAAGTAGAGCAGGTTCTCCTCCGGCAGGCCCAGCAGCTTCTTGCGCTCGCTCACCGTGCGGGACGGGCGGCTGCCGCCGGCGGCCGGGCGGGGCACGGTGCGCCAGAGGTCGTTGAAGGTCTGCTCCTGGTACTCCTGCCGCTCGCGCTCGCGCCGCTGCTCCTCGCGCAGGTCGAGCACGCGCTTCTTCGGGTACTTGTGCACGCCCTGCGCCATCAGCGCGTGCGCGGCGTCCAGCACCCGCTCCACCGCCGGCAGCCCGTAGCGTTCCTCGCACTGGGCGATGTAGGCCTTGGCGAACTCCAGATAGTCGAGGATGCCGCGCGCGTCCGTCCACTGGACGAACAGCTGGTTGTTCTTGAAGAAGTGGTTGTGGCCGAACGCCGCGTGGGCGATCACCAGCGTCTGCATCGTCATGGTGTTTTCTTCCATGATGTAGCTGATGCAGGGGCTGGAATTGATGACGATCTCGTACGCCAGGCCACGGAAGCCCTTGCGGTACAGCATCTCGTCGCGGGCGAAGTGCTTGCCGAACGACCAGTGCTTGTACATCAGCGGCATGCCGATGGACGAATAGGCGTCGAGCATCTGCTCGGCCGTGATGACCTCGATCTGGTTGGGGTAGATGTCGAGGCCGAGTTCGTTGAAGGCGACGTCCTCGATGGCGTCGTAGGCGCGCTTGATCTTGTCGTAGTCCCAGTCGGCGCCTTCGAACAGCGGGCCTTCCGGCTTGGTGATCACGGCGGTCATGCGGATGGCCTCCTCAGGCACCGGTGGCCTTCTCGCGGGCGAAGAGGTCGCGGAAGACGGGGAAGATCTCGCGGCGCGAGCGCACGCGCCGCATGGCGAGCGGCAGGTCGGGGCGCTGCACCAGCTTGTAGGTGCGCCACAACTCGGTCTCGCGGCCCAGGGCCGACAGGCCAAGGTTGTGCTCCGCCGCCACCTCGATGTAGGCGAAGTACTGGCACATGGGCAGGATCACCTCGCGCAGCAGCGCCGCCGAGCGGGCGTTGTCCGACGACATGTTGTCGCCGTCCGAGGCCTGGGCCGCGTAGATGTTCCACTCGTTCTCGGGATAGCGGTCCTTGACGACCTTCTGCATCTCTTCGAGCGCGGTGGACACCACGGTGCCGCCGGTCTCGGTGGAGTAGAAGAACGTCTCCTCGTCGACCTCCTTCGCCTCGTGCGTGTGGCGGATGAAGACGATGTCGACGGAGCGGTACCGCCGCCGCAGGAACAGGTAGAGCAGCATGAAGAAGCGCTTGGCGAGGTCCTTCATGTGCTCGGTCATCGAGCCCGAGACGTCCATCAGGCAGAACATGACGGCCTGCGCGATGGGCTTGGGCACCGATTCGAAGCGGTTGTAGCGGACGTCGATGGGGTCGATGAAGGGAATCCGCTTGGAGCGCAGGTGCGTGTGCTCCAGGTGGCGGCGGATCTCCTCCAGCTCCTCGGGCGAATCGCCGCGCGCCTCGGCGTCGGCCAGCTGGCGCTCCAGCTCGACCAGATCCTCCGGCTTCGGACGCTTCAGCGCGATGCGCCGGCTGAGGCTGTTGCGCATGGTGCGCACGAGGTTGAGGTTGGCCGGCGAGCCGGACACCGTGTAGCCGGCGCGCGTCAGCGAGAAGGATTCCGACTGCTTGACCTTCTGCTTGACGAGGTCGGGGAGTTCCAAGTCCTCCAGGAAGATGTCCAGGAATTCCTCGCGGGACAGGACGAAGCGGAAATCGTCCTCGCCCTCCCCGTCCGCGCTGGCCTCGCTGCCGCGCCCGCCCTGCTCCTCGGGGCGCGGGATGGTGTCGCCCTCGATGTACTCCTTGTTGCCGGGGACGACGTAGTCCCGCAAGCCCCCCTGGGAGGCGCGATGGAGGGAGGGCTCCCGCACGCCGCCGGTCGAGATGGTGATCTTGTCACCGCTCTCGACGTCCTGGATGGAGCGCTTGGAGGAAGCCTCGCGCACCGCCTTGATGACCTGTTCCTTGGCGCGCCGCAGGAAACGCTGGCGGTTGGCCAGGCTCTTGCCTTGCGGGTTCAGGCGGCGGTCGACGATGTTCATCAATGGAGAGCCCTCGCCTTCCGGTTTACTCGTGTGCGCTGGCGGGCCGGCGTCAGCCGGCCTGCTTCACGCGCATGTACCATTCCACCAGCCGCCGGACCTGCCGCTCGGTGTAGCCGCGCGACATCATGCGTTCGACGAACTCGTGGTGCTTCTTCTCGCTGTCGCTGTCCTTCTTCGACCCGAAGGAGATGACCGGCAGCAGATCCTCGACCTGGCTGAACATCCGCTTCTCGATGACCTCGCGGATCTTCTCGTAACTGGTCCAGGACGGGTTGCGGCCCTGGTTGGCGGCCTTGGCGCGCAGCGCGAACTTGACCACCTCGTTGCGGAAGTCCTTGGGGTTGGCGATGCCGGCCGGCTTCTCGATCTTGGTCAGCTCCTGGTTCAGCAGCTCGCGGTTCATCAGCTGGCCGGTGTCGGGATCCTTGAAGTCCTGGTCCTCGATCCACGCGTCGGCGTAGTCGACGTAGCGGTCGAACAGGTTCTGGCCGTAGTCGTGGTAGGATTCCAGATAGGCCTTCTGGATCTCGTTGCCGATGAACTCCGCATAGCGCGGCGCCAGCTCGGCCTTGATGAACTCCAGGTACTTCTTCTCGGTCTCCTCCGGGAACTGCTCGCGCTTGATCGACTGCTCCAGGATGTACATCAGGTGCACGGGATCGGCGGAGATCTCGGTGGAGTCGTAGTTGAAGGTGGCCGCCAGCACCTTGAAGGCGAAGCGGGTGGAGATGCCGTCCATGCCCTCGTCGACGCCGGCCTGGTCCTTGTACTCCTGCATGGACTTGGCCTTGGGATCCGTCTCCTTCAGGCTTTCGCCGTCATAGATCCGCATCTTCGAATAGAGACTGGAGTTCGGATGCTCGCGCAGCCGCGACAGCACCGAGAACTTCGACAGCATCTCCAGCGTCGACGGCGCGCACGGCGCCGTGGACAGGTCGGAGCCGCTGATCAGCTTCTCGTAGATGTGCTGCTCCTCCTGCACGCGCAGGCAGTACGGCACCTTGATGACGCAGATGCGGTCGATGAAGGCTTCGTTGTTCTTGTTGTTCTTGAACGACTGCCACTCGGATTCGTTGGAGTGCGCCAGGATGATGCCCTGGAAGGGGATGGCGCCGATGTTCTCGGACCCGACGTAGTTGCCCTCCTGCGTCGCCGTCAGCAGCGGGTGCAGCATCTTGATGGGCGCCTTGAACATCTCGACGAATTCCATGATGCCCTGGCTGGCCCGGTTCAGGCCGCCGGAGAAGGAATAGGCGTCGGGGTCGTTCTGGCTGAACATCTCCAGCTTGCGGATGTCGACCTTGCCGACCAGCGAGGAGATGTCCTGGTTGTTCTCGTCGCCGGGCTCGGTCTTGGTGACGCAGATCTGCCGCAGCTTGGACGGATGCACCTTGATGACGCGGAACTTCGAGATGTCGCCGCCGAACTCGTCCAGGCGCTTGATCGCCCACGGGCTCATCAGCCCGGTCAGGCGGCGGCGCGGGACGCCGTAGCGCTCCTCGATGATCTCGCCCATCTCGTCCGGGTTGAAGAGGCCCAGCGGGCTCTCGAACACCGGCGACACCTCCTTGCCGGCCTTCAGCACGTAGACCGGGCACTTCTCCATCAGGGACTTCAGCCGCTCCGCCAGCGACGACTTGCCGCCGCCGACCGGGCCCAGCAGGTAGAGGATCTGCTTGCGCTCCTCCAGCCCTTGGGCTGCGTGGCGGAAGAAGCCGACGATGCGCTCGATCGTCTCCTCCATGCCGTAGAAGTCGGAGAAGGCGGGGTAGACCTTGATGGTGCGGTTCATGAAGATCCGCCCAAGCCGCGGGTCCTTGGCGGTGTCCACCACCTCGGGCTCGCCGATGGCGGCCAGGATGCGTTCGGGCGCCGATGCGTACATCATCGGATCGTCCCGGCAACCCTCGAGGTATTCCGTGAGGGTCATCTCGACCTCGCGGCGACCCTCGTACGCTTGCGTGTAACGCGAGAACAGTTCGTCGGCCGGGAACATTCAGTTGCTCCGTATTCCTAGTCCCAAGGGACGGGGGATGCGGCGCTGCCGTCCAGCGGCGCGGACCACACCCACCGAGGTTCATGGGCGGGCACAGGCGGAAGACCAGTCCTGTACCGACCCCGCTCACCGTCGAAGCCCAGCATTTTTATGCGGTTACTTGCCAAAAGCAGCGAACCAGCAGGACCTGTAAGTATCAATCTAATGCTTGGCGTAGGGTTTTCCAGACGCACACAGTCGTGAACACGAACGTGGCGGAAGGTGCTTTCATTCCGGCGTATGGGCCGAAGGCCGGCTTGGCGTCTGGCTGAGGGTGCCACCGGCGTACCGGCAGAAGGGGTATGCCCCGTCTGCCGCTCCGTCCGGATATGCCAGGCGCCCCATATCACGCCATCGTCCTCCAGAGCTGCCCCGCGCCGTTAACCTACGCAGACGCTAGGGTTAATCGTAAGCGTGCCGATCAAAGGTTAACAACTCCCTGCTGCGCTGTCGGCGGATGGACCCGTCCCGTCCCCATTAACGCACGGAGCGCGGTGCGGATCCAACCCCTCCCTAAGAGAGATGGGGATTGGTATCGCGCAACATCAACACGGACTTGCGAGGTTCGTTGGAAGGCGTCCAAAGGGTTAGGGCAGGCACGTCGGAGGACGGCCGGACAGGCTGCCTCCTACGCCACATCGGCGGATCCGCGTACAGCGTTTCGGCCGAAAGCGCCGGTGGGGCGGCCGTTCAGCCCAGCCGCGCGCCCAGCGCCGCGCGCAGGGAATCCGGCGTCGCCGGCTTGACCAGGAAGGCGTCGGCGCCGAGATCGCGGGCCTCCGCCATGCGCCCTTCGTCGGCGCGGTTGGTCATGAAGATCACGGGCAGCGCGGCGTGGCGCGGATCGCCGCCGGCGCGCAGGGCGCGCAGGAAGCCCAGGCCGTCCAGCGGCGTCATCTCGACGTCGCACACCACCACGTCGGGCCGGTGTTCGCGCACGGCGGCCAAGCCCGCCTCGCCGTCGGCGGCCTGGTGCACCGCCTTGAAGCCGAGGGTGGCGAGCATCTTGGCGAGGACCATGCGGGTGAAGGCCTCGTCCTCGATGACGAGCACCGTGTAATCCCCGAACGCCGTTGTCGCCATGCGCCGTCCCCTCTCTCTCGTGCGCTCTCGTTTACGATGCCGATAGGCGCGTTGCAACAAGGACGTGTGCGTGTGACCGGGCGGCAACAGCGCGGAACAATCAGCGCCGGGCCGGCTTGGCGGCCCCCGCCGGATCCGCCTTGGCCGCTGCCGCCTTGGCCGGCGCCGCCCCCACCGCCGCCGCGCGGGACAGCATGGCCGCCTGCTCGGCCGCGGCGACGAGGTTCTGCGGGCTGAGCACGATGCAGCGCTGGCCGCGCTGGCGCATGCGGAAGCAGGCCTGCTTGGCCGCCGGCTCGGTCAGGCCCAGCACCAGCGGGCGGAAGCCGAGCGGCCCGCCCCCGCGCCGCTGCAACACGCCGATGCGGCCGCCGCGCAGGCCCGGCTCGCGCACCAGCATGCGGCTGCCCACGGCGCGCGCCGTCGCCGGATCGGCGAAGCCGCCGGCCACCTCCACGCTCCAGCCCGCCGCCCGCAGGCCCGGCGCGCCGAGCCCGGCCAGACCGGCGCCGGCCAATCCGACGTTGGGGGCGCCCGGGGTGGCGATGATGGAGGCGCAGGATTCGGCGATCACGCCCTGCGGCGGCGGGTCGGGCTCGCCGGTCTGGACGGGGTCGAGGTCGGCGAGCGTGCGGGCGTTCTCCGCCGGCGGCTTGGAGAAGCCGGCGTTCATCAGCTCGGCCACCGTGCCGGCGCGCTCGCCCCGGCTGGTCTCGCCCAGCACCACGGCCACCAGCCGCCGCCCGCCGCGCACGGCCGAGGCCACGAGGTTGTAGCCGGCGGCGCAGGTGAAGCCCGTCTTGATGCCGTCGGCGCCGGGGTAGTTGACGAGGAAGCCGTTGACGGTGGTGTAGGACTCGCCCTTGTGCGCGAAGCCGCGCGTGGCGAACAGGCCGTAGCGGTCGGGAAAGTCGCGCAGCAGCGCCAGCGCCAGCACCGCCATGTCGCGCGCCGTCACCACCTGCTCCGGATGGTTGAGGCCGGAGGCGTTGCGGAAGCGGGTGCGCGCCATGCCCAGCTCGCGCGCCTTGGCGGTCATGCGCTCGGCGAACGCCGCCTCGCCGCCGCCCAGCCGTTCGGCCAGCACCACGGCGGCGTCGTTGGCCGATTCCACCAGCATGCCCAGCAGCGCGTCGCGCGCCTTGATGCGGGTGCCCGGCTCCAGCTCCAGCGACTGGCCGCCCTGCCCGGCTGCGTGCGCGGACACGGCCAGATCCTCGTCCAGCTTCAGCTCGCCCTTGGCCAGCGCCTCGAAGGCGAGGTAGGCGGTCATCATCTTGGTGGTGGAGGCCGGGAAGCTGCGCAGGTTGGCGTTCTCGGCGTGCAGGATCCGCCCGCCCTCGGCGTCCACCACCAGCGTGGCGCGCGCGGCCAGCGCGGGCGCCGCAGCACCGGCCAACAGCAGGGCCGCCCCGAAGATTGCCCGCCCGAACACGCCCATCGCCGCCGCCCCGCCTCGTCCGAAGAGGAGGTAACACGAACGATGGGTGCGGCGAAAGCACCCGCCCCGTCCGGCCATACAATGTCTTGCCCACACAATGTCTTGCCGAGCGCACCGCGCCCGGCTACATCGCTGGCATGTCCTTTCTTCGTCACATCCGCGCGTGCAACGCGTACGACTTCTCCGCCTACCGCCCGTTCGAGGTGGAGGGCGTGCGCGTCGGCTGGGTCCGCCACGACCTGTCCGACGAGCTGCCGGACGTCGATCCCGGCTTCGTGTCGACGCCCGAGCGGCTGACGCTGGCGCCGGAGGTGGGCGACTTCGAGGCGCGCTCGGCGGTGATCGCGCACGCCGCCGAATACCTCGTCGAGCGCGGCACCGTGGCGAAGCTGCGCAACGAGTTCTACCCGGTGCTGCCGAGGTGGGGCGACGAGCCGCTGGCGCGCATCGACCGCGCCGCGGTCACGCCGTTCGGCGTCACCGCCTATGGGCTGCACGTCAACGGCTTCGTGCGGCGGCCGGACGGCGGCATCGATCTGTGGATCGGCCGGCGCGCGCAGGACCGCACGGTGGCGCCGGGCCAGTTGGACAACCTGATCGCCGGCGGCCAGCCCATCGGCCTGACGCTGGCCGAGAACCTGGTCAAGGAAGCGCACGAGGAAGCCGGCATCGGCCCCGACCTGATCACCCGCGCCGTGCCGGTGGGCGCCATCACCTATCTGATGGACTGCGCCGCCGGCCTGAAGCCCGACACGCTGTTCCTCTACGACCTGGAACTGGATCCGGACTTCGAGCCGCGCAACACCGACGGCGAGGTGGAGGAATACACGCGCTGGCCGCTGGAGGAGGTGGCCGAATCCGTGCGCACCACCGACCGCTGGAAGTTCAACGTGAACCTCGTGCTGATCGACTTCATGATCCGCCACGGCTTCCTGACGCCCGAGCACCCGGAGTACCTGGACCTCGTGACGGGCCTGCGGCGGGTGTGGTGAATGAATCCCCTCCCCTGGCCCCGCCGGGGGAGGGAGGGACCCAGCCGAAGGCTGGGAGGGTGGGGGCAAGGTTGTGCCGAGGATCAGCGGCCCCGTCACCCGAAAAGGCCGTTGCCCGCACCCTTCCCACTTCGTGGGCCCCTTCCCTCCCTCGCCGGAGGCAGGGGAGGGAGAGAAGGCAACTCTCACCCGAACGTATGACCTTCCGCCAGGGCGCGGACCTCGGCGGGGGTGCGGCCGGCATCGCGGAGCGAGCGGAGCGTCTGCGCCTTGTCGCGCTTGGCGAGTCGTTCGCCGCGCTCGTTGGTCAGCAGGCCGTGGTGGTGCCACTCCGGCACGGCGTAGCCCAGCAGCGCCTGGAGCAGACGGTGCAGGTGCGTGGCGAAGAACAGGTCCTCGCCGCGCGTCACCAGCGTGACGCCCTGGATGTGGTCGTCCGTCGTGACGCTGAGGTGATAGCTGGTCGGCGTGTCCTTGCGGGCCAGCACCACGTCGCCCAGGATCTCCGGCGTCGCCTCCTGCCAGCCCTTGCCCTGGTCGTGCCAGCGCAACGGCCCGGTCAACCCCTTGGCGCGCGCCACGTCCAGGCGCAACGCGTACGGCGCGCCCGAGGCGATGCGCGCGGCGCGGTCGGATTCCGGGAGGTGGCGGCAGGTGCCGGGGTAGAGCGGGCCGTCCGGCCCGTGCGGGGCGTGGCCGGCGCGGGCGATCTCGGCGGCGATGTCCTTGCGGGTGCAGAAGCAGGGGTAGATCACCCCCATGCCCTGCAACCGCTCCAGCGCGGCGCGGTAGTCGCCGAGGTGGTCGGACTGGCGGCGGACGGGGGTTTCCCAATCGAGGCCCAGCCAGGCCAGATCCTCCATCAGGTCGCGCTCGAACTCCGGCCGGCAGCGGCCCGGGTCGATGTCCTCGATGCGGAGCAGGAAGCGCCCGCCGGCCTCCCTGGCCGCGCGCCAGCCGAACAGGGCGGAGTACGCGTGGCCCAGGTGCAGGTGCCCGGTCGGGCTGGGGGCGAAGCGGGTGACGGTCGTCATGCCGCTTCTATAGCCGACCTTGCGGGCGGCTGTCAGATGTGCGGCGTGTTTAGATGTATGGATTGTCGCGGATCGGCTCGACCGGGATCTCTTCGCCGTCCAGGTAGAGGGCGAGGCGGCGGCGCAGTTCGCGATCGAAGGCGTCGATGCGCTTCTGCCGGTCGCGCTCCTCGCGTTCGCGGCGCTTCTCGGTGAGGTCGATGATCATGGCGGACATGACGATTCCCCTGGCTTTCTCGTGAGGGGAACCATGGGCCGTTTTGGTTAACGCCCTGTAACCGGCAAGCCCGGCGGAGGCCCGGGCCGACCTTTGTCACAAGGGTCCTTTGTCACAAGGACACCTCCGTCCGCTTGAAGCCTGAAAGACTGGCGGCCGGCCCTCCGCCGAAAGGGTTACGGTTTGAAGAAATTTGTGCGCCGCAGCGTCGCACCCGAACGCGAGATGTTGAGAACCGCACCCCGATCGCTTATGTATTTAGTGCGCCGGGCCTTATCCGGGTCCTGCGAGACGGAACGAGACGAAGGGAGTGGCCATTGGCTCCACCACCCGATCATTGTCCGGCTCTGGTGCTGAACGCGGATTTCCGTCCGCTCAGCTATTTCCCGCTGTCGCTCTGGTCATGGCAGGAAGCCGTCAAGGCGGTGTTCCTCGACCGGGTCAACATCATCTCCGAATACGACCGCGTGGTGCGCTCCCCCACCTTCGAAATCCGCCTGCCCAGCGTGATTTCGTTGAAGGAGTACATCCCGGCGACACGCAAGCCGGCGTTCACCCGATTCAACGTGTTCCTGCGCGACCGATTCGCCTGCCAGTACTGCGGCCGGCCGTTCCCGACGCAGGAGCTGACCTTCGACCATGTCGTCCCGCGCTCACGCGGAGGGCGCACCACGTGGGAAAACGTCGTCACCTCCTGTTCGGCGTGCAACCTGATGAAGGGGAACCGGCTGCCGCACCATTGCGGCATGATTCCCCTCAGTCCGCCGCACCAACCGACGGCCCACCTGCTGCAAGAGAACGGACGCGCCTTCCCGCCAAACTTCCTTCACGAAAGTTGGCGGGATTTTCTTTATTGGGACAGCGAACTGGAGCCTGGATAAGGCGATCGGGGATAAGGCCCCCTTACACCCGCTCCGCCACCCAGATGGCGGCGCGCGTGCCGGCCTTGATGGCGGCTCTCAGCAGCCCATAGCCGGGCGCCTGCTCCGCCCCGTTGGCGAGGCCGATGTCGCGGTGCTCGACCTCCTCCGCCTGGAAGCGGACGATCGAGTCGCGCAGTTCCGCCTCCTCCGGGCCGAGGTGCTTCAGCTGCGCCTCGTAATGGCCGTCGATCACCTCCTCCACCGCCACGGTGCAGGCCATGGCCGCGCGCTCGCCCAGCAGCGCGGTGCCGGCGCCCAGCAGGAAGCCGGCGACGTGCCAGAACGGCTGCAGCGCCGTGGGGCGCACGTGGCGCCGGGCGAGCTGGCCTTCGAAGTAGCGCAGGTGCTCCAACTCCTGCTGCGCCATGTGGCGCAGCGTGTCGCCGTGCCGGCCCTTGCCCATGACGGCGATCTGCCCCTCGTAGATGCGCTTGGCGCCGTACTCGCCGGCGTGGTCGACGCGGCAGATGCGGGCCAGCCGCTGGCGCGGCGTCGGATCACCCGGCAGCGCGCCGCGCGGCCGGGGCCGGGGCGCGGCCGGCGTGGTGACGGCGGAACCTTCGAGGGTGTGGGCGTCGAGCGGGGTCATGGCAGTCCGACGGCGGGGTTGCGGGTGTAGGCGACGCGGGCCGAGGCGAAGGCGAAGGCCGCCATCCCCAGCGACAGGACCACATTGTAGCCGGCCATGGAGACGCCGAACAGCGACCACTGCACCTCGTCGCAGCGCACGACGGGCGCGGCCAGGATGCGGGCGCGCAGTTCCTCGATGGTGGCCGCCACGGCCGGCGCGCCGCAGCCCGACGTGCCGGCCCACCACTGCTGCTCCACGCCCACGTGGTAGGCGGCGATGCCGGCGTTGGCGAGCAGCGCGAAGCCGCTGGCGACCAGCAGCGCATCGCCCACCCCACGCCAGCGCGGGAACAGCAGCGTGACGATGGAGAAGGCGAGCACGGCGACGTAGGGCCAGCGCTGCCAGATGCAGAGGATGCACGGCTGGTAGCCGAAGCCGTACTGGAAGACGAGGGCCGCCCCGAGGATCCCGGCGCTGGCGAGCGCCAGAAGCAGGGCGGGCAGGCGCGGATCGGCGAGGGCGAGGCGGTTCGGCATGGCGCGAGATATAGCGCGCCCCGCGCCGCAAGGCCAGCCGCCAGCCACCGACCGCTGCGGCCCCGCCGGCGTTTGCGGCCGGCTACCCTTTCCGATTGACCGGGGCGGGCCGGCATGTATGATCGCCCCACCAATTTGCACCCGTTGCCCCAGTGGCGAAATTGGTAGACGCGACAGACTCAAAAACAGCTTTGTCTATGGTGCGGCAGTTTGTCGCAGAACGCCAAAAAGTCGCTGTTCTTTAACGGGTTAGAGTGGTAGGAGAAACGCCGTCGGAAAACCCGTCAAAGGCGCTAGGTGCAGAATAGGTGCAGAGCGCGGAAGACAGGGTCGGCGGCATAGTGCGGGCGTGGCGGAATTGGTAGACGCAGCGGATTCAAAATCCGCCATCCTTACGGATATGTCGGTTCGAGTCCGACCGCCCGCACCAATCGCTTGGAACACTGGAGTCGGTGGCAAGAGCTCCCCGCCACGATCCGAGCTCGTTGGGCGGGTGCCCGGGCCGTCTTCGCCGACGGCTGGACGGGTGGCACGCGACGGCGGTGCTGCGCTATGTCCATGCCGTCCTCGTTCGCATGACGCGCTCCGGTCCCGACGCCGCATGGGATGTTGTCGGCGACACTTGCTCGGTGCAGGCCAAGCGGGGCGGCGCGTTGACCGGGATGAACCCGACCGATCGCGGCAAGCCCGGGACCAAGTACCACATCGTCGTCTCAGCCGACGGCCTGCCGCTGGCGGTCGCCCCTTCGCCCGCCAACGTGCATGACAGTAAGGCTCTTTCCGGATCCGCTGCGCGTGGCCCAGGTCGTCTGCGCCGCCATCGGCAGGCTCTACGCGGACGGGGGTACGACCGTGCCAACAACCGCTGGCTCTGCTTACGCGACGGGGTCCAGCCACACAGCCGCAAGGTCGGCGAGCCCCACGGTTCGGGGCTCGGCACGGTCCGATGCATCGTCGAGCACGGCTGCACTTGGCCGCTGGCGAACAAACGCTTGGATCGACGACAGGACAGGTTGCAGCGGATGATACTCGCGCTGCTCACCGCGGCCGCCTTCTTCATCGTCGCAAACCGCCTCAGTGCGTTCTAAACACCTTCCCTAAGCTGCGGAGAGGGGTGCCGGTGCTTCCGGCGCCCCGTCCTCAGCGGACCGGCGTTGCCCGTTCGACGGCGGCGCCCTTTTCCATGGAGTTTTTCACCAGTGGTTCCGGCCGCGGCGTCTGCGCCGTGCTGGCGGGGAGCAGGGGCATCTCAACCCGCGGCTGTTCGCCCGAGAGGGTGTGCAGGAACGCGGTAATGGCGTTGACCTCATCGCGGCTGAGCTCCTTGCCAAGCTGGCTGGTGCCCATGATGGCGACCGCCTGCTCAAGGTCCCACACCTTGCCGGTGTGGAAGTAGGGGGCGGTCAGCGCGACATTGCGCAGTGGCACGGCGCGGAACACGTACTCGTCGGATGCCGTCTTGGTCACCGCAAAGCGCCCTTTGTCGCCGGGCGGCAGGATGTCGCTGCCGGGCCGCTCGACCACGCCGAACGGGAAGTAGTCCTGGCCACCGAGGTTGACGCCGTTGTGGCAGCCGGAGCAGCCGGTGTCCATAAACAGGCGCAGCCCCTCCTTCTCCTGGGCGTTCAGCGCGTTGACGTTGCCTTCGAGGAACTGGTCGAAGCGCGAGGCTGGGGTGATCAGCGTCGCCTCGAACGCCTCGATCGCCTTGGCGACGTTGTCGAAGGTGACGGCGTCCGCCTCGCCGGGGAAGGCGGTCTTAAAGCGTTGCTGGTATTCCGGGATGCTCTTCAGCACCCCCAGCACCATCTCCGGCGTGGCCGCCATCTCGACGCCCGCCTGGATCGGCCCCTTGGCCTGGGTGCGGAGATCCTGCGCGCGGCCGTCCCAGAACTGCGCGGCGTTGAATACCGAATTCAGCACCGTGGGTGAGTTGCGCGGCCCCTTTTGCCAACCGTGGCCGATGGAGGTCTCCAGGTTGTCGTCGCCGCCCATCGCTAGGTTGTGGCAGGAGTTGCAGCTGAGGATGCCGCTCGCCGAGAGGCGCGGGTCAAAGAACAGCATGCGGCCCAGGTCGGCCTTCTCGCGGGTCACCGGGTTGCCCTGGACGGCGGGCACCATGGAGGGGATCGGCTTGAAGGTCTCGTTGGCGCGCTTCCTCAGGTCATCGTCGGTCGCCGCCCACGCCGACCCCGCCAGCAGCGCCAGCGCGGCGACGGTGGATAACGCTCGTTTCATGGTGTTCCCCTTTGCAATCCTCGGTAGGGCACAGACCCGAACCGCGAACAAGGGAAGGGGGCCTTGGTTCCGGCGAGGGTGAGGGTCGGGGCCATACCGGTGGGCCCCCGGACCGGGTTGCCGGTTCTCGATCCGGTCGATGAAGTCGACCACCAGATCTACCACCTGCGCTCGCATGTCCGCTGCCATGCCAAAGGCACGGGAACCGGCATGCGGTGACCTGATCGCGCTCGCAGCTGACCTCGGGGATTTCCGGAAACTGGGCCTAAGCCACGATTCATCTCTCCCCCTATCCGCCGATGTGGACGTTCAGATCCGCCTGGCTATCGGCGCCCCATGCATCACGGGCTGGTTCCGTGGCGGCAGCCTCGTTGCCCGCCAGGCCCCAGCCCACGCCACAGCCGGATGGCCGCACCGTGAGCCGGCTCCGGCGTGAGGTCACGACACGCTGCGATGCGGGTTCGCGAGGAAGAAACGCAGCATCTCCCGCGAGGCGTCCGGCCCGCGTGGATCGGTGTAGGACCCGGCCGGGCTGCCACCGGCCCAGGCATGGCCGGCACCGTGGATCGTCCACTGCTCGCACAGCACCCGACCGGAGACGTCGGCGTGCAGGGTGCGGCTGTAGCCGTGCCCACCGGACACCGTCCCGCGCTCCACCGTCGCCTGCATCCCCGTCATACCCCCCTTCGACTGGGCGACGACATCGTCGCCGTTGCGCGGGTGGACCGTGGTGTCCCGGTCTCCGTGGAAGACGATCGTCGGGACCGGGGCGCCGGACCGCCGGACCGCCGGCCCCCCTCCCTGGCGCATGGCGGCGAAGGCGGAGGGGAGATCGCGGGCGGCCCCATGCGGCAGACCGGAATGCACGCCAACGGCGGCGTAGAGGTCCGGGTAGGTCGCGGCCATGACGGCCGCCGCCGCTCCGCCGGCGGAGAGTCCGGCGATGTAGACGCGGCCGGGGTCCACGGCATGGTCCTGCATGATCCGGCGGGTGATCCCCGCGATCAGCGAGGGCTCGCCGCGGTCGCGCCGCTGGTCGTCCGGGCTGAACCAGTTCCAGCACTTGTTGGCGTTGGCCGAGGACGGCTGCTCCGGGTAGGCGACGAGGAAGCCGTGCTCCTCGGCCAGCGCGTTCATCCGCGTGCCGGCCGCGAAATCGTCGGTCGACTGGGTGCAGCCGTGCAGCATCACCACCAGGGGGAGCGGCTCTTCGCCGCGCCGGTCGGCGGGTACATAGAGCTTGTAAGCGCGTGCCCCCGCCTCGTTGCGGTAGGACGCCCTGGTGAAGGAGGCGCCGTCCGGCAGCGGATCGGCCGCGGGCCGCGCGGCGCCGCCGACACCGAGGTCGAGGTCGAGGTCGAGGCCGTCCGGCATCACGCGCCTGGCGAGATTGCGCAGCGTCTCGCCAAGGCCGGCCCGGGGCTTGGGATGGAACCGGCCGGCGAACGCGCCGGCGGACGCCGCGGTCGCAGTCCGGTGCGGCGGCGCATCCGCCACGCCCACCGTGACGGGCTCCACGTCGATGATGGTCGGGGAACCGGTGCCTGCCGGGTCGGAAGCCGCGCCCGGCCCCTCCCCCCTCAGCAGGCGCTGGATGAGGGCGGTCGCCTCGGTGAGCTTGCCGGCGCTGGTGAGGCGCGTCGCCTCGGCCATACCGCTGGGAAATCGGTCGGTCATGTCGGTGCTTTCTGTGCTCGGACGCGGGCTCGCTGGGCGGACCGGTCCGGTGTCCTTTCAGGGATGCGGAGGGATGGGTGCCCCTACCGCATACGGTCCGCCAGAGCTGCCTTGACGGCGGCGCTGGCGTGCAGCGCCCCCAGCACGGCAACCGAGGCGATGGTGGCGCGGGCGAGTTCAGGGGTGACGTCCTGGGCGATGCTGGCAAGCCCCAGGATGCGGATGTGAAGCGTCTGCCCGGCGTCCCGCACGGCTTCAAGGTCCTCGCGGGTGTAGTGGCGCAGGCCGAGATCGACGCTCTTGCGCGTCACCGCCTGCCGCACGGCGTCGCCGTGGCGGTCGATCTGGTTGCGGATGGCGGTGCGGATGAAGTCGGTGCGGTTCGCGTAGAACCCTTCCTGCACCAGCAGATCGATATGGCCGAGATCGACGTAGCCGAGATTGATCGTGATCTTCTCGCTGTCCGCACCTTTCGGCCTGATCTCGTACGCGCTGTCAGCCATCTTCTCCCCATCCCTGCACCATCCGTCTGGATGGTAAGTGGGGGCGCGTGGCGGCCGATCAAGGCGAATTTGCCTCGGGATGGAGAACTCCCCTCGTGAAAGCCGGGACGGAAACGCGCCTTTCGCAACGGCATGCGCGCGTTATGGCCGCGTCGTCGCAAAAGAAAACAGCCGCAGCCCCCCACCGGGGCCACGGCTGTTGTCCTGCGTCGCTCCGCCTTATGCCGCCTTGAAGGCCCGCATGTTGATCTCGCCTTCGGCGAGCTGGTTGAGCTTCTGATCGGTCGCCTTCTCCTCGTCGAGCGTTTGCTCGAGCAAACGGGCGACCTCGGTCATGCCGCAGGTTTCGGCCAGCGTCCTCAGCGACCCGTAGCTGGCGATCTCGTAATGCTCGACCTTCTGCGCCGCCATGATGAGGGCAACGTCGAGCACCTCGGCCGGCAGGCCTTCGTCGATGATCTCCTCGGTTTCCTCGATGAGGCCCTGGGTTGCCTCGCAGGTGTTCCCGCCCGGTTCGGCCTGGAGCATCTGGAAGATCTGTTCCAGGCGCTTGACCTGGCCGTCGGTCTCCCGCAGGTGCGTTTCGAAGGCCTGCTTGAGCTGGGGCGACGAAGCGGCGTCCACCATCACGGGCAGCGCCTCGATGATCTGCGTTTCGGAACTGTAGGTATCCTGCAACTCCTTGATCAGGAGTTCCTTGAGCGCCTGTTCTGACATGGTCGATTTCCCTCGTGGCTGGTGCTGCCGCTGATGGCCAGGATGGCGCGGACACCCACCCTCAACAGGCTCCAGGCCCGGATCTCGCACCCGATTCCTCCGCGTGGCGGGGATCTTTGGCTGCCTGTACGAATCCGCTACGGCGGCGGTCCGTTCACCGGCGTCGGCCAAGCGCCTCCCGGACGCTCCTCAGCCACGGCATAATATTTTTCCTCCCAACAGATGCAATGGCCGAACACACGCCATAAACGATGAGCGGACTTCGGGTCTCAATAAGCTCTTTTTCGTGCCAATATATTTTCCTTGATTCTTCAGGCGCAGCACAAATTTCAGGGAGATCGCATCCAAATACATCGCCCTCGGCGGAATGGATGCTTTACCCGCAAACCGGAGAACCGCATGAGCGGAATCGCCCTGGACAGAGAGGCCATCGAAGCTCTGGCCGAGCAGCTCTATGACGCGAGCAACACGACGAACGTTCCTTGGGCGAGGCGCGACCGCCTCGTCCGGAACTGGTGGCGGAAGGCTGCGGAAGAGACGCTCACAAACCGCCGGGCGGACACCGCCGGATAGTCCCGCTCCGCGACGTGCCCCCATAGGAAGCAGCATGCCCAGCAGAACCGAGCTCGCATTTTTTGTCGTCAACACACACGGCGGCTGGTTGGTCCGTGCCGACGGGTACGTCTATGGCCCCTATCCAAGCTTTGAAATCGCCGTGAGCAGCGCCGTGCACGAGGCGCAGGCTGCCGGACTCCTTGGCTTTGCGAGCGTGGTGCTGACGCAGGCTACGACAGGGCAGCCGTACATCGCCGAGTGGACCTATGGGCACAACCCGTACCCGACGTTGACCTGATCGGACATCCTTGACGAGCCGATGGTGCGGGGACCGGGCTGGACGCCACCGCCGGCGTCAGGGCGCGGTTTCCAGCCCGACCGCCGCGAAATGGCACGCGGCCGCGATCAGGGCCGACGCCAGCAGCGCCCCGGTCAGCGCACCCGTATAGATAAAGGGACAGCCGTTCGGCGCCGGGCAGGCAACAGGCCCGCACCACCAGCAGCCAGAGGCCTCCAGCCCCGGCCCCGGCCCCAACCACAGCCACGACATGGAGGATCGCGTCGGCCACCCGTTCGCCGGGCGTGTAGGCCGGGAAGGTGTGGGTCGCATGCGGTGCGGCGGTCTGCGACGTGGTGCGGCACCTGATCAGCGGATCGTGCCCGCCGGCCGCCGGGCCGGTGCGCATCCGGCGTGACAGCGCCGGACGAAGCCGGTCTTGCTCGACTGGGAGGGCGCGCCGATGCGTCAGGCGCGTTGCGCGCGGGCAGCGGGCTTCCGCCCGGCTCGCGGTGCGCGCTTGGCTGGCTTCAGGTCGAGCCGCCGGACGGTTTCGGCCCGAATGGCGGGCAGCATGGCCTCGGCGGCCTGCTGCTGCTTCGGCGTGCCGGTCTGCAGCAGACGCTCGGCGTTCGAAACGAGCGTGCCGAGATCGTCGTCCGCCATTCCGGGCAGCTTCTCGATGAGATCCATCGTTATGGGGCCCTCTTGTTGTGGGTGCGGAGGGCCGGCCGCCTCCGATACGGATGGCGCCGGCTTCGCCGGGACGCTCGTGCGCCATCCGGCGAGCCAGCTTCGGGCAAGGGGGCTGCCGGTCGGATGCGGGTTCGCGGATCGTGCGATCCCAGCGGTCGCCGCCCGTTCACCGGTGAGAAACGCAACGCGCCCCCAGCGGGTGGCCGGATCGCCGGGCGTGATTGTGGCAGTCTTTTTCGAAGGCACGTGCGCTTTAGCCATCCCAATGAAAAACAATCCTCATCAGATGGGCGCTTATCAGCGATAATACAATCAAAAAACATCCTGGCGCAAAATACTGGTCAATTAAATCCGGCAACCGCCCCAGGACGGTGATATGAATTGCACCACTTGATTTTTGCGAACATCCTGAGTCATGCCGAATACAAAACAGAATATATTTTGCGCCCTCAGTCTCATGTGCCTGATCATCGGTGGCGCGTTGGTCATCACCGCGCTTCCAGACGGCGCATCGGAGGCGGACGTGACCGCAGCACGCCAAGCGCAGGCCGACTGGAGCGCGCAACGTTCGCACAACCTCATCAATCGGAAGCCCTGGAACGGTGTGCACAGGCCAGCCGATGCGCCGGGAACGCCGCTGGATGGCTCTATGCTGCTTGGTGGTCTTGCAGCCCTGTTCGGCGCGGCCGCGACCGGCATCGCTGCCGCGCGCCCGTCGCCATCAGGCTGAAACGAACACTCAGCCCAGGAAGTCCAGCACGATCTGGCGCACCTCGCGCCGCGTCAGACGAGGCCATTCCGGCGCTCGGGTCAGGACAGCGCGGGTATCGGCGACGGCCGTGCGTGGGTTGGACACCGGAACGGCGCCTTGGAGCGGGGGTGATGCAAAGTTCATACGATTCCTCCAGCCGGCGCATGGCCCGCCGGTCGATTGCTTTGGATTGTTCGGATCAGAGACGAAAAAGGGCGGCCGGAGCCGCCCCTTCCGATCACGATGGCTGCTGCGCTCAGAGGGCGCGCAGGTTCTCGGCCGACACCTTGCCGCGGCGCGGGTCGCGAACGGATTCATACGAGAGCTTCTGGCCCTCGTTGAGGTTGCCGATGCCGGCGCGCTCGACCGCGGAGATGTGGACGAAGACGTCCGCCGTGCCGTCATCCGGCTGGATGAAGCCGAAACCCTTGGTCGAGTTGAACCATTTCACGGTGCCGTTGGCCATGGGTCAGTTCCCTTTCTGGCGTTGCCCCGCCCGACAGGAGAGGGGCGTCAAATTCACTGCGGGAAGAGACCCAAGCCCTTGGAAGGGCACCGGAGAACGCATAACCCAGAGCAACTTCGATGACCGCCATATGGGGGCGGCATGGTCGCATACAAGCGGAAACTCACCCGTCCCGGAGGTGGGCGGAAGCCGTAAGGACAACCATATTGCTCGCTCAACGAGCCGCCAATCTGCCGGAGTCAGCCGTGAGCATCGAGCCCAAGCCGAGTCCGGACGAACTCGACGACCAGCGGGCCGTGCTGGCGGAGTTCGGTGCCTTCGCCCTCAAGGCCGACAGTCTTCAGGACATCCTTCAGGAAGCCTGCCGCCTGGTTGGCCGCGGCCTGCGCGTCGACCTCGCCAAGGTCATGGAACTGCAACCCGACGGCGGCACCTTGCTGGTACGCGCGGGCGTGGGTTGGAAGCCCGGCATCGTCGGCCACCTCACGGTTCCGCTGAAGCCGGGATCGTCGGAAACACAGGCGATCGATACCGGTGTGCCGTTCGTCTGCCTGGACGTCGAAGGGGAGCGCAACGTGACGATCCCGGAATTCATCCGGGATCACGGCGTCAAGTCCCTCGTCAACGTGCCCATCCTCGGCTCGGGGGCCAAGCCGCCCTACGGCATCCTCCAGGTCGACAGCCGCACGCCACGCGCGTTCATCCAAACCGACATCGACTTCCTGCGCGGCTACGCCAACCTTCTCGCCTCCTCGGTCGAGCGGCTGAACCTGTTGCCCAGGCTGAAAGCGGCCATTGAAGAAAAGAAGCATCTTCTCCGGGAACTGCAACACCGGATGAAGAACAACCTTCAGGTCATCACCAGCCTCGTCGCGATCCAGTCGGGAACCGCCAGGACGCAGGATGCCCGACGGGAACTCCAAGCCATCGGCCATCGAATCGAGACGATGCGCTTGGTGCACGACAAGCTCTATTCCACGGGGGAGATCAACCGCATCGACCTCGGCACCTACCTCGGCGAATTGAGCGCGAGTCTGCTGCGGTTCCAGAGCAACCCGGCCATGGCGATCCGACTGCGGACGGAGGTCGAGAGCGTGATGGTCCCCGGCGATCTTGCCGTGCCGCTCGGGCTGATCGTGAATGAATTCATCACCAACAGCCTGAAGTACGCCTTCGCGAACGGGAACGGCATCATCGGCGTCAAGCTCGACGTGGAAGCCCCCGACACGGCGCGCTTACGCCTGTGGGACAACGGCAAGGGCCTCCCGAAGGAGCGCCACACGCAAGGCACCGGAATGACGCTGATCGACGGTTTGGTCGATCAGATCGAAGCGACGGCGACGTGGAGTTCGGAAAAGGGGACCACCCTCGAGATCGGCTTCAAGATGTGACGACCCTCTGCAAACCCGGTACGGGCGTCCGCAGGCTCCCCTCCCACCGCTTTCCTCCGAACAGCCCATAAGAGCACCCTTCCCGCGCGCCGCTGTGCTGTACGATGAACATTCGGCACGGAAGCGCCCGGAGCGAAAACCATCTCGTCCCGCCGCACAGGAGGGGAGATGGCGTCAGTATCAGACCTGAAAAGGGCCATTCCGAATCTTCGCTGCTATTCCCGCGCGCTTACCGGCGACCCGGGCGTCGCGGACGATCTTGTTGAGAACTGCTTGCACACCGCCGCGGATATTTTCGAGACCGTTCCCCAAAACGGTGTGCGCATCTGGCTGTTCACCATGCTGCACGCCGTGATCCTTCGGAACGCCCTAAGCGGCCGCCGGCCGCGACCGGCGAACACCCCCGCACGGTGGCCACCCAGAGAGACTCACGTTGCGGACAGTCGCGAACCCGGACTGCAACTGGCCTTTCGCGCACTCGGCTTTGCGCAGAAGGCGGTTCTCTTTCTGATGGCCATCGAGGATTTCTCGGACCAGGAGGCGGCCATCATCACGCGGATGACCGTGCACAACGTGAGAAAAGCCCTTCGCGAGGCGCTTGACCAGCTCAGCGCACTGCCCCTGGGCTTCGTTGCCCTCAAGCAGGATGGGAGCGCATGAACAAGCAGACACCGGAGATGTCTCGCCAGTATCTCGACGATTATGTCAGCGGCACACTCGATGCGGCGAACTCCGGCCTCTTGGAAGAGTATCTGGCCGCGAACCCCGACGACGCCCTGCGGATCCGGCGCGATTGGGCGGTGTGGGAGCGCCTGCGGGAGATGTTCGCGCCGGTTCTCTTCGAGCCCATTCCTGCGCGCCTGCGTGAGGTTCTCGCATCGGCGCGGTCCGGGAAGCCGCGCACCGGCAAGCCTTGATCCGGCCGACCTGGCGCAGAACAGACGTTGCGGACAGCCGTCGGCGCGGGTGACCGGGCCCTCCTGCAAATCAGGCTTGGTCAACAATGCCCCTCCTAATTGTGGCTAGAGAATTCCTAAATGGTGTGCACTGAAACCGCTCTCGATAGGGTAGATTGCTAATCCCGAAGGTGTTGCGGAGTGGTTGGCGATGCAGCCCGTCCCTGTCGTTTTGCTCGATTCGAACAACCTGTTCCGAGAAGGCCTCAAGGCGTTGCTTTCGGATCAGGATTTTCACATCACGAGCGCAGCCGGATCTCTGAGCGGGGTGCGGATGAGCACACCGGACGCTGACACGCCGCAGTTGGTTCTGGTCGATCCTCTCGGAGTGGGCGAGGTTGCGGACATGGTCCGCGCCCTCAAAACCTCATACCCCAACGCACGCCTCGTGCTGCTCACAAGCACGCTCGACAGCGGCATCATGATGAAGGCCATCGAGGCCGGTGCGGACGGCTTCCTGATGAAGGACATGTCGACCGATGCGCTGGTTCAGTCGCTGCGTCTGGTCATGATGGGAGAGAAGGTTTTCCCCAGCCCCCTGGCCGCGCTGCTGATCAGCGGCCAGGCCACCAAAGCCAGCACCGACCTGCCGCCCTCGAAGAGGAATGTGTCGCAGCGCGAGGCGCAGATCCTGCGCTGCCTGCTCCTTGGTGACAGCAACAAGCTGATCGCCAAACACCTCGACATCACCGAGGCGACCGTGAAGGTCCACCTCAAAAGCCTGCTGCGCAAGATCGACGCCACCAACCGCACGCAAGCCGCCATCTGGGGCCTTCACAACGGATTTGCCGAAAGCAGGGGCGGCATCCACCCCCTTGTCTGAACATGCCCTCGGCGCCACCGGCGCCGGGTCGAGGGAGACGCGACGGCATCCCGGACCCAGGGGGCCGAACACACGGAGTACGGCCATGACCATGCAGACACCCGCGCCTCCCGGCGCACCGAGGCCTTGGGCGACCGCGATGGAGTACTTCGTGCCGCCGCTGGTGATCCCGGTCGCCGTCGGGCTGGCGGTCGTGCTGTTCGCCCTGATCCATGGTCCCGTGGCCTGAACCGGAGGCGTCGCCATGCTCAAGAACGTCGAGAGGGATGCCTTCGAACGGTGCGTTGCCCACGTCACGCTTCGCCCGGACGATTTCAGCATGGAAGACCGCATCGAGGCTCACGTCGTCAGGGGCGGTACGGTCCAAGTCCACACCATCACCGTGACCTACGCGCCGACCCGAACCTCCCGGGCCTACCGGTCGGCGCTCCCCTCCGACTGGAGCGGACCGTTCAGGAAGGATCTGGACGACGGGGCGTTCTACTGATCCGACGATCGGTTCGCGGCGGCCCCGGAGATGCGGCTTCCGCGTCAGTGCCGGCGTTCGAGCGTGCCCTGGCGGCGCCCTTCGCTGTCCCGGATCACCAGCTCGCCCTCGGCGGAACCGCGCTCGACGCTGCCGATGTGGCGCCCGGCGTTGTCCCGCAACACGTGGCTCCCTTTCACATCCGCCTCGATGCGCCCGACGGGCCGGCCGCCACGGTCGCGGACGACGCCGCCGGCATCGACGTGGTTACCGGGATCGAAGAGGTGCGTGGGATTGCGCTCACCGGCTGCGGCGTCGGTGCTACCGATGGCGAACGAAAGAAGGAGGGCAATGACGGCGGGCTTCACGGCGCCCCCAAGGGCAAAGGGCTGGGCTGGTGCCCTCCCTTATGTGGCCCCCTACCCTCCATCTTGCGAGTGTGCTTACCTGAGCCCCGCACGTTTTCGCGCACGGCAGGGCGCCTTCAGTTCTGATTGGCGTGGAGAGCGATCCCGCACCGATTCAAGGACTCCGCCAGTTGCGCAGCCTCCGCGAAGGACAGACCACGCCGAACCGCCTCACCGACCAGTTCACCGTTCACCACCGCGGTGTCGATGACCATCCAGCCATCGAAGTCGAAGCGGGCACCGTATTCGATCCTCATCATCCAATCGACATGGGGATGCGCAAAGGCACAAGCGAGAGCGCAGACGAACAGCTGCCGTCCCTGCCGCTGCACATCGTGCTGACCGCTCGCTGAGCATCCACCATATCTGGCAGAGCCGGTCCCATCGCGGGATTCTCCCGCCAGGACCGGGCGAGGATCTTCATGCCGCACGAGACGACGCTCATCGCCACCATCGTCATGGGCCTGGTTCTCGCCTTCCTGGGCGGCCTTCTCGCCAGCAAGCTCAGGCTGCCTCCCCTGGTCGGCTATCTGCTGGCCGGCGTCGCGGTGGGCCCGTTCACGCCCGGCTTCGTTGCCGACGAGGGGCTTGCCGCCCAGCTCGCCGAGATCGGCGTCATCCTCCTGATGTTCGGTGTCGGGCTGCATTTCTCGATCAAGGATCTGCTCGCCGTCCGCGCCATCGCGATTCCCGGTGCCCTCGGCCAGATCGTGGCGGCGACGGCGCTCGGCGTCGGCGTCGCGCACATCTGGGGCTGGTCGTTCGGTGCGGGTCTGGTGTTCGGTCTGGCGCTGTCGGTCGCCAGCACCGTGGTGCTGCTGCGCGCGCTCGAGGAACGCAACATCCTCGATTCGGCGAACGGCCGGATCGCCATTGGCTGGCTCATCATCGAGGATCTCGCCATGGTGCTGGCGCTGGTGCTGCTGCCGGCGCTGGCCGGAGTTCTCGGCGGGGACCCGCGTGGCGGCGTGGCGGGCGACATCGGCGCCGGCACTCTCGCCGTGACCTTGGCGCTGACGCTGGGCAAGGTCGGGGTGTTCCTTGCCCTCGTGCTGGTGGTCGGCACGCGCGCGATCCCATGGCTTCTGATGCAGGTCGCCCGGACCGCCTCTCGCGAGCTGTTCACGCTCTCGGTGCTGGCGACCGCGCTCGGCATCGCCTTCGGCTCGGCCGAGTTGTTCGGCGTCTCCTTCGCGCTCGGAGCCTTCTTCGCTGGCGTCGTTCTGAGCGAAAGCGACTTCAGCCATCAGGCCGCGGCCGACGCGTTGCCGCTTCAGGATGCCTTTGCGGTGCTGTTCTTCGTCTCGGTCGGCATGCTGTTCGACCCGACGATCCTGCTCCGCGAGCCGTACGCGGTGCTCGCCGTCGTCCTGGTCATCGTCCTCGGCAAGTCTCTGGCGGCGTTCGGGATCGTGCTGGCGTTCGGCTACCCGGCATCGACCGCGCTCACGGTGTCGGCCAGTCTGGCGCAGATCGGCGAATTCTCGTTCATCCTGGCGGGCCTCGGGGTGACCCTCGGGCTCCTGCCGCCGGAGGGACGCGACTTGATCCTCGCGGGCGCGCTGCTGTCGATCACGCTCAACCCGCTGGTGTTCATCGGTCTCGACCGACTCTCCGGCTGGTTGCGCCTGCGTCCGGGCATGCTGGGCCGCCTCGAGCGCCGGAGATCCGACAGCCTGTCGGCGCTGCCTCCGGCCAATGAAGGCCCGCGCGATCATGCGGTCATCATCGGCTACGGGCGGGTCGGCAGCGTCGTCGGCAAGGGCCTGAAGAGCCAGAATCTACCGATCGTGGTCATCGACCAGAACCGCCGGCGGATCGAGGCGTTGCGTGAACGCGGCGTGCCGGCGGTCTACGGGGACGCGACGACACCGGGCATTCTGGAGGCCGCCGGCATCCGGCGGGCACGGCTGATCGTGGTCGCCACGGCCGAGGGCTACCAGGCGCGGCGCGTTCTCGATCTTGCACGCCAGATCAACCCCGGCATCGATACGGCGGTGCAGACCCACAGCGAGGCCGAGGTTGCCCATCTGGAGAGGCAAGGCGTGGGCGTGGCGATCATGGGGGAGCGCGAGCTCGCCTTCGGGCTGATGGACTATGCCCTGCGCAGCCTCGGCACCTCGGACGACAGGACGCGGCGTGTGGTCCAGGGGGCTCGGGTCGCGGGCGACGGTGGTGTCTACGAGCGGCGACACAGCGAACCGCCGCGTGGCGCGCCGGAACTGCGCCAGCACCACGGCGAGGCCCCGCCGCCCGATTGACGCGCACGCCCCCGCAGCCGCCCGATGAAATGAAAAATCCGCAATGGTCGCACTCAGGCAAAAAATGCGGCCCAAAATGCCATTCAACAATTGCAGTCATGAACACCCCGCCACCGATTGGCAAATAACCCTCAAAAAAAGAAGCCAAATCACCGCGGTATCCGCAACCCGATCCTTTAATCAGCGCCATCATCACCTCACTGATTTTTCAGAAGATCGCTATATATAAATATGGAACATAGGGCCTTACGGGAGATTGGCATGCCGTTACGTCCTGAATATACCCTGCACCAATCCGACTTGGCCGAGTTCCTGTCCGCTCCGCTCTGGATGGAGAAGAACGGAAGCTCTCTCAGCGTCCTCTCGGCGCTGGCGCGGCTCGACATCGATCCCTGGGCTGAGGCGGCCCGCTTGGCGGCGCTGCCGAGGGACGCCGCGGCAGCGGCGCTCGCCGTCATCCTCCGCCGGCTTCCCGCGCAACAGCCCGACGCCCCGGATGCCGTCACGACCGCGGATCGCCTGGTGAAGCTCTTGCCGGAAGGAGGATCCGCCACAGCCATCACCAGCAAAACCGGCGGCCGGAACCGCCACACGGGCAGCACCGGCCCTTGGCTTCTCCTCGTGCTCACGGCGATGCTCGTCGCCTGGGCGATGAACGGGGTCTGGTCCTGACCGCCCGCCCGCAGGGACGCCAAGCGGTGGTGCGGATTTACGTCTCCAGAACGTAGGCGCCGGGTGCGTCGGCGAGCGGGGGATGCGCCGCACTGCCCAGCGCCGGCGGCTTTCCTTTTCGACCCGAGCGTTCCGCCAGCCACGCCGTCCAGTCCGTCCACCAGCTGCCGCTGTGCGCGGTGGCCTTCTCGCGCCACGCCTGCGCGGTCGCGCCGGGCTCCCCGGCGTCGTTGGTCCAATAGGTGCCCTTGCCGCCGGGCGGGTTGATGATGCCGGCGATGTGCCCGCTGGACGCCAGCACGTAGCGCACCTTGCTCCCCTTGAGCAGCTGGGTGACGCGCCACGCGGCATCCCAGGGCACGATGTGGTCCTTCTCCGCGCCGACCGCGTACACGTCCTGCGGGATGCGCCCGAGGTCGATGGCCTCGCCCTTGAGCGTGACCTTGCCCGGAACGATCAGGTTGTTTCGACGTAGGTGTTGCGCAGGTACCAGCTGTGCGCCGCCCGCGCCATGCGGGTGCCGTCGCTGTTCCAGTACAGCAGGTCGAAGGCCGGCGCCTTGTTGCCCATGAGGTAGTTGTTGACGACGTTCGACCAGATCAGGTCGTTGGAACGCAGGAGGGTGAACATGTTGCTCATCTCCCGGCTGTCGAGATAGCCGCGCTCCATCATCTGCTGTTCGATGAAGTCCACCGTCGGCTCGCCCAGGAACACCGCGGTGTCGCCGACGTGGGAGAAGTCCTGGAGGGACACCATGAAGGTGGCGGCGTTGAACCGGGCGTCGCGCTTCGCGGCGAGCCAGGCGAGCGTGATGGCGAGCAGCGTGCCGCCGATGCAGTAGCCCATCACGTTGATGGATTTGGCCCCGGTGATGTCGCGCACCACGTCGGCGGCCGCGAGCGGGCCGAGGTCCATGTAGTCCTCGAACCCGACGCCGTCCATCGAGGCGTCCGGGTTCTTCCACGAGATCACGAACACCGTGAACCCCTGTTCGACCAGATGGCGCACCATCGAGTTCTTCGGCTGCAGGTCGAGGATGTAGTACTTGTTGATCCACGGCGGCATGATGAGCAGCGGCACCGCGTGCACCGCCCCACCCGCCGGCTGGTACTGGATCAGCTCGATCAGCCGGTTGCGGTGGACGACCTTGCCGGGGGTCGTCGCCAGGTTGCGCCCCGGCTCGAAGGCGGTGGCGTCCACCATGCTGAGGCGGCCTTCCCTCAGGTCCAAGAGCAGGTTGCGCGCACCGTCGGCCAGGCTGACCCCGCCGGTTTCCAGCACCCGGCGCAAAGCCGCGGGGTTGGAGAACAGCAAAAGCGTCGGGCTCATCGCGTCGACGAACTGGCGGAGGTGGAAGGTCAGCCGCTGCCGTTCGGCGTCGTCGAGGCCGTCGGCGCGCTCGCCCTGCTCCAGCAGCCAGTCGGAGGCCAGCCGGTACATCTCCTTGAGCGTGCGGTAGGCCGGGTTGGTGTGCCATTCCGGCGCGGCGAAGCGCTTGTCGCCATCGGGCGCCGGTCCGGCCTTGGCCCCGTCCGCCGCCTTGCCCTCGGCCATGCCCCACCAGCGGCGGCCCGCGTCGTTCCAGGCCTCCATCGCGGACGTCCAGACCGCCGCCTGGACATCGGCGGCCTTGCGGACGGTCCTGTCCGGCCGGCTGAGCGACAGCACCCACACGGTCCGGAGCGCGCGGGCGACTTCCGCCCAGTCGACCGGCACGATGGTGCGGAAGGGATTGGCGTTCCACAGGCTGTCGATGGACCGAAGCACCGGGTCCTTGGCCAGGGCATCGTTGAGCTGCCGGGTTCCGGCCTCCAGCATGGCGCCGGTGAGATCGTCGGGCGAGACCTGCCACCATGGTCTGCCCGCCCCGCCCCAATCCCGGACGGCGCCGGCGTTGGCCTCCATCCAGGACGTCCAGAGGCCCAGGGCCATGTCGGGCCGCAAAGGCAGCCGGTCCGGACCACCGTCCATCCCGGTTTCACCGTTCTCCCGGTTGCTGGCTGCGCCGCCTCGACGGGCCTGCTGCCGCCGACGGTTATGATCCGTGCCTCTCTCCGCGCCCATGGGAATAGCCCCTCGTGTTCGTTCCACCGGCGGTGGCTGGCCGACCGTGGCTGGCGATCAGGGTTCGAACGGCGCCGGAGACGGTCGTTGCGGACGTTTCCCGGCATCAACATCGCTGGAGGTCTTTCGTTCTGCCCAAGGCGCGCTGCTGCACGGCCTTTCTCCGGGCCTTGCGGAGGACGCCCATCACCGACCGGAGAGCATCCATGCCACCACGGCGGCGATGCCGATCAGCACGCCGAGCAAGCCAGTCTCGCTGAGGCGACCGCGCCGGTATAGGGTAACGGAAACCGCGATGACCGAAGCGGCGGCGATGAACAGGCCCATCTGCGACTCGCTCATGGCATCACCCGCCCACGTGTTTCCCCCTCCTGAGCCGGCCAGCCCGTCCCATCTCCCGATGGGTCAAGCGTCCTGGGGTGCATCGTCATGATCGCGCGCGTGCCCACGTCCGTGGTGCTGAACGGGATCCTCGGGGAAGCACCCGCGGAGCACGTCACGTTGGACTGGCTCACCGGGAGGCTTGGCCATCGTTCCTTCGGCGTCATCCTCCTTCTCCTGGCGCTCCTCGGCGTGCTTCCGGGCGTGTCAGCCATGGCCGGCGTGCTGCTCATAATCGTTGCGTTCCAGATGATCCTGGATCGTCCCGGGCCCGTGTTCCCCCGCCGCATAGCCACCCGTCACGTCGAGACCCGGCGGCTCACCGCGATCATCCGCCGGACCGTTCCGGTGTTGCGGTATCTGGAGCGGTTCATCCGGCCGCGCTGGGCCACCCCGTTCGCGGCAACCAAGCGGGTGGTCGGCGGTGTCGTCCTGCTGCTTGGCACGAGCCTCCTCATTCCCGTCCCCCTGAGCAACCTCCCCCCTGCTCTCCTCGTCGTCCTGATCGCCTTCGCCTACCTGGAGGAAGACGGTGCGCTGCTCTGCGCCGCGCTGGTCGGAACCCTCTTGCTGTCCGCCATCGCCCTGGGGGTCGCCTGGGAGACGATGAGCGCCGCCGGCTGGCTGCCAAGTTTCCTGTAGAGGCCTTCATTCCCGAACGAGCCGGTACATCGCCAGCGGCAAGCGGGGTCCAGAGACCAGCGGGCCGAACGGTGGCCATGTCCGTGCGCCATGCCGGTGGCGCCATCTATGCGATGGCTGCGTCGGCCTGCTCGGCCCGCTCCAAGTCCAGGGGATCGATCGTGGCGGCCTGGACGAGGATGGTGCCGCCGGCGGCCACCGGCAGCAGGATCACCGTCGCGACACGCCGGTAAGCCGGAAAGGACAAGCCGTCCACCAGCTCTTCGTCGGTTTCGACCGTGTAGGTTCCCGCCGGCTGCACACCGTCGATCCCCGTCAACACGAAGGGGTGCGAGAACGTCACCGTCTTGCTGGTGGTGCGTGAGAACATCGGACGTCTCCTGGGGCTTGATCCACCGGGTACAGGCGGAAGGAACTTGGTCAAGGCATCAGCCATCACGTCCTCCCATCCGCAGCGGCGAGAACTTTCCCAAGTTGCCGCATCACGATCCATATGAGCACGGCTGCTGAATTTTGCTCACACGGGGCATGGATATTCAGACCATGCAGCTTTATTGCTGCGGACAGGGTCAAGAACGCGTCAGGCGCTTTCGCAGTTCGGCGAAGGCGACGGTGGCTGCGGCCGCAGCCTCCGTGGACGGCTGGTTGCCGACATCCGGATGCACCGCCTTGAGCCGGGCCCGGTATGCCGCCTTCAACTCGACCAGGGTGGCCGGCATTGCAAGGAGCCCGAGCGCTTCAAGATACGGAATGACACCGGGATCCGCCGCGGTGCCGGTGTCCGCTTGAGCTCCACGCCAGCGGCTTCCGGCGCCGGCCAACGTCTCGAGAAAGGCGAGGTCGGCCTCGAGGCCGGCGATGCGCGCGGTGAGCGCGTCATGCTCATCGAGCCACCCGGTCAACCGGGCATCGAGCGCCCTCAACGAACGGTGCAGTTCATTCCTCTTGGTGCGATCAGGCTCGCTGGCTTCGCGCGCGATGAGAACCTCGCGGGCGTCATCGTAGCGACGAATCTCCGCGATGAGGCGGTCGCGCTCCGTGCTTGCCTGGCCGATGGCGCGGCGGCAGCGTTCGACTGCCAAGGCCGTGCGCGCTGACGCATTCTCTCCGGGGCGAGGGTCGTGCTGACCGCTGCCGGATTCCGGCCTCCGCGCTCCGAGGCGTCGAGCAACCCCTGCGGCCGCTCCGCCAAGAACCAGCCTCAGCAATGTCCTGATGTTTCGAGCACTGCCCATCGCATCCGACCGGAGCGGCTGCCACCCTGTTTGCAGAAACGGCCGGCGGCCCTCAAAGCCGATTCGATACCGTTCCTTGGGAACACCCTGAACGCGACGACGCGTCGTCACGTTCTGCAATTAAGGGCCCCGTCCGTGGAGGCAACATCCAAGCAATGGATAAGGTCGTCGTGGGTGGCGACTTCCGCCCCATCGGGCCTGAGCACTGAAAATTCCGCAGCCCCCGCGGCAATTAGTGCCGGAAGGCGCTTTTGAACCTCGATCATTCGGGCATGGAGTTCATAGCAGCAGTCCCCACCAAGCACGTAGCACAAGCTGTATCGCTCCACCGCCCTTGCATCGCGATCACCACCTTGACGGCGTGCATTCAATGTCAACGTGGCCATGATGCATTCTCCGCGCACAGTTGAACGAACCCGGTTTCGTGACCGGGGAGACCGGCAAAATTTGATGGGCACTGACTCGGCCTAATAACCAAATTGGCGAAAAATGGTCCACAGAAACAGCATCAATATTGCGCAGACCGGAATTAAGAACATTGGGTCGGCATACCACTCCGAGGTTTTCTGCTTATCCGGCTTCATGGCTTCTCCCCAAAACAGGAAGAGGCATACAGCGAGGATCGCCGCATGCACTGCTGATTTTGTAAAATGGAGCCTTCCGGTCAGTTATTTAAGGCCGTCAAATGCGACTTTCATGCGCATCGGTACATGTAGGTCTGGAATTGCGGTGCCGGCGAACTCTGCCCACCCAAATCATCTTCATGGACGACAGCCTCGCCGGAGATCTTCGGTACATGATCGGCAGGCCAGCCGTCTTATGGCGGGAAGCAATGGATTGTCTCGCGCCCCATGTTGATCCGGTCATTCTGCTTCAGGCGTTTGGCGTGCACGGCCTTCGGGCGCGGGATCGCTGCGCTGTTCCTGGACCACAGTCTGATTGCCCCGCTGGTGACGGGGTACCGCCCGCATTCCAGGAGGACAGCGATGACCATCGGCACCGTCAAATGGTTCAACGGCACCAAGGGCTACGGCTTCATCCAGCCGGACAACGGCGGCTCGGACGTCTTCGTCCACATCTCCGCCGTCGCGCGCGCCGGCATGCAAGGCCTGGGCGAAGGCCAGAAGGTCTCCTACGAGGAGCACCGCGACCCCAAGCGGGGCAAGAGCTCGGCCGAAGACCTCAAGGCCGTCTGAGCCGTGAAAGGGCTCTTGAAAAGGGCACCGGGAATCCCGGTGCCCTTTTCGTGTCTCCAGACAAGCCGGATCATGTGGGGCCGCGGGGAGCCGAGCATACCAAGGCCAATGAGGATCGCGAGGCTGCCCCATGAAGGTTTTCCACTGCCAGAGCTGCGGCCAGATGGTGTATTTCGCGAACACCCGGTGCGAACGCTGCGGGCACCGTCTCGGCTACCTCCCCGATCTTGCGGTCCTGAGCGCCCTTGCCCCGCTGGAGGGGGATCGCTGGCGCCCGCTGGCCGCCCCCACCCGGCCGTCCCGGTTCTGCGCCAACGCCGCCCATGACGCATGCAACTGGCTGATTCCGGCCGAGAGCCCCGGCGCGTTCTGCCAAGCTTGCCGGCTCAACCGCACGATCCCCGACCTCGGTCCATGGGAGAACCGGCTGCGCTGGCAACGCCTGGAAACCGCCAAGCACCGTCTCGTCTATGGCCTCCTGAGGCTCGGCCTGCCCCTGGTGAGCCGGTTCGACGATCCCGAGACGGGGCTCGCCTTCGATTTCCTTGCCAACTCGGATCGGACCGACTCGGACCGGATCGCCCGGGAACACTTTCAAATCGTCACGGGTCACGCGGCTGGCCTGATCACCATCGACATCGCCGAAGCCGACGATGCCGAGCGGGAGCGTCACCGGAGGGACATGGCGGAATCGTACCGCACGCTGCTCGGGCACTTCCGGCACGAGGTCGGACACTACTACTGGGATCGGCTGGTCCGCAGCAGCCCCTGGATTGCGGCGTTCCGTGACCTGTTCGGCGACGAACGCCGGGACTATCAGACAAGCCTGAGCACGTATTACGCGCAGGGTCCACCCGCCGGCTGGCAGCAGCACCATGTCAGCGGCTACGCCAGCGCCCATCCCTGGGAGGATTTCGCCGAGACCTGGGCGCATTACCTGCACATCCTGGACACGCTCGAGACGGCCTGCGAATTCGGCCTGCGTGTCCGGCCCAGGGGGGAAACCGATCCGGCGCTGATCGTGGACGTCGACTTCGACCCCTACGGCCAACAGGACTTCAATGTTCTGATCGGAACGTGGCTGCCGCTGACCTATGGGGTCAACAGCCTCAACCACAGCATGGGTCTGCCCGACCTCTATCCGTTCGTCCTGGCTCCGACGGTCATGGGGAAACTGCGCTTCGTTCATGGCCTCGTTTTCCCCCTGTCCTCGGCCTTGGCGAGGCCGGCATGACCGCGAAGGCAGGCCCCCTCGCAACAAGAGGGGAACACGCCCCCGTGACGCCCGCACAGGCAACTCTGCGCCGCGGCGCCCGGTTCAATACGATCGCCGGGACAAAATGTACGCTTGTACCCGCCCCTCGTCACCGCAGTCCCCACACCAGAGGAATGAGCACCGTTCCGACCGCGACGACGATGATCGACAGCGGCAAGCCAAGCCGCCAGTAGTCGCCGAAGCGGTACCCGCCCGGTCCCATCACCAGCGTGTTGCACTGGTGTCCGATGGGCGTCAGGAAGTCGCAAGCCGCCCCCACCGCCACCGCCATCAGCAGGGGATCCGGGCTCATGCCGAGCCTCTGGGCCAGGCTCGCCGCGATCGGCGCCATGATCAGCGCGGTCGCCGCGTTGTTGAGGAAGGGAGTCAGCGCCATGGCCGTCACCAGAACCAGCGTCACGGCCCCCACGGGTGGAAGGGTGCCGGCGACCACCGCAAGCCCTTGCGCGATCAACGCGGCCATACCCGTGCTGCTGATGGCATCGCTGATCGGGATCAGACAGGCGAGCAGCACCAGGATTGGCAGTTCGAGCGCATCGTACGCCTCTTTCAAGGTGAGAACGCCGAACAGCACGATGAGAACGGCGGCACCGAAGAAGGCTGCCGCCACGGGAAGCAGGTTGAGCGCCACGGTCACCATGGCAAGCGCCAGCAGGACGAGCGGCAGGTATTCCTGACCGCGACGTCCCAAGCCGGTAGCCCGATCGATGAGCGGCAGACAACCGAGCCCCCGCAACGTATCGGGCATGGCCTCGGCGCTTCCTTGCAGGACGAGCACGTCACCCGCCTGGAAGCGAAGGTTCCGCAGCCGGGTGGCAACGCGTTCGCCGTGCCGGCTGATTCCGATGAGGTTCACGCCGTGCTGCTGGCGCAGGCGCAACTGCGCCGGCGAGCAGCCGAGCAGAGGGGAACTCGTCATCACCACCGCCTCGACCACCCCAACGTTGTTGGCGGCCAGGTTCCTCGTCACGCTCCGGCCGGCGCCTTCAAGGTGCAGTTTCGCTTCCGTCACCACCGTCCGTAACGCGTGAGGGTCGCTCTGGAGGACGAGGACGTCGTCGGCGAACAGCGTCCAGTGCCCGGCAGGACTGTAGCGCCTCTCCTCTTCACGAATGATCGCGACCACGGTGACGTCGCCCTCGCCGATGGCTTCGAGATCAGCCACCGTTTTCCCCATCAGGGGGGAGGTGGCGGGCAGGCGCGCTTCGGAGAGATAGGGATCGATGTCGAACGCCGCGGCCGCCGGCGCCGGCGCCCGGCGCCCCCTGGGCAGCAATCGCCAGCCGACCACCAGGAAGGCAAAGCCGGCCGCCGCGATGCCGAGACCGACCGGCGCGAAATCGAACATGGCGAACGGCTCCCCGAGCAACTCCGCGCGCGCCCGCGCGACGAGGATGTTGGGGGAGGTACCGATCAGCGTCACGAGTCCGCCGATCAGCGATCCAAAGGCCATCGGCATCAGCATCGTCGAGGCCGGCGTGCCGCTGCGCCGGGCGACCTGAACGGCAATCGGCAGGAAAATCGCCAGGGCACCGATGTTCTTCATGAAGGCGGACAGGACCATGACGCTGCCCGCGAGCACCGCCACCCGCATCCCCGTGGTCCGCAGGTGCGGTTCCAGGCGCCGGATGGCCCGGCCGACCACCCCCGACTTGCCCACCCCGGCGCTGACGACGAGGGCCGACGCGATGATGACCACCACCGGATCGCTGAAGCCGACGAAAGCCCGGTCCGGCTGGACGACGCCGGTCGCCATGGCCACGAGCAGCCCGAGCAAGGCCGTCAGGTCGTACCGCAGCCGGTTCCACACGAACATCACCACCAAGCCGATGATGACTGCCGCGGCAAGAGCTTGATCGACCGTCAGAGGCCACCTCGATTGTGCTTGCCCCGGTTCTCATGGCAACCGTCTGCTGATCTTGACCGCGCTTGGCGCCCCCGCGTGCGGCTCTTGCGCAGCGGATATGCGGCCCGTTGTCCTGAACCGGACAACCGGATGCGTCCAGGCCGCGCTCCCATCAGACCACAAGCGGGAAGGTGATCCGGAAAACCGTCCCACGGCCCGGGCTTTCCTGCCGAACCGAGGCACCGACCTGCTCGGCCAAGCTCTGGACCAGAGGCAACCCGGCGCTTCCCGGCCGGGGCGGTCCCATACCCGTCCCATTGTCCGCGACCGTCAGGCGGCCCTGCTCGGTTGCTTGATCGACCGTGAACTCCACCCGCACCGTGCCCCGGCCATCCGGGAAGGCATGCTTGATGGCATTGGTCACGAGTTCGTTGGTGATCAGACCGAGCGGCACCGCGCGTTCGCGAACCAGATCGGCATGCTCGCACTGCGTCTCGATCCGGATGCCCTCGCGGCGCTGGTCGAAGTTGCCGCACAGGGCTTGCAGGTAGTCGGCCAAGTCGATGGTGCCGGTCTCCGGGCGCATGGACAACTGGTCGTGGGCCATGCTGATCGCCGCCACCCGGTCCAGGACATGGCGGAAGGCCTGCCGGACGTTGGGGTCCTGCTGCTTGCTCTGCTGCATGACGAGCAGCGCCATGATCAACTGAAAGTCATTCTTGTCCCGGTGCAGCAGTTCGCGCATCAGCATCTTCTGCTGCTCGACGTCGGCGATGGCCTTCCTGGCGACGTTCCCGGCGTGGTGCTCCAGCAGCTTGCGCTGCACGGCCATGCCCAGGATGTTGCCCATGGCGGTCAGGAACTTGGCGTCGCTCTGGCTGAAGTGTCGGGGCTCCTCACTGTCCACCTCAAGCACCCCCCAGACCACACCGTCGGCAGCCATGGGCACATTGAGGGCTGAGACAATGCCATGCTCCTGGAGGACCGGGGAGTAGCGGAACTCGGGGTCGTTCGGCAGGTCGTCGATGACCAGCGGCAGGCGGGTCTGGAAGGTGCGGCCTGGTGGCGAGGCGATGTCGGTGCCGAGTTTCACCTGTCCGACCACGCCCGGCTTCCAGCCCACGCCGGCCTCGACGAGCAGGTCGCCCATGGCCGGGCGGTAGCGCATGATCTTGGTGCGCTTGATGCCGATGCCGCGGGCGGCCTGCACGCAGGTCAGCTGAAGCAGGCGGCCAAGTTCCTTCGCTTCAGCCGCGATCCGGCTGTAATCGGTCAGGATGTCCTGGTAGCGCGACACGCGCGCCACAAGGGCATCGTCATCCCGGTTGCTCTCGGGTTCGTCTGCCATGGCGTCTCAACCTGAGCCAAAGCCGGAGGTTCCGTGGCCATGCGGGTGACGGACGCTCCCGAAGAATGGATCGCTGTCCGGACAGACGCCGCCGTTGGACTGGAAGAATTATGTGTTCAGTTCTGCTTGGCGTTGAGAGCGGTCCCGTACCACGTCTGCGCGGTCGCGCCAGGCTCAGCGCCTGCCGGAACACGAAGAAGCCCCACGTCGTCCGTGGATCGAGCCGACCGAAGCCATGCTGCTGCAAACGGCGTCGGCGGACTTCGCCAAGGCCGTCTTGGCCTGCTCAATGCAGATGACGTTCTGGCCTTGAACCGCCTCGAGCCGGGCGCGGGCCTGTTCCCGTTCCTGCCGCCAAGCGGCACGAAGGCGCCGGGACTCTTCGACGATGGCCCGGGCACGCACGATGAGTTCTCTATGGCGGCGTATCAGGTTTTCGATCGTCTGATGGCGCCGTAAATCTTCCGGATCGATGTCGTCCATTGCCCCCTCCCGCTTGGACCGAATCATCGGAACAATCTTGGAAGTCCTTACGCTGCTCCTCGCTCACCCGTGGACCTGCCCCATTTTCCGGTTCGCTGGCCGCCACCGCATGCCGGAGCTGCTCCAGCAGCGCGGCGTGGTGCGCCAGAGCCTCCCGCACGCGCTCGCGGAGGTGCCGAGACCATGCAATGAGGGCGTGGTCGTCCATGCCCTGAGTAAACCGGGACAATGCCGCCCAACCCGGAAGAGCGAACGCAATATGGCATCGGATGAACGGGTGGGCCGACCTGCCCTGATCCAAGGATCATTGGCGCTGATCCAACAGGGTCTCATAGCGCCGGACCGTTTCCCGCATCTCCTCCAGGAGTTGGCGCTGCTCGTCGGCGGCGGCACGGGTGCGTTCCGCGTCCGCACGAGCCTGCTCAGCATGCACGCGGGCTTCTTCGGCGCAGCGACCGGCCTCCTCACGGAGCGCCCGTGCCCGTTCTTCGGCTTGACGTGCGTCCTCCGCCGCGCGCCTCGCCTCCTCGGCGGATCGACGCTGATCCTCGTCCTTGATGCGCCAATCCTCGGCTTCCCGCCGTTGTGCCTCGCCGGTGATCCGCCCCTCCTCGGCCATGAGGCGAACGCCTTCAGCCTCCTCCTGGCGCTCGAAGGCCGCCGCCCGTTCCTGTTCGGCTTCGGCGCGCTGGCGTTCGGCTGCGGCGCGGGCCTCTTCGGAATTGCTCCGCCGCGCCTCACCGCGCCGTCGCCAGTCCTCCGCATCCACGCGCTGCTCTTCAGCCCTTTCCATGGGGAGCTGTGTCGCGACCATCGGGCTTCTCCTTGCGGTGTGTCAGGCGTCGGGATGTGGCCAAGACGTCTTCGGCGGAGCGCAAACGCGCATAGGCGGCCTCCAAGAGCCGATGTCTGCGCTCCAGCACCGCACGAACCTTTGCCTGCAACGTCTCAAGCCGCTTCGGAGAAGCCATACCCCTTCAACATAAGACGTCGGCAACTTGCCTCAAGAGCGCAGGCGCAGATCGCGGAACGGATTTTTTTCGGAGAACCCGTTCCGGGCAGCGTCAGGACGCCAGCCGAACACGACGATCCGGATCGCGCGTACCCAACTATATCGGACAAGCAACTTGAAATCTGTCCGCGTGTTCCTCTTTGTCGTACGAACCAGCACCAACCATCGTCCTGCCAGAATGCCCATATCCAGGCGCGTCAGCCAGAGCATCCCCCTCACGCCGGACCTCGACCGCTCCGTCCAGGCACAGGCGGCCTCCGGCCGCTACCAGACCGTCAGCGAGGCGATCCGCGACGCACTGCGCCTGCTTCAGGAACGAACGCCCGTGCAACCCCGTCCGAAAACCGCCCCCACCCCGGAGGGTGGTCATGGACGCTGACACCGGGCACCCGCGCGTCTGGCCCATGGGAGGCGGCACCATGGGGGCGCTGATGCGGGCGCACGACTGGTCGCGCACCCCCCTCGGCCCGACCGGGAACTGGCCGCAGAGCCTGAACACCGCGGTCGGCATCATGCTCACCACCCGCCATCCGGTGTTCATCTTCTGGGGTCCCGAGCACGTCTGCCTCTACAACGACGCCTACGCCGCCTCGCTCGGGCCGGAGAAGCACCCCTCCATCCTGGGCGCCCGCGGCCCCGAGGCGTGGCCGGAGGCCTGGGACGTCATCGGGCCGCAGATCGGGCAGGTCATGGCGGGGGGCGAACCGACCTGGCACGAGGATCAGCTGGTCCCCATCACCCGCCATGGCCGGCGCGACGACGTCTACTGGACCTACGGCTACAGCCCGATCACCGACGCCGGGGCGCCGAACGGCGTGGGCGGCGTCCTGGTCCTCTGCACGGAGACGACCCCGACGGTCGTCGCCCGGCGCACCAGCGAGGAGCGGTTCCGGGCTTTGGCGGAAGCCAGTTCGGAGGTCATGTACCGCATGAGCCCCGATTGGTCGGAGATGCGCCAGCTGAGCGGCGGGGGCTTCCTCTCCGCCACCGAGACGGCGAACCGCGGCTGGCTGGAGGACTACATCCACCCGGACGACCGGCCCCGCGTCCTGGCGACGATCCAGGACGCCGTCCGGAGCAAAAGCGTCTTCGCGCTGGAGCACCGGGTCCGGCTCGCGGACGGAACCCTGGGATGGACGCACTCGCGCGCCGTGCCGGTTCTCGACGCCGGGGGCGACATCACCGAGTGGTTCGGCGTTGCCAGCGACGTGACGGCGCGCAAGCGCGCCGAAGAAGCGTTGCACCACAGCGAGGAACGCCTGCGCCGCGCCCTGGCGACCGAGACGGTCGGCGTGATCTTCTTCGATCCGGCCGGGACCATCAGGGAGGCCAACGCCGCCTTCCTGAGCTTTTCCGGGTTCACGCACGAGGACGTGGCGGCCGGCCAACTCCAATGGCAGGAGTTGACCCCACCCGAGCACATGGCGGCGAGCTGGCGCGCGTTCACCGAGTTGACCACCACCGGCCGCGCGACGCCCTATGAGAAGGAATACTTCCGCAAGGACGGCTCGCGCTGGTGGGGCCTGTTCGCCCCACGCCTGCTCGCCGACGGCGAAGCCGTGGAGTTCATTCTCGACATCACCGGGCGCAAGCGGGAGGAGCATCGCCAGACCTACCGCCTCACGCTCACCGAACAGCTGCGCGATCTGGCCGACCCGCACGCGATGATCGCCGCCGCCACCACCACGCTGGGCGCGTTCCTCCAGGCGGCCCAGGCCGGCTACGGCGAGGTCGACGCGGCGCAGGCGCACGTGACCGTGCACCACGACTGGAACGACGGGCGCGTCCCGTCGGTCGCCGGCACCTGGCGCATGGACGACTTCGGGCCGGCCTTCATCGCCGAGATGAAGCGCGGCGAGACGATCGTCATCCCCGACGTGCGCGCGGACGCGCGGACGCGCGCGCCCGAGGTGGTCGCCGCCTACGACGGCATCGCAACACGCAGCATCCTCGACGTGCCGCTGGTGAAGGATGGGCGCATGGTCGCCGTGCTGTTCGTCCACCATCCCGAGCCGCGGGCCTGGACGCCGGCCGAGGTGGAGATCGTCGAGGAGACCTGCGAGCGGCTGTGGGCGGCGGTCGAACGCGCCCGCGCCGAGGCGCGGCTGCGCGAGAGCGAGGAGCGCTACCGGCTTCTGTTCACCTCGATCGATCAGGGGTTCTGCACGGTGGACGTCGTGTTCGACGAACGGAACCGGCCGGTCGACTATGTCTTCGCCGAGGTGAATCCGGCTTTCGAGGCGCAGACGGACCTGCGGGATGCCGCTGGCAAGCGCATGCGCGCGATGCAGCCGGAGCATGAGGAGCACTGGTTCGAAATCTACGGCCGGATCGCGTTGACCGGGCGCTCGGAGCGCTTCGAGCATCGGACGGCCGCGCTGGGCCGCTGGTACGCCGTCTACGCGTTCCCGGTCGGTCCCGCACGGCACCGCGTCGGGATCCTCCTCGACGACATCACCGCCCGCAAGCAGGCCGAGAGGGATCTGCAGCTGGCCAAGGAAAAGGCCGAACAGGCCAGTCTGTCCAAGTCGAAATTCCTGGCCGCGGCGTCGCACGACCTGCGCCAGCCGATGCAGTCGCTCCTGCTGTTCCTCGACGTCCTCAAGCCGCACGTCGCCCCCAAGGGGCGGGAGGCCCTGAAGCATCTCGGCCGTGGCCTGGACGCGATGCGGGACCTGTTGGAGAGTCTGCTCGACATCTCGCGCCTGGACGCCGGCATCGTCGAGCCGGTCCTGGACGACTTCGCCATCCAGGATCTCGTCGAGCAGACCGGTGCCGCCTACACGCCGATCGCCGCGGCCAAGGGGATCACCTTCGAGGTCTCGGCCTGTTCCATCGTCGTGCACAGCGACCGGACGCTGCTCGGCCGGATGGTGCGCAATCTGGTCGAGAACGCGCTGCGCTACACCGAGAGCGGGCGCATCGCCATCGAATGCCGTCCGGCGGGCGACCGCCTGCGCGTCGAGGTGAGCGACACCGGCATCGGCATCCCGCCCGAGCACCTGGAACGGATCTGGGAGGAGTTCCATCAGGTCGGCAATCCGGAACGCGACCGCAACCGCGGCCTGGGCCTGGGGCTTGCCATCGTTCAGCGTCTGTCCTTGCTGCTGAAGCATCCGGTCGAGGTGCACTCGACGCCGGGCCGGGGCTCGGTGTTCTCCATCGAGGTGCCGCTCGGCCGGGCGGAAGCACGGCCGGGCGCCACGTCGGCACCCCAGGCCGCGGGCAACGGCCGTCTTGCGGTGCTGGTGGACGACGACGCCATCGTGCTGCTGGGGCTGAAAGCGACGTTCGAGGCGTGGGGCTACGACGTGCTGGCCGCCGACACCACCGACCGGGCGCTGGTCTTGATGACGTCCTGCGGCCGGTGTCCGGACGTCGCCATCGCCGACTACCGGCTGCGCGAGGGGCGCAACGGATCCGAAGCCATCCTGCGGGTGCGTGAGGCCTGCGGTGCTGACGTTCCGGGCATCATCCTGACCGGGGAGACGGGAAACGAGGTCCAGCGCGACGCCGCCGCGCATGGCCTTCATATCGTCCATAAGCCGGTCACTCCGCGGCAACTCGGGGAAGCCCTCGACCGTCTCCTGATGGCGGCCGGGGTTCCTCCCGGTGAATAGGACGCCCACGCGCCGGCGGACACACCCCTGCCGGGAATCGGAACGATCGCGGGCTGCTCCACAACCGCTGGCACGCCTGTTCTCTGCGAACTCCATGGCTCCCGGCAATCGGAGGAGACGACGGGCGCACCACCCGCTTGATGGACGGATGACTCGCCAGCCGCCGCGAGTGGCCGGCACGGCATGCTGAGCGCGAAGCCGCCCTCCCGAAGGAGGACGGCAGCGGCACTCGCCTGTTCGGCGGCAGCGGCATTCCGTGGTGGGGCTCGTCCTCAGCCTCCGGTTCGGAACCGAACCGCTTGGCGTGGGGAAGCCCGTCACACCCTCTGACTGCCAAAACGGTGCCTCATCAGAGTCAGCGTTCATCGCGGAAATCGTCAGCCTTGAGGCCGCCGCGCAACAGCAGCAGCACCGGCTCTCCGGCGTCCAGGGTGATGACGGGTGCCCGGTCGAGCAGGTCCTTGGCCGCCTTGTCGAGCGGACGGTCGATGCTGTGCCCGAGGATGCCGCCGATCAGGCTGCCGCCGCCGGTCAGCGCCGCCGCCGCGATGTCCACCGCCGTGCTGGCGGCGATCAGCAGCCCGGTCTGGAGCCACGGCACCTGCACCGACCCGGCCAGCCCCGCCGCACCGGTGGCGTCCGTCCCGACCGCGGCGACGCGCACCGTGTCGTTGCGCGGCCAGGGCCGGGTGATCACCGGATTGGCCACCTCGATGCGTTTCTGCCCCTTGCTGACGCCGCTGCCGACGTCCAGCGTCACCACCGAGCCGGCGGGCACCGCCAGGCAGGCGAAGCCGGCGTCCCAGACGTCCTGCGTGACGCGCGCCGTGACGATGCCACCACGCTCGGTCACCACCCGGTTCGCCGTCAGCAGGGGGATCGGCGTGCCGGGCGGCACGAAGCACTCGGACCCGGCGGCGGCGAAGCCCGACGTCCCGGTCTGAATGGCAGTCGCAGCACCCGCGTCCTCCTTGCGGCTCCAACCACCGACGCCGGCTTCCATCGCCTTCTTACGCAGTTCGTCCTCCTTCGGAGCCGCCTTGGCCTGCGGTCGCACCGGCGGAGGCGGCGGGTCTTTCTCGATGCGGGGCACCGGCGGCGGGGCCGGCGCCGGCTTGGGCGCCATGTCCTCGTAGCTGGGCAGCCGCGGCTCCGGCTGGGTCGGGCCAAGGGCGACCGACAGCTTCGGCAAGCCCCCGCCCCCCTGGCTGCGGCCCAGCATGTAGGCCGCCAACCCCAGCCCGATCACCACGCCCGCCACCAGCAGGATGCGGACGACGTGCGGACCGGAGGTCACCACCCGGTGGCGGGCCAGCGGATCGGGCGGCAGCGGCGGGGTGTCGTTGACCGATGTCACGGGCGGGTCCTCCGGATGTGCACCTCCTGCGCGCCGATCGCCAGCAGCAGGTGGTCGTGGATGCCGGCGACGCGGTAGGTGGCGTTCATCCGGCCGTACTGGACGGGGATGCGGGTGCCGTCGGCGCCGATGCGCCAGAGGATCGGCGCGCCGTAGGCGCCAAGCGCGCCGGGGGTGAAGTTGATCACCGTCACCTCGCCGTCGTCGCACACCGGCGGCTGGCCGTCGGCCGTGGGCACCGGCCGCCATTCGGGGGTGTCGCCGTCCAGCGTGTAGGTGCAGCGCCGGTCGCGGTAGGCCAGCTCGGTGGTGCGGTCGCGCCGGTCGCCTCCGGCGGCCGGAATGACTGCGGCCTGACCGTTGAGCGTGGCGAGATAGTCCTCGGGGTAGCGCCAGCGCACCTCGACGTGGTGGGTGCGCGTGTGGGTTTCGACGTTGAGGTCGTACTTGCGCTCGCTGGTGAAGAGGGAGATCTGCTGGTTGAGGCCGGCGCGGCGGGGCATGAAGGCGATGCACTCGGTGCGCCGGGCGCCCTTGCCGAAGCTGTAGGGGGTGTGGGGAATCCACACCTGGGCGCCGGGGGCGACGATGTCGCGCACCACCTCGCCCGGCTTCAGGCAGACCAGCGTCTGGTTCCCCTCGGCCATGTAGACGAGGTACTGCATGTCGGGCTGGTACCAGTATTCGCAGCTCTTGCCCTTGAAGCAGGTGAGCGTCGGCAGATCGAGGGCGGCCTCGTTGGCCTGCCCGACCCAACTGCGCGTCTGCGCCCGCGATGGACGCGGCGCTGCCTTCTCCTTCGGCTCCCGCTCCATCGCCGTCGGCGGGATGTGCAGGTCGGCCAGGGTGTAGGGGCGCTGTGGGCTGGCGGGACCGGCGGCCGGCGCCAAGGGCGGCTCGGTGGCGCAGGCGGCGAGCAGCGGCAGCGCCAGCAGGGGAACCGGGAGTCTCATGGCTGGGGCTCCATCGTCTCGGGATGAGGAATGGGGTGGGCTTTGGCCGGCTCCTTGGTCTCGGCCTTCAGCGGCGTGCCGCTGGGCTCGGAGAAGCCGGAGATCGACACGCCGTCGAGCGCGCCGTCGCGCGAGGGGCCGTCCACGGTGACCACGGCGGCGCTCATCAGCGTCTTCGCGCGCGGCTTGAAGTCCCGGTACACCGTCTCCGTCCACACCACGTAGAAGGCGGTGGCGCCGGTCTTCGGGTCGGCCTCGCGCTCCTGGACGCGGACGTCGGCGACGTCGCGGGTCCAGCCCTCGGCCGGGGCGAGGTCAGCGGCCAGCAGGGCGTCCCACTTGCGCTCGGCGCCGCCGGTCAGCCGGGCGCGGGCGGCGGCGCGGTCCCTGGCCAGCATCACCGGGTCGGTGCCGATCTGCCGCTGCCAGCGGACGAACCACTGGACGGCGTTGATCCGCGCACCCTTGGTCACGGTGATGGTGTTGTCGAGCAGCACGAGGCGCTGGTGGCCGTCCATCTCCTGCTCGACGCGGTAGACCGGCTTGTACCGGGCGATCTCCACCAGCTTGCCGGCGATGCGCAGGTTGTCCCAGGTCATCAGCGAGCCCCAGGACAGGCCGAGCACGGCCAGGGCGAAGGTCCAGCGCTTGAGCCGCAGCGCCTTGGCCTCGCGGCTGGCGCGGTAGGTCATGGCGGCGAGGTAGTTCGCACTGTCGGGCACGGCCGCCGGCGGTGGGTCGTAGACGTTGACGACGCGCTCCTTCATCACGGGTCAGTCTCCTTGTCGTCGGCGCGGCGATCCGTTCCGGGCGTCTGGCCCGGCGGATCCTGCGGTCGTTCGGTGGCGTTGGAGGCGGTGCGGCGCAGCCACGACTCTTCGCCGCCCCAGCGTTCGATGAGCCGGCTGGCCTGCCCACGGGTGAGATTGGGATCGACGGTGCGGCCGGCGGCGAGGCGGTCGAGTTCGCCGCGCTGGGCGTCGGTCATCGGCTTGTCCCAGCCGCTGCCGCGCGGGGCCGAAGCCTGGGAGCCACCGAAGCGGCCGGCCGGGTAGCGCCGTCCGGCCGAGGCGCCAGCGGACCCACCGCCGGTTCCGCCATCGGCACCGCCGCCGGTGCTGCCGATGGACGATGTCGCGCCGCCCATGGCATGGCGCAGGCCGCCCCACACCGCCGAGGCGCCCATGGCGAGGCTGCCGGGTGCCCCGGTGGTGGCCGCCGCCGCTCCGGCCATGGTGCGCATGCCGAGCCAGCCGGCGGTCCACAGGGCGGCCAGCGCCGTCATGCCGTCCATCACCGGGCCGCCGTTGACCAAGCCGGCGGCGGCGCGTGGCGCCTTGATGGCCAGCACGAAGATGGCGGCGGCCAGCACCGCCACTCCGAACGCCTGGGCCAGCGTCGGCGTGCCGGAAAAGGTCAGCGCCAGCAGCGTGGCGCTGCACATGGCGATGATGCAGCCGAGCACCAGCAGCTTCAGCGCGGTGGCGGCGATGTAGCCGATGGCGCGCTCGGCGACGAAGCTGGTCGGTCCCAGCACGGCGAAGGGGATGGCGAGGTAGGCGGCCAGCGACAGCAGCCGGTATTCCAGGAAGGCGAGGAACACCTGGATCGCCAGGATGCAGAAGCTGACGATCACCACCAGGGCGGCCAGCAGGAAGATGACGATCTCGACGAAGTTCAGGAAGAAATCGACCGGCCCCAGCATCTCCTTGACGCGCTGCATCAGCGGGATCACCGCCTGGATGCCGAGGTGGGCGATGTAGCCGGGGTCGTCGAGGGCGAATCCGCCGCCGGGCACGAGGTTCAATCCCTGCTGGGCGGCGGCCTGCATCAGCGCGGCGGAACCGGCAGGAAACCACTCGACCAGGGCGCCGATGGCGGCGAACTTCAGCAGCATGCGCAGGAAGGGGCCGTGCACCGCCGCCTTGCCCTCGAACAGCCAGAGCAGCAGGGCCAGCGTGTAGGAGAACGTCATCAGCAGGCGCAGCGCCGTTTGCACGTCCGGCCCGAGCAGCCCGAGGCCGGTGACGACGGCGGCGGTGAGCTGGTGCAGGACGACCGAGAGGGCACTGACGTCCATGGCGGTCACCTTTCCGGTGCGGTGTATGTGCCGATGCCCTTCCAAGCCGGGTTGCTGCGCTCCAACCGCTCCAGGGCGGACGCCCCGTTGTCGGAGCGGACGTAGAGCACCAGGGCCACGGCACCGATGATGCTGACGACCAGCATCACGCCGAAGGCGAGCAGGATCGAACGTGCCGTCATGGTTCAGCTCCCCGGTGCGCCGTAGGTGTCGAGGCCCTGCCAGTTGATGCGCGTGTGCTGGCGGGCGCGCTCGACGGCGGCCTGCTCGTAGTCGAGCTGAGCTTCCGCCGCCCGGTGGTGCGCCGCCTGCATCATCAGGAGCTGGCCGGCGACCTCGGCGGTGAGCAGCGTCGCCTGGGTGCCGGCGTCGATGGCGCAGGTCTGGCCGTCGCACGCCTTCAGCGCCGCCATGAGCGCCCGGGCGCGGGCCGGGTAGTCCTCGATGCCGGTCATGACGTCGGCCGAGACCAGCTTGCTGGCCCGGCTGGCGTCCCGGGCGAGGCGCGCCTGCTCGGCCTGGTGCTCCGCCAGGGCCTCGGCGGTCATACCCTCGGGCAGGGCTTCGGGGTAGAGGTCGGCGAACTGCTGCCCGACGCCGTCCAGGCTCCACAGCACCCGGTCCACCAGGCCGGCAGTGCGGCGGGCGTCGCCGAGCCGGACGGCCACGTCGACGCGGGTGTCGAGATCCGACAGCCGGCGCATGCGGATCATGTTGTCGATCTGGGTCAGCATGTGCGCGGTCTGGGCGATGATCTCGACCTCCTGGCGCTGGACCATGCCTTCGACGATCAGGGGCTCGCTCTCCATGATGGGGCAGCCGGGCGCCTGGGAGCCGCCGCTCCCCGTCAGGCTGGAGCCGGCCCCCATGGCGGCTCCGGCGGCTCCGGCGGTGACGTAACCGGCGGCGACCGAAAGCGCGGTGCCAAACAGCCCGTCGCCCTCCTCGGAGAAGCAGCCGCCTCCACCACCACCGCCGAAGAAGCTGTTGAGCAGCCCGCCCAGGAAGGCATGGGCGGGGGGCGGAACGGCGGTCAGGCCGACCGTGAGAGCGAGCGCCGCGGTGGGGGCGCGCAGGGTGCTGGTCCTCATGGGGTTTCTCCTTCATGAAGCGTCTCCAGGGTGTCGGCGACCTCGATCAAGCCGCTGCGGCGCAGCCATTCTGCGGCGAAGCGCTGCGGCCCGACGTCGGTCCTCAGCTCGAAGGCCCGGCGCTTGTGGGCCGCCCCGCCGCAGCCGCAGACGGCGAGCGCCGCCGGATCGAGGGTGAGCTGGCCGAGCCGGCTGCCCTCGGGCGTCTTGAAGAAGACGTCGCGGCGCGGCATGGCGCGGGCGACCTGAGCGGCCTGGGTGGCGTTCAGCCCCCAGTCGCGCAGGATGGAGCGCTTGGCGGCGTTGGGATCGGCGAGCAGCAGCAGGACCTGGATGGTCTTCAACATCGCCGCGATGGCCGAGCCCTCGATGTCGTCGAGCTGGTGGGTGGCCAGCACCAGGGCGACGTTCTTCTTCGGCCCGCGCCGCCGCAGCTCGTCCAGCTCGGCCGGCTGATGCTTCAAGGCCTTGAACGCCTCATCGACCAGGAACAGCGTCGGTCGGCCGTCCTCGAACAGCCGGTAGAAGCGGCGGAACAGCGCCTTGATCACCGGCGCCGCACCGGGACCACGGTCGATCAGCGCGCCGATGTCCACCGTGGTCCAGGCGGAGCCGAGGAAGCGGTCCTCGGCCGCGTCGACGAGATCGCCGTAGGGACCGCCGCGGCAGTAGGGCTCCAGCGCGATGCGAACGATGTTGTCCTGCACCAGATGAGCGAGGTGCGACAGCGTGCGCTCGGCCGGCGGCGAGACGGCCAGCAGGTGCAGGGCGGCGTCCACCACGTCGCCGGCCTCGGCCGCCGAGAGGTTGCCCGGTGCCAGCACGCCCTGGAGGCGCAGCAGGTCCATGACGAAGCCGTGGCCCCAGGCGAAGCCGTTGGGGGTGTCGACGTCGGCCAGCGGCTGCAAGGCGAGGTCGCCGAGCGCGCCGTCGCCCGAGCCCATGGACAGGAACTCGCCGCCGGCCGCCCAAGTCGCCACCAGCGACGTGCTCTCGGTGGCGTCCACGTCGATCCAGACGACACGTCCCTGTGGAACGCGGGCGAGGAACTGGTGCCCCATGAAGGCCAGCACGGTGGACTTGCCGGTGCGCGGCGGCCCGATCACCAGCGCCGCCCCGTCCTGGCCCTGGTGGATGTCGAGCATCAGCGGCGTGCCGCCCTCGGCCTCCAACTGCATGAGGGGATCGCATTTGAGGTGCGGGTTGCGCTCCGGCCCGCCCCAGGCGGAGGAGAGGACGAGGAAATCGGCGAGCTGGACCTGGGTCAGCGGCACCTTGCGCGGGTTCGGCCGCACGTGGCCGGGCAGCGTGCCGTACCACGCCCGCTCGGCGCCCCAGGTTTCCTCGATGACGGTGAAGCCCAGCGTGCGCAGCGCCTTGACCAGTTCGTCGCGGCGCTCCTCCACCTCCTCGACCGATCGGCCCCACAGCACGGCGGTCGGCGTCATCCAGCCCGAGCTGGTGCCGGCCTGCTCCGCTTCCAGGCGCGCGGCCTCGGCCTCCAGCGCCTCCATGACGCCGACCGGGTCGTGACGCAGGGCGGCGTAGCCACCGACGGCGCGCAGCAGGACGGAGCGCCAGTCGTAGGAGGTGTCGTCGTGCTTGCGCCACAGCGCGGCGAAGACGCCGCGCGCCTGCACGTGGTCCATCGCCTCGAAGCGCACCGACCAGCGGAACTCGAAGGGCAGCTTGTCCAGCACGTTGAGCAGGCCGGGGTGGCTGACCTTGGGGTAGCCACCAATGCCGATCATGCGGACCGGCCATTCGGCCCCGCCGTTGCTCCAGGCCGGGAAGGAACCGGGCTTGAAGCCGACGTCCACCAGATTGGCCTTGATCGAAAAACCGGGGATGTCGGGGGCGGTGACGTGGCGCTGGTGCAAGGGCGAGACGCAGTTGTGCAGCAGGGTCTGCACGCCATCGTCGTCCAGCATCCTGGCCCAGCCGACCGCGCGGCCGAGCAGCCCGGCGAACTGGAGCACGAGCTGACGGAACGGCTCGACGTGGTCGCGCATGACGTCCGGCCGGGCGCGTTCGGGCGGGTTGCGGGTGAACCAGGACGCCACGGTGCGGGTGGTGGGCCGGGACGGCGTGTAGGTGATCGCCACGAAGGTGCGCGTGCGCAGTTGCCGGCCGGCTTGGTCGAGCCGGGCGTGACGCTCCCGGTCGATCAGCTCGGAGACGGGGTGCGCGCCGGTGGAGCGCGGGTAACCACCAGCGGACCGCCGCTGCATCTCGAAATGGAAGGTCCAGCCGCCGGTGAAGGGGAACAGCACGTTGCCGGCGGCCAGCGCCGTCTGCATCCGCTCGGCGGGGTCCTGGCCGTCCTGGTCGCGCCCGCCGTACTCGACGACGGCCATCAGCGCGCCGTCCTCCTCCAGCAGCACCACGCCGGGCCAGACGAAGCAGTCCCACGGCAGATGCCGGGACAGGGAATCGAAGCCGTCGTCGAAGGCGGTCAGGTCGAGCATGCCTCACCTCGGGGCGCGGTAGGAGGAAAGGGACAGCGACCGGCCGCCGGTGCGCAGCGCCCGCAGCAGCCAGGCCGAGGTGTTCTGGCGGACGATCTCCAGCCACCAGGGATCGCGGCGCGTCAGATAGCGCGCCGTCAGGAAGACGAGCAGGAACCCCGCCACCGCCTGCGGGATGGCGCCCAAAGCCAGCCACAGCTCCGCGGCCAGCCAGACGGCGATGGCCAGCAGCTCCATCGGCACGCCGAGCGGCATCTTGGTCGGCCGCACCGAGGTGCGGCGGACCGGCTTCTCCCAGCCGTCGGGAACGGACGGCGGCGGCAGCGGGGTCTCCATCGCTCAGCCCCCGGCCAGCGCGATGATGGCGTCGCGCGCCCCATAGGCGGCGGCGCCGGCCACGGTGAAGACGAACACCACCACGCCGGCGATGCGGGAGAACATCGCCGCAACCAGCGCCAGCAGCAGACCGGCGGTGACGGCGATCGGCACGAAGTTGGTGTCGAACACCGCCTGCCAGGACAGCAGCTCGGCGCCGAGGTTGGCGATCACCTGGGCGTGCGCCGGCATCGCCGTCCACGCCAGCACCAGCGCCAGGGCCAGTCCCCGGCGCGCGTCACGCAAGCTCCGCATCCTCACCTCCACCGTCAAGCTCCCCCGCCCCCAGCGGGCGGAGGACGAACCCGTGCTCCGGATCGAAGCGTTCGACCCGGACGATCTCGTTGACGAAGCGCTTGCCCGCGCGGTCGCGGGCGAGGTGCACCACCGCGTGCACCGCCTTGGCGATCCAGCGCATCTGAAGCGCGTCCATGGCGACGCCGCCGAGGCCGACCATCTGGGCGATGCGGTCGAGGGCGTCCCAGGCCGAGCCGGCGTGCACGGTGCACAGCCCCGGATGCCCGGTGGTCCAGCCGACCACCATCTGCCGCGCCTCGGCCCGGCGCACCTCGCCGAGCACCAAGTGCGTCATCGGCACGCGCAACGCGTTGGCGACCAGCGTCTCCAGGGTGACCGGCGGCTCGGCCCACGGGTCGGCGACCATGGCGTAGGCGTGCGGGCACGGCGGCTCGAACTCGTAGGGGTCCTGCAACACCGCCGGCAGCCCGGTGCGGAAGGCGGGTTCCTCCAGGCAGGCACGCAGCAGCGTGGTCTTGCCGGTGTCCACGTCGCCGGCGATCACCACGGTGCGGCGCCCGTCGATCAGCCGGCGGATAAGCCGCGCCTGGAGCGGTGTCGCGGCGCCGGACAGCACCCAGTCGTCCAGCGTGATGCGGCCGCGGTAGGGCTTGCGGATCGAGCAGGCCGGGCCGGTGGTGACGGGCTCGACGTCGGCGTGGATGCGTTCGCCGGTCTCCGGCAGGGTGACGTCGAGCGTCGGGCGGTCGCGGCGCAGCTCCTTGCGCTGGAAGCCGGCGACGTAGGCGAGGAAGCGGCGCACCTGATCGGGATCGGCCTCGCGGACGAACTCCGGCGACGGGCCGTTCTTCACGACGACGCGGCAGCGGCCGGAGCCGCGCAAGGGCGGCAGCACCAGGACGTTGGCGACGTCGTCGCGGGACAACAGGTCGCCGAACAGCCCCTCCATCAGCCGGCGCAGGGCCAGCAGCAGCATCTCCCGGCGTGCCGGCTCGTCGATCGTCACCGGTTCGGTCATGCGCCGGTTTCCTTCGGGTGGAAGCCGTCACGCACGCTGGGCACCGTGCGCCGGGGGTGGCCGAGCTGCTGCTGAACGGCCGCCTTGGTCTCGGTCACCGCCGCCGGGTCGAGGTCGTGCACGAGGTTGAGCACGGCGACCACGGTGATCAGCAGATCGTCGATGCGGGCGACGGTGGCTTCCAGCCGCTCGGTCTTCGCCCGCTCGTTGGCGATGGCGTCGAGCCCCTTGTCGAGCACGTGGATCACCGCATCGCTCAGCGTGCGCAATCCCTGACGGGCCTGGACCAGGGCGATCTGGTCGGCCAGCGGCACCGGCACGCGGGCGGACACCGGGCGGGTGGCGGTGGTGTCGGGGGTGTCCGTCATGTCCAGACCTTCGGGGGTTTGCCGGGACGCCGGGGGAGCGTGGGCGTGTCGGGCACGCCGGCCTCGGCAGCCGGGCCGGTGGCGCCGAACCAGCGGTTGGCGTCGGGGTTGGGAGTCCAGGCCGCTGTGGCGCGGCCGTAGAGCGGGCGCCAGCGCGGATCGGCGTAAGGGTGCAGGCGGGTGCCGCGGATGGGCTTGCCGTAGCCGAAGACGATCAGGTCGTCCCCGCCCATCTCCAGCGCCTCGTGCATCGGCAGCACCGGCCGGCGGTCCACCCGCACGCCGCGGCTGACGGTGGGGAAGAGGTCGAGCAGGCCCTTGGAGGTCGAGCGGGTCGGCACCTCCTCGATGGCCTCGCCGACCATGCGGCTGATGCGCTCGGCCTCGTCCGACGAGTTGGGGCGGAAGACCACCAGCCGGCAGTTGGCGGTGAGGCCGCGGCCATACTCCTCCTCGACCTCCCACAGGCTCTGGGCCAGGAGGAGCAGGCGGATGCCGTACTCGCGGACGTACTTGATCCACTCCGCCGCCTCGCGCAGGTGGAACTGGAGGAACTCGTCGAGCACCACCAGCAGCCGCCAGCGCCGCGCCCGGCCGTCGTCGGCCAGAGCGCGGTCGATGGTGAGGAAGTCCACCATCTGCGTCAGGATCAGCTTGAACACCCGGCGCAGGCGGCGGGCGTCGAGCGGGCGGGCAACGATGTAGAGGGTGACCGGCCGCTCGCCGGCCACGAGGTCGGCGATGGAGAAGTCGCTGACGGCGGTCTGCGCCTCCAGGACGGAATCCTCGAACTCGGCCAGCAGCACCGAGGCGGTGACGTAGACCGACTTGCGGTAGTGCAGGCTCTTGTCGGGCGGGGCGGAACCGCCGCCCGGCCGCCCCTTCCCCTCGCCCTCGCCGGCGCCGCGCTCCTCGGCGAGCGCCAGGCTCTTGTCCCACAGCTCCTGGGCGGCGCGCTGGGCGGTCGGGTGGACGCCCTCGGCCAGCATCAGTTTGAGCCCCTCGTCGCCGAGCAGGATGTGCCGACGGGCACCGGCCAGCGACTTTTCGGAATCGGCCGCGGCGGTCAGCAGGAAGACGAAGACGCCGGTGAGGTAGGAGAAGGCGGCGTTGCGCCAGTGCCCCTCCTGTTCGCCCTCGGTGAGGACGCGGGCGGCGTGCTGGCAGTCGGGGACGAGGTACGGTTCCGGCCGCACCGCCATCAGCGGGTTGTAGCGGGGGCCGCCCCGGCGGGCGAGGTCGAGCACGATGACGTCGCCGAAGCGGGTGCGGGCGCGGCTGGTGTCCTCGGTGACCGAACCCTTGAAGTCCCAGACCACCGCGCTTTCGTCCCAGGATGCCAGCAGCGTCGGGTGCACGGCGGTGGTGGTCTTGCCCGAACCGGTCGGGCCGATGACGAGGACCGGCTGCATGGTGCGCTCGTGCAGCAGGTCCCGGCCGTAGGCGCCCAGGATGACGGAGGAGCGGTTGGTCATCGCCGTCCCCCTCCCAGCAGGCCGCTGCGGCGCACGGCGGCGCGGTCCGCCCAGCGGCCGGCACCGAAGCCCGGCCGGCGGGTCCCTCGCAGGTCGAGGACGACCCGGACGGCCAGCGCCAGCGCGCAGAGCCCCGACACCACCGCGGCGCCATCGACGATCCAGCGGTGGCCGGAGGCCAGCAGCCCGCGCCAGCCGAGGAACTGACCGGGCCAGTACAGGGCGGCGGGACCGACGCGCAGCCCACCGAAGACGGCCGGCCAGGCGAACAGCCAGCCGGTCAGCTCGGTGATGGCGAACACCGCGGCGAGCCAGACCAGCAGCAGGGTTGCGGCGCGGAGGATGGGAGCGGTCACAGCTCGCGCCCTCCCAGATCGTGGAGATCGTCGCGCCCAACCTCGCGGCCACGCTGCTGCTCGCGCAGCCGCTGCATCTCGACGAGCTGGCGCTCGAAATCGCGGCGCTCACGCTCGGTCATGTAGCCGAGACGGTCGGTGGTCACCTCGACGGCGTCATGGCGCAGCCAGCGCGAGACGACGTCCGGGTCGAGGTGGAGGTCGCGGTCGTTCTGAACGCCGCGCACCATGATGTGCAGGTGCTGGTTGCCGTCGGGATGGGCCATGTCGGGTTTGCGCTCGACCGAGGCCACCCACTCCAGGGGGCCGACCCGGCGTTCCCAGGCGGTAACGACGTCGCGGCCGTAGGACACCATGTCGTCGATGCGGTGCCCGTCGTTCGGGCTGACGATGAGGTGGAACACCCGGCGGTCGGCCGACCAGGCGTCCACGATCCCGGCGGTGTCGATGCCCAACCGTTCGCGGTCGAACAGCGGCCCCTCCTTGGCGAGGTAGTTGGCCAGCGCCGAGACGGTGTTCGGGTAGGCGCCGCGGGCGCGGTCGTGGTAGAGCACCTTGACCATCACCGGGCGGGCGTAGGGGCCGGCCTGCGGCGGCGCGCCCTTGACGCGGACCTTCTGCATCGGCCGGCGGGTGTAGGCGCGGGCGAGGCGGCGACCGCGGTCGGCCAGCGCCTTCATCCGCGCCTTGAAGCCGTCGTCGTCGAGGATGCCGCCGAACAGGCCGAACCGCTTTCCCATGCTCCACCCCACAGATCACCGGACACAAATCCGGCATGATCATCGTTGAGCCGCGCGCCGCTCTTTCTCAACGTCTCGGATGAGTTAAGAGGATTGGCGTGTTGAATGCGCCTGTATCCCCAAGCATCTCTGGAATACAGATAAGCTGTTGATCTGGAACGGGACGAAACGACGCCGTAGACGCTCTTTTATCTTGCTGAACTGGCTTTCTTACTTCCCAAGCAGCCGTTGCCTATTATTTCCGGTGACCGCCGGCCGCCTGTCTTTGCCGCCATTCCTACGCCACACCACGCCCGGTCCCGAAACCACCCTGGCCCCGCCCCGCTCAGCCCGTTTTCCCTGTCCGGCCGCGACCGAACACCTCATCGACCAGCCGCCGGACATCGACCTCGGCCGGCCCGACGAAGTCGATCTCCTGGACCAGCAGCCCGGTGCCCCGGCTCATGGCGAAGCTCATCCGCTCGCCCACCACCGCGGCGGCCACGGGCAGGCGCAGGCCGCAGACGGTCATCTCGGTGCCCGGCTCGATCTCCAGGCCCGCGGGGGCATGCGTCAGGACCACCGACGCCGTCATGGCCGGCTCGACCGCCAGCGCCTCGACCACCAACTGCAGGGTGGCGGCGCAGCGCCCCACGGCGTCCCGTTCGGGATGGGTCGGCACCAGCACGGTGTCCGCCGCCAGCAGCGCCGCACGCAGGGCCGGAGTGGACGCCGCCGGGGTGTCGATGACCACGTGGTCGAAGCGGGCGTGCAGGCCCCAGACGCCGCAGCGCAGGTCCGGGCTGGCGATGCCGATGGTCTCGAACAGCGCCGGCAGGTCGTTGCGCCGCCGGCATTCGGCCCACTCCAGGGCGCCAGAGCGCAAGTCGGTGTCGAGCAACGCCACCCGCTTGCCTTGCAGAGCCAGCTCGCCGGCGAGATGCACCGCCAGCGTCGTCCGTCCGGCGCCACGGGCCTGATTCACAAGCGCCACGATCATGATGTGCCCTCCTCGGGAAAGGCGCCCTCCAGCAGTTCGCGCAGCAGCACGGCCATGGTCACACCCCGGCGAAAGGCGGCCATTCTGATCCGCCCGCGCAGTTCGGGCGTGACGTCCACCGTGAGCCGGGCGGTGTAGAGGTCCGCCTTGGGGGTGGACGGCCCGTCGCCGTGACGCACCCAGGTGTCGGGGGTGCCGGGACGCGCCCCGAAGCCGATCCGCCCGCCGCTCACCGCACCGTCCTCAGCACTTCAGCGGCGAGCGCCGCCATCTCACGGGCGGCCAGCGATCCGGGGGCCTCCTCGGCCGCCAGCCGGCCGGCGCGGGCGCAGTGGGCGAAGACGACGCGCTGCCCCACCGTCGCCACCAGGGCCGGCGGCAGCGTGTCGGCAAGTTCCCGGCGGGCGTCGCGCAGCAGCAGCGTGCGGGCGATGCAGCGGTTGAGGACGAAGCGCGCCTCCAGGCCGGGCTTCCAGCCGCGGGCGTCGTCGAGCAGGCGCAGCAGCTCCGCCGACGCCCAGGCGTCGTAGGGGCTCGGCTGCACCGGGATCAGCACGAGGTCGGCGGCCAGTAGCGCCGAGCGGACGAGGCCGGTGACGCGCGGCGGCCCGTCGATGACGACGTGCTCATAGCCGCGGGCCAGCTCCGGCACCTCGCGGTGCAGCGTCTCGCGGGCCAGTCCGGTCATCGCGAACAGCCGGGGCAGGCCACCGCGGTCGCGCTGCACGGACCAGTCGAGGGCGGAGCCCTGGGGGTCGGCGTCGATCAGCAGGACCCGGTGACCCGGACGCGCCAGTTCGGCGGCGAGGTGGGTGGCGAGCGTCGTCTTGCCGACGCCGCCCTTCTGGTTGAGCAGCGCCACGATCATGACGCCGCTCCCCGGAATCGGACGGCATACCGCCCGTCCCCATGATTCCGCTGCCCCATCAACAAAGACTCGTTAGAGTCTCCGTTAGATACGTTAAGGGCGCGAATCGGCCCTGTAGTCCAAGGGTTTGGATGGTGTCCGTGCACCCGATAGCACGAGTGCCGTGCACCCGATGGCACGAGCGTTTGCACACCCGATAGCACGAGCGGTGTCACCGGTTTATCCCCCGTGTCTGTGGATAAGTCTGCGGCGCGAAGCGCAGCCGTTCGCTGCCGTCCGGCTGGCGCTCGACGGCCAGCCGGTAGCCCGGCAGCCGCTGGCGCCGGGCGACGGTGCGCAGGTCGATGGCGAAGTTGGCGAAGCGGGCGAGGCTGCCCGACTTGGCGTGCAGGTGGCGGAAGTCGAAGGCCCAGCCCTCGGACTGGCGGCCGGCGTGCTTGCGGGCCAGCCGGTACAGCCAGCGCTCGATGCCCCCAGTGAGGCCGAAGTATTCCCGCCCGATGGTCAGCACGAAGGCGTCGGCGAGGACGCCCTGGTAGAACCAGTCCGGCAGGATCAGCTCCAGCCCCAGCGGGCGGCCCGCAGCGTCGGTGCGCTCCTTCCACTCGTTGATCCAGGAGAAGCGGTGCCGGCGCCGCAGGTCGGGCTGGCGCAGGTTGGTGACCACCGTGGTCGCCTGGAGCCGGTCGAGCGCAGCGCGCAGGCGCTGGTAGTCGCGCAACGAGGTGCCGCGCCCGGTGAAGGTGAGGATCTGGTGCGGCGAGGCGGCAAGCAGACGTGCGGTGCGCAGGCCGGCGTCGCGCGCCTCGACGAGCTGGCTGGCGGCCCAGATCAGCACGTCAGCGTCCCAGATGGTGGCGATGCCGTGCTCGGCGGTGCCCTCGACGCGGATGCGCGTGTCGCCCGCGGCGTAGTCGATGGGCTCGGTGCGCTTGGATTTGGCGAGCGAGAAGAACGGATGCGCCATCAGGTCCTGCTGGTCGCGCACCGCCATGTCGCCGGGCAGCGCCACGAACAGGTCGAGCTGCATCGAGCGGTCGCCGGTGCGGAAGACCCCGTCCATGGCGCGGCTCAGCGGCTCGCCGGGCGGGCCGGCCGCACGGTGCCGGCTCCCGGATCGGAGGTGGAGGTGCGCAGGCCCTGGTCGGCCCAGCTCCTCAGATCCTCGACCGCGTAGACCACCCGGCCGCCGATCTTGCGGTAGCGCGGGCCGGTGCCGTAGAGGCGGTGCTTCTCCATCGTCCGGGTGGACAGGCCGAGGAAGCGGGCCGCCTCGGGTGTGCGCAGAAAGCGTGGGGGAAGGCCGCCGGTCTTGTCGTCCATTCGTCCGTCTCCGTGTACTGCGGGCGCCCCTGGGACAGAGGAGCGCGTCGTGGAGCACGGTGGCGGAGGGGAAGCATAGTCAGGGAGGGGAAAGACTTTATGGGGACGAGTCCCCCGGCAGGGCACGCTTAACACCTTGAAAACGTTTGATGTCAGAGCCCCTTAAGAGTCGGCGCAAGGCGCAACGGGCAACAATCGTGCTTCGAGAACAGCGTGATGCCGCCGGATCAGCGGCAATCCGGATTTCCGATCGGCTTTTTATTGGATGGCGAGATCGTCACCGTGCGCCACGAGTCGTCATTGCCGCTCCTGCAGCAGCGGAAAGCGCTCAGCTTGTGGCCTGTCCACCCGCGGCATATTGCGTATAGTGGTCCTGGAGTTCTGAAGCGGTCGGCGCTGTACACGACCGGCTCGTCGTCAACGACACAACGTCGTGAGTTGAGCAGCCTCCCGAGACGAATGAGATGAACGGACAACCGACACCAGAATGGCGCGAGTTTCAGCATGCCGTGGCAGCGGTATTCAATGCCGCCGGGTGTGATGTCAGGATCGAACATCCCGTAGAAGGAGCCCGTGGAATCCACAACGTGGATGTCGCCGTATATTTCAAAAAACACGGCATTGAATGCCTCTGGATTGTCGAATGCAAATTTTGGAACACCCCTGTTCCCAAAGAAAAGGTTCTGACCTTGCAGACCATCGTTGCTGATTGCGGCGCAGACCGCGGCCTGATGGTATCGAAATGTGGATTTCAGTCCGGAGCGGTGCGAGCCGCCAACAAAACCAATATAACCCTAACCAATCTGGAAGATTTAAGCAGCTATATTGACGACAAGATGGTGGAAATCGAATCCCTGCGCCGGCAGCTTGCCGACACGCAGGAACAATTGGACGACTATCTTTGTCCGCATTGTGGAGCTTCGTTGTCTGAGAGAACAGAAATTCCTTACAACGATAAGCATAGCGGCATGATAGAAATATTTGAGTGCGGTTATCAGCGCGATGGTGCAATGATTAGACCTTGCCCTTTCAGCGACGAATTTCCTAGGCTCGATGAATTTGACATGCAGATACACATGGAAAATGGATGGTATTTGTGCTTTCCAAATCCAACAACCGACAAATCCCGTAAAGTACGATTGCAGACTGGACGCGGCAGCACAGAAAATGAAGCCCGCGCCATGGTGGCTGAGCACTATGCGTATTTGACTACACCACTCGGACAAGAGTTTCGCGGTCGTTGGATATTTCGTTCTGGCCAAAGAAAACCTGACGCATCGGAATAGCACCTTCTGCTCTACAGCGTCATCCGCCGCAGCAGATCACGATACCCGCCGTCCATTAGTTGGCGCCCACGACGGATCAGGTAGCGCACTTGGTCGCGCAAGGGCGTGTCCCGGTACCAGTCGGCCTTGACGCGCTCGGCACCGAACAGCGCCTCGGCCGTCTCCCGCGCGCTGGCCCCATCGAGGTGGGCATCGAGCGCCTGGAGGGTGCGCATCAGCATGCGGGTCTGGTACGGCGTCAGGTCGGGGGGAGCGACCGGGTTGGTCACCGCGTCGTGGAACCGGCGGAGCGCCGCGACCTGGGTTTCCAGGTCATCGTCCAGCGCGACCAGCGCCCGCAGCGGCGTGCCGCGTCTGGGAAGACGCTTGCCCTCGATCCAGAAGCGCCGCTCGCGCGGCCCGTCGGCCAACACAACGTGGAAGCCATCTCCGGTGTCAAAAATGGCGTGGCGCGATGCACCCCACCAGGGATCGAGGCACGTGCTTGGCCCGGCGTAGGGCCTTGGGGCCGGCGACAGCCGGACCAGGGCCGGCAGCACCTCCGGCCTCCAGAACACCAGCGTCTCAGCCCCGCTTTTGCCCGGGTCCTCCAGGACAGTGCAACCCCCAATGGCCGGTGCCGTCGGAGGATGCCGACTCGCCGCGCTGTCCAGCCGCATCCGCTTGATAATCCCCGTTGCGGCGCAGGAACTCCCACGCCCAACAGGAAGCAGGGACGGTCAAGGCATACTGGTAGGCGGCCGATGTTCGCCAGTCATTCATAGCGGTCATGATGTCTTCGCTCGCGCGCAGCGTCAGGTTGCGCCCGAATCGAAAAAGTGAGCCGCTACCCTGAAATTGCGACAGCGCTGACGGCGTAGAGCCCGGCGGGAACGGCGTACTTCGGCGGAATCCGCCGATCCGGCCCCCCGGAACGGCGGATTTCCGGAAATGCGGCGATGCGGAATTCAGTGCATGCCCTGGCGGAGCAAGTCGCGGTAGCCGACGCGCGTCATCCACTGCGCCCGCGCCAGATGGGTGGCGTGGGCGTGCCGGGCGCGCTCGGGCTCGCGAGCGGGGTCGATGCGCAGCACGATGCGGGCGACTTCGTCCGGGTCGGCCCCATCCGCCTCGGCGTCGAGCAGGCGCAGGTAGGTGACAAGGTGCAGGCGATCGTAATCGGTCAGGGTGTCCGAACAGGGCGGCGCGTCGGCAACCGGCGGTTCGAGCTGCGGCGTCGTCATCGGCTGATCTCTCCCCTCTGTGTGTGACCCCGCACCGAAGCGATGGGTGTTTTCATATAATCGTATGTAGGGACGATCCGGAGCGGTGTCGCGGAGCGGCACCGAAACATCGTCGGTTTGTCCGGCGCGCTCCGAATGGGAGATGTATCCCGTGGAGACCCGTCCCGCAATCCTGCTCCATCCTGCCGATGGAGGACATGCCCGACATCCTGGCCCTGAACATCCGCCGCCTGCGCCTCGCCAAGGGCATCACGCAGGAGGAGCTGGCGCATCGCGCCGGCATGGATCGCAGCTATCTGGGCGGTATCGAGCGGGCCGAGCACAAGGCGACGGTCGTCACCGTCGGCCGTCTGGCGATGGCCCTCTCGGTGCTTCCCCGCGATCTTCTGGAACTTCCCCCCAACCACCCCTACCTCGCGCGGCTTGCCGGAAATCCGTAGGTCCGGAACGGCGGCGCTGCGCATCGGATATCACAGCGCCGCCGTGTCTTTAGATGCCTTATAATGGGTGGTTGCCAACGGCGCATCTGGCGGGGTTTAGCTAAACTTTCAGTCTATTCTTTAGCCTTGCGTGATGGACAAGACCGATCCCGGATCGGGGGCCGGCGGCGTGGTCAGCGTTTCGTAGCCTTCACCACGGGGCGCAGGCCCCGGTCCCGGTCGGCAAGGATGCGGGTGGTGAGGGGGGTGTCGGTGCGGTCGTGCGTGGGAGCGTCAGCCGCGCCGGGCCGCCTCGATCGCGGCGACGTCGATCTTCGTCATGCCCATCATCGCCTCGAACGCGCGCTTCGCCTCAGCGCCGCTGATCGCCAGCGCCTCGGTCAGCACGCGCGGCGTGATCTGCCAGGAAACACCCCACCGGTCCTTGCACCAGCCGCAC
>Ga0196976_1000060_pt1 | contig 70360 bp, 62 predicted proteins | sample S3v_513CmetaG_FD_148644 | JGI IMG/M metagenome (GOLD analysis project Ga0196976, IMG submission 148644) | Soil microbial communities from Anza Borrego desert, Southern California, United States - S3+v_5-13C | ecosystem: Environmental > Terrestrial > Soil > Desert | place: USA: California...
ATGCACCTATGAGCCTATGAGCCTATGAGCCTACGAGCCTCACAACTGCGGCTTCAGCCAGTCCGCGAACCACTCCTTCACCCGCTCCCCCCACGGACGCTTCAGGAAGCGCGGGCGGGTGATCTCCTCGCTGCGGGCCAGGTCTTCGAAGAACATCTGCTCCATCTGCGCGGCGATGCCTTCGTCGTAGATGTTCACGTTCACCTCGTCGTTGAGGCGGAACGAGCGGTCGTCGAAGTTCGACGAGCCGATGGTGGTCCAGATGCCGTCCACCACCATGGTCTTGGCGTGCATCATCGTCGGCTGGTACTCGAAGATGCGGATGCCGCGGCGCAGCATGTTGGCGTAGTAGAAGCGTCCCGCGTGGCGGACGATGGGGACGTCGGTGAACTCGCCCGGCACCACCACGCGCACGTCCACGCCGCGGCGCACCGCCCCCTCCAGCGCGCGCGTGGTGTCGGGGTCGGGGACGAAGTAGGCGCTGTTGATGTAGATCGACTTCTTCGCCGAGACGATGGAGACGATGTAGAGCAGCTTCGCCGCCGACGACCCCTCGCTCGGCGACGACTTCACCACGTGCGTCAGGCAGGTGCCGCGCGGCGGGACCTGCGGGAAGTAGTCGAGCCCCGTCAGCAGCTCGCCGCGGCTCTTGATCCAGTTGTCGAGAAAGGCGAACTGCATCTGCGTGACCACCGGCCCCTCGACGCGCACCACCGTTTCCCGCCAGTGGTGCTTCGAGTCGGCGTCGCCGAGCCACTCGTCGGCGATGCCGACGCCGCCGCAGAAGCCGATTTCGCCGTCGACGATCAGCAGCTTGCGGTGCGTGCGGTGGTTGGCGCGCGACAGCGTGTACCAGCGCAGCGGGTGATACCACTCCACGTTCACGCCGTTGCGCTGCAGGAACTCCGTCAGCTCGGGCGACATCTCCGCCGAGCCGACCGCGTCGAGGATGACGTTGACCTTCACGCCGGCCCGGGCCCGCTCCGCCAGCGCCTCGGAGAAGGTGCGTCCGATCTCCCCGTCCCAGTAGATGTAGAACTCGACGTTGATCGTCTTCCGCGCCCCCCGGATGGCGGCCAGCATGGGGGGGAAGATGCGCACGCCGTTCTTCAGCACCTCCACGCGGTTGTGCTCCGACATCGCCGAGCCGGTCAGCGCGTGCATGGTCTGCAGGAAGGCCACGTCGCGCACGCCGAACTGGTGGCGCATGTGGTAGCGCATCGGCGTGCGCCGCCGCACCACCGGCAGCGGTGGCCGCCCCGGGTAGCGGGGCCGTTTGCGGCGGCGGCGGAAGAGTGTCAGTCCCATCTCAGAAAAGCGGCCTCTGTCCGATGAGCCAGAACAGCAGCGCGATCACCCCGGCCACGAACAGCACGGACATGGCCACGATCAGGAAGACGATGCAGGCCGCCGTGAACGCGATCGCGGCGAAGGAGCGCGGCGGGCGGCGCCGGTCGCGGTGCTTCTCCAGCAGCCGCATGTTCTTCACGTTCTCTTCGTAGAGGAAGTCGAACACGTCGCCCGCCACCGGCACCGCGCCGAAGAGGAGGTCGATGGCGATGTTCAGGACCATGCGGGCGATGATGCGCGCCGGCACGCGATGCCGCAGCGCGCCGATGACGATCCACGACGAGAGCACGCCGCCGATCACGTCCCCCACGCCGGGAATCAGCCCGAGGAGCGCGTCGATGCCGACCTTGATCGAAGTGCCGGGCACCGTGAACGCCTCGTCCATGTAATAGGCGAACCGCCGCAGCGCCACCAGGTCGCGGGGCAGCCTGGAGTCCGGCTCGATGACGTCGGGGATGTGGATCTTGTCAGGCACGCTCGACCATTATGCGAAACAAAAGCCGAAAGGTCTGGAGTGCGGCAGCGCCAGCTGCCGCTCTCGATGCGGCAGCCGCAGCTGCCGCGGGCGGGCGGGAGGCTGGCGCCTCCGCAAGGAGAGCGGCAGCTGGGCGCTGCCGCACTCCAGACGCTTCGCGTATCCTTTCTTGCATATGACCTCCGATCCGCGGGAGCGCCCGCCCGGCTGGCGCGAGCGCTGGCTGACGAAGCTCATCTCCGCGAAGAACATCACCTGGTCGTGGCTGACCGACCCCGCCGTCCTCGTCTACCGCCGCCACGGGTTCGGGCAGAAGCGCCTGCGGGCCACCATCGTCGAGTTCTTTCTCTTCCTCCGCGAGGTCATCCGCGAGTTCTGGACGATCGAGGGGACCTCGCGCGCGGCGTCGCTCGCCTACACCACGCTCCTCTCCCTGATCCCGCTGCTGGTGGCCTTCACGCACTTCATCAAGCGCTACCTGGCCGGCATCTTCCCCGGCTTCCACGCGCAGATCGACACGCTGCTGAACGCGGTGCTGCCGTATCGCTCGCCGCAGATCACCTACCACCTGGCGCGCTTCACCGAGAATGCGGCCACGGCGTCGACCGTCGGCGCCATCGCCTTCATGTTCGTCGCCTTCCGGCTCTTCCTGGCCGTCGAGGGAGCGGTGAACCAGATGTGGAAGGTGCGCAGCGCGCGCGGCTACCGGCAGAAGATCATGGCCTTCACCATGCTCTTCTTCTGGGGTCCGCTGCTGATGGGCCTCTCCTTCACGACGACGAACATGCTGGAGCGGAACCGCTACCTGCGGATCCTCTTCGAGGGCGACCTGATTTTCATCGTGGTGCCGATCTTCGTGCTCTTCCTCGGCTTCACGATGCTCTTCTGGCTCGTGCCGTCGACGCGCGTACGCCTGCCGGCGGCCATGATCGGGGCGCTGGTGACCACGGCGCTCTTCTCCGGGGTGCGCTACCTCTTCGGCATCTACGCCGACTTCCTGATGAGCGGCCGCCTGAACATCATCTACGGCACCGTCGGACTGGCCATCATCTTCCTGATCGCCCTGGAGACGATGTGGGTGGTGATCCTCCTGGGCGTGGAGGTGAGCTATGTCTGGCAGAACCTCTACGGCGTCCTGCGCGCGTCCGAGCAGCAGGTGCAGGACGAGCCGCGGTTCGATCTCTACTTCGGCCTGCGCGCGCTGATCGAGATCGGCCGCCGCTTCGACCGCCGCGAGGAGCCTCCCTCCGCCTACCGTCTGGCCGAGCAGTTCGGCACGACCGACTCGCAGATGATGCGCGTCATGCTCAAGCTCGAGGAGGGGAAGCTCGTCGCCGAGACGGGCGGCGACTGGATCGGCTACGTCCCCGCCTGCGACCCCGACCGCATCAGCATCGAGGAAGTGGTGATGACGATGGAAGGGGCCATGCGCCTCGTCCCCGACATCGGCCCCGACGACCGCGAGCGCGCCGTGGTCGGCGATCTCTTCTCCATGCTGAACCAGTGCACCGCCGCCGCGCTCGACCGGATGTCGATCGGGCGGGTGGTGCGGGAGCTCTACGCGCCGCGCGAGGTGCGGGAGGAGGACGCGGTTTGATCGGCCCTCGTCCGTAGCGCGCGCACCAGCCGGATTCTCCGGAATGTCTCGTAGGCCACCGTCGCCGAGGCCAGCCAGATCGCGCCGGCGGCGATGCCGGCGGCGACGTCGGAGATCCAGTGCACGCCGAGATAAATGCGTGACGCACAGATGGCCAGGATCATCGCGCAGCAGAAGGCCAGCGCGGCCGCGCGCGGGCGCCAGCGCGTGAGGATGCGGAAGGCGAGGTAGGCGAACGCGCCGAAGACGATGGTCGAGCCCATGGCGTGGCCGCTGGGGAAGGAGTATCCGTGCGCGTCGCGCAGCGCCTCGGCCAGGTCGGGACGCGCCCGCGCGAAGAACGCCTTGAGCTGCAGGTTCAGCAGCCCGCCGATGCCGCAGGTGACGATGAGGTACGCCCCCCATCGCCACCGCTTCCGCAGCGCCAGCAGCGCCGCCGCGATGGCCACCAGCACCCCCAGGCCCGCCGGCGTGCCGATGATCGTGAGGATGGTCAGGAAAAACGTGGAGACCGGCGTGCGCGTGTCGAGCGCCCAGTCGTGCACGTCGCGGTCGACCGCGTGCATCCGCGGCGAATCTTCCTGCAGCCCCTCCGCGAGATCGAGAAACGCGTCCCCCGCCACGATCCCCAGACCGATGCCCGCCGCCAGCACCACGAACACCGGCAGGTAATCGCGATAGCGGAACCGCGCCGTGAAGTTCGCGGACCTGGCGAGCAGGCGCTCGAGCAGCGGCCCGATGAAGAAGAAGAGGACCCAGAGAGCGAGAAAGACGGCGACGAAGGCGGCGATGAAAAGCATGTCTCTGTCATCCTGAGCCCCGCAGAGGGCGAAGGATCCCCTGCCGACAGCGCGGGTATCGTGCCACCGCGGGGGATCCTTCGCCGTCTGCGCGGCTCAGGATGACAGTCAGAACCCGCCGCTCATGTACTTCCACTGCACGATCTTGTCGTTGATCTCGCGCAGGCGGCGGCTGATCATCCGGCAGAGGAGATTCAGGAACTGCAGCGACGCGTGCGGGTCCATGGAGAGGATCTCGTTCAGCGTGGCGCGGTCGATGGAGAGCACGGTGGCCTCGCCGTCGTGCGATTTCGCGTCGGCGCTGCGCGGCTTCTCGTCGATCAGGGCCATCTCCCCGAAGAAGTCGCCGCGGTCGAGCACCGTCAGCGCTTCCTCGCCGACGCCGGGGATGAACTTCGAGATGCGCACGCGCCCGTCGAGGACGATGTACAGCTTGTCCCCCTGCTCTCCCTCGCGGAAGATCATCGATCCCTCGCGGAACCGCTCCTCGGTGGAGAACGTGGCCAAGAGCTTCATTTCCGCCGCGGAGAGGCCGCGCTCGCGGAAGAGGTCCACCTTGTCTTCCGACTTGACCGTGACCTGCAGCGCGTCGCGCTTGCCGGTGTCGCGCTTGCGCCCGCCGCCGCGCTTGGCGTCCTCCTGGAAGAAGAGCTTGAGCTGCTCGTTCGCGTCGCGGACTTTTTCCGTGAGGGACCGCCAGAACGCCCAGTGCAGGCCGACGGCGAGCTCCTTGTCCTCGTCCATGAGCTGGTCGAGCGCGGAGAAGGAGAACGTGTAGCACGCCGAACGGTCGGAGACCGCCAGCGCGTCGCTGGAGCGGTGCGTGCGGTCGATGAAATTCATCTCGCCGAAGATGTGGTCGGCGGTCAGGTTGCCGAGGATCTGCGGGCCGAACGGCGTCTCCTTGCGGATCTCGATGCGGCCGTCCTTGACCACGTAGAAATCCATGCTCCGGTCTTCCTCGCGGAAGACGTACTCGCCCGTCGAGTAGTCCTGCACGCGGGCCAGTTTGGAGAGGCGGAAGATCTGCTCGTCCTTCATGTGCTGGAAGACGCCCAGCTTGCGCAGCTCGTGGGAGGTGGCGATGAGGTCTTCGCGCTTCTCCGCGGCGCGGGAGATCTTGAGCAGGATCTCCTTCATGTCGTTGCGCGGGTCGAGGCGGAAGAGGTTTTCCTTGCGGAGCTCCAGGCGCTCGGTGGCGAGCTGCAGCTGCTCGACGCGCTGTTTCACGCGCGCGTTCAGCTCCTTCGCCTCGATGCCGTGCACGCGCTTGAGCGTGTTGATCATCCGCCGCACCGGCTCGATCGATTCCCCCTTCTGGTCGGTGGCCAGGAGGAAGGCGTCGACGAAGTCGTCCAGGGAGCGGTCGAAGTTCTTCAGCTCGAACTCGATGCGCCCGGAGATCTCGGCCAGGCCGCGGTCGAAGGGGTTGAGCTTGCGCGCGCTCTGGATCTCCTCGTGCGCCAGCTCCCACTGCCCCTGCGAGTAGTAGAGGCGGCCGAGGATCTCGAAGGGGCGGTAGTTGTTCGGGGTCTTGAGCTTGGCGATCTCGAGCAGCTCGATGGCTTTCGAGGTCTGGTCCTTGGCCATGTAGTACTGGGCCAGGCCGACGTACTGGGAGGAGTCGACCTCGTCGCGGGCGCGGTCGCGCACGACCTCGCTGCGCAGCGACGCGTACCGCGCTTCCTCGGCCGCCGCCTTCTGGTCGCGCACGCGGGCCAGGTTGATGCGCAGCGCCACCGAGCCGGGCTTGAGCTTCCCGGCCATCTCGTAGAGATGGATCGACTCGTCGTACATCCCCTGGTCGGCGTAGCGCCGCGCCAGCGCGAGCAGGTCGTCTGCTTCGATGGGAATGCTCGTTTCGGCTGCCAGGGTACGGAAACGTGCGCGGGCGCCGACGGGCTGTTCGGCCATGGGAGGTGCAATTATAGGGATGTGCGCCTCTTCGTGTTGGTTCTCGCGGTTTTCCGAATGGCCCTGCCCGGCTACGAGTACGCCTTCCCCCGCGATCACGGGTCGCATCCCGAGTACCGCACCGAGTGGTGGTACTACACGGGCCACCTGCGGACGGACTCCGGCAGGCGTTACGGCTTCGAGGTCACGTTCTTCCGCGTGGGCGTGGAAAACGTAGGGCGGGCTTCAGCCCGCCTCCCCGGTGGTCGGGCTGAAGCCCGACCTACGTCATGGGACCTCCACGCGATCATGCCCGCCCACTTCGCCATCACGGACGTGCAGGCGAAGGACTTCCGCTACTACGAGAAGCTCAACCGCGCCTCGGTCTTCACCGCGCAGGCCGCGGTGGGGAAGCTGGACGTCTTCAACGAGGGATGGAGCGCGACCACGAACCCCGACGGCTCGTGGCGCCTGGTGGCGAAGGAAGGGAAGGACTCGCTCGATCTCGTGCTGCGCGCGCGCAAGCCGCCGGCGATCCACGGCGAGAACGGCGTCAGCGTGAAGGCGCCGGTGGAGGGGTACGCGTCGCACTACTACTCCATGACGCGGCTCGAGGCCGCGGGGACGGTCAACGGCCAGCGCGCCACGGGGCAGGCGTGGATGGACCACGAGTTCGGCAGCTCGGTGCTGCGCGAGAACCAGCAGGGGTGGGACTGGTTCTCCATCCAGCTCGACAACGACGCGGAGCTGATGCTCTACATCATCCGCCGCAGCGACGGCACTCCCGACGTGACCTCGTCCGGCTCGCTCATCGCCGACGACGGCCGCGTGATCCACATCCGCCGCGACCAGATGCGCATCACGCCGCGGGCGAAATGGAAGTCGCCGAAGAGCGGCGCGACGTATCCGGTGGCGTGGCGGGTGGAGTTGCCGGCGTACAACGTCACGCTCGACGTCCGGCCGCTGATGAGCCAGCAGGAGCTCGTCACGCACGGCTCGACGAACATCACGTACTGGGAGGGGGCCTGCGACGTCACGGGCGCGTTCGGCGGCACGCCGGTGCGCGGCGAGGCGTACGTGGAAATGACCGGTTACGACAAAGCCTTCCGCGCGCCTTGATTTCGCCAACTTCCCTCATCATCGTGCGCGCATGCTCGCACTGATCCTCGCCGCCGCCCTGCAACTGCCGCCGCAAGCGTCCGACGCCACGATCGGCGTGACCGCGATTCACCTCGAGACCGGCCAGCGCCTGACCGTCCGCAACGGGGAGCGCTTCCCGATGGGAAGCGTCTACAAGTTCCCGATCGCGCTGGCGGTGCTGCAGCGCGTCGACCAGGGCTCGCTCTCGCTGAGCGACTCCGTGACCATCCAGCCGCGCGACTTCTCGCCGGGACACAGCCCGCTGCGCGATGAGGCGAAGGGGAAACCCGCCACGAAGACGGTCCGCGAGATGCTCCGCTACATGGTCTCGCTCAGCGACAACACGGTCTGCGATTACTTCCTGCGCACCCTCGGCGCGAAGGCCGTGAACGCGCGGCTGGCGGAGCTGGGCGTTTCCTCGGGCATCCGCATCGACCGCACGGAGAAGCAGATGGCCTCGGACCTCAATCGCAACGGCGGGATGGGACGCTACGCCGAGGACGTCCGCGACACGGCCACACCCGACGCGATGGCCGACCTCCTGACCGCGTTCTGGCAGCGGCGCGACGGGCTGTCGAAGGAGAGCCACGACCTGCTCGTGCACTGGATGACCGTCACCCCGACCGGCTCGCGGCGCGTGAAGGCCGGCATCCCGAAAGGGGCGACGTGGGTGCACAAGACCGGGACCATGCCCGGCACGACCAACGACGTGGGGATCCTGGTGTCGCCGGACGGGAAGCAGCACATCGTCCTGGCGGTCTTCACCAAGGCCTCCCGGCGCGACATCACCGAGGACCAGGAAGACGACATCGCCGCGATCGCGCGGAAGGTGTGGACGCTGCTCGCGCAGTAGGGGGGAGAGAGGACCGTCGAGCGTTACGCCGGCTGCGCCGTCACGCGCCGCAGCTCCCTGACGAGCTGATCCCGTGCCGATGTCCCCTTTTGGACAAATGACGACACTTTGGGCTGCAAAAGTGCCCGATCGGCGCTGGAAATCTCCCTGGAAGTGAGAACGAGGATGGGGATGTTGGCCGTCCGGGGGTTCTCTTTCAGCGACCCGGCCACCTCGAAACCGCTCATTCCTGGCATCATCAGGTCGAGGATGATGACGTCCGGCGCCCTCTCCTCGGCGGCGCGCAGGCCGGCCTCCCCCGTGGAGGCGTTCTCGATCGCGTAGCCGAGGGGGGAGAGGTCCTCGTCCAGGATGGCGTGCACGCTCTCGTCGTCGTCGATGACCAGGAGGCGCTTGGCGCCGTGGCGGGCGGCGATCCCGTGCAGCCGCTCGAGGAGGCGGACGCGATCGACCGGCTTGACGAAGTGGTCGTCCGCGCCGAGGGCCACGCCGAGGTCGCGGTTGTCCATCATCGAGACGATCACGACCGGGAGCGCGCGCGTGGCGTCGTCGCTCTTGAGGCGCCGCAGCACCTCCCAGCCGTCCATCCCCGGCAGGACCAGATCGAGCGTGACCGCGGCGGGGTGCGTCTCCCGGGCGATGCGGATGGCCTCGTCGCCGTGACGCGCGCGGATCGGCAGGAACCCGGCCGAGCCGAGGGCGGAGGCAATCAGCTCGTACGCGTCGGCGTCGTCCTCGACCACGAGCACGGTGGAGGCGGATGTGGTGACGGGCTTCAGCCCGTCAGAGGCGGGCTGAAGCCCGCCCCACATGGTGCGCACCGGCAGCGTGAACGAGAACGTGCTCCCGCCGCCGAGCGTGCTCTCGACGCCGACGCGGCCCCCCTGCAGCTCGACGAACTTCTTCACCAGCGCCAGCCCGAGGCCCGTGCCGCCGAACTCGCGGCGCACGCTGCCGTCCACCTGGCGGAACTCCTCGAAGATCATGCCGTGGTGCTCGGCGGCGATGCCGATGCCCTGGTCGTGTACCGAGACGTGTAGCGCGCCGCCATCCAGCCGCGCACGCACCTCGATGGGCCGGTCCTCGGGGGAGAACTTCACGGCGTTCGAGAGCAGGTTGAAGAGCACCTGCTTGAACTTGGCGAGGTCGGTCTCCACCTGCGGCAGGCCGGCCGGCACGTCGACGACGATCTTCTGTTCCGGGCGGGCCATGCCGCGCATGACCTGGCAGACGCTCTCGATCACCGGCGCGACGGGGAAGAGCTCGGGGTAGACCTCCATCTTCCCCGCCTCGATCTTGGAGAGATCGAGGACGTCGTTGATGATCCCGAGGAGGTGCGTCCCCGAGGTGTGGATGTGCCTGAGGAAGCCGAGGTGCTTCGGCTCGATCTTCCCCTCCAGGCGCTCCACGAGGATCTCGGAGAAGCCGATGATCGAGTTCATCGGCGTGCGCAGCTCGTGGCTCACGTTGGCCAGGAACTGCGACTTGAGCTGGCTGGCCTCCTGGATGCGCTGGTTGTCGGCGCGCGCCTGCGCCTCGAGCTGGCGGATGCGCCGCCGCTTCTCCTGCAGGTCGGTCACGCCGATCAGGAAGAAGAACGACGCCCCGAAGAGGAAGAGCATGCGCGTGAGGGCCAGCAGCATCACGTCGTTGAACGGGACTGCCTGTCCCATGAACATCAGCACGCCGACGTAGGCGATGGTGCTGGCGATGCTGACCGCGTAGGTGGCGGTGCGCCCGATGGCGAAGGCCGCCGCGGTGGAACAGGCCAGATACCAGATGAACCACGGGCTGGGCGAGCCGCCGCTGAAGTAGACGCCGATGGTGACCAGGGCGATGTCGACCGCCGCCCAGACCGGATTGAGGAAGCGCCGGTCGATGCCGCGCCGGTAGAGGAAGTAGAGCGTGACCGCGCTGGCGCACGAGCCGGCGTAGATGCCCACCGCCGCGACGATGTTCAGCGGAAAGACGCCCAGGGCCATCCCGGCCAGGGCGGTCAGGAAGCCGAGCGTGTAGACGAGGAGGTGATTGCGTTGGATGGCCAGGTCGAACCGGAGGACGTTCTGTGGGGCGGGCTTCAGCCCGCCGTCCGACGGGCTGAAGCCCGTCACCACATGCTTGCTCACTCGATCGTCACCCCTACGAAGGCGAGGCACATCTCGTCGGTGGTGGCCTCACCCCACGACACGGGCCTGGGCGGGCTGTTGGGGTTGCGCGGGTTGTTCGACGAGTTGTCGTACCAGGCGCTGAGCTGGAGGGTCGTGCCGGCCGGGACGTCGATCGGCTCGACGTACCGGTAGGAGCCCTGCCAGTGGAAGTCCCAGTCGTCGATGCGGATCAGGCACTGCTGCGTGCCGTTCCGCGGCGTGTACGAGACCTCCATCCTCTTGCCGAGGAGGTGCATGTGCGGCGCGACGAGCCAGATCTTCACCGGGAAGGGGAGCGGGAAGAAGAACTGCGCGTCGACGCGGTAATTGGGGTCGTTGGGCGGGATGGTGAAGCTCTGGTTCACGACCGGCAGGATGCGCAGCTCCTTCGGCGACGGCGCGTCGGAGTAGTAGACGCCGTACGCGGTCAGGTCGGGCGCGGTCTGCTGCTGGTGCGGGTGATAGTGCACCTGCATGACCACGCGCGAGCCGGCGGGGAGGCGGAAGGCGACGTTCTCGGGCAGCTCCATGGCCCGCTGCCCCGGCACCCACGCGCCGATGGTGCCGATGCTCGTGAAGCCCGGGCCGCCGAAGCAGGTGTAGCCGGGGCCGGGCTCCGCCTCGTCGAGACGCACGGACTCGCCGGTGGTGTCGATGAAGGTGAGGACGTGGTGCACGGTCTGGCGGTCGCCGGGATGCGTGTCGACGGCGCGGACCCATTTGTCCGAGGTGAGATTGGTGGGGATGGTGAAGCAGCGGTAGGTGTCCTGGCCGACCGCGGGGGTGAACGGCTCGTCGTTGGCGAGGACGAGGTCGGGCGTGCCGAGCTCCCAGTCGGTGCTCCAGGTGCGCTTCGGGGGCAACTGCGCGCGGTTCCCTTCCGGTGCGCCCGCGGCGACCCATTTCCCGATGATGTCGATCTCGGCGTCGCTCAGGCGCCGCTCGTCGCGGAAGTCGCCGCACCCTTCGGCTGCCTTCCACGGCGGCATCTGCCGGGTCTGGGTCATGAGCTTGATCATCCCGGCGCGCGGTTTGGCGTCGGCGTAGTCGACGAGCGGGAACGGGGCGATGTCGCCGGCGTGATGGCAGCTCTGGCAGTGCTGCTGGAAGATGCGCACCACTTCGTTGCTGAAGGTCGGCGCGGCATTGGTGGCCGGCGCGGGATGGCGCACGGCGCGCTGTTTTGCGGAAAGGGAGAACGCGGTCGCCAGGACGACGAGGAGGATCCGGGTGCGCATGTGTATCGTTCTACTATGAGCCTCCACGTCGTTCTCGTCCACCCCGAGATCCACTGGAACACGGGCAATACCGGCCGCTCCTGCCTGGCCGCCGGGGCCACGCTGCACCTGATCGAGCCGCTCGGTTTTTCCCTCGACGAGCGGGAGGTGCGCCGCGCCGGACTCGACTACTGGGAGCACGTCGACCTCCGCGTCTGGCCTTCCTAGGAGGCGTTCGAGCGCGAGCTCCCGGCCCTCGGCCAGCCGTTCTTCTTCAGCACGAAGGCTTCGCGGCTTTACTGGGAGGCGGACCTGACCGCGGAGGATGTGGTGCTCGTCTTCGGCCGCGAGACCGGCGGCCTCCCGCCCGCCATCCACGAGCGCTACGGCGAGCGGATGGTGGCGATGCCCATCCACTCGGAGCACGTGCGGTCATTGAACCTGTCGACGTGCGCGGGGATCGCGCTGTATGAGGCGCTGCGGCAACGTAGGACGGGCTTCAGCCCGTCCCTCCCGGGGGCGGCGGGCTGAAGCCCGCCCTACGTTTACTGCTCGTACGCCACCTTCCCGTCGATGACCGTCAGCACGCTCACCGTCTCCGGCAGCGCGCCCGTCGGCGCAGTGATGATGTCCTGCGACAGCACGGCCAGGTCGGCGAGCATGCCCGGCGCGATCCTCCCCTTGGTCTTCTCCGTGAATTCGGCGTACGCGGAGCCGCTGGTGTACGCGCGCAGCGCCTGCTGCCGCGTCAGCGATTCGTTCGGCTGATCCGGGCGCGCCACGGCGAGCATGAAGCTGAGGAACGGATTCAGCGGGCCGTCGGAGCCGATGGCGATCGGGATCTCGCTCTTCACCAGCGTGGCCGCGGGCATGTAGGGGGTGCTCTTCGGGAAGAAGTCGCGCAGCGGAAAGTGCGACGGGTTGAGCACCGCGATGGCGCCGGCGCGTTTGGCCAGCGGGACGAGGTCGCGCAGGAGGCCGTCGGCGTGCTCGAGGCGCGGGCGGTCGAGCGCCCGCGTGGAGAGCGCGTTCAGCACGGTGGCGATGGTCTTGTCGCCCGAGGCGTGCACCAGGAGCTGCGCCTTTTTGTCGGCGGCCACCTGGAGCAGCGGCCCGATGTCGGCGAAGTTCTCGCGGCCGGAGGTGTCGTCGGCGTACCTGGCCTCGCGGAGCGCGGCCCCGCGCTCGATCGGCGTGCCGTCGAGGATCCACTTGATCGCGCCGCGCGGCTGCAGCGACTGCGGCTTGCCGGCATCCATCGGGAACGAGATCAGGCGGATGCGCAGCGGCACGTTGGCCTTGCTCATGGCCTTCGCGAAACGCTCCTCGCTGGCCATGGGCATGGCCTGCACGCTGGTGATGCCGTAGCGCAAGGCCTCGCCCGACAGGTTCATGATCGCCTCGACCATCTCGTCGTCGCTGGCGAGGTCGGCGAAGCGGCGCTCGACGATCCACTGCGCGTACTCCTGCGCGCGGCCGTTCAGCTTCCCGTTGGCGTCGCGCTCGTAGCGGCCGCCGAGGGGGTCGGGCGCGTCGTCGGCGACGCCCAGCGCCTTCATGGCGGCGCTGCTCATCACCAGGCCGTGGCCGGTGAAGGCGTGGAGCAGCACTTTCCGTCCCCGCGCGGCCTTGTCGAGCTTCTCCCGCGTGAGGGTGGGGTCGTTGATGAGTGCCGGTCCGAGCGTGCCGGTAATCCACATGTCGGCCGGCATCTCGTCGGTGGCGAACTGCAGCGCGGAGGCGATCTGGTCCCACTTCGCATCGAGCTCGGTGGACAGCGCGAAGGCGGGGCTGCCGCTGGCCGGATGCATGTGCGCGTCGTTGAAGCCGGGGATGACCAGCCGTCCCTGCGCGTCATACACGCGCGTCTTCTCGCCGGCCATGCCCTTGATCTGGGCGTTCGAGCCGACCGCGGTGATCTGCGAGCCGGTGATGGCGATGGCCTGCGCGCTCGGCTTCTCGGGATCGTTGGTGAAGACGTTGCCGTTGACGATGATCAGGCTGGGCTGCTGCGCGGAAAGAGAGACGGCGGCGAAGAGCATCGCCGGGATCAGCGCGTGCTTCATGGGCGCGAGTCTACTCGCTCTTGAGGGCGCTCGCGATGTCGATGCGCCGCGCCAGCCGCGCCGGCGCGAGTCCCGCCAGCGCGGAGGAGAGCAGCGTCACGCCGAGCGAGACGATGATGAGCGTGGTGGGGACGTGGAAGTCGATGGTCCAGCCGAACGACTGCTTGTTGATGACGTAGATCAGGATCCACGACAGGGCCCCTCCCATGACCAGTCCCGCGGCGGTGGAGGCCGCGCCGAGGAGCGTCGACTCGAGCACGATCATCAGCCGCAGTTCGCCGGTGGAGAGGCCGGAGACGCGCAGCAGCGCCAGCTCCCGCGAGCGCTCCAGGATCAGCGCCGAGAGGGTGTTCACGATGCCGAGGACGGCCACCACGATCGCGACGCCGAGGAGCGCGTACGTGATCATGAAGGTCTGGTCGAAGATCCTCATGACCTCCGCCTTGACCTCGCCGTTGGTGACCACGAAGGCGTTGAACTTCGCCAGCCGCGACTCCAGTACGCGCCGCGCCTCCTTCATCGTCACGCCCGGCTTGAGGTAGACCACGATGGTGTTGATGCGGTTGTCCTTGAACGTGCGCACGTACAGGGGGCGGTGCATGACCACGACGCCCTGGTCGTTCGAGTAGTCGCGGTAGATGCCGGTGATGGGGAAGCGTTTGCCGGCGAAGGTGAACGTGTCGCCGACGCGCTTGTTGAAGCGCAGCGCGAACGGCTCCGAGACCACCACGCCGTTCAGGCGGATGGCATTCAGCAGCGCCTCGCGCTCGGTGCGCGGGGCCACCATCGGCAGCTTGCCGCGCGTGGCCGCGACGTCGAAGTCGCCGCTGCCGATGGTGATGATGGTGTCGCCGTAGTCGGCGTTGCGCCCCCGCGCGCGGTCGATGGCGGCGACGATGTCGATGCCGCGCACGGCCTCGGTGATCTCGGGCGGGAAGAGCACGCGCTGCGCGTTGCTCAGCCCCTTCGACGGCCGCAGCCAGAGGTCGGAGCTGACGGTCTGGTCGACCCAGATGCGCACCGTCTCGCGGAAGCTCCCCACCATCAGCGCCACGGCGATCATCATCCCCGTGGCCAGCGACAGCGCGGCACTGGCCACCGAGGTGCGGCGCAGCGACGCCGGCAATGAGGCCGCGGCCAGCTTGCCGACGATGCCGAAGCCGCGCTCGAGCAGCGGCGCGAAGAGGCGCGAGGTGGCCTGCACGATGGCCGGCGCGAGCAGCGAGAAGCCGGTCACGACGAGAAGCACGGAGACGTAGCCGGCCACGGCGATGCCGCCCACCGCCGGGAGCCGCGAGACGAACGCCGCGGCGATGAAGGAGAGCACCGCCAGCACGGCCAGCCGGTGCGGATGGGCGATGCGCTGCTGCAGGCCCGGGCGGATCATGGCGCTCGGGCGCACGCGCGAGGCTTCCAGCGCCGGCTGCAGCGCGGAGACGAGCGAGAGCAGCGTGCCGACGGCGACGCCGAGGGCGATCACGCCCGGCGTGAGCGTCACCGCGTCCGGCTGCGTGGCCACGTAGAGCGTGTTGATGGTGCGGCCGACGGTGCGCAGGATGCCGCTGGCCATCAGCTTGCCGAGGATCACGCCGAGGATCGAGCCGGCCAGGCCGAAGAGCAGCCCTTCCACGAGGAAGGCGCCGAAGATCTGCCGCGGCGCGGTGCCGACCGTCTTCAGCACGCCGACGTCCTTGCGGCGCCGGAGGATGGAGATCAGCACGGTATTGTAGACCAGGAACATCCCCACCAGCAGGGCCACGCCGGCCAGGGCGAAGAGGTTCACGCGGAACGCGCGCAGCATCTTCTCGACGCGCTCGTTGCGGCGCGTGGGCCGCTCCATGCGCACCCCTTCCGGGAGTTTCACGCTGGCCCCCTCGGGGAGGATGAGGTCGATGCGCGACAGTTTCCCTTGCATCCCGAACGCGCGTTGCGCGGTGGCGATGTCGCAGATGGCGATGCTGCCGTTGAAGGCGGTGGCCGGCCCTTCCGACTCCAGCAGCCCGCGGACCACGAACCCGACCCGCCGCCCGCCGATGCCGATGGCCACGGGCGAGCCGATGGCCAGCCCGTGCTCGCGCGCGAACGGCGCGGGGAGGATCAGCGCGTCGCTGCCGAAGAGCGCGAAGAAGTCGCCCAGCTCCTGCGTCCCGCGCCCGGTCTCGATGCGCGCGTATTTGTAGTCGCGGAAGTGGAGGTCGCTGAGGAGGTCGACGGCGAGGATGCGGACGGGAACCGTGTCATCCTGAGCCGCGGAGACGGCGAAGGATCCCCCGCCGACGGAGCGCTGGTCGTGCGGCCGCAGGGGATCCCTCGCTGCGCTCGGGATGACAGTGAGTCCTCCCTCGATGTCGATCACCGGAGCGAAGCGCGCCCCCTGGCTCCAGAGAGGCCGCAGCGAGAGCAGCACGTTCTCGTCGAGCGGGTCGATGTCGGGGACGATCTGCCAGTTCGCGCGGCCGGCGATGGCGTCGACCGACTCGCGGAACGCGCGCAGGGCGCTCTGGTTGGCGAGCTGGATGGCCACCACCACCGCCACCCCCACGGCGATGCCGAGGATCGTCAGCGCGGTGCGGGTCTTCTCGCGCACGATCGGGCGGAAGATGAGGGCGCGGAGGATCACTGCTCGATGCGCCCGTCCGTCACGCGGATCACGTAGTCGCCATAGGCCGCGGCGCGGTCGGAGTGCGTGGCCATGACGATGGTCGGCCGCAGCGACTGATGCAGCTCGCGGATGAGGTCGAGGATGGTGGTGCCGGTGGCGGAGTCGAGGTTGCCGGTCGGCTCGTCGGCCAGGATGAGCGGCGGGTTGTGCACGATGGCGCGCCCGATGGCCACGCGCTGCATCTCGCCGCCGGAGAGCTCGTTGGGGAAATGCGTGGCCCGTTTGCTCAGGCCGATGCGCGCCAGCACCTCGTCCACCCGCTCGCGGATCTCCCGCTTCGGCTTCTTCGCCAGCGACAGCGGGAAGGAGACGTTCTCGAAGACGTTGAGCGTCGGGATGAGGTTGAAGAACTGGAAGATGAAGCCGAGCGACGTGCGCCGCAGCTCGGTGAGCCCGGCCTCGTCGAGCGCGGAGGTCTCCACGTCGCCGAGGAAAACCTGGCCGCTGGTGGGGCGGTCCACCGCGCCGATGAGATTCAGGAGCGTCGACTTGCCGCTCCCCGAGGCCCCCATCAGCACGGCGAAGGTGCCGGAGGCGATGTCGAGCGAGACGCCGTCGAGCACGTGCACGGACGACGACTCGTCGGAGGGGCCGTAGTCGTGCGAGACGTTGCGGAGCGAGATACGCACGGGCGTGATTGTAGGGGCAGGCATGCACGCTGCACTTTGATATCGTCGGCACCTAGGAGGTAAGGAATGGACGAGAACACGAACTCCGGCGGGGCGACAGGCGAGGGTGCCGGCGAAGACGGCGGCCGCTTCGGCCGTGCGCGCCAGTATGTGAACGACACCTACGAGAATGCGTCGGGCAAGGTGCGCGACGGCTACAACACCGTGCGAGAGAAGGTGGAAGACGTCGACTTCGGCGCGATTACCGATCAGGTGCGCACCTATGTCCGGTCGAACCCGGGCAAGGCGCTGCTGATCTCGGTCGGTGTCGGCTTTCTGATCGGCCTTCTGCTCCGCCGCGACGACGAGGAGTAATACCGATGGCCACACAACGATCTTCTGACCACGAGCGCTCGGCAGCGGGCCTCGACTTCGATGACAGCGATCCGATCCGCAGCAACGCGGCCGCGATCGGCGCGAAGATGGTCCAGGAGGGTCCCGATGCCCTCTTCAACGAGCTCGAGAACCTGCTTCCCGAGGCGTGGCAGGACCAGATCAAGGCGTTCCCGATCGCCGCGGTCGCGCTCGGCGTCGGCGTGGGCGTCTGGCTCGGATTGAAGAAGAGCGACGAGATCATCACTGCCGGCACCGCGCTCGTTTCGTCCGCCGCCATGGCGAACGTTTCGCAGGTGATGGACAAGATCAACAAAGGCTGAGTCATAATGGCGGCGATGCCGGTCCGAAGGCCCGACACGCCGCCCATTCCGTTCCCTGTACCCGAAGCGGTGGCCCGCCAGTACCTGGAGTCGCTCGCCGACGAGGTACATCGCACCTATTTCTTCAAATATCCGCCCCTGCCCGTCTTCTGGGGGCAGCAGATCTCGCGGAAGAAGCGCCGCAGCATCCGCCTCGGCTCGTACAACCATCACACGACCGAGATCCGCATCCACCCGCTGCTGAACGCGCCGAACGTCCCGGCTTTCTTCATCCAGTCGGTCATCTACCACGAGTACCTGCACCACGTCCTCGGCCCGCACCACAACCGCCGCTTCCACCAGCACGAGCGCCTGTTCCGCCACTACCGCGAGGCGCAGGAGTGGATCCGCCGCAACCTCTTCCACCTCCTCGGCAGGAAGAAGAGCGAGCTGCGGCGGCGGGTGGTGGCGGTGGCCACGACCCCCCAGCCCGTGCAAGCCGCGCTGTTTTAATGTTGCTGTGTTGCTGGTTGCTGGTTCAAGGCGGTTCGCTGCGGCCTGGCCATGCACCGCCTTGAACCAGTAACCAGCAACCAGTAACCATCAGAGCCCCATCGGGAACGTGAGGTTGTACACGTACCGCCCCCGCGCCACCGACAGCACGATCGACGACCGTTCCGCCCCCCGCACGAGCTCCGTATTCGCGTCGCGCGTGCTCCGCACTTCCGCGCCGTTGACGGCCACGACGAGGTCGCCCGCCTGCAGGCCGATCTCGGCGGCGCGCGTGCCGGAGAGCACCTCGTCGATGACCACGGAGCGGTTCTCGTCGGCGATGCGCAGTCCCGCCACCTGCTCGAGGATGCGCAGGCCGAGGTCGGCCGGGGGATCGGCCAGCTGCACCTGCACGCGCTGCGCTGCACCTCCGCGGTCGATGGTCAGCGATGTCGTCTGTCCCGGCGTGAGCGTGGCGGTGGCGGTGGAGAAGGCCTCGCGCGAGTCGACCGGACGGTCGCCGACGGCCGTGATGATGTCGCCCGGGCGCAGTCCGGCGCGCGCGGCCGGCGAGCCGGGGAAGACGCGCACGACCCGCGCGCCGTTCTGCCGCTCGTGCCCGCGGCGCTGCGCCTCCTCGGGAGTGAGCGTGGCCGTGACCGCACCGATCCACGCGGAGTGCACTTCGCCGTAGCGGAGCAGGTCCTGGATGACTTTCCTGGCCCGGTCGACGGGGATGGCGAAGCCGATCCCCTGCGCCTGCGCGTAGATGGCCACGTTGATGCCGATCACTTTCCCTTCGATGTTCAGCAGCGGTCCGCCGCTGTTGCCGGGGTTGATCGAGGCGTCGGTCTGGATGAAGTCCGTGTACGTGCGCCCCTGCGTCTCCGACGGCACCGAGCGGCCGAGGGCCGAGAGGACGCCGGTGGTCACCGTGCCGCTGAGGCCGAACGGATTGCCGACGGCGACCACGGTCTCGCCGATCATCAGGTCAGCGGAGGTGCCGATCGGCGCGGCGGTGAAGTTCTTCCCTTCGACGCGCAGCACGGCCAGGTCGCTGTCGGGGTCGACGCCGAGGAGGCGCGCCGGGAGCTGCGTGCCGTCGTTGAAGTTCGCGGTGATGCGCGAGGCGCCTTCGACGACATGGTTGTTCGTGACGATGATCCCGTCGCTCGACCAGACGAAGCCCGAGCCGAGGGAGGTGGAGGTGCGCTCGCGCGGCTGGCTGAAGATGCCGAACGGGTCGAAGAACGGGTCCACACTCCGCCGCCGGATGGTGGCCTCGGTCTGGATGTTCACGACGGACGGCAGGACGTTGTGCGCGACCACCACGACCGGCGTGCGCCGCGCCGCGCTGACGGTGGCGGGGATCGTGTTCTGCGGAGGCTTGACCGGTTGCGACTCCGCGGCCGGCTTGCAACTGATGCTCAGGGCGAAGAGGAGCAGTGCGGTGCGGAACTTCATGGCGCCTGAGTTTATCCTGCGGGCGTGCACCTCAAGCTCATCTACAACCCCGCCGCCGGACGCGGGCGCGCGCGGCGGCACGTGCGCGACGTGGAGGAGCTGCTCCGCGCGCGCGGGGCGCGGGTGGACTGCGAGCCGAGCACGAGTCCGGACGATCTGGTGCGCATCGCCGCGGAGAGCTCGCGCGCCGGGTACGACCGCGTGGTCGTGGCGGGCGGCGACGGCACGCTGAACCTGGCCCTGCGGGAGTTCGATCTCGCGAACGGGACGCTGGCGCTGATTCCCACCGGCTCGGGGGACGATTTCGCCAAGGTCACGGGCGTCTCGCGCGACATCCGCGGCGCGGTGGACAACGTGCTGACGGGACGGGTGGCGGAGTACGACGTCGCGCACGCGAACGGTCTCCGCTACCTCGGCGTGGCGGGACTCGGCTTCGACTCCGAGGTCGCCGAGTACGCGAATCGCAACGCGAAGTTCCTGCGCGGCTCGGCGGTGTATCTCTACGCCATCCTGCGCGTGCTGCCGAAGTTCACGCCGCGCCCCGTGCACATCCGCACCGACGACGGCACGCGCGACGAGGAGATCATGTTCGCCGCCATCGGCAACACGCGGCAGTACGGTGGCGGTATCCGCATTACCCCCGACGCGCTCCCCGACGACGGCCTGCTCGACCTCTGCATCGTCCACCGCACTACGCGCGCGCAGCTCCTCAAGACCCTGCCGAGGGCGTACACGGGCGCGCACGTGAAGAGCCCGTTCGTCGAGACCGGCCGCGGCCGCACGTTCCACTTCGAGAGCGAGCAGGCCATGGCCGTGTACGCGGACGGCGAGCCGCTCACGCGCACGCCGGTGACGTTCGGGGTGTGTCCGCAGAAGCTGAAGTTCGTGGTGCCAACGTAGGGCGGGCTTCAGCCCGCCTCCCTCGTGGGTGGGAGGGCGCTGCCGCCTCCCACGGGAGAGGCGGGCTGAAGCCCGCCCTACGTTTTACTCGATCAACCGGATTCCCCCCGTTTGCGGCTTGGCGGTCGGCGCGGGGGTGGTGTCGATGCTCCGGTTGAGGAAGAGGTCCGTATCCGGCTTTCCCTCAGCGGTGAAGCCGATGACGAGGTAGCGGTCGGCGCCGGGGATGTATTTGTAGCCGTTGCCCCACGGGTCGCGGAGGAGGGCGGGGCCGATGTAGTACGGCACGAGCTCCTTCAGCTCGAACGGCAACTGGCCGCGCGTGTCGTGGAACCTGTCGACGGCCTGGCCGATGGCGTTGATGCGCTGGAGGGAGATGGCCTTGCGCGTCTCGCCGACGCCGGTCAGGCCGCCCAGGAATGGGGTGATGCGGTTCAGCGGATTGCGGAACGACGTCGCCAGCGAGGCCAGCGCCAGCAGCACGAGGAACAGCACCAGCGGCAGCGGCACCGGCGTTTCCGCCACCTCGATCTCGTCGACCGGCGTCGACTGCGCGAGGACGGCCGCGGCGCTCTCGCCGCGCACTTCTTCGATCAGGTCGCGAGTGAGCAGCTCGTACAGCGCCTTGTTCGTGTCGAACTCGGAGAGGCGGGACACCTCCACGATGTCGCTGACCGTCATCGTGCCGTCGACGAGGTCGTAGATCGACTTCTCTTCCGGCGAGATGCGGATCTTGTCCGAGAGGCCGCGCCGGCGGGAGCGGGTGATCTCGCCGTCGAATTCGATCTCGTCCGCGTCGCCCGAGACCACGATCTCCTGGTCCGTGAGCTTCTTGCGGAAGACCATGTCGTACGAGCGGATCCGCTTCTCGATGATCGGCCACTCGTCGATCATCCGCGCCCCTTCCATCAGGATCGACTCGGCGGTGATCGGCACGACGTTGTCACGGTCGTACTCGATGGTCGTTTCCTGCGAGAAGTGGTAATCGCCGTCTTTCCAGCGGAAGAGGCGATAGACGATCTGCATGATCTGGAGCTGGATGGCCTCGCGCAGCGATTCCTGGGAAATGATCCCGTAGTGGGTGAGGATGAAGCCGAGGCGCTGCAGCGTCTCTTTCTGGATGTCGAGGGCACGGTTGAGCTGGTCCTGGGTGAGGAAGCCCGTCTTCATCAGCACCGTGCCGAGGCGGTTCTCGAGGCGGCGGTTGAGCGAGTCCGCGCCGACCACCTTGCCGTCCAGGAACGTCACCGTGACCGTGTCGTCCTTGCCGCGCAGCGTGAGCACGCCGGTCTTCCGCTGCAGCCCGATGAGCTGGAAGATGTCGGCCAGGCTGAAGTCGCGGAGGGTGCCTTCCAGTGCCATTAGGCGGCGGCCCTCCTGCGATAGACCGGCAGCGAGAGCAGGAGCCAGAGCAGGACCGCCACGGCGATGGCCACGGCGCGCACGAGCGTCTGCGCGACGTCGGCCACCGGCCCCATGGCCGGACCGAGGCGCCCGACCAGCAGCGCGGTGACGACGAAGAAGGCGAAGAAGAAGACGCCCAGGATGCCCGCCACGGTGCGCCCTTCCATCAACTGCGCCGAGCCGGGGAGGATCGTGGCGAACAGCCGGTTGCGGCGCGTGACGCCGGCCTGGTAGCCGGCCACTTCCTCGAGCTTCTGCCGCTTCGTGTCCAGCGACACGCCGTCGCGCTTGAGGTAGATGTGGATGCACTGCGTGCAGTACGTCGTGCTCTCCCGCGCCGACTTGCAGCGGTGGCAGAACGTACGCCCGCACTTGATGCACGCGTTCGCGTACTGCCCGCGCTTGCGGAAGGCGAAGATCAGCAGCGCCAGGAGGAGCGACGCCAGCGCGCCGATGGTGATCGGGCTGGAGGCGGCCCGCATCGGCTCGAAGGCGGAGTAGTTGCCGAAGAGCGCGCGCGCCGCGGGGCGGCTGGAGACGCGGTCGCTGATGGCCCACGCTTCGCCGATGGACGGCTTGTACATGAGGATCTTCTGCGGCGGCGGGTTGCGAGTGGCGCGCGCGACGACGGACGCGTCGGCGGCCCGCGCCTTGTCGAGCATCTGCCCCTGCAGGTCGAACTTGTACGTGTCTCCCGCGGCGACGGAGTGGTTGTAGAAGGCGGTGGCCAGCTTCGGGTCCGCCGCCTCGGCTTTCTCGTACTCCGTCATGGCGGCCTGAAACTCGTTGTTCAGGTACATCAGGTTGCCGAGGTTCACGTGCGCGCCGGCGTAGGACGGGCGCAGCTGGATGGCCCGGCGGTAATGGACATTGGCCTGTTCGTCCAACCCCTCGAAGGCCTGCAGGTTGCCGATCAGCACGTGCAGCGTCGGGTCGTCGGGGACGACGGCGATGAGGTCCTGCAGGCGGCGCAGCGCGTCGGGCTCGTACGAGTCGGCGTCGCTGGCGATGGCCGCCGCGACGACGGGGCTGTCGACGCCGGCGATGCGGTTGGCCGCGAAGTGGAGCGCGACCGGCGCCACCGCGACGAGCAGCAGCACGATGATGATGACCACGCGCTCGCCCCATGCGGCGTAGCCGAAGAAGATGGCGAACCAGTAGAACATCAGCCACAGCGGGCCGAGCCAGAGGAAGAGCGGCAGGAAGAGCAGGGCGAAAGCGAGCACGGAGACGGAGCCGCCGTGAAAGCGCGCGCCGAGGCTCTCGCGGAAATCGTGTGCGGCCGAGCGGCCGTAGCGGATGAGGAGCGCCAGCGCGAGCAGGATGGCCGTGACCGCGACGGCGCCCGCGACGACGACGATCAGGTCGGCGCGGCCGAGGGTGTTGTTGCGGTAGTTCGCGGCAGCACGGGCGAAGCCCTGCACGGCCAGCGGAAGCGCGCTTCCCCACCCTTTCGTGGCCGCGGCGCGGTCGGCCTCGAGGAACGCCACCGACGGCGAGCGTCCGTCGAGGTCGCGCGAGGCTTTCTCCGCCCACTTCGCGAGCTCGGGGCTCTTCGCCCTTCCTTCGCCGGCCATGGCCGCGGCGCCGGCGGCGTAGGCGGGAAACGTGCGGATGCCGTACTTGCGGCCGGTGGCGAGGAGCTCGCCGGTTTTCTTCGTGGCGGCGTCGAAGTCGCCCTCGCGCGCGGCGGCCGTCGCCTGCGGCCAGATATCGCGCGGCGCGATCTCCTGCGCGCACGCGCTGCGCGCCGCCGTCAGTGCGACGAACGCGAGCGCGACGGCTGCGAGACGGCATTTCATCAGATGCTCTTGGTGCGCTGGACGTAGGCGAGCTTCAACTCGCCAAGGTGTGTCTCGAGAAAGTCTTCCTCATCCGCGGTCAGGTTGCCCTGCGTTTTCTCGCGCAGGAGCGTGAGGATCTCGATCATCTGGCGCGCCGCGTCAGGATCGAGCGTCGACTGCGGCTGATATGGATTGCGCAGCATCCCGAGCAACATGTACGCCTGTGCGATGAGCGGCTCGATGAAGTTGGTGAACGGGGTGGCGGGGTTGACGGCCTTGTCGGCCATCGTGCGCCGGCGGTTTTCGCCGCCCGGCGGCGGCTCCGCGCGCTGGCGGCGCTCCCGCTGTTGTGGCGGCGGCTCGGGTTTCGCCTCGGGCTCGGGAGCGGGCGGCGGTGGGGCCGCGGCCGCCGGTTCTGCCGACGGCTGAATCTCCTGCTTGAATTCGTCTCGAATCTCGCCTTCGGGAGTGAAGATGCGCTTGTCCGTGACCTTCAGTTCCTTCGGCGCCTGCTTGTCGCTCGGCAAGTCCGCCTCCGCCCCATGTCGTGTGTAATCAAGAGTTTGGCATATTAGCACGCAAGTTCCGGTCGAAGAACCCGTCGATGCGGCTCCAGGCGTCCTGCGTCGCCGCGGCGTCGTAGCCCTGTTTGTTGTCCGGGTTCATGAATGCGTGGCCGGCGCCTTCGTAGATCTTGATGTCGCCCAGCTTGCCGTACTTTGTCAGTTCCGCGCCGAACTTCTTCACGTCCTCGGCCGGGATGCCGCGGTCGGCACTGCCGAAGTTGCCGAGGACCGGACCGTTGATTTTCGTGATCGCATTCGAGTCGGTGACCAGGCGGCCGTAGTTGATGACCGTCGCTTTCACGCGCGGGTCGTGGGTCGCCAGGGCGAGCGCGTAGCCGCCGCCGAGGCACCAGCCGATGACGCCGATGCGCTGCGGGTCGACGTCGTCGCGCGCGGAGAGGTAGTCGACCGCGGCCTTGAGGTCGGCGATGGCGCGATCCTCGGGGAGTCCGCGCGAGAGCTCGTGCGCCTCTTCCATCGACGTCGTGACTTTGCCGCGATAGAGGTCGACGGCCAGCGCCACGTAGCCCTGTCCGGAGAAGCGGTCGGCCTGCTGCCGGATCCAGTCGTTCACGCCCCACCACTCCTGGATCACGATCACCGCCGGCTTGCGTCCCGGCTGGTTGGGGACGGTGAGGTAGCCACGCCCGCCGTTGCCGAACTCCGCCAGCGGACCGGCCTCGCGCTTCGGATCGAGCGCGGGATTGTTCGTCGCCGGCGCGGCCGTGGTGGCCGTCGCCGTGTGCCCGGCGTGTTCGTCGGTTTTCTGACAGGCGAGGACGAAGAGCAGCGCGAAGAGTGGAGCGATTCGGCGCATGGTGCCGAAAACGATATCACTCCCGCAGTGCCCGAATGATGGCTCGATGGACCGAGGGATCGGCGGCGATGCCCTGGTGCCCGTCGCAGAAGAGCATTGCCTCGCCGCCGGCCTTCGCGCTCGACACCGGAACCGTGCCGTCGCCGGGCTCGAAGAGCAGGCCGCGGAGGTGCTGCTCGTTCTCGCGCAGATCGGAGGGGTAGAAGGCGTACGTGCCGTCTTTGCGGGCCAGGATGCGGACTGCAGTGGGGACGCAGTCGCCGGCGATGACGTGGAACGTAGGTCGGGCTTCAGCCCGACCCGCCCCCGGGGGAGGCGGGCTGAAGCCCGCCCTACGTTGTGCTAATTCGTCGCGGACTGTTTGGGCGGCGGCGAGCTGGCGCGACACGTCCACCGGCCACGTCTTCGGATCCCACAGGTCGCGGTCGAGCGCGCGCCCTTCCTCGTCGACGAACACGCGCCCGTTCTCCGGCAGCAGCTCGAAGACGAACGGCCACGTGGCCACGATGTCGGGCGTGAACGTGCGGCGGAGGAAGCGCTCCGGACGCATGAAGACGCGGAAGGCCTCGAGCGAGCCTTGCTGCACGGGGGCGACCATGACCAGGTTCTCGACGTGCGGCGAGTCCAGCGCCCGCGCGACGATGGCACCGGCGGAGTGCGTCACGAGGTCGACCTTGCCCCCATTGCGCACGCGCTCGATCAGCTCGCCGAGGAGGCGCGCGTTGTGGCGCGCGGAGCGGCGCCAGTCGTAATAGAACGGATGCAGGTCGCGGTCGAGCGTGTAGCCGCCGAATTTGCGCAGGCCGATCGAGAGCTGCCACCCCGTGTTGATCGGGCCGCGCGAGCCGACCCACCCCGCGGGGACGAGCCGGTCGTGCAGGTCGAGGTCGAGATCGTCGGGAAACTCCCGCTGCCACACCGCGCGCGGCGTGCCCCAGACGTGCCGTCCGGTGACGGGATCGACGAGCCGCGTGACGCCGAAGCCGGCGATGACGATGACCGGACGCGGCGGTGCGCCGAGGCGCGCGGCGTTCGCACGGAGGTATCCGCGGCGCGTCCGGTCCGTGGTGTTACAGTGCGCCAGCGCCGCAATCGCGCAGACGCTGATGAAGATCTTCCAGGTCCTCGAGTTCAATCAGTTCAACACCGGCTCCGTGCACCAGATGTTCCAGGCCGCCACCGGCCTGCGCGAGCGCGGGCACAGCGTCTCGGTCATCAGCCGCCCCGACGCGACGCTCGAGGCGCGCGCCATCGAAAAGGCCGTGCACTTTCACGGCTTCCCTTTCCGCAATCAGTTCGACGTGGCCACCGTGCGCAAGCTGCGCCGCCTCATCCGCGCCGAGAAGCCGGACGTCATTCACGTGCACAAGGGCGTCTCGCACGCGCTGGCGCTGGCCGCCACGTGGCGGGAGCCGGTCGGCGCCTTCGTCGTCAACCGCGGCGTCTCGTTTCCTCTCGACCTCTGGAACCGCGGCAAGTACCGCACCCAGCGCGTCGACCGGGTGGTCACGGTCTGCCAGCAGATCAAGGACGTGATCGTCGAGAGCGGCAAGCTGCCTGAGGAGAAAGTCCAGGTCGTCTACGCCGGCACCGACGTCACGCAGTTCGATCCGGCGAAATGGGACGCGCGTGCATTCCGCCGCGAGAAGAACGTCGGCGATGACCGCTTCGTGGTGGCACAGGTCGGCGTGCGCGACTGGAAGGGGTGGAAGGAGCTGATCGACTCCGTGTCGGACGTGTTGCCGTCGCACCCGAACGTGCACCTCCTCCTCATCGGCTGCCGCGGCGAGAAGGAGAAGAGCGAGGTCATGACCTACGCGTCGCAGGTGGGGATCGCGGAGCACGTCAGCGCGATCGAGTACCGCACCGACATGCCGAACGTCTTCGCCTCGTGCGACGCCGTGGTCGACGCCTCGTGGGCCGGCACCGGCATCACCGGCACGATCCGCGAGGCCATGGCCATGGAGAAGCCGGTCATCGCCACCGACGCCGGCGGCAACGCGGAGCTGGTGTCGTCCCCCGACGTCGGCTGGCTGATCCCGATGAAGAACCGCGCCGCGCTCACCGGCGCCTTGCTGAAGGTGATCGGCAATGCCGGGCGGGCCGCGGAAGTGGGACGCAACGCGCGGCAGCACGTGGTGCAGGGGTTCTCGAAGGAGCTGCGGATTACGCGGCTCCAGCAGTTGTACGAGGAGATCCTGAACGTAGGGCGGGCTTCAGCCCGCCCCGGGACGGGCTGAAGCCCGTCCTACGTCCAGCAAATCGATCGGCGGACCGGTCTCCGGCGTGACCAGCATCTTCGTGTAGGTCCACCGTCCGTCGTCCTTGGTTCCCACGACGCGCAGCGTGGCGGACTGCTTCGAGCCGTTCAGCGGGACGGTGATGTCGCAGTCGCCGCTGCGGTTCTGCGTCTGGATGGAGCCGCTCAGCATCCACCCCGGCTCGATCGGCGTGCCGAGGGCCTCCTGCACGCGCGCGTCGCCGCGGGCGCGCTCCACGCCATCCTTGTACGGATCGGCCGCACGGATGGCGGCGAAGACGCCGATGACGATGACGGCCACGAACGTGACGGCGGCGGCGACGAGCAGGGCGCAGCCGCAGCCGACCCACAGCCACGGGCTCGTTCCCTTCTTCTTCGGCTGCTCACCGTTCATCGTTCAACGCACCGAGGTGCGCGGCCACGCTGGCGGCCAGCCCCTCCATGTCGTACCCGCCCTCCATGAGCGAGAAGACGCGGCCGTCGCAGTGGCGCTCCGCACACTCGACGATTCTACGTGTCAGCTCGCCATATGCGTGCTCGGTAACGTTCATCCCGCCGAGGGGATCGCGGCGGTGCGCGTCGAACCCGGAGGAGAGCAGGATGGCCTGCGGCGCGTAGTCGTCGATGATGCGCACGATCTCGTCCTCGGTCGCGCGCAGGAAGGCGGCGTCCCCCTCGCCCGCGCTGACCGGGATGTTTTTGGTAAAGCCGCGCCCCTTGCCCGCGCCGATCTCCTCCGCCGCGCCGGTGCCCGGATAGAACGGGTAGCGGTGGATCGAGGCGTAGTAGACGTCGTCCCGCTCTTCGAAGAGGTGCTGCGTGCCGTTGCCGTGGTGCACGTCGAAGTCGTAGATGAACACGCGCTCCACGCCGGCCTGCTCGCGCAGCCAGTCCGCCACGCAGGCGATCGTGTTGAAGAAGCAGAAGCCCATGGCCGCGGCGCGCTCGGCGTGATGGCCCGGCGGACGGGCGATGACGAAGGCGCGCTTCGACTGGCCGCGCTTCCACATGTCCTCGATGGCCGTGAGCGAGCAGGCCACCGCCGCGCGCGCGGCGGAGAAGCTCGCCTTCGAGATCGGATTGTCGCCGCTATGGAAGAAGCGGAAGCCGGCGGTGACGGCGTGCTCGAACTCCCGCTCGTACTCCGCCGTGTGCGTCTTGTGGATGATGCGGGCCGTGTCGGGATGGACGTCGGCGTCGCGGACGAGCGCCCCCTCCAGCCCCGCGCGGCTCACGCCCTCGAGGGCCGCATCGAGCCGGGAGGGACTTTCCGGATGATCGAAGCCCGTCTGGTGCCGGTAGAAAACAGAGGCCGTGTAGATCTTCAACATCTATGATGCGCGTCGCGTGAAACGCGTTCTCCAGATTGCGGTCATCGCAGCCCTGACGGTGTTCTTCCTCTGGCTGTTCCTGCGAAATGCAAACCTGAGCGAGGTCGGGGCCATTCTGCGGAGGTCGAGTTTCGGCTGGGTGCTGGTCGGGTTCGCGGTCAATATCATCGCCCTCGTCAGCCGCACTGTACGCTGGCGTACGCTCCTCGATCCCGAGGATCCGCCGCCGTTCTACGCCACCTTCTTCGCGAACGCGGTCGGCTACATGTCGTCGATCGTCCTCCCGATCCGCGCTTCCGACCTGGCCCGTCCCGTCCTCCTCTCTAGAAGGACCTCGCACCGTTTTTCCGGCGCCCTCGGCACGATTCTCTGCGAGCGCGTGCTCGACCTGACCAGCATCCTGACGATGTTCGTCTTCTTCGCCGCGCTGCGCTGGAACGAGTTCTCGCACGATCCGGCCACCGCCGCGTGGTTCTATATCGTCCGCGCCGGGGCGATCGCGTCCGCCGTGATCCTGACGGTGCTCTGGTCCTTCCTGATCGGCCTCCGCTTCTCCCGCGACACCATCCGCCGCCTGCACGAGGCCCTCGGGCGCCTGCTGCCGAAGCGCATCCGTCCGTCGTGGATGCACTTCTTCGACACCTTCGCCGAGACGCTGCGCATCTCCAAATACCCCGGCGCGCTGGCGAAAGTGCTCTTTTGCACCGTGCTCACCTGGACGTGCCTCACCGCGCAGTTCTGGTTCGCCACCAAGGCCGTGCACCAGCCGCTTCCCTACGACTCCAGCTTCTTCGTCACCGGCGTGACCACGGTCGGCCTGGCCATCCCCACCCCGGGCGGCATCGGCGGCTTCCACAAGGCCTGTCAGCTGGTGCTCACCCGCTTCTACGCGTTCAGTGTGGAGTCGTCCGTGGCCGTGGCCGTGCTGTTTCACGTCATCGGCACGCTGCCGGTGCTGACCATCGGCCTCTTCCTGTTCGCGAAGGAAGGTGTCAGCCTCAAGCAACTCCGTGGTACGGACGAAGAAGAAACCGCCAACCGCCAACCGCCAACCGCCAACCAACCGTGATATACGGCGCCTATGCGGTGCCCGTTCTGCGGGAATCTCGAAGACCGTGTGGTGGACTCGCGCGAGAGCCGGGAAGGCGACGTCATCCGGCGGCGGCGGGCCTGCGCCGCGTGCGACCGCCGTTTTACCAGTTACGAGAAGATCGAGCTGCCCACCTTCCAGGTCGTCAAGCGCGACGAGCGCCGCGAGCCGTACGACCGCGAGAAGCTGATGCGCGGGCTGCAGATCGCCTGCCGCAAGCGGCCGGTCCCGCAGGACGAGCTGGAGCGCCTGGCCGACTCGATCGAGTCGGAGATGGCTGACGCCGGGGAGCGGGAGATCTCCTCCCAGGCCCTCGGCACGATGGTCATGAACCGCCTGCGCGCGCTCGATCCGGTGGCGTACGTGCGGTTTGCGTCCGTCTACCGCAACTTCGAGGATGTCGATGCGTTTGTGAAAGAGCTGCACGGATTGAAATGAAGCGGGAACAGCCATTGCACGAGATCGTACGGCCCATCCCCTTCGGAGAATGAGATGACTGACGCGAACGAGACCGCGAAAGAAGAAGCAATCAAGATCCCCGACGTCCTGCCGGTACTGCCGCTCAAGGACCTGGTGATCTTTCCATTCATCATCGTCCCGCTGTCGGTGTCGCGGGAGAAGTCGATCAATGCGGTCGATCAGGCACTCGCGGAAAATCGCGTGATCATGCTCACCGCCCAGAAGGACTTCCAGAACGAGGACCCGGGCGAGGAGGACCTCTACCGCGTCGGCACGGTGGCCATCATCATGCGCATGCTGAAGCTCCCCGACGGGCGCATCCGCATCCTGGTGCAGGGCCTCTCCCGCGCGCGCATCGACTACTTCATCCAGACCGCGCCGTTCTTCAAGGCCAAGATCACCCGCATCGAAGAGCCGGTCACGAAGGACCGCGGCCTGGAAGTGGAAGCGCTGATCCGCGCCGTCAAGCAGAACCTCGACCGCGCCGTCTCGCTGGGCAAGAACATCTCGCCCGAGGTCATGGTCATCGCCGCGAACCTCGACGACCCGGCGCGCCTCACCGACCTCGCCGCGTCCAACCTCGACCTCAAGCTCGAGGAAGCACAGGGCATCCTCGAGACCATCGACCCCGTCGAGCGTCTCAAGAAGGTGAACGACATGCTCACCCGCGAGATCAACCTGCTCACCATGCAGCAGGAGATCTCGTCGGCCGCGCAGGGGGAGATGAACAAGTCGCAGCGCGAGTACTTCCTCCGCCAGCAGCTCAAGGCCATCCAGTCCGAGCTCGGCGAAGGGGAGGAGCTCGCGGAAGAAGTCGAGAACTACCGCAAGAAGATCGAGGAGAAGGCCATCCCGAGCGAGGCCAGGGAGGAAGTCGAGAAGCAGATCAAGCGCCTCGAGCGCTCGCATCCCGACTCCGCCGAGACCTCGATCATCCGCACGTACCTCGACTGGATGACGGGTCTCCCGTGGGGCGTGATGTCCGCGGACAACCACGACCTCAGCCGCGCCCGCGAGATCCTCGACGAGGACCACTACGACCTGGAGAAGATCAAGGAGCGCATTCTCGAGTACCTGGCCGTGCGCAAGCTGCGCGGGCAGAAGATGAAGGGCCCGATCCTCTGCTTCGTCGGCCCTCCCGGCGTCGGCAAGACTTCGCTCGGGCGCTCGATCGCCCGCGCCCTCGACCGCAAGTTCGTGCGCATCTCCCTCGGCGGCGTGCGCGACGAGGCGGAGATCCGCGGGCACCGCCGCACCTACGTCGGCGCGCTCCCGGGCCGCATCGTCCAGGGCATCAACCAGGCGCAGACGTCGAATCCCGTCTTCATGCTCGACGAGGTGGACAAGATCGGCGCCGACTACCGCGGCGATCCTTCGTCCGCGCTGCTCGAAGTGCTCGACCCCGAGCAGAACTTCTCGTTCCGCGACCACTACCTCGGCGTGCCGTACGACCTCTCGAACGTGATGTTCATCGTCACGGCGAACGTCCTCGACACGATCCAGCCCGCCTTCCTCGACCGCATGGAAGTCATCCGCCTCTCCGGCTACACGGACGAGGAGAAGCTGATGATCGCCAAGCAGCACATCATCCCGAAGCAGATGGAGGAGAACGGCATCACCGACGTGCCGGTGACGTGGACCGACGGCGGCATCATGCGCGTCATCACCGGCTACACGAAGGAAGCGGGCCTGCGCAATCTGGAGCGCGAGGTCGGCACGATCTGCCGCAAGATCGCGGTGACGGTCGCGGAAGGGAAGCCGGCGGAGAACACGCGCATCACCGACGCGAATGTCGAGAAGTACCTCGGGCCGATGAAGCACTTCGCCGAGGAGCTGCTCGAGCGCGACCAGGTCGGCGTGGCCACCGGCCTCGCCTGGACCGCGGTCGGCGGCGACATCCTCTTCATCGAGGCCACGGCCGTGCGCGGCAAGGGGAAGCTCTCACTCACCGGCCAGCTCGGCGACGTGATGAAGGAGTCGGCCCAGGCCGCGCTCACGTACGCCCGCGCCCACGCCGACGAGAATGGCATCCCCTCCGATTACTTCGAGACGCACGACATTCACATTCACGTGCCCGCCGGCGCGATCCCGAAAGACGGTCCCTCGGCCGGCATCACCATCACCACCGCGATCATCTCGGTGCTCACCGGCAAGCCGGTGCGCCGCAATGTGGCCATGACCGGCGAGGTCACGCTGCGCGGCGACGTGCTGCCGATCGGCGGCGTGAAGGAGAAGGTCCTGGCCGCGCGCGCGGCCAAGCTCAACACCGTGATCCTGCCGAAGCTCAACGAGCGCGACCTGGTCGACGTCCCCGAGCCGATCAAGCGCGACATGAGCTTCCACTTCGTCGAGCACGTCGAGGACGTCCTGGAGATCGCCCTCCTGGCCCGCGACGCCGCCGAGCAGAAGACGACGGAGCGCTCCGGCCGCGAGTCGCATCCGCTCGCCGAGCCGGAACCGGCCACCCACGAACACGCTCCCACCACCGTCTCGTAAACGTAGGGCGGGCTTCAGCCCGCCTCCCCCGGGGGGGCGGGCTGAAGCCCGCCCTACATCCCGCCCAGCAGCTTCTCGACCCGCGCCTTCAACCCATCCGTATCCACCCCCGTCGCGAGCGCGCGCTCGGCGAGCGTCTTCGCGCGCGCCGGATCCCGTCCGGCGATGTGCTCGGCGACGAGATAGTTGCTCCACGCGTTCATCCATTTCGGTTTCTCGCGCGTGCTGGCGGCGATCGACTCGAAGAGGGCGAGCGCGCGTGCCGAGTCGGGACCGTTGATGCGCAGCGACGGACGCACGTTGCCGTACAGCATGGCCAGGTCGAACTGGATGTGCAGGTCCTGCGGAAAGGCGGCGATGAGGCGCTCGCCCGCGGCGCGGTCGCCGTACAGGCGCATCCGGTCCTGGTCGCTGACGACGGGCTCGCCGACGTCGCCGAGCCAGGTGCGCAGGAAATCGGCGGCGATGGGATAGAGCAGGACGTTCGACGCGCCCCGCTGCGGCGAGACGAGCAGGTCGCTGTTGGCGAGCAGCACCAGCGCCAGCCCGCGCGACGGCACTTTGACGAGGAGGCCGGAGAACGCATCCGGCCACCAGCTCGTGTGCCACACGACGCGCTCGCCGGCCACGGTCTGCGTGAACCATCCGAGACCGTAAGGGAAGCCCGGGTAGGCGGGTGTCCAGGCGCGTTCTCTGGCGGAGGCCGAAAGCAGCGTCCCGTCATCGAGGGCGATGCTGTAGCGCGCGAGGTCCGTGACCGTCGAGGAAAGCCCGGACGAGGAGTGCAGCGCCAGCGGCGGCAGCTTCGACTCCACTACCGCGCCGTTTTCGTCGATCCGATGCGGCGTCGCCAGTCCGCCAGTTTCGCCGCCGATCGTGCGGTGCAACGCCGCCGGTCTCAGCACGCGCTGGTCCAGCAGCGCCGCGAAGCTCTCCTTCGTCGCCGCCTCGACGACGTTGTCGAGCCAGTTGAAGCGGGTGCTGTACACGAAGCGCGTCCCCGGCACTCCTTCGGACGTATGCGACAGCACATGCCGGATGCGCACCTCCGCCGGCACCTGCCAGTCGACGTACGGCTGCACCGGCGCATCGAGGTCGAGCTTCCTTTCCTCCGCCAGCTGCAGCATGAGCGTGGAGGTGAAGGTCTTGGTGATCGAGCCGATCGGATAGAGCGTGTCGGCCGTCGACGTGCCGAAGCCGCGGGCCATGACCAGCCTGCCGTCGTCCACCACGGCGACGGAGAGGCCGGGGATGCGCAGCTCCGCGCGTTGCGCCTCCACGCGCCGCGCGAAGTTGTCGATGGCCGGCCGCGCGTGGCGACAGCCCGCAAGGGCGAGCAGGGCGGCGAGTGCGAGTGCGATCGGTCTCATATCCTCTCATACCGCCACAGACGCCGAAAGGTTCATGTACGCTGATCCATGCGCACGTTCACGCCGTCGGCTACATCTAGGGAACGGACGGATTCCCATCGTCGAATATGCCGACGAATGTCGTCACGAACATCCTCAGTCCGCTGGCGGGACTGGAGAACTTCGAGCGCGTCGACCTGCTGCGCATCAACGACGGGCGCGCATCCCGGCCGCGCGCTGCTCGCGTTCACCCTCGGATCGACGTGGAGCATGGCCAACGTCAGCGGCGGCATCACCGGCTCGCCCACTCCGACCGTCTCCGGCCCGCTCGTGCGCGGAACCGCCGGTGCTCTGTTCTGGTACAACGGGACGGTCTTCGCGTCGATGGGAGGATGGTTCGACTGACGGCGCGTGGGGGTAGGGATTTGCGTCTGGTGCAACACTCCTGTAGTGCGTGCCTCCCTTGAAGATCTTCATCAGCCACTCACACGACGAAGAATGGCTCGCCGAGATGATCGCGGCGGAACTGCAGAAGATCGACGTCGATCCGTTTTACTACAAGCGAAACGAGACCGGCACGCCGATCACCAGCGACGTTCGCGCGAAGCTGAACGACTGTGACGAGTTCCTGATCCTGTTGACCCCCACGTCGATCTGGAGTCACTGGGTTCTGTACGAGCTGTCGGTCGCGCACTACCTCGGCAAGGCGATTCGCCCGTTCTCGATGTATCTCAGCGAACAGGAGATCCCGCCCATGGTGCGCGATCTGGTGCGCCGGCCAATGGGGGAGATTCGCCACTACTACGACGAAGTGCGAGGACGCGTAGCGAAGGCCTTCGCTGACGGAATGGCGCTGGGGATTGCGCCCAATGCACCGCGGCCGATGCAGGTCGGCGCCGATGATCCGTCACAACTGAAAGACCAAGTCCACAAGATCGTACTTGGCGACGTGACCGCCGCCGCGGAGACGCCTCCATCACCGGAACCACGCTCGCCGAAGCCGGCGAAGCGTGGCGCCAGAAAACCATCGCGTCGCAAACCGAGATGAGCCATGACCCAATCCGTCGATCTTCTCCTGCGTAATCCTTCCGAGTATCCCCGCGCGGGCCTTGTGGTCCGCCAGTGGAAGCCGGTGGCGAAAGCGCTGGGCGTGCGTGGTGCACGCTCCGCGACGGTCGCCCGGCTCCTCGATCCCACCAACCCGAAGGGTGCCACGGTGGATCTCGCCGCGCAGGTGGACCGGCTGGTTCCGCACGATCGCTCGCACGACCAGCTCGTGTTCAAACTGGACTCACCGATCCCCGGAGGTGACGAGCACTACCGGGCCGTTTCCGGGAAGGTGCGGGTGACGGCGGCGCAAAGCAATGCACAGCCGTACGGAGCAACCGTGCAGCGATACCCCACCGGTGTGAAGCTGATCAATCAGCATCTCGAAGTATGGCTCAACACGAGCGCCACGAAATACGCTCACCAGCCCCAGGACCAGTTCTACGGCGGGGCGGTCACGAGCGTGATCCTGCAGAAGGCCTCCTTCCCGCCCTTCACCGACAGGCTCGAGTGTGTCGACGCCATCGAGTCCCGCGCCGGCTTCTGGCCTCACCCGGAAGCGCGAGCCATGCAGATCGATCGCATTCACCTGGTGAGGCCGCCCTGGGACGAGCGGCGCAGCGTCGATTTCTTTCCCTTCCGCGAGCCGTGGACCCTCGTCAGCGACTCCACGGGTCCGGTCCGTGCAGTCGCTACCATCATGTCGGCACCGTTCGAGCTTCGGTGCAAAGAAGCCGGCGGCAAGAGCGATCACGTCTTCGAGTGCAACGTATATCGCACCCTCAGCCTTTACGATGATGTCGACTGGATTGGCGACGAGATCTGGGTGAATGCACGCGACATCGATACTGGCAAAACGCAGCGTCTCTGGTTCACGGCTCGGTTCTTCATGATGGTGCAGTTCACCCAGGATCCGGAGCTTTTCAAATATCCCGATCACCCCGGCTGGTTCTCTCTGACTCCTCCCGACAAACCGAGCAGCGACCCCAGGCTCGGTTACGCCTTCGCGACGGACGCGCAGTCCGGCGCGATCTGGAGTCCGCCGCTCGATTACCATGATGAGATGACGAAACCGCGTGCGTTTTCGTGGGAGCTCGGCACGTCGCGCACCGTGCACTGCGTGCACAAGTTTCGCTGCATGACCAACGCGCTGGAAATGGGGCACGAAGCCGGGTGGCTGTGGTACGACTTGGTTTTCAAGCGCATTCGAGGCACACTGGCGGGTGAGAAGTGAGCGCGTCCATCACGCTTCCCGACGAAATCGCACTCCCTGAGAACGTGGAGAGCCTTGCCGTGGCCGTGGTGGAGAAGGTCGGCGTCGCCGACGTTATCGCCCAGATGGCGGATCAGATCTTCGCCAAAATCGAAGCCTGCGAGGCGTTCTCCAGCGGCTCGCAGAATGCGGACGCCTTTTTCTTTGCCACCAGTCTTCCGGTCGCCAACGCGGTTATCCACCGCACGACCCCGGATCGTCTGACGCGCGCGCTTCGCTGGTCGAGTGAACGGTGGCCGGCCGAAGACGATCCGGCCGTGCCGCTCGCCACCTGGACTCTCATCTACATCATCTCTGAGGGGTGGAAACGCTACAGCAAGATCGCGGAGAAGAAGGTGCTGTGGGATCGGATTCTCGCGCACGTGGCTGCATTGGCGGAAGAGCCGAGTCCCGCCACCGCCGCGCAGCACGTAGTTACCGCACCAGCACCGCCGCGCTGACCTTCGACACCCGCCGCCCCTCCACCCGCAGCGCGCTGATGTAGCGTCCGCAGAGGTCGCCCGCGAATTCGACGGATCGGCCGTGATGCGCGTGACGTTGCGCGCGGCGTCGTACGCGGCGTAGAAGACGCGCGGCGTCAGCGGAACGCCGGCGTCGGATGAAGGTCCGTCCAGTCCCCATTCGATGTCGCCGGCGCGGTTGCCGGTCAGGATGGCGTTGTCGAGGGTGACCGTGGCGCGGCGATGAGCGAGCTGCGCACGGTGAGGTCGCCGCCGGTGGGGCCGATGAAGATCCCGCTCGCCCCGACAGGCAGCGACCGGACGGGCGGACCACCGAACGGATCGTCAGCGCGCAGGCGGTGATGACCGGCAGTGGAGAACGTCGTCAGATGCGCGCGACGAGCTTCTGCGCCGTCGGCAGGAGCATCGCGCCGAGCGCGACTTTGATCGCGTCGGCGAGGACGAACGGCGCCACGCCGGCGGTGAATGCGTACGCGGGCGTCGTCAGGATGGCCAGCCACGACCAGCCGCCGAGGTAGATCACGCCGAGGGCCAGGAGCATGCCGCTGGTCGCGCGGAGGATCGTCGATCCCCAGCCGCGCTCGGAGACGAAGCCCGCCACCCAGGCAGCGAACGGATACGAGTAGAGGTAGCCGGCGGTCGCGCCGAGGAGCCAGGCCGGGCCGCCGTGGCCCTGCGCGAAGACCGGCAGTCCGCTGAAGCCTTCGAGGAGATAAAGCGCCGCGGCGGCCGCGCCCCGCGTCGAGCCGAGACACACCCCGACGAGGATCACGGCCAGCGGCTGCAGCGTCAGCGGCACCGGCGTGAACGGCATCGGGATGGCAATCTGTGCGGCGATGGCAATGAACAGACTCGCCCCGATCACGAGCAGCATGTTCGCGGCGGCACGGCCGCGCACGAGGCGATCGAGCACGACGGCGGGAATGGTCATCGCTTTTTCTCTCATGGCGGGTGAGAAGATACCATCCGGAGAAACTATGGTGAAACCGATCATTGTCGCGCTCGCCGCCGTACTCCTGTTCGGCTGCAGCAAACCGGAGCCGCTGACCGCGGCCAAGGCGCAGGAGATCATCGGCGGCTGGTCGTTCAAGCGCGAGCCGGTGTACGCCGAGGTGCCGCAGAAGGTGTGGTGGACGCCGAAGGCGCCGAAGGACGACTACGACGAGAAGGCGCTGCGCACCCTGCGCAATCTCGAGCGCGCGGGACTCGTGACGGTGACGGAATCGGACGTGACCGCCGACTCGGCGACGTACGTGGCCAAGGTGACGAAGAAAGGCTTTCCGATCCTCGGCACCGCCCCCAGCGCCCGCGGCCCCGTCTACCGCGCGCGCATCTGCGAGAAGCGCTACGACGGCATCCGCAATTTCGTCCGTCACCCGACGGAGGAGACGGTCGGTCACGCGGAGCTGGTGTGGCACTACGCGAACCCGAACGAGCTCTATCCGCTGTTCGAGACGAAGATCAACAAGCCGGTGAACCAGCCCTTCGTCTCGCACGTGTCGTTCTGGTACGACAAGCACCAGTGGCGGTTCGAGGTGAACGTCAGGAAGGTCGCGTCATCCGCCGCAGCCCTTCCGCTCCCGCGATGATGGCCTCCGTGGCCTCGGTCGGAAAGTAGCCCGTCTCGACGACCCCGGCGTACTCGCGGATGGCCGCGACGATGTCGCCGATGTCTTCCTCCTCGGGCACGCGCACGTCGAGGATGCGGTTGCCTTCGTCGGTGATCCGCACGGCGCCGTCGAGCATGCGCAGCGTGGGCTGCAGGCCGAGGTCCGTGAAGCGGCGCGTGAGCACGTCGAGCGCGAACGGCGTCACCTCGACGGGCAGCGTGCCGGTGCCGAGGCGCTCGACGATCTTCGACTCGTCGGCGATGACGATGAAGCGCTGGGCCTGCTGCTCGACGATCTTCTCGCGCAGCAGCGCGCCGCCGCGCCCTTTGATCAGGCGAAGTCCCGCGTCGATCTCGTCCGCGCCGTCGACGGCGAGCTGCAGCGGCGCGATCTCCGCGAGCGGGAACGTGGGGATGTGCTCCTCGCGAGCCTGTTTCTCCGTTTTCTCGGAGGTGGTGGTGCAGCGGACGTCGCGCAGCGTACCGTCGCGCAGAGCCTGGCCGAGGAGCTTCACGAACTCGAACGCCGTCGAGCCGGTGCCGAGGCCGAGGGACATGCCGGAGCGGACTTCCTGCAGCGCGACGCGAGCCGCTTCGATCTTGAGGTTCACGTTCAATAGCCTCCTGCGGCGCCGCCGCGTCTCGGGTCGGCAACGGCGACGAGGCGGCCATTCTCGAACAGAATCGCGTGCACGTCGCCGATCGACTGGCGATGCGCCACGGCGTGCCCCTTCTCGTTCAGCCATTGCACGACGAGCTGCGGCGCGCTGCGCTCGACCAGCATCTCGTCGGGGGTGGCCGCGTGGTGCCAGCGCGGGGCGGCCACGGCATCGGGGAGCGACTTGCCGTGCACGACGACATTCAGGAAGACCTGCAGGATCGTCGTCGGGATGGCCGTGCCGCCGGAACTGCCGAGGGCCAGGAAGGGGCGGCCGTCGCGCAGCACGATCGTCGGTGCGAGCGACGACGCGGCGCGCCTGCCCGGCGCGATCTCGTTCGGCTGCGCGCTGAAGTCGGCATTCGCGGTGTTGAGGAAGAAGCCGAGCGACGGGACGAGGTAGCCGCTGCCGAAGTCGTCGCCGAGCGTCGTGGTGAGCGCGGCGATGTTCCCGTGGGCGTCGACGATGGTGAGATGCGTGGTGTGCTCTCCCTCGGCCACGAGATCGCGGGGCTCGGCGAGGCTGCTGGTGGCCGCGACGCGGTCGCCGATCGTGCCGCGCCACTGCTCGCCGCGCTTGCGCGAGAGCAGCTCGCGATATGGAATGCGCACGCCCGCGGGATCGGCGACGTAGCGGTGGCGATCGATGTACGCGCGGCGCTGCGCCTCGACGAGGAGATAGAGCGCCTTCGGCGTCTGGAAGCCGGCCGCGCGGAGGTCGTCGCCGGCGAGGATGTTCAGCGTTCCGCCGATGACCAGTCCTCCGCCCGACGGCGGCGCGACGGTGTAGATCTCGTATTCGCCGTACACGAGCTTGAGCGGCGCGCGCCACACCGGCGCATAGTCGGCGAGGTCGCGGTAGCCGATCACGCCGCCGGCGCTCTTCGCCCCCTCCACGAGCTTCTTCGCGAGATCGCCGTGGTAGAAGTCGCGCGCCCCGTGCTCGGCGAGGCGCTGCAGTGTGGCCGCGAGCTCGGGCGGCGGAAGCTTCTCCGGCAGCTCGAGCTTGCGCAGGTTCTTCGCGTTGGCCACGTCGGCCGCGAGCTCGGCGTCGTCGCGCGGCCCTTCGCGCGCGAGCAGCAGCGCCGGCTCGGCCAGCTCTTTCCACGCGCGCTTGCCGAAGCGCTCGTGCAGCGCGTGCAGGCCGGCCACGGTGCCGGGGACGCCCGCCGCGGCGGCGCCGGTTTTCGTTTCCTTGTTGGCCAGGCGGGGCGCGGTCTCGCGGAAGTCGAGCGTCCAGACACCGCGGGTCTCGGCGTCGTAGTACGTGGCGAAGCCGCCGCCGCCGAGGTTGCCCGATTGCGGACGCACGACCGCGAGCGCGAGCGCGACGGCCACCGCCGCATCCGCGGCAGTGCCGCCGCGCTGCAGCACGGCCAGTCCGGCTTTCGTGGCCAGGGGATGATCGGAGGAGACCGCGGCTTTCTTTGCCGTGACGCTGCCGCCCGCGTACGCGCTCGCAGCGAGGAGGAGGACTGCCGCGGCCTGCGCGGCGCGCTTCACTTGCGCGTCCTCCGGCGATTCCGGTCATAGATCAGCTTCAGACCTTTGAGCGTGAGCTCGGGATCGACGATCTCGATGTGCTCGCTGTCGTCGGCGAACTGCGACGCCAGTCCGCCGGTGGCGATGACGCGCTTGAGGTCGGGCACTTCGCGCTTGATGCGCGCCAGGATGCCGTCAACCAGGCCGAGATAGCCGAAGTAAATGCCGGACTGCATGTTCACGACGGTGTTCGTGCCGATGACGTGCTCGGGACGCCGCACGTCGACGCGCGGCAGGCGCGCCGCCCGTGCGAACAGCGCCTCGGCGGAGATGTTCAGTCCGGGCGCGATGACGCCGCCGACGAACTCCGCGTTCGCGGTGACGACGTCGAAGGTGGTGGCGGTGCCGAAGTCGACGATGACCGTCGGGCCGCCGTACTCGTGGTGCGCGGCGGCGCAGTTGACGATGCGGTCCGCGCCGACTTCGAGCGGGTTGTCGACGTGGATGGCAATGCCGGTCTTCACCCCCGGCTCGACGAACATCGGCTCGACGCCGAAGTACTTCTGGACCATGAAAGCCATGGCGCCGTTGAGCGGCGGGACGACCGAGGCGACGATGGCGCCCTCGAGCTGCGCGTGCAGGTCGCCGACGAGCTGCCGGGCCAGGATGCCGTATTCGTCCGCGGTGCGCTCGCGCGCCGTGGCCAGCCGCCACGAGCTCACCAGCTCCGCGCCGCGATAGACGCCGAGGACGAGGTTCGTGTTGCCGAGATCGACGACGAGGAGGTTGGACGACATCGCGGCGGATGTTACGCGTATGGAGTGCGGCAGCGCCAGCTGCCGCTCTCTATGCGGAGGCGCCAGCCTCCGCCCCCGCCGCAGCTCGCGCTGCGGCGATGGAAAGCGGCAGCTGGCGCTACCGCAGTCCAGACGCTACGCGTTCCCGCGTGAGCTGCGTGACGATCTCGCGCTGCAGTTCCTCGGGAGTCGCCTTGCCCTTCCACCGCTCGGTGTAGAACGCGGCGAAGGCGTCGCGGTAGGCGATCCAGGCGCGCTGCGCGTCGCGGAGAAGCTCGCTCCGTTCCATGGCGCGGTAGACGCGGTTCAACTCACTGTCCGCGCGTTTCGCCTCCGCCGCGCTCGCGGCCGGGGCGCGTTCCTTCGAGAACCGCTCCAGCGCGGTCACGAGGCGCTCCTTCTGTTCCATCTCCGCGCCGAGGGCAATGGCGGCGTAGGCGGTGCCGCCGCGGCTCAGCTCTCCGATGCGCTCGGATTCCGCGCGCACGAAGGCGAGGCCGGACTTGCGGATCGCGTCGGGAAACGCGGCCAGCCTGCGGTCGAGCTCCGGCATCACCTTCTCGTACTGCTTGTGCGCGCAGTACGACATGCCGTAGCCGCTGGTGACGTACTGGCAGAAATCGAGCGGCTCCTTCTCCTTCCCCGCGCGCATGCGCTGCAGGTGCTCCGTCATGCCGGTGAACTCGGCCGGGGCCATGTCCTCCTCCGCGAGGCAGAGAAAATAGGCGGCGGCGTTGAAGTCGCGCTTCACGCCGTCGCCGTTGGCATACCGCTCGGCGAGCTCGCGATGGTTCGCATCGGGGGGAACCGCGGGCGGCTTGTAGCCGAACTTCGCGCAGTCGATGGCCGCGGCCAGAAGGAGCGCGATCATGCGAGAAAGAGGTCCCCCGCGCTGACCGCGATCTCACCCTCCGCCGTGCGCAGCTTCGCGCGGCCGTAATCGTCGATGCCGATCCACGTGCCGTCGATGGTGCGCTCGCCGAGGACGCAATGGATCGCGTCGCCCGGCTCGTGCACGGAGCGCTCGCGCCAGTCGGCGAGGATGGCCGCGCGCTCGAAGGGGCGGGAGAGATAGTCGTCGAGGGAGTGCACGAACGCGCGGGTGGCGCCTTCGATCCCGTCGAAGTCGCGCCTGGCCACCTCGCTGATGGCCACCGCGTTCGGGCGCGTGTCGTCCTGCACCGGCTCCACGTTGACACCCATGCCGATGAGCAGGAACACGCGGTCGTCCTGGATGCGCGCTTCCATGAGGATGCCGGCGATCTTGCGGCGGTCGACGAGGACGTCGTTCGGCCACTTGATGCGCGCGTCGATGCCGTACTCCCCGCGCAGCCAGGAGGCGATGAACGCGGCCATGGCCATCGGCACCAGCGGCAGCTCGCTCACGGGGCGCGTGACGAGCGCCGTCGCGTAGATCCCTTTGCCGGGAGGCGACGACCAGCGGCGGTCGTTGCGGCCGCGCCCCGCGAACTGCTCGCCGGCGATGATGACCGCCTGCGGCAGCGAGAGCTCGTTCTCGATGCACTCCGTCACGATGCGCCGCGCGATGAGGTTGGTCGAGGCCACACGCGGAATCACCGCGACGGATTCGATCGCCTTCAGATCGCGGACGATGCGGGTATCGATCATTGGTTCTGCTGCAGCTTCTCCAGCCGCGCGCGGAGCTCGGTCTGCCGCGCCTGCGCGCCGGCGACGATGTGCGCCGGTGCATTCTTCGTGAAACGGTCGTCGGCGAGCTTCGCGTCCATCGCTTCCAGCTCTTTCGTGGTCTTCTCGATGTCGCGGCGCACTTTCTCGAGCTGCTCCTGCGACACTTCCTTCTCCGGGAACTCGATGGCGATGTGGAAGCCTTCCACGACGTCGTGATGCGCTCCCTCCGGCGCCGTCCCCTCCACCGACACCTCGGTCAGCCGCGCCAGCTCGATCAGGAGATACGCATTCTCGCGGAAGAAGTTGGTGTCGCGCGCGTCGCTGCCGCTCACGTAGAGCCGGAAGCGGTCCTTCGGCGTGAAGCCGCGCTCCGCGCGCACGTTGCGGACCGTGGTGATGACCGTCTTCACCGCGTTCGTCAGCCGCTCCGCCTCCGGGTCCTCGAGCACTTCCTCGGGGATCGGATACGGCGCGATCATGATCGACGGCTCGACGCCGCCGAGCTTCTGCCAGATCTCCTCGGTCACGAACGGCATGAACGGGTGCAGGAGGCGGAGCGAGCGGTCGAGCACTTCGAGCAGGACTCTCTTTGCGAGAGCGCGGTCGTCGTCCGAGCCGTGCCGGCCGAGGAGCACCGGCTTGGTCATCTCGATGTACCAGTCACAGAACTCGTGCCAGAAGAATTGATAGAGCGCGCTGGCCGCCTCGTCGAAGCGGAAGACGGAGAGCTGCCGGTTCACTTCCGCGGTGACCGAGTTGAGGCGCGAGAGGATCCAGCGCTCGACCGTGCGGAGATGGTCGCGGTCGATCGCCCGGGCGTCCTTCAGCTCGACGTCGATGTGCATCAGCGCGAAGCGCGACGCGTTCCAGATCTTGTTCACGAACGCCGAGTAGCCGCCGATGCGCGACTTGCCGAGCGGGATGTCGCGCCCGGTCGTGGAGATGGCCAGCGTGAAGCGGAGCGCGTCCGCGCCGACCTCGTTCACCACGTCGAGCGGGTCGATGACGTTCCCTTTCGTCTTCGACATCTTCTGGCCCTGCTCGTCGCGCACGAGGCCGTTCAGGAAGACCTGGCTGAACGGCGCCTTGCCGGTGAAGCGCAGGCCGAACATGATCATGCGCGCCACCCAGAAGAAGAGGATGTCGAAGCCGGTGACGAGTGTGTCGGTCGGATAGAACGTGCGCAGGTCGGCCGTGTCGTTCGGCCAGCCCATCGTCGAGAAGGGCCAGAGTCCCGACGAGAACCACGTGTCGAGGACGTCCGTCTCCTGCGTCACCTTCGCCCCGCACTGGGGGCACGTCGCCGGCTCCTCCATCGTCACGGTGGTATGGCCGTTCGGACAGTGGAACGCCGGAATGCGATGCCCCCACCAGAGCTGGCGGGAGATCGTCCAGTCGTGGATGTTCTCCATCCAGTTGAAGTACGTCGCCTCCCACGACTGCGGGATGATCTGCACGGCGCCGCTGCGCACCGCCTCGATGGCCGGCCGGGCCAGCGGCTCGATCTTCACGAACCACTGCCGCGACACCATCGGCTCGATGTCGGTGTCGCACTTGCCGTGCACGCCGACGTTGTTCACGTGGCTCTCGACCCTGACGAGCTGCCCGGACTCCTTCAGTTTCTCGACGACCTTCTTGCGCGCCTCGAAACGATCGAGGCCGTCGAATTCCGCGCCCGCGGCCGATGACATGCGTCCGTCCTCGGCGATGACCTGGAGCTGCGGGAGGTCGTGGCGCTTGCCGGTCTCGTAGTCGTTCTTGTCGTGCGACGGCGTGACCTTCACCACGCCCGTGCCGAACTCCGGATCGACGAGGATCGGGTCGGCGATGATGGGGATGCGGCGGTTCGCGATCGGCAGGATCGCGAATTTGCCGATGAGGTCCTTGTAGCGCTCGTCGTCGGGATGCACGGCCACGGCGGTGTCGCCGAGCATCGTCTCCGGACGGGTCGTGGCGACGGTGAGTTTCCGCCCGTCGATCTCGACGTCGTAACTGACGTACCAGAGGCTGGCGTTGCGCTCGCGGTACTCCACCTCGATGTCGGAGATCGCGGTGCGGCAGCGCGGGCACCAGTTCACCATGGCGATGCCGCGGTAGATGAGGCCGTCCTCGTAGAGCTTGACGAAGACGGAGCGCACGGCACGGGAGAGGCCTTCATCGAGCGTGAAGCGCTCGCGCGTCCAGTCGGCCGAGGCGCCGAGGCGCGTGAGCTGGTCCTTGATCTCGGTGCGGTGCTGGTCCTTCCACTCCCAGATCTTCTCCACGAACTTCTCGCGGCCGAGGTCGAAGCGGTTGATGCCCTGGCTGGCGAGATGGCGCTCCACGACCATCTGCGTGGCGATGCCGGCGTGGTCGGTGCCGGGCAGCCAGAGCGTGTTGAAGCCGCTCATGCGCTTCCAGCGCGCGAGGATGTCCTGCAGCGTGTTCACGAGCGCGTGGCCGATGTGCAGGCGCCCGGTGACGTTGGGCGGCGGGATGACGATCGAGAATTTCGGTTTCTCCGGATCGTCGACCGGCGAGAAGTAGCCGCCGGCCTCCCAGGCGGAGTACACGCGCTGCTCGAAAGTGGACGGCTCGTAACGCTTGGCGAGTTCTTCTTTCATGGCTGAAACCGCGAAGGGGACGGAATGATACCGGACGTAGGGCGGGCTTCAGCCCGCCCATCCCGACGGGCTGAAGCCCGTCCTACGTCACCCACCATATTCGTCACCCACACGTCACACCCACAACTCCCCTGAATAGAGTATTTTGTTCCGTCAATCGACGATCGTTCTCGTCACAGTCGATCAATCCATCAGGAGGCATCATTTGAAGTTCTCACGGTACCTCGCAGTCGTTGCACTCCTGCTCGTAGCGTCGCTCAGCGCGCTGGGGCAGGGCACGACCGCGACGCTGTCCGGAACCGTCACCCACCAGGGGACGGGACTGCCGGGCGTCACGGTCACCATCTCTTCGCCCAATCTCCAGGGCGTCCGCACGACCGTCACGAACGAAGCCGGTGGCTACACGTTCCCGTCGATTCCGCCGGGACAGTACTCCGTCAAGTTCGAGATGGAAGGTATGTCGGCCATCGAGCAGTCGGTTCGCGTGAGCCTCGCCTCCACGGCGCGCGCTGATGCGGATCTCCGCCTCTCGGCAGTCACCGACGCGATCACCGTCACGGCCTCGGCCCCGGCGGTGCTCGAGACACAGGAAGTGCAGTCGAACATCACCGCCGAGGCGGTGGCAGAGCTGCCCATCCAGCGCACGCTGCAGGCCACGACGCTGCTGGCGCCCGGTGTCAGCGTGAACGCGAACACGAACGGCATCCAGATCTCCGGCGCATACTCGTACGACAACCTGTTCCTCGTGAACGGCGCGGTCACGAACGAGAACCTGCGCGGCCAGACGCACAACCTCTTCATCGAGGACGCGATCCAGGAGACGACGGTCATGACCGGCGCGATCTCCGCGGAGTTCGGCCGCTTCACCGGCGGCGTGGTCAGCGCGATCACGAAGTCGGGCGGCAACGAGTTCCACGGCTCGATCCGCGACTCGCTGACCAACTCGTCCTGGACCGAGACGTCGGATTTCGGCGAAGCGGATCCGGTCGACAAGATCAACTCCGTCTACGAAGGCACTCTCGGCGGCCGCATCATCCGCGACCGTCTCTGGTTCTTCGCCGCCGGCCGTCTGTCCGAGCTGTCGACCTCGCAGACGTACACCCGCAGCACCACCAACTTCACCTTCGGCGACGAAGAGACGCGCCTCGAGGCCAAGCTCACCGGCCAGATCACGCCGAAGCACACCCTCGTCGGCTCGTACTTCGACATCAAGCGCGACCAGACCAACAACTGCTTCGTCTCCTGCTTCGAAGATACGAACATCGACCTGGCGCGCTCGCTGCCGAACAACTTCCTCACCGCCCAGTACTCGGGCGTGCTGACGAACAACTGGCTCGTCGACGCCACCTACTCGAAGAAGTACTACGCGTTCGAGGGGAGCGGCGGCGACCTGCGCGCCACCCTCGGCAGCGCTCCGATCGCCGACGTGGCCCGCGCCACCGCCGGCTGGGACGGCGCCTTCACGGGCGCGTTCTTCGGCGCGCCGGTCTTCTGCGGCACCTGCGATCCGGAAGAGCGCAACAACTACGCGTACGGCCTGAAGTCGACGTACTTCCTCGGCACCAAGTCCCTCGGCAGCCACAGCATCGTGGCCGGCTACGAGAACTGGTCCGAGCAGCGCATCGCCAACAACTTCCAGTCCGGCTCCGACTTCTTCGTCAACGTCTACAACTTCTCCCCGGAGGACGGGATGGTGAACGGACGCACGCGTCCGATCATCGAGGCCGGCGACGCCATCGCCTGGTGGCCGATCCTGGAGTTCACCCAGGGCTCCGACTGGAAGACGAACTCGTTCTACGTCAACGACAAGTGGGACCTCAACCCGCACCTCAGCTTCAACCTCGGCGTGCGCTTCGACGCCAACGAAGGCCGCGACTCGTCGGGCAACCTCATCGCCGATGACGCGGAGTTCAGCCCGCGCCTCGGCGCGATCTACGACCTGCGCGGCGACGGCCGCGTACGCCTGAACGCCAGCTACAGCCGCTACGTCTCCCGCATCGCCGAGACCATCGGCGGCTCGGCCGGCCGCGGCGGCAACCCGGCTGCCTTCTACTGGGAGTACGACGGCGACACCATCAACGCCGATCAGTCGCTCGACTATGTCGGCGCCTTCACGCAGCTCCTGCAGTGGTTCCAGGCCAACGGCGAAGTGACCATCCCGACCGCGTACGGCAATGTCACGGTGCCGGGCGTCGACCGCCTCTTCTTCATCGACGTCCCGGGCCTGACCTCGCAGTTCAACGGCACGCTCAAGTCGCCCTCCGTCGACGAGTTCACCGTCGGCGCCGGCTTCCAGATCGGTCCGAACGGCTTCCTCCGCGCGGACCTCATCCACCGCGACTGGAAGAACATGTATGCCCGCCGCATCGACCAGACCACCGGCTCGGTGCTCTATGAGCCGTTCGGCCTCGACTTCGACCTCGGTCTCGTGGAGAACACGGAGGAGCTCGAGCGCTCCTACAACGGCCTGCAGCTCCAGGGCAACTACCGCCTGACCCAGCGCTTCACCATCGGCGGCAACTACACCTACTCCCGCACCTACGGCAACACGTCCGGCGAGACCTCGGCCAACGGCCCGATTCCCGACGCGACCTTCCAGTACGGCGAGTACAAGAACTTCGCGCAGAACAGCCCCGAAGGGCTGCTGGCGGGCATCGATCAGACGCACAAGGCCCGCGTGTGGGCCTCGATCGACCTGCCGACCCCGGTCGGCGCGTTCAACTTCAGCGTCCTCCAGCGCTTCGACTCCGGCACGCCGTACGGCGCCATCGGCACCATTGACCTGCGCGAGCGCACCAGTTTCTACGCGAACGGCACCCCGGGCGGCGTCGCCAACCCCGGCTACGTCACCCCGCCGAACCAGGTGAACTACTACTTCACCGATCGCGACGCGTTCCGCTGGGACGACGAGATCTCGACCGATCTCGGCATCAACTACGAGCTGCCGATCCGCAGCCTCGGACTGTTCGTCCAGGCCGACATCGTCAACGTCTTCAACCAGCAGGCCGTGATCAACGGCGACACGACGGTCTACACGCACCGCAACGATCCGGAAGGCCTCCTCGGCCGCTTCAACCCGATCGCCGGCGACGTGCCCGTCGAGGGCGTGCACTACGCGTTCGGCGAAGACTTCGGTCAGGCCGTCTCGCAGAACAGCTACCAGCTGCCGCGCACGTACCGCTTCTCGCTGGGACTGCGCTTCTAGTCCTCGTTGTTCCACAGCTGTACACGCTCCGGTCCATCCGGGCCGGAGCGTTTTCTTTTATGCGCCGTTTTTCTCTTCTCTTGCTGCTTCTCGGCGTCGCCTGCTCCCGCTCGAGATCGCCGGAACATCCGTCGTCTCCGAACGCGCCGGTGATCGTGATCTCGGTCGATACCTTGCGCGCCGACCATCTCCCGGCCTACGGCTACAAGGGGGTGGAGACACCACACATCGACGCCCTGCGCCGCGATGGCGTGCTGTTCGAGCGGGCGTACTCGCACGCGCCGCTCACGCTGCCGTCCCACGTCTCGATGCTCACGGGGAAGCTGCCGTTCGAGCACGGCGTGCGCAACAACCTCGGGTTTTCGCTGGCCTCGTCGGTCCCCACACTGCCTTCGCTGTTGAAGTCCCGCGGCTATGCGACGGGCGCGGCGGTGTCGGCATACGTGCTGCGCGGTACCACGGGACTCGCTGCCTCGTTCGATGACTATGACGATGCCGTCGCCATCCGCGGAGGCGAGTCGTTCGGCGCGCAGCAGCGCCCGGGCCGCGAGACCGTGGCCGTGGCCCGCACCTGGATCGAGCGGCACAAGGGTGCGCCGTTCTTCTACATGCTGCACCTCTTCGAGCCGCACACGCCGTACACCCCGCCCGAGCCGCACCGCAGCCGCTGGGCGCTGCCGTACGACGGCGAGATCGCAACCGCCGACGAGATCGTCGGGGAGCTCATCGCCTCGCTGAAACAGCAGGGGATCTACGACGACGCACTCATCGTCTTCCTCTCGGATCACGGTGAAGGGCTCGGCGACCACGGCGAGGCGGAGCACGGGATCTTCCTCTACCAGGAGGCGATCCGCGTCCCGCTGATCGTGAAGCTGCCGGGCAATGCGCGCGCGAACAGTTCCTCCGCCGCGCCGGTCGGCCTGACCGACGTCTTCGCGACCGTGGCGCGCACGGTAGGGGCGGAAGCCGCGGGCGTCTCGCTGTTCGACCCGCCACGGCCGCGGCGCATCTACGCGGAGTCGCTCTATCCGCGCATTCACCTCGGCTGGAGCGAGCTGCGCTCGCTCGTCGACGAGACCCATCAGTACATCGAGGCGCCGAAGCCGGAGCTGTACGACCTCGCCGCCGATCCTTCGGAAAAGTCGAACGTCCTCTCGGAGCAGCGGCGGGTATACGCGGCATTGCGCACGGAGCTCGAGAAGCTTCCGCGCGGCGAGTCCACCACCGGCAACATCGACCCGGAGGAGGCGAAGAAGCTGGCCGCCCTCGGCTATCTCAGCGCCACCGCGCCGTCGGGCGGCGGCCCGCTGCCCGACCCGAAAGACCGCATCGGCGAGCTGGCTACGCTGCAGCGTGCGTCGATGCTGGTGAAGGAGCGCCGCTACGCCGAGGCCATCGCCTCGCTGCGCTCGCTCGTGGCCGCGAATCCGCGGCTGACGGACGCGTGGAGCCTGCTCGCGCGCACGCAGCAGGACGCCGGCGATTTCGACGGTGCCATCGCCACGTACCGTCAGACGCTCTCCGCGCATCCGCAGCTCGCGGGCGACCTCGGCCTCTCCGTGGCCGGCCTGTATCTCACCAAGGGCGATCTCGCGCAGGCCGAGGCGCACGCGCGCCTCGGTGAGTCCACGAATCCTTCGCTCGCCCACCTCATGCTCGGCCGCGTGGCGATGGCCCGCGGCGACTACGACGCGGCCATGCAGCACGCGCAGTCCGTGTCGAACGAATACGGCTATCGCGTGCAGGGACTGGTGCTCGCCGCGCAGGTCTACTCGCGCGCGCGCAACGCCGACCGCGCACTGCAACTCCTCGCCCAGGCCGATCGCGAGATCGCGGAGCGGAAGCTCGGCGCGATCCCCCTGCTCGAGTACACACGCGGCGACGCGCTGGCGCGGCTCGAACGATTCGACGAGGCCGAGGCCGCGTTCCGCAGGGAGATCCGCGACTTTCCCGAGGATCGGGAAGCGTGGGCCAGCCTCGCCGTCATCCAGTGGCTGCGCGGCCAGCGCGATGCTTCGCGAGCCACGATGGAGCAGTACGTGCGCGCCAACCCCTCGCCCGACGCGCGTGCCTTCGCGGCCAAGACCTTCCGCGAGCTCAACGCGCCGCCGTCATAGGATGTACACATGATCCTGGGCATCGAAACCTCCTGCGACGAGACTTCCGTGGCACTGCTCGAGAGCGACGGCCGCGTGCGCGTGAACCTCATCGCGTCGCAGATCGAGCGTCACCAGCCGTTCGGCGGCGTCGTTCCGGAGATCGCCTCGCGCGAGCACCTCCAGCATCTCTTCCCCCTCGTCGAGCAGGCTCTCGGCGACGCGCAGGCGGAGTGGGAGAGCATCGACTCCATCGCCGTCACCGCCGGACCGGGCCTCATCGGGGCGCTGCTCGTCGGCGTGGCCGGCGCGCAGGGTCTCGCGTACGGCCTGGGCATCCCGATCGTGCCGGTGAACCATCTCGAGGGCCACATCTACTCGCCCTACCTCCAGAAGGACGGGCCGGCCACCCCGCTGCCACCCCGCTTCCTGGCGCTCGTGATCTCCGGGGGTCACTCGGCGCTGTACGACGTGCGTGGCGCGGAGGTGTTACAGATCAACCGCACCCGCGACGACGCCATCGGCGAGACCTTCGACAAAGTGGCGAAGTTCATCGGCCTCCCGTATCCCGGCGGGCCGCAGATCGAGAAGCACGCGCGGCAGGGGACGGCTGACCCGAAGCGCTTCCCCTTCCCGATGCCGCAGTTCAAGGACGAGTCGCTCGACTTTTCCTACAGCGGCATCAAGGCCGGCGCGATCCGCCTCGCGCGCGAGCACGGCATCCGCGCGGACGGCGATCCGGCCGCCCTGGCCGATTTCTGCGCCACGTTCCAGGACGCCCTTTTCGCGCAGATCTTCAATCGTTTGGATACCGTCTGGTCGAGACTCGACGAGCCGAAGCCCACCGAGATGGCCATGGCGGGGGGCGTGGCGGCGAACGGCGTCCTGCGCGAGCGCATCCTCCAGTGGGGCGAGCGGCAGGGCGTGGTCGTACGACTGCCGGAGAAGCGTTTCTGCACCGACAACGCCGCCATGATCGCCTTTGCCGGCCTGCGGAAGGGGGGCTCGTCCGATCCGCGGCGGATCGCTGCCCGGTCACGAATCGGTTAAGCCGAATTTTCGATTCAAAAAGACGAAACCTTTTCCCGTTTTCCGCGTCTGACCTAGTGAACGACGAAGACGAACGAACGAACGGACGAAACGCAACGAACTGAATCTCCTAACACTCCTCCTGAATGAAACGCCAACGCCGGCCCCCAGGGCCGGCGTTGGTGTTTAATGGCGTTCCATGCGCATCGTGATTGCCGGCGGATCCGGATTTCTGGGGGAGCCCCTCGTGCGGCGCCTCCTCGCTCGGGGTGACGAGGTGGCCGTGCTCAGCCGTAATCCGGCGAACGTGCGCGCCGGACGCGGCGTGCAGTGGGACGGGAAGACGCAGGGCGCCTGGTCGCAGGAAGTGGCGACCGCCGACGTGGTGATCAACCTCGCTGGCGAGAATGTGGGCGAGGGCCGCTGGACCGAGGAGCGTAAGCAGCAGCTCGTGGCCAGCCGTCTCGACGCCACCGGGGCCATCGTGCAGGCGCTGCGCAACGCGCCGCCGCGGGACCGCACGCTCATCAACGCCTCCGCCGTCGGCTATTACGGCCTCCGCGGGGACGAGGTGCTCGACGAGAACGGTACGCGCGGCCCCGGCTTTCTCGCCGAGCTCGTGGAAAAGTGGGAAGCCGCGGCGCGGGACGGGGAGTCGCTCGCGCGCCTGGTCCTCCTCCGCTTCGGCGTCGCGCTCGCGCCGGATGGCGGGGCGCTGAAAAAGATGCTGCTCCCGTTCAAGCTCGGCGCCGGTGGACCGGTGGGGAGCGGGGAGCAGTGGATGTCGTGGATCGATCGTGACGACGCGGTGCGCATCGTGGAGTGGGCCATCGACAATCCGGCTGCCCGAGGGGTTTACAACGCCACCGCACCGGAGCCGGTGCGCAACCGCGACTTCACCCGTGCCCTCGGGCGCGCCCTGCACCGCCCCGCGTTCATGCCTGCACCGGCGTTCGCGTTGAAGGTGGCCTTCGGTCAGATGGCCGAAGAGGTGCTGCTGGGTGGGCAGCGGGTGGTGCCGCGTCGCGCCGAGCGTGAGGGATTCACCTTCGAGATCCCTACGCTCGACGCGTCATTCGCCCGGCATGTAGGGCGGGCTTCAGCCCGCCGTTAGTTCCGCGACGTCAACATGTGCCACTCCGGATTCTCGCGGACGTAGCCGGGACGCTTGTCCCGCAGCGCGTTGCTGTTCACCGTCGTGTGGACTTCCGACGCCGTCTCCAGCATGAGCTGGAACTTGTCGATCATCTTCTTCTGCACCGGCTTGGGCAGCCCGCGCAGATCCTCGACGAGCCGCTGGGCTGCCGACTCTTCTTCGTCCAGCTCCCACGGCGCGATCTGCCGCTCGACCGAGCAGCCGAAGAAATCGGCTTCGCTGAGGCCGTAGACGCCGAGGAGTTTCTTGAGCTGCGCCAGCTTCAGAGAGCCGATGCGCTGACCCGTTTCAAATGAGCTGATTGTCTTCTCGCCGACGCCCGACAGCTTGGCCACGTCTTTCTGGCTCAGGCCGCGGAGGCGGCGGATTTCGCGGAGTTTCAGTACGAGATCCATAGCTTCCTCACCTCTGGTTCCTTGCTTCCGGCTCAGAACCTGCGCATCAGTCCCACCACCACGCCCTGCACCGCCACGTCGCGGGCAGCCGCGTAGATGGGACTCATCATGGAGTTCGCCGGTTGGAGGCGAACCCGCTCCCCTTCGCGATACAAACGTTTGAGAGTCACTTCCCCGCTGACGTTCGCCACCACCATCTCGCCGTTCGTCGCTTCCTCCCGGCGGGCGATGATCACCAGGTCGCCGTCCAGGATTCCGTCGTCGACCATCGAGTCCCCCCGTACCTTCAGCACGTAGTTCTCGCCACGTGACGTCAGGTGCTCGGGCACGGCGATCGTTTCGTCCGAGACGTCCACATCGAGCGGACGTCCCGCGGCGATGTATCCGAAAAGCGGCAGTTCGCGCGCGGCCGGCCGGTCCTCGCGCTTCGTGTCGTTCTTCGGCGGCTCGCGATCGTCGACCAGCTCCACCCCCCGCTTCTGGTTCCAGTCGCGGCGGATCAGCCCCTTTTTCTCGAGCAGCGACAGATGCTTGTACACCGTGCCGTACGAGGAGAAGCCGAAGTGGTCGCAGATCTCGCGGTGGGTCGGGGCGATCCCTCGTTCCTTCTGAAAATCACGAATGAAGTTCAGGATGTCCCGTTGCCGTTCCGTCAGATATCTCATTCCGCCCTCACACCACCTAATGTAGGCGGTAATAGGGCGAAAGTCAAGCGTAAGTAGCGTAAGTTTGGTGGTGGTCCAGTCTAGCCCGGTAGTGGCTAAGCAGAACGCACTGACTCCACCAACGGAGCAGGTCGGCGCCTCTGGAGTGGCGTGGCTTCAGCACGCCAGGCTCCTGCGACGGGTGAGCTTCGATCAGCCATCGGCGTCCACGCATCTCCGGACAGCATTCGCGTAAATGAACCGGTGCAGATCCAAAAATGACCGCAGATCATCTGAAAAGTGACCGCAGATCATCTGAAACATGACCGCAGGTCATCTGAAACATGACCGCAGGTCACTTGAAAGTGCTCCGCGATGACTTTCCGCGTGATCCGCGCTCACCTTGCAAATGATTGCAGGAGGCCATGCAACTGACCCTCGGTCGACACTCAAATGACCCACGATGGGATCGACGCTCCCGGGGGTGGGATGAAGGTGCTCCACGGTCATTAAGAAGGTGCTCCGCGGTCATTTAGACCGTGCTCCGCGGTCATTTAGAAAACGAAAGCCGCGAGCGGCGATGGGCTCATTCGCGGGATCTCTACCGATGGAAACGCCGGCGCCTGCGCAGTCTCCGTGCAAAAAAAGGAGCCGGCCTCGCGGCCGGCTCCTTCCCCACAATTGCTGCAGCGTCGAGACTCAGTCGAGCTTGATGGCTTTCTTGGTCTTCTCGCGGCGCGAGGATTCTTTCTGGTTGTACTCGTCCATGCAGTCGCCCTGCTCGACCATCGCGCACGAGAGGTAGTCGCTGATCTCGACGATGGCGGCGCGGATGGCCTTGCCGGCCGGGGTCTTCTCGTGCTTGGAGAGGTTGCCGCCGAAGCCGCCGCGATAGAGGCCGACGTTGAGGCCACCACCCGAGGAGCGGCCCTCGACGGTGCGGACGAACTCGACTTCACCCGTGGTCGTGTCGATCACGCGGAGGTCGACCGCCAGGTAGGCGCTCTCCTTCTTGCCGCCGACGCTGATGCCGCGGAAGCTGAGACCACCACCCGTGCCCTGCACGTCCTCTTCGTACGCCGAGAGCGAGCCGGTGACGATGTACTGCGCGCCGGTGAGCTTGCCGATCTTGGCGCCGGTGCCCTTCTTGATGCGGCCGGAGTCGGCCAGGTCCTGCTCGTCCATGACCGCGGCGAGCTTCTCGCGCTCGACGAGCTTGAACTTGCCGGTGGCCTGGAGCTCGTTGGTGAGCATGTCGGCCAGGTCGCGGCCCGCACCGCCGTACCACCAGCCCGCCGACGTTTCATTCTTGAATTCGTTCACGGCGATGACCGGCTTGTCGCCCGCCATCACGGTGCCCGCGATGAAGATCAGAAGAAAAGCAAAAAGAGTTTTCGAACGCATTTGTCCCCCGTTTGAGATAACCGATTCGTGTGCTGCAATGTAGATTGGACGATTGACAGTGTACCGTGATCCCGCTCACGAAATCAGTGGCTGACCGCCCCGCCCGGAACGTCGAACGACGAACTCCACATTTCCACTCGATTGCGCCCACGGTTCTTCGCCGCGTACAAGGCGCGGTCGGCCCGCTCGATGAGCTCGGCCGGGCTGAGCACGCCCATGTCCGGCGAATCCATCCCCGCGATCCCGATCGAGGCCGTGACCGCGACCGAGCCGTCGCCGCACGGCAGCTCGCTCGACGCCAGCCGCTGGCGGATGCGCTCCGCCACCACGGTCGTGTTGCCGGTCTTGGTCTCCGGCAGCACGATGCAGAACTCCTCGCCTCCGTAGCGGCCCGGCACGTCGTAGACGCGGCAACTGTCGCGCAGCAGCCGGCCGATGCCCTGCAGCACCTGGTCGCCGCCGGTGTGACCGAACGTGTCGTTGATGCGCTTGAAGTGATCCAGGTCGAGCATCAGCAGCGACACCGGCGAGCCGTGCCGCATGGCGCGATTCAGCTCGCTGTCGATCTTCTCCAGCACGAACCCGCGGTTGTACAGGCCGGTGAGTGAGTCCCGCGACGACACCTCGGACAGCATCCGGTTCCGCACCGTCAGGTCGAGGTTCTCGCGCTGCAGGCCGAGCATGCGCTGCTCGAGCTCCGCGTAGCGCGACTCGCTCTCCTCCACCAGGCGCAGCACGCCGAAGATCTGCTCGATCACGCGGCGCTCGGCGTCCGTGAACGGCTGGCCGTCCGACGACACCACCGACACGCGCGGCATCGCCAGGCGCACGGCGAAGTGGTGCGCGGATTCGGCGCTCCGGCGATCGGCCAGATGCAGGGGTTTCTGCAGGAGCTCGGAGAGCGGCGCGAGAATCCGTGAGGCAGCGGACTCGAAAGGTTCCATTCGGCTTCAGTTGTACAGAGAGAGACGTGGAGTATAGCCACGCCGCCTGGACGAACCAACGCTCAATGATGGAAGAGTCAGCCGCTACGCGCGCTGCTCGACGCGGAAGCGGTTCATGCCGGCGGTGATCTCGTCGCCGGTCTGCACCTTCGTGTCGTGTGCGGGGAGCGTGTTGAGGAACGTGCCGTTGCGGCTGCCGAGGTCGCGGACGCGCACGTCGCCGCCCTCGTCGCGCAGCAGCTCGAAGTGGCGGCGGGAGAGGAACTCGTCCGGCACGCGCACGTGGCCCTCGCGTCCCACGACCAGCCCGCCCGGCGGCACCTCGAACTCCTGTCCCACCAGCGGACCTTCGACGCAGACCAGCACCACGCGCGAGGGCAGCGCCGCGTTGCGCGCGTGGATCTTCTTCGAGAGGGCCGACTCGTCCGTGAGGGTCGCCATGTCGATGGTGATCGGCTCGACCGGCAGCCCGATCTGCTCGGTCGGCTCCACGCTCACCATGGCCGAGCCGACGCGCAGCAGGTGCACGCCGTCCTCGATCACCGCCTCGTCGATCTGCTGCCCGTCGAGGAACGTTCCCATGTGCGAGTCCGCGTCGCGCACGACCAGCGTGTCGCCGCGCACGAAGATCGCGCAGTGGCGCAGCGACAGCTCCGCTTCATCCAGCTCCACGTGACACCCCTTCCGGCCGATCCAGAGCGCATGCTCGTAGATCGTGAAGACGGTGTTGACGGAGTCGTAGGCGCCACGGGCGATGATGCGCACGCTGCGCGGCCGCGACGGCGGCTCGTCCTGCACCGCGGGCGCGGCCGGCTCGGCGGCGGCCGATGCGTCGACGCGGTACGGCTTCATGTCGATCTCGCGCACCTTGTCGACGTCGACGAGGCGCGCCAGCACTGCCGCCTTGCTGCCGGAGAGCCATTCGCCGCAGTGGCAGGTGGCGATCGAGTTCGGCAGCCGCACGGCGACCACGCCCGGCACGTCGTAGGCCTGCCCGCACTTCGGACAGCGGATCAGCGGCATGCGGCCGATGATAGCAATGTAGGGCGGGCTTCAGCCCGCCGACTGATGGTCGGGCTTCGGCCCGACCTACGTTACACTCCCGCCGGTCCTATGCTGGCAGGCAATCGGAAGGAACGCGGTGCGCGGCGCGGTCTCCGCTCGAAGATCGTCATCGCCTTCGCGTTGCAGGCCCTGGCCGTGGCCATCCCGCTGGTGATCATCCAGCAGATCCTCGTGCGGCGGGCCATGATCCGGCAGACCGTCGAGCAGGGCTCCGCCATCGCCGACGCGATCAACACCACCGCCAATTACTACGTCGTCTTCAATCTCACCGACGACCTCCGCAAGATCGTCACGGAGATCGAGAAGAACCCTTCCGTCGAATACGCGGAGTTCCTCGACGCGAACGGGGGCCGGCTCGCCTTCACCGGCGAGCAGCCCCAGGGACTGGCGGGACGCGTCCTCAAGAACGAGGACGATGAGTTGACGCGGCGCGGGATGCACGTCCACACGCGCGTCTTCTACGAGAAAGCCGACGACGCGGCCAGGGGGGTGAAGCCGAAAGGCTACTTCCGCATGCTGATGAACGAGTCGCAGGCGACGAACGCCATCAGCTCCCTGCTGTGGGCAAACGTCGGCGCGACGCTGTTCGTCCTCCTCGCCGCCAGCTTCCTGGCGTGGCTCGCGTCCCGCTTCATCGTCCGCCCCATCCTCTCGCTCGTCGACACGGCGGGGCAGATCGCCAAGGGCGACCTCACGCAGCGCGCAAAGGTCGAATCGACGGACGAGATCGGGGCGCTGGCCGAGGCCTTCAACGGCATGACCGCGAACCTCGAGCGGACCGTCAAGAGCCTGGTGCAGTCGCAGTCGAAGCTGAAGAACGTCATCGAGACGGTGCAGACCCGCTCGCAGCTCGTCATCGACCGCGTCGACGAGCAGCGCTCCGTCATCGACGAGACCTACAACTCCATCGACCAGCTCAACAGCGGCGTCCGGAAAATCACGGACAACGTCGAGGCGCTCTCCGCGTCGTCGGAAGAGACCTCCTCGTCGATGCTGGAGATGGTGGCCTCCATGGAAGAGGTCAGCCGCCACACCGACACGCTCTTCAACTCTGTCGAGGAGACGGCGTCGGCCACGCACGAAATGGTCTCATCCATCAACGAGGTGGACCAGAACGTCGTCTACCTCACGAACTTCGTCACCGACACTTCCTCCTCCATGGTGGAGATGTCGGCCTCGATCGCCCAGGTCGAGGCCAACGCCGCGCGGTCGTACGACCTGGCCATCGCCGTCTCCGACGCCGCGGAGTCGGGGATGAAGGCCGTGCGCGAGACGATCGAAGGGATGGAGCAGATCCGGCAGTCGGTCATCGAGGCGAACAGCGTCGTGGCCCGGCTCGGCGACCGCTCCGTGGCCATCGGCAAGATCCTCAATGTCATCGACGACGTGGCCGAGCAGACGAACCTGCTCGCGCTCAATGCCGCCATCCTCGCCGCGCAGGCGGGGGAGTACGGCAAGGGCTTCTCCGTCGTCGCCGCCGAGATCCGCGAGCTCTCCGAGCGCACGGCCTCCTCGACGCGCGACATCACCAACCTCATCCGCGCCGTGCAGGAAGAAGTGCAGAACGCGCTGCAGGCGATGGGCTCCGGCTCCGCGCTCGTCGAGAACGGCGTGGCACTGTCGCACGAGGCGGGCAAGGCGTTGAACAACATCCTCGTCTCCGCCGCCAAAGCCTCGAGCATGGGGAAGGAGATTGCCGGCGCCACGCGCGAGCAGGCCAAGGGGAGCGAGACCGTCACGCGCGCCGTCGACCGCCTGCAGTCGATGGTCGGCCAGATCAACTCGGCGACCACGCAGCAGGCCCAGGGCTCCGATCACATCCTCAAGGCCGTCGAATCGATGCGCGAGGTGACGAAGTACGTCCGCCAGGCCCTGGTGGAACAGAAATCAGGCTCCGGCATGATCTCCGCCGCGGCCGAGCGGATGATCGAGATGATCCACGAGATCTTCCAGGTCGCCGCCGGCCAGGCCTCGGAGAGCGAGAAGATCGTGGCCACGATGCAGCAGGTGCGCGCCATCGCCGACAACAACCGCGCCGCCGCCGGCGACATGAGCGCCGCCATCAACCTGCTCAACGAGGCCATCCGCAGCTTCGACGAAGAGGTGCGGAAGTTCCGGGTGCGGGCGTGATCCCTGTCATCCTGGGCCCCGCAGAGGGCGAAGGACCCCCTGCGTCGGGCCCGGCCGCTGCGTTTCAGCAGGAGGTCCTTCGCCGTCTGCGCGGCTCAGGATGACACCATGCCCGACCTCCGCCTGATCACCTTTCGCGTCGGCCCCGAGACCTTCGTCCTCGACATCATGGCCCTGCGCCAGATCGTGACGTACGCCGGCTCGACGTCGGTGCCGACGGCGCCGTCGTTCATCGAAGGGATCATCGTCCTGCGCAACGAGGTCATCCCGATCATCGACCTGCGCGAGCGGCTCTATCCCGGACGGATGGACCGCGCCGAACAGCCGCTGGTCCTGATCGCCCATACGGGCGCGGGGATGATCGGCCTGAAGGTGGACGAGGTGCGCCGCATCGTCACCCTCTCGCCCGACGTCTTCCTCCCGCCGCCGCCGCTCATCCGCGGGATCCGGGGCGAGCTGCTGATCGCGGTCGTGCCGCACGGCGAAGAGATCTATCTGCTGATCGACGTCGACAACGTCCTGACCGAGCCGGAGAAGGTGGAGCTCACTCAGGCGGATCTTCGACCGGAACATCAGCCCGCCGATCCCGCCTGAACCCGTAGGGACAGTGCCGGCATCCCGACTCGCAGCAGTAGCCGCGCTCGCGGAGGAACTTCTCCGTGAAGACGACGTACGGTCCCTCGTAATAGAAGTCTTCGCCTTCCGTCGGCATCGTTTATAGTCCGCCCGTGTTCTCCCGCTCCCGGCTCTTGCAGCTCACGGAAGCGATGAAGGGGAAGCTGGTCGTCGTCTACGGCGACATCGTAGCGGACCGCTTCATTTACGGCACGCCGAAGCGCATCTCGCGCGAGGCGCCGGTGCTCATCCTGCGCCAGTATCGCGACGACGTCCTCCTCGGCGGCGCCGGCAACGCCATCAACAACATCTTCTCGCTCGGCGGGTTGCCCGTCCCCGTCTCGGTGCTCGGCGACGACATTCCCGGCCGCACGCTCCTGCAGCGCCTCGGCGAGCAGGGGATCGACTGCAGCGGCATCCTCCGCGCGCCGCGCTACGCCACGCCGACGAAGGTGCGCATTCTCGGCGGCATGCCGCACGCGAGCCGGCAGCAGATCGTCCGCTACGACATCGAAGACCACTTCGAGATGGCCGACGACGAGATGCAGGCGTTCGCCAATGTGCTGCGCCAGCAGATGTCGGTCTCGGACGCCGCGCTGGTGAGCGACTACGGCTACGGCACCGCGCGCCCGCGCCTCGTGGAGGCGCTGACCTCGGCGGCCAAGGGGCGCCCGGTCACGCTCGACTCGCGCTACAACCTGCTCGACTACCCCGGCGTCACCGCCGCCACGCCGAACGAGGAGGAAGCCGCGGCCGCCGCCGGCACGTCGCTCTGGAACGGCGAGGAGGCGAAGATCGGCGAGGTCGCCCTGACGCTGCAGCAGGGGCTCGACTGCGAGGCCGTCCTCGTGACGCGCGGCAGCCGCGGCATGGCTCTCCTCGAGCGCGACCGCCCCGAGCCGCTGCTCATCCCCGTCTGGGGCACCGATCAGGTCGCGGACGTCACGGGAGCCGGCGACACGGTCATCGCCACCTTCACCCTGGCCCTCGCCGCCGGTGGCTCGTTCGCCGAGGCGGCCAAGCTTGCGAATTACGCGGGCGGGATCGTGGTCATGAAGATGGGCACGGCCACGGTGTCGAACGAAGAGCTGGCCTACGCCATCGAGCGGGACGAGGAGCTGAACGCGTGATCCTCGACGAGGCGGCGCTGCGCGACGCCCTCGCGCGCGAGCGCGCCGCGGGGAAGAAGATCGCCTGGGCCAACGGCGTCTTCGACATCCTCCACGTCGGCCACATCCGCTACCTCCAGGACGCGGCCAGGGTCGCGGACGTGCTCGTGGTCGGCGTGAACGGCGACGAGTCGGTGCGCCAGCTCAAGGGGCCGGACCGTCCGCTGATGCCGGAGCAGGAGCGCGCCGAGATCCTCGACGCCGTCAAAGGCGTCGCATACGTCACGATCTTCACGGAGAAAAGCCCCGCGCGCCTGCTGCAGCTCCTGCAGCCCGACTTTCAGTGCAAAGGGACCGACTACACCGCCGATTCCGTCCCCGAGGCCGAGATCGTGAAGGCGTACGGGGGAAGGGTCGTCATCGTGGGCGACCCGAAGGACCACTCGACTACCGAAGTCCTCGCCCGGATGCGAGCGATGAACGATGAGAGATGAGCGATGAACGGTCCTCCGGCTCATCGCTCATCGTTCATCGGTCATCGCTCGCGGTTGCTCGTCCTGCGTCTCTCCGCCCTCGGCGACGTCATTCACACCATCCCGGCCGTGGTCGGGCTGAAAGAGCACTACGACATCACCTGGGTCGTCGAGGCGCCGTACCGCGAGCTGGTGGAGATCGTCGCCGGCGTGCAGACCATCCCCGTGCGGCTGAAGAAGGAGCCGATGCGTGCGTTTCGCGCGATCAAAGAGATGCGCGGCTTCGACGTCTCGATCGACTTTCAGGGGCTGATCAAGTCCGCCATGCTGCCGTGGGCGGCGCGGGTGAAGGAGCGCATCGGCTTCGACAGGGAGGCAATCCGCGAGAAACCTGCACTGTGGTTTACGAACCACAAGGTCCACGTCGACACGAGCAAACACGTGATCGACCAGAATCTCGAGCTCGCGCTGAATGTAGGGCGGGCTTCAGCCCGCCTCCCGGGCGGGGAGGGACGGGCTGAAGCCCGTCCTACGTGGAGCGCGTTTCCGGAGCCCATCGAAGCCAGAGGCGAGATCGTCCTCCTCCCCGGCGCCGGCAAGCCGAACAAGATCTGGCCGCACTTTGCCGGGCTGGCCAAAGAGCTCGGCCCGAGGGCCCTCGTCGTCTGGGGGCCCGGCGAGCAGGTTCTGGCCCAGGCCATCGGCGCGCGCACGGCGCCCCCCACCAACCTGCGCGAGCTCGCGTATCTCCTGCAAAAGGCCGAGGTCGTCATCGGTGGCGATACCGGCCCCCTCCACCTCGCCGCCGCCCTCGGCACGAAGGTCATCGGCCTCTACGGTCCCACCGATCCACGCCGCAACGGGCCGTACGGCCAGCTCGCCCGTGTCATCGATCATTTTCAGTCGACGAAATCAATGGAATCCATTTCTGTTGAAGAGGTCGTGAAAACTCTCGAAAGGGTTGCTTCGGAGTGAACTTCATCCTTGCCGCCATCATCGCGGCCCTATCCACGGTCCCGGCGCCCGTCGAGCCGATCGTGCAGCGCTTCGCCGAAGGGGAGACGCTCGACTACACCCTCACCTGGCTCAAAGTCACGGGCGGCACGGCGCGGACGACCATCTCCCCGGGGACCGAAGCCAGCTATCGCATCACCTCGGTGGCCCGCTCCAGCCCCTCCTTTTCCCGCTTCTTCAAAGTCCGCGACGAGATCGAGACCACCGTCGCCCGCGACGACTTCTCCACGCTCCGCTACGTCAAACGCCTGGACGAGGACGGCGACAAGATCGAGGAAGTCACCGTCATCGAAGACGGCGTGGCCACCCGCACCCGCAGGAAAGTGAAGAAGACGCGCGTCCCGCGTCCGGTGTTCGACCCCATCTCCGTCATCTATCAACTGCGCACGCGCGATCTCACGCCCGGCAAGTCCCACGACTTCGAGCTGATCGCGGACGGGAAGCTGTACACCGTTCACGCCCGCGTCGTGCGCAAAGAAAAAGTCCAGACGCCGGCCGGCACCTTCGACTGCGTGCGGGTCGAGCCCGAAATGATCAACGGAGGCGTCGTCCGCGAGGAGCGCCTCTTCATCTGGTACACGGACGACGAGCGGAAGCTCCCCGTGCGCATCCGCACCGAGATCAAAGTCGGGGCGATCACGGCCACGCTTCGCGCGTTCTCGTCCGGCGTCACATCTTCCGAGCCGCCCGTGCTGGACGAAGCCAGAAAATGACGGGTGGTACTCTTAGAAAGCAGATATGAGTGTTCGTCTCGGTGAGCTACTCACCAAAGCGAGCCTGATCACCCAGGATCAGCTCAAGGAAGCGCTGCGCGTCCAGAAGGAAACGGGCGGGAAGCTGGGGGAGACCCTCATCAAGCTCGGGTTCGTGTCCGAGGAGGACATCACCGAGTGTCTCTCGCAGCAGTTCGGCGTCCCGTCGATCAACCTCCAGCATTTCGAGATCGACGCCAGCGTCATCAAGCTGATCCCGGGCGACGTGGCCCGCAAATACAACATCCTCCCGGTCAACAAGACCGGCGCCACGATCACTATCGCCATGGCCGATCCGACGAATGTCTTCGCCATGGACGACATCAAGTTCATGACCGGCTACAACGTCGAGCCGGTCGTGGCCTCCGAGCTGGGGATCAAGGCGGCCATCGACAACTACTACGGCACCACCTCGTCGCTCGAGCTGAAGAAGGTCATGGAAGACCTGCAGACGCAGGAGTCGGCCGACCTGGAGGTGCTGGAGGACGACGAAGAGCTCGACGTCAGCGCGCTCGCGGATTCCGCGGAAGAAGCGCCGGTCGTGAAGCTCTGCAACCTCATCCTCACCGACGCCATCAAGCGCGGCGCCTCGGACATCCACATCGAGCCGTACGAGAAGGAGTACCGCGTCCGCTTCCGCATGGATGGGATCCTGTACGAGATCATGAACCCGCCCTTGAAGCTCAAGGACGCGATCACCTCGCGCATGAAGATCCTGGCGAAGCTCGACATCGCCGAGAAGCGCCTGCCGCAGGACGGCCGTATCAAGCTCAAGATCAAGATCGAGGAGAAGAACAAGGAGCTCGACTTCCGCGTCTCGGTCCTCCCGACGCTCTTCGGCGAGAAGATCGTCATGCGTCTGCTCGACAAGGACAACCTCCGCCTCGACATGACCAAGCTCGGGTTCGAGCCGGAATCGCTGGCCCGCTTCGAGGAGGCCATCTTCAAGCCGTGGGGAATGGTGCTGGTGACCGGGCCCACGGGCTCGGGCAAGACCAACACCCTCTACTCCGCGCTGGCCAAGGTCAACTCGCCCGAGGTCAACATCATGACCGCAGAAGACCCGGTGGAGTTCAACCTGCCGGGGATCAACCAGGTGCAGATGAAGGAGCAGATCGGGCTGAACTTCGCCGCGACGCTGCGCTCCTTCCTGCGCCAGGACCCGAACATCATCCTGGTCGGCGAGATCCGCGACTTCGAGACCGCGGAGATCGCCATCAAGGCCGCGCTCACCGGCCACCTCGTGCTCTCCACGCTGCACACCAACGACGCGCCGTCGACCATCAACCGCCTCATGAACATGGGCATCGAGCCGTTCCTCGTGGCCACGGCCACGCAGCTCATCGCCGCCCAGCGCCTCACCCGCCGCATCTGCAGCCAGTGCAAGGAGGCGGTGGAGATGACCAACCAGGCCCTCCTCAACCTCGGCTACAAGAAGGACGAGGTGGGCTCGTTCACCGTCTACAAGGGCCGCGGCTGCGAGAAGTGCAACAACACCGGCTACAAGGGACGCGTGGCCCTGGTCGAAGTCATGGTCATCGACGACGACATCCGCGACCTGATCCTCTCCGGCGGCACCGCCATCGACATCAAGCGCAAGGCGATGGAGAACGGCATGGTCACCCTGCGCCGGTCGGGACTGGTTAAAATCAAGGAAGGCGTGACCACGGTCGAAGAAGTCGTTCGCGAAACCGTGCTATAGAAGTCAGCTGTCAGCTGTCAGCTCTCAGCTGTCAGTCCTCAGCCGCCAGAAACTCGGTTTCCTGATAGCTGACCACTGACAGCTGACAGCTCGGAGAAAAAATGGCCGTCACTCTGCACCAGCTACTGAAAACCATGGTCGAGCGCGGAGGCTCCGACCTCCACGTCACCACCAACTCGCCGCCCCAGATCCGCATCGACGGCAAGCTGGTGCCGCTGGACATGTCGCCGCTCACGGCGCCGGAGACGAAGCAGCTCGCCTACTCCGTCCTCACCGACGCGCAGAAGCACCGCTTCGAGGAGAACCTCGAGCTCGACCTCTCTTTCGGCATCAAGGGGCTGGCCCGCTTTCGCGCCAACATCTTCAACCAGCGCGGCGCCACGGCCGCCGTCTACCGGCAGATTCCCTACGAGATCCTCGGCTTCAAGGAGCTCGGGCTTCCGCCGATCGTCGAGGAGATCTGCAACCGGCCGCGCGGCCTCGTGCTCGTCACCGGCCCCACCGGCTCCGGCAAGTCGACCACCCTGGCCGCGATGATCGACAAGATCAACCGCGAGCGCCACGAGCACATCATCACCATCGAGGATCCGGTCGAGTTCCTCCACCAGCACAAGAACTGCATCGTCAACCAGCGCGAGCTGCATGCCGACACGCACTCGTTCGGCAACTCCCTCAAGAGCGCGCTCCGCCAGGACCCCGACGTGGTGCTCATCGGCGAGATGCGCGACCTCGAGACTATCGAGTCCGCCCTGCGCATCGCCGAGACGGGCCACCTCACCTTCGGCACGCTGCACACGAACTCCGCGGCCCAGACCATCAACCGCATCGTCGACGTCTTCCCCGCGCACCAGCAGCCGCAGATCCGCGCGCAGCTTTCGTTCGTGCTGGAGGGCATCCTCTGCCAGGCCCTGCTCCCGAAGGCGAACGGCAAGGGACGCGTGATGGCCATGGAGATCCTGGTTCCGAACGCCGCCATCCGCAACCTGATCCGCGAGGACAAGGTCCATCAGATCTACTCGATGATGCAGACCGGACAGAGCAAATACGGAATGCAGACTTTCAACCAGTCGTTGGCCACGCTGTACTTCAGAAAGCTGATCACGCTGCAGATCGCGCTGTCGCGCTCGTCGAATCCCGACGAGCTGCAGGAGATGATTTCCCGCGGTGCCGGGTCGATCTACCCGCAGGGGGCGCCGGCCGCGGCGGCGCGTCCGCGCACCGCCTAAGGAGCTGAACAATGCCGACGTTCGAATGGAAGGGCACAGCACGGAACGGCCAGACGCAGACCGGCGTCCTGGTGGCCGATTCGAAAGACGCCGTCATCGCCATGATGCGGCGGCAGCAGGTGGTCGTCACCGCCGTCAAGGAGAAGGGCAAGGAGATCGCTTTCCCCAAGTTCGGCGGCGGCGTCTCCCCGCAATCGATCGCCATCTTCACCCGCCAGTTCTCGGTCATGATCGACGCCGGCCTGCCGCTCGTGCAGTGCCTGGAGATCCTCGGCAACCAGCAGGAGAACAAGACCTTCAAGCGCGTCCTGATCCAGATCCGGCAGGACGTCGAGTCGGGCTCGAACCTGGCCGACTCGATGCGCAAGCATCCCAAGGTCTTCAACGACCTCTACACCAACATGGTCGCCGCCGGTGAGGCCGGCGGTATCCTCGACACCATCCTGCAGCGCCTGGCCACGTACATCGAAAAGGCCGTCAAGCTGAACGCGCAGGTGAAGTCGGCGATGATCTATCCGGTCGCCGTCATCAGCATCGCCGTCATCGTCGTGGCGGTCATTCTCTGGAAGGTCATCCCGGTCTTCGCCGCCCTCTTCGAGAGCCTCGGCGCGGAGCTGCCGCTGCCGACGCGCGTCGTCATCGCGCTCTCGAACTTCATCGCCAGCTACTGGTGGCTGATCGGCATGCTCATGGCGGCCACGTGGTTCTCGCTGAAGAAGTACCACGGCACCTACAAAGGGAAGCGCGTCATCGACGGCACGCTGCTGAGGATGCCCGTCCTGGGCATCCTCCTGCGCAAGATCGCCGTGGCCCGTTTCTGCCGCACGCTGGCCACGCTCACCTCGTCGGGCGTGCCCATCCTCGACGGCCTGCAGATCACGGCCCGCACGGCCGGCAACTCGGTCGTGGAAGACGCCATCATGGCCACGCGCAAGTCGGTCGAGGAAGGCAAGACGATCAGCGAGCCGCTCGGCGACACGGAAGTCTTCCCGCCGATGGTCGTGCAGATGATCGCTGTCGGCGAGCAGACCGGCGCGCTCGATACCATGCTCTCGAAGATCGCCGACTTTTACGAAGAAGAAGTCGACGTCGCGGTGGCCGGCCTGATGAAGCTGCTCGAGCCGATCCTCATCGCCTTCCTCGGCGTCTGCATCGGCGGCATCGTCATCGCCATGTACATGCCGATGTTCTCGCTGATCAGCCAGATCGGTTAACAGGGACGAGGTACGAGTGACGAGGCACGAGTAGAACCTCGGGTCTCACTCGTACCTCGTACCTCGTACCTCGTACCTTTATGAGCAACGACGTTCGGATGTTGATTGCCGTCCGCGTCGTGGTCGTCACCACGCTGATCCTCGCGGCACTGATCATTCAGTACACGATCCGCGAGGTCCTGCCCATCGACTATCTGTACGTCGCCGTGGGGGTTACGTACGCGCTCACGCTGCTCTACATCGGGCTGGCCTTCTTCGTCCCCTCGCGTACGCTCAACCTCGCCATCCAGACCGGCGGCGACCTCCTCGTCGAGACGCTGCTCGTCTACTTCACCGGCGGTCTCGACTCCCCCTTCTCGTTTCTCTATCTCGTCTCCGTCATCACCGCGTCCATGCTGCTCTATCGCCGCGGCGGCCTCCTGGCCGCGTCGGCGGCGTCGATCCTCTACGGCGTGCTGGTCGACCTGATGTACTACGGCGTCCTGCCGATGCCGGAGCAGTCGATGTTCCTCCCCATCGCCTGGACCTCCTCGCGGCTCTACTTCAACATGGCCGCGAACTTTTCCGGCTTCTACGCCACGGCGCTCCTGACCTCCTATCTCTCCGAACAGCTCCAACGCACGTCGAAAGAGCTCGACGCGAACCGCCAGAACCTCGCCGAGCTGCGCGCCCTGAACCAGAACGTCGTCGAGTCGATCCCCTCGGGGCTGATCACGCTGACGTCGTTCGGCACCGCCTCGTTCATCAACCCGGCCGGCGCGCACATCCTCCGCGCCGAGCCGATGTCTTTCCTCGGCCGCCACATCTCCGAGCTCGGCTTCTTCACGAACGAGCAGTGGAACGCCGCGCGCGAGGAGCTGGCCACCGGCGCCGTCGTACGGCAGGAGGTCGAGCGCACCGATGACGGCGGCAACACGCGCAGCATCGGCTTCGCCGTCAGCCCGCTCTCCACGCTCGAAGGGAAGTTCTCCGGCTACACCGTGATCTTCCAGGATCTGACCGACGTCAAAAAACTCGAGGCCGAGGTGCGGCTCAAGGACAGGATGGCGGCCGTGGGCGAGCTCTCCGCCGGCATCGCCCACGAGATCCGCAATCCGCTCGCCGCCATCGCCGGCTCCGTGCAGGTGCTGAAGAAATCGGAGTCGCTGACGCCGCAGGAGCAGCGGCTGATGTCGATCGTGCTGAAGGAATCGGAGCGGCTGAACAAGTCCATCTCCGATTTTCTCCGCTTCGTCCGCCCGCAGGAGAGGCGCACCATGGAGTTCGACGTCGCGGCCAGCCTGCACGAGACGCTCGACCTCCTCGCCAACTCCGCCGAGCTGAGCCCGGGCCACGAGATCCGCCGCGAGATCGCCCCACCGTCGTTCCAGCTCGCCGGCGACGCCGACCAGATCCGCCAGGTGTTCTGGAACCTGGCCCGCAATGCCGTCGCGGCCATGCCCAAAGGGGGCGTGCTCACCGTGCGCACGGTCGTCGAGGACGGCTCGTACAGCATCGTCTTTCACGACAGCGGCCGCGGGTTCTCGCAGGCCGACCTGCAGCGCCTCTTCCAGCCGTTCCGCACGAATTTCCCCTCCGGCACGGGCCTCGGCATGGCCATCTCCTACCGCATCGTGCAGGAGCACGGCGGCAAGATCGACGTGACCTCCCGCGAAGGGGAGGGGACCAGCATCACCGTCACGCTGCCTTACCGCGCGGCGAACCTCACCACGAACTCGTTCGCTCCCGCGCGCACGTCCATCTGAATCGGCGGGAACATCGCTCCCGCGCAGGGGCGCGGTCAGTGCTGGGCAGCTTGCGGCGTCTCGAGCGACGCCACGAAGCGCCGGCAGAAGGAACGGGGTGTCGGCCCCGTCACCACTACAATGGCGAACGGTGAACACTGATCGCATCCTCACCCCCAACGCGGAGCCCGACGACCTCCAGACCGAGCTCTCCTTACGCCCGAAACTGCTGCGCGAGTACATCGGCCAGCAGAAGGTGAAGGCCAATCTCGAGATCTCGCTGCAGGCCGCGCGCAAGCGCAACGAGGCCCTCGATCACGTGCTCCTCTTCGGCCCCCCGGGACTCGGCAAGACCACGCTCGCGAACATCGTCGCCAACGAGATGGACGCCAGCCTGCGCACCACCTCCGGCCCCGCGCTGGAGAAGCCGGGCGACCTGGTGGCCATCGTCACGAACCTCGAGGCGGGCGACGTGCTGTTCATCGACGAGATCCACCGTCTTCCCGCGATCGTCGAGGAGGTGCTCTACTCGGCGATGGAAGACTTTCACGTCGACGTCGTGATCGGGCAGGGCCCCGCGGCGCGCACGCTGAAGGTCGAGCTGCCGCGCTTCACGCTCATCGGGGCCACCACGCGCGCGGGCCTGCTCACCGCCCCGCTGCGGGCGCGCTTCGGCATCGTGCACCGCCTCGACTTCTACGACGTCGACTCGCTGGCCATCATCGTCCGCCGCTCCTCCGACATCCTCGGCATCGCCATCGAGCGCGACGCCGCAAATGAGATCGCCCGCCGCTCGCGCGGCACGCCCCGCATCGCCAACCGCCTGCTGCGCCGCGTGCGCGACTTCGCCGAGGTGCGGCACGAGGGGAAAGTGGACGTGGCCATCGCGCGCGAGGCGCTGCACATGCTGGAGGTCGACGATTACGGCCTCGACGAGATCGATCGCAAGCTGCTGACGACCATCATCG
>Ga0196976_1000063_pt1 | contig 69821 bp, 74 predicted proteins | sample S3v_513CmetaG_FD_148644 | JGI IMG/M metagenome (GOLD analysis project Ga0196976, IMG submission 148644) | Soil microbial communities from Anza Borrego desert, Southern California, United States - S3+v_5-13C | ecosystem: Environmental > Terrestrial > Soil > Desert | place: USA: California...
TGCATACTCGGTTCATCGCCGGGGACCTCCTGTACCTGTTGTCGTTCGCCAAACCAACTGTACAGGCCCCGGCGGTACTCGTCATACTGACGACGTTCAACTCAAAACGCTAATTTGGACAGGAGTGATGCCTGCCCGAATCTGTACGCGCCGCTCCGCATCACAAACACCGACCTCAATACGCCGACCTGGATGCGCGCGCCCGGCGCGGTGAGCGGCATGTTCGCGCTCGAATGCGCGATGGACGAGCTGGCGTACGCGCTGAAGATCGATCCATTGGAGCTGCGGCTGATCAATTACGCCGATTACGATCCGCAAAGCGGCAAGCCGTGGTCCAGCAAGGCGCTGCGCGAGTGCTATCGCCTCGGCGCCGAGAAATTCGGCTGGAGCCAGCGTAAACACGAGCCGCGCTCCATGCGCGACGGACGCCTGCTCGTCGGCTGGGGCACGGCCACAGGCGTCTGGGGCGCATTTCAGGCCCCCGCGAGCGCGAAGATCACCTATCGCGCTGACGGCACCGCGCACGTCGCCAGCGCGACCAGCGACATCGGCCCCGGCACCTATACCGTCATGACCATGATCGCCGCGGAGTTTCTCGGACTGACGCCCGACAAAGTGCAGTTCGAGCTCGGCGATACCAAGTTCCCCCGCTCACCGGCGCAGGGCGGTCGCTGACCACCGCCAGCGTCGGCTCGGCCGTGCAGGGAGCGGCCCTCGCCGTCACCGCGCGGCTGCTCTCGCTCGCCAACCGCGACCCAAATTCGCCGTTCCGCGGCGTCATCATCGACGACATCGAAATGCTCGACGGCCGTCTGCGCCACAAGACCGATCCCGCGCGCTCGCTCAGCATCGCCGACATCATGCGCCGCCACGACCTGACCGAGATCACCGAAACCCATGAGGCCCGCCCCTCGCCGGAACGTCAGAAGTACGCGAGCCTCGCCCACGGCGCGCAGTTCGTCGAAGTCAAAGTCGATCCCGACCTCGGCCAGATCCGCGTCACCCGCGCCATCGAAGTCACGGCCTGCGGGAAAATCCTCAATCCCAAAGCCTCGCACAGCCAGGAAATCGGCGGCGTCGTCTGGGGCATCGGCATGGCCCTGCAGGAAGCCACCGAGATCGATCACCGCTACGGCCGCATCATGAACCCCGACCTCCAGCACTACCACGTCCCCGTCAACGCCGACATTGACGCGATTGAGACAATGTTCGTCGAGGAGGAGGACCGCATCATCAACCCCCTCGGCGTCAAGGGTATGGGGGAGTTGGGGATGGTGGGGATTCCCGCGGCCATCGCGAATGCGGTGTTTCATGCGACGGGGAAGCGGGTGCGAGATTTGCCGATTACGCCGGAGAAGGTGTTGTAGAGGGGATCGCACTCGCGGCGAGGGCGACCGCCTTTTGCGCCAGCTAAGCAGGATGCTTTGGATTCGCCAACGGATCGGGGACGACGAGAGGCCTCCGGCGGCTGGGGCCATGGGCCCCAGACCCCATTGGTTGGCGGGTCCGGGCCCGCGGCCCGGCCGCCGGAGGCCCCCGGTCGTTTCCCGATCCGTTGGCGACGCCAGAGCATCCTGCTTAGTGACACCGCGGCTCAAAAGTACGACGCGAGCCCGAAAGCCTGAAGCTTGTTCGCCAGCTTCCGATTGAACGTCGCCACAGCGTCGTAGCGGTTCGTCGTTGCGAGCGCAATCACGACCGCGTCCGTGAGGCCGGACAGGCGATCCGGCCAGATCTTGAGAATCCGCTTCCACGGGCAATCGTCAACGATCTGCATCCCGGGGAACGCGGTCACGGCATCAACCACGGCGGCGAGCTGGCGCGGCGCGAGTTTGTATTGGCTCTGGAGGACGTACGCGATCTCGAACACGACGGACTGAGGGTTGACTGCGGCGATCTCCCCCTCTTCAGCAGCAGTGAGCAGCCCTAGCGCCGCGTCCTGCTGCGCCTTGTTTCGCTCGACGAAGAAGGAGACGAAGACGTGGGCGTCAACGACTACGGTGCGCACGTCAGACGCGGCCTCGCGTCTTGCGTGCTTCGGCAACCGCCGTGAGCGCGTCCGGGCCTTCCTTGATGAAGCCCTGCAGCTCGTAGAGCGCAGGGCGATCCGTCGTGATCGCGACCTTGCCGCCGCGCACTTCCCAGCGCAGCTTCGCGCCCGGCTCCAGGTCGAGCGCTTCTCGCACTTCCTTCGGTACGGTCGTTTGCCCCTTGCTGGTCATCGTTGAGACGGGCATCGTCGGCTCTCCTTACGTATCGTACCGCATGTAAGGAGCGCGAGGCGCATTCGTCATCGTTCAAGAACTGCTCGCCGCCGAAGCAACTAAGCGCGATGCGCGCGCCGCGACCTTCGGGTTGGCGGCGGGGGATCGGCGTGCTTCGGATGAACGAATTGTACTTCGCGGGTAGGGCGACGGCCGCGTTCGAGCGTCGCGACCGCTGCCGACGCATTGTCGGGACGAATGCCCCGGCGCTCGCCGTCACCGCGCGGCCTCTCTCGTTCGCCAACCGCGATCCGAATTCGCCATTCCGCGGCGTCATCATCGACGACGTCGAAATGCTCGACGGCCGTCTGCGTCACAAGAGCGATCCCGCGCGCTCGCTCAGCATCGCCGACATCATGCGCCGCCACGACCTGACCGAGATCACCGAAACCCACGAGGCCCGCCCCTCGCCCGAACGTCAGAAATACGCGAGCCTCGCCCACGGCGCACAGTTCGTCGAGGTCAAAGTCGACCCCGACCTCGGCCACGTGCGCGTCACCCGCGCCATCGAAGTCACCGCCTGCGGAAAGATCCTCAACCCCAAAGCCTCGCACAGCCAGGAAATCGGCGGCGTCGTCTGGGGCATCGGCATTGGCCCTGCAGGAAGCCACCGAAATCGACCACCGCTACGGCCGCATCATGAACCCCGACCTCCAGCACTACCACGTCCCCGTCAACGCCGACAGCCATGCCATCGAAACGCTGTTCGTCGAGGAGGAAGACCGCATCATCAACTCCCTCGGCGTGAAGGGCATTGGGGGAACTGGGGATGGTGGGCATCCCCGCGGCCATCGCGAACGCGGTGTTTCATGCGACGGGGAAAAGGATTCGGGAGTTGCCGATTACGGTGGAGAAGGTGTTGTAGAGGGGGGTGACTGACGGTTAATGTCGGCCGGCGGCAAGGACACGCCGATGCTGGCGTCATGAACTTACGGCCAGCATCGGCGCGCGGCGCATCATCATCCAAGTGCGCTACGTTTTGTCGCCGGCGCAGACGCGATTGCCCAGAATGATCAGCGCATCGATGGCTAGCAGCAGCAACGGGTTCTTGGTCTGCGTCTTGGCCCATTCCAGGAACGTGCGGATCTGGGGCCAGTACGCGCAGAACTGTGGAACTGCGGCCGTATCCGTGAGCGCCACCTGCGCGCCGCTCTTTGATGCTTCTTCCAGAATGTCGTCCAACAAGTATTTCGTCATCACCTCTCCTTTCAACATGAGAGAGGGACTCGCGACGCTAATTCTCTTCCGCCGTGACAGACAACCGATTAAAAATCGTGAACGACGCCGCCGCGTCGTGAAGCTGCGGCTGGAACAGCCACAACAGAAAGTCCTTCCACCGATGCAACTCGGCGAACTCAATCACCGGACAGTCAGGATCGCTACCGAGATAGCAGCCGACGTAGGGGTCAGCCAGCATGATCTTGTAGTCCGGCGGGAAATAGATTGCTACACCCGCAGCGCCGTACGGGCCCGTTTGCTTCTCCGGCGTCGCGAAGCTATCCGCAATCAGCCGGTCGATGGCAATCCTGACTCGTTCAGCCGCATTCCGCACCTGCGCGGAAACTCGTTGCGTTGCCAGTTGGGACATGAAGTAGTTCAGGTCGATTGAATGAATGTACACGGTGATTCCGACGCCGAATGACTGACATGTGGTTCTCGCTCGCAGAACGGCATCGCGGCCGGCCGAGCCTTCCGCCATGACGGTCACTACGAAATCGTCTATCGCCGAGGTCACCTGCGCGACTCCAGACAATCGGAACGCGGAAAGCGTTTCGATCTTCCTAGCGCAGTTCCGTCCATCGCGCGGGCGCGACGCCTCCGCGCGAGCTGACTCCACGATTTGCATCGCGAGCGCTTCCGAATCAATCGCTGGCTCCCGTACGAGGTCTCTCAGCCAGTCGTAGTTCCAACCAGCGTCGGCCTCAACTTCCTCGCTCGCGACCATATAGTCAGCGACGTTACGAACAGAATGCGCCACTTCGATCATTGCCATCAGGCACGAGTCGAAGCCGATGATGTCGACCTTCCCCGTTGGATATTGACGCTGCTCGAGCGCGAGCTGCATCTCACGCACGTACAGCGCGTCGTCCGCAACATGATCTACAACTGCGGTGTGTAGGCGCGTCGGTCTAGTATGGATCTGAGAGAGAATCTCGTCTGTAAAGCATCCCGTCATGAGACCGAGTCTGACATCTAGGTAAGCGGGCTCATTGCTGATGGCGTATCCCTGCCCATGCCCCCAGACTACGAGCATCACGCGCCGGGATGGAAACTCTCGTGTACCCCACTCTACAAACTCGGCCAGCGATCGGCCGTCGCCCATGTTTACTTCATTCGCGAATCCGGCCAGAGCGTAGTCGCGATGCGCGGGCATACTTTCCGTTACGTGGAACCTGAGCGCGTAGCTCCATCCACCTGACGGCGCGTCGGGCGCTGAGTCACCGCGGTCGAACTGCACCACAATGTTGACCTCAGGCGTGCTTCCGATCGCGGCCAGATGAGCGAAGGTGCTCAGTGCCTCGCGCTCGAGCTCATTCGAATCAGCATTGATGTACAAAAGTATCGTCCATTCCGCGCGAGGCCGTCTCATCGTGCCCTCCGCACTATGGATACTGGCTGTTCGAACACTCGACGCTGTTTACTTTGAACCCCTCCCGGCACTCAGTACCGTTTACGGGGGCCGGCAGCGATTCGGCCGCGGTGTCGTCGAACATCGAACGATAGTACGAAGAGAAATCACCGTGAAACATACTGTTTGCGCTTGGCTCGTTCCACATAGTGATCAGAGACGTGGCGGGGCTGAGGACGATCTTCTTCGCACCATTGGTGATGACGATCGGATTACCGTCGGTAGCGAGCGTGAGTCGAACAACGGCGGCCACGCAGCGGGGTTCCTGCCACGACCCCGCGGGCGGACTGAACATCGCTTGCTGCTTGAAGTACTTCACGACGCCGAGCGTGCCGGCTGGATGATCGAGAAAGCTCTTCAGCAAAGCGTTCGGGGTCTGCGTGAGCACTTCGCTTCGCAGTACGACGTGGCCGGAGACCTCCGTCAGTTTCGGGACGAAGTTTACGAAGGCCGGGTCCAGCTTGCGCGTGCTCGCCTTGACGCCTGAGATCTGCAGTCGTCCGGCAACGTCGTAGAATGAACGCTCACCTGACTTGGCGAACACTCCATCGTCGAGTGCATTCGTCACGGACGTGTCGACGTCCGCCGCGGCCACGACGATGCGGAAGAGATGCTCCGGGTTCGCCGGTCCCACGGGAACCACAACGATATCTCTGCCACCCGCCCAAACGTGCGAAAACAGCCCAGTGAAATGGAGTTCAACGCTCATGCTCGCTCACCTCCTCGCGTCGTTACGGCGAGGAGTGAGAGGGCCGCGCGGTCACTTTTCCCGGTCAAAGTTGGCCATACAGTCGCAGCGCCGCCCAATTGCTGGGAGTACTCAGCCGCGGATCTTTGGACCTCAGCAGTTCCACTTGCACCTCGCGTAGTGCGTCCGCGACGCCGGTCCCGCGGATCACGCGGCGGTGAAGGCCTACGGAAACGCGCCGTGCGGCTGCGTCATCGAGATCCCAAAGAGCGCCCAACGCGTTGCGTGCGCCGGCTGCGACGAATGACGCGGCGAGATTGCGAAAGACCCTCGGCGAGTCGGTGCTTCGGGCCGTCTGGCACCCTGCGATGACCGCGAGCGAAACGTGATCGAGCGAGAGCCGGGCAATCTCGTGCAGGTATAGCGCGGATGACCCATCTGGCGCGGTCGCAAGTACGACGAACGATTCGTCCGGTTTGCTCATGTTCGCGACCGCGTGAGCGGCGAGGTGGACAACGCGGCTTGCTTGCAAGCCGGCGATGACGCGATCCTTCGAAGCTGATCGCCCCAGCAGCGGCTGCACCGCGTAAAGCTGGCCGATGTCCCGCGCTTCCGCCTCCGCGCCAGGAAGACCCGGTAACTCGAATCGTCTCGCGTCGAACGCCGGATTGCCGACCACGAGCGCTGAGGCGTGGCGGTGGTTGGCGCCGGGACGAGGCGCGATGGAGAGCCTAGGCAGGCCGACCAGGAACGTGAGCGTTACTTTCTCAACAAGATAGCGACTATCGGCGGGATCGATCAAGGCCGCGAAAGGCAGCGCGTCCAGCACCGGATCCGCCATGATTGCGAGCGCTCCGGCGGCTGGGATGTCGACACGCGAGAGAAGCAGTTGGTACAGCCGTTTCGCCGCTCCGCGATCCAGACGTCCCGACTGCACGCTACCGGCGAACGAAGCGATCAGTTTCTCCAGCGTGGACCGAGCGATCGCAATGCGTTCGTGCCGGATGCGGCCTGCGGAAATCGAGAATATGAGAAGTCTGTCGTCCAGGACGATGTACCTGGCGACGACATGACGAACGGGAACGGCAGGCAAAAGCCCGGTTGCCTTCCAATCGCGCGCGGCAGCCCCCCGCGCGATCACACCGAGATCGCGCCAGCGTTCACTGGTCGTCAACGCATTGACCGCCCCTTCGGTTTGGTCCACGAGGTCGACTAACTCGCGAACGACTTCGTCCAGCGACGCAAAGTAGCGATCACGGTAGTCGGGCGCCGCGATCCCCCCGCCCCGCCGCTCGAACTCTTCGAGCGCTGATTTCAAGTCGGCCTTCGCGAGATCCAGTTGCCGAAGCCGACGGTAGGCGCGGCTTCGCTCCACCAGAGCGTTCGGAAGCAGGAAGTTGTCCCGCCGGCGTGCGGCGTCTTGGATGTATTCCGTCCAGCGCGCGATGGACTGCCGATCATCCACCGTCACCATTGCTTCGGCGAGACGGAGGTCGTTCTCCACGGATGCACGCAGTGTCGCATCTGAGACTAGTGCGACGCGCATTCTCGCGACCTTGAGATCGCGTTCTGCGGCGTTTCTGAGTCCCAGACGGTTCGCCGCCAGGCCACGCCACAACGGCGCATCAACGGATAGCCGAGGATTCGACGTGGGCAACTCCGCCGCGATACCCAGAAGTGCATGCCCGACGTGGAAGTCTCCGGCCGCGCACTCAGACCGCGCTGCCGTATGAACGACCATTTGCAACAGATCAGGCTGCCCGGAGTCGTTTGCACGCTCGAACGCTGTATACCGAACGCGCCAAGCTTCTGTCGTGCGCCCGAGATTGCGATGCATCGCGGCGATCGCATTCAACATGTAGGTGGCGCTGTTTGTGTCACCTATATTGTCGAATATCGAAAAAGCGCGTTCGTAGGCACCCAGCGCTTCGCTGCTGTATCCGGAGCCGTTCAGAATCGTCGCCTCCTGCCACGCGAGCAGTCCACGCAAGCTTTTGTGATCGTCAGGCACGCGCATGCGTCGTATCGTCGCCAGCGCAACGTCGGCCGCGGCGCCATCCGAAAGACAGTTCGCAATCCAATAGGTCGCCACGTTCTGCATCGGACTATCCGCACGCCGAAACAAACTTTCCGCTTCGCGAAACAGTGGCAACGCCGCCGTAGGTTTGCGCTCGTGCTGCAGTTTTCGCGCACGCCGATATAAGACATGCGCTCTGCCGAGGAGTTCGACCTGCCTCGGCGCCGCTTCTGCGATGTGAGTAGCGGCCTCGTGGAGGAGCGAGTCGCCGGTCACCTCGCGGAGGTACTCGCCTACGAATCGAGCAGCGCTCAGCTTCCGAGCGGCGGTCGATTCATCGCCTATGGCCTTTGCTTCGGCCCAATCGGCGAGAAATTCCACTTCCGCCTGTCCTCGGCTCTGTTGCTTGTACCGGCTGATGATCGAGCGCGCGACGCTCGTCTCCCGTGCCACGATGGCCTGCTCCAGACGCGGCGCAACGGTGCGCCAGGGAGCCAAGGGTGGCTGAGCAGGGCCGGAATGAATACGACCACGCGTTTCGGTAGCCCCGGATTCCACCGTTTCTGTCCGCAGCGATTCTTTGAAAGCCTGGAGTGCGGGTGTCTTCAGATTCATCTGAAGAAGCGCGACACCATAGTTGTAGCGCGCCGCAGACGACGCCGGGTCAATGATCTGCGCGCGTTCAGCGGCGGCGAGCGCCCGAGGGAGGGCCTCAGCATCGCCTGCGCGTCCGGCTTCGATCAAAGCAACAGCCAAGTCGTTCCAGCCAGCGTCGTCGCGCGGATCAGAGGCGACCGTCAGTTCAAGTTCTCTGATAGCGGCGCGTGTGTTGCCTGCCAGCAGGTGACCGGCGGCGCGCTGCCGTGCGGCCAGCGTGCCTGCTGACTGCGCGACACGAAGGGCCGCACCTCGTACGGCCAGCCGATCCCGATCCAAGCGGTCAGAAGGTTTAAATGGGCGGTGGGCGAAATCCTGTAACCGGCCTTCGACGAACCGAGCGTCTGCGCGTTCCGCCGCGAGCATCAGCGCCCGGACGGGATCGTCGAGCCGCGGCTTTAGCCAGCCGTAGTAGTAGACGCCACCGGCTATGAGAACCGTAGCTCCAAGACCGATGAGAATGCGCGAGCGGCGATCTGCTCGTGCTGGCATGTCGGTATTCTGCACAGCGAAGCGCCTTTCGCCAAAGTCACCGACGGACTGCACTCAACCCGCTACACCGAGTAGAACTTCAACCCTCCCCATTCCCCGCTGCTACCATGCTCTCGTGGCGAAGGAACACAACGAATTCCGTGATCCGATCCACGGATTCATCGTTCTCACCTCCGACGAGCAAAAAGTCGTCAACTCGCGCGCCTTTCAGCGCCTCCGGCACATCCACCAGCTCGCCCTCACCTGGCTGGTCTATCCGGCCGCCACGCACAAGCGGTTCGAGCATTGCCTCGGCGTCCTGGATCTCGCCGGCAGAGTCTTCGACGTGCTCACCCATCCCGAAAACCGGCGGACCACCGGGCGCCTCAAAGAGATCTTCCCCTCCACCGATCCGACCGACGCCAAGCATCGATACTGGCGTTCCGTCGTGCGGATGGCGGCTCTCTGCCACGACCTCGGGCACATCCCCTTTTCGCACGGCGCCGAGGAACTGCTGCCGAAGGACACGCATCACGAGAACCTCTCCGTCGAGGTCATCCGGTCTCCTCAGATGCAGAAGCTGTGGAACGGCATGACGCCGCCTCTCATCGCCGATCACGTCGCGAAGATCGCCGTCGGTCCCGACAAGTGGAATGGGGAGCCGTTCAGCGAGTGGGAAGAGCTGATGACGGAGATCGTCACCGGCGATCCGTTCGGCGTCGACCGGATCGACTACCTGCTGCGCGACTCGCTCCATGCCGGCGTCGCGTACGGCCGGTTCGATCATCAGCGAGTCATCGACACGTTGCGCATCCTCTGGGACGAAGAACAGCAAAAAGCCGTGGTTGGGATCGAAGCCGGCGGCCTCCATGCGGCCGAGGGGCTGCAGCTCGCGCGCTACTTCATGTTCGAACAGCTCTACTTCCACAAAGTCCGCCGCGCGCTGGACGTCCATCTCAAGAAGTATCTCCCCGCGTTTCTTCCCGGCGGCACCTACCCGACGACGGTTGACGGTCACCTGCGGCTCACCGACGATCACGTCCTCGCCGCGATGCAGGACGATGTTGCCGATCACGAATCACCACGCCACGAGCTCGCGTCCCGCATCCTCCAGCGGCGCTTCTTCCGCGTCCTCTACGAGCGGCGGCCGGAAGACCTGAAGAGGAACGCGGATGCGGTCGGCGCGGTGTATCGTGCCGCCCGCGAGCGGTTCGGCGAAGAAGTCGTCGAGCGCGACACGAACATCAACATGGACAAGCCCGAGTCCGCCGCGCCGAAACCGTTTCGCTTCGCCGTCGAGCGCGATGACGGCGCGGTCGTTTCATCCATTCATCTGTCGCAGATCCTCGGCAAGATGCCGAAGGCGGTGTTCGACTTCGTCTTCATCGCGCCGGAGCTTCTCGAGGAAGGCCGCACCTGGCTGCACGAGAATCTGGAGAAGATCCTCTCTGAGAAGGAGCCATCATGAGCACGGAGTATCTGAAACAAGCCGCGATCCTCGGTGCATTCGTCGAGAAGGTGCGCGCGACCGGCCACGCTTGCGGTGAGACGCTGCTGCAGAAAGCGGCGTTCGTCATGAAGGAGCTGTTCGGCGTCCCTCTCTCGGACCAGTTCCGCATCCACTACTACGGCCCCTTCTCGTTCCAGCTACGCGATCGCCTCTCGTTGCTCGAGGCGGAGGAGTTCCTTCGCGTGTCGCCGCGCGAGCTGGGCGTGACCTATGACACTGGCGAGCGCTTCTCGCAGCTCCGCGACCAGTTCCCCCAGACGATCGCCAAGTACCAGCACGCGATCGACTTTGCCGCGTCGCAACTCGGCGCGCTCGGTGTGAAAGAGCTCGAACCGCTGACGACGGCACTGTTCGTCACTCGCCAGCAGCCGGACGCCGATGCCAGGGTCCGTGCGGCGAAGCTGATGGAGATCAAGCCGCACGTGAAGCCGGCGGAAGCACGCGCGGCGATCGCGAAGGTGGACGGGTGGGTGACGCAGGTGGGCGCGACCTAGAGCACAGCACTGTGACTGCCACCGAAAGTTACGCACGAGGTCCGAAGAAGCACGATTGCGATGGCCTACGACCGCAGATCAAAAGGCTAAGAACGTTGAGCACTGCCCGCTGCAGCGCGCGCTAACAGGGTGCACCGTCTCGCCAGATAAGAGTGTGATTCTGCGCCACCTGTGGCACTTTTTGCTTACCGCGAAGCCCGTCAACGTCGACTAGACCGTCGCGGCGCCACAATTTCAACCATTCCTTCAGGTCGCTTTCCCATACCAGCGGAAACGAAATTGCCGCTTTCCAAGCGACGTCGTACGGAACGCTCTTCCGCTTTTCAAGAAGGTCTCTCGTAAGACGCTGTGCCTTCACCAGGTACCCCTTACGAAGAGCGTCATAGTGCCGCGGGTTGAACAGGTCGCGACTTCCGAAAAGCTCCTGTTGATCGGAGCCCTCTACCCTCCGGTTCCGATGAGCATCCGCTTGAGCGGTTACCATGACGTCCATTGCCTTCCGCTCTACCTCTTTGAAGACTTGCAGCCCTATCGGGTGGCGCGTTGCGTAGATCATATGAAAATGGGTGCGACTGATAAGCGGGTCTAGAACAATCGCGGCTGCTACATACTTGAACCGTCCGAGGCGACGAAGATTGGTCATGTACTCTCTGATGAGCGCATCTTCTTTCTCCTCGAATCGTAAGCCCTGAACGGTTCTCCTGAAATCAGCCGTACCGAACATCCGCTCGAAGCTGTCTTGCGTCTGCTTGTCCGGCGACTCTACGAAACGGCGGATATGGCTGGTCATGAAATTGATCAAGAGTTCTACACGGTCGAGTTGAAGGAGAGGCTTCAACGTCTCCATCGCAAACCCTGTCCAACCCGTGGGATCGATGAAGATGAAAGTGAAGTTTCTCGGTCCACCCTGCCGCACAAACTCCACGACATCAGGCACAGCAGCTTCGAACGTCGCGTGCCGCGTCGCAACCTCTGCGTCGGTCACGTCGCGTGCGAACGCATCCAGTCGGGCATGCGCACTCTTCTTCTTTTCGATGAAGAAACAGCGGAGCTTTACCTGACGATTCTTCGACTCGTAGACTTCGCGGGCCTTCCGCAATTCCGCTAGTGCGATCGCGAACGACGAGTCGCTATAGTCGTCGGAGACGGTGTGCCATGGACCGGAGAAGCCATCGATATACGTGATCGTGTCGCAAAAGCTCGCTACTTTGAAAGCCAACCTGACGATGTACTCGCGCAGGATGAAATGTTTGACGAGGGTCTGCTCCCGGCCAGCGTACAGATCCTCGTCAGGCATAGCCGGCTTCCTCTAACAGTGTCTGCAGATGCTCCAGATGCGTCCTGCGCAAGCCCGTCTCCGCTGTGACACCGCTGTCGGCGACGACGCCCGGCAGTTCATCGTAGGTATGACCGTCCAGCTCGCGGCCGTGCTTGTGTTTCCGCACTCCGCCCCATTGCTTGAAGAAGAACGGCGTCTGGTTTGCCTCACATTGCTCCCGTATTGACGCCACCCACTGCTTCTTCATTGGCCGGGCGCCCGGTCCACTCTCACCGCCCACGATAACCCAATGAATGCCGCTCAAATCGATCACGCCCAAATCTTCCAAAAGCGGCTCGATCGAGAGAAACCGGGTCGTTGCGGGGGCGCGGCGCAGGTCGGCGACGCGCGGGACTCCGTGCTTACGGTTCTCCACACTCACTCCCCACCAGACATTCGGCGCCTCCGCGGCGAAGCGAAGTCGAGTGGCCAGAAGACTTGCCATCCTCGCCGAACGCTTCGTCAGAACTTGAAACGTGTGCCAAGTCGCAGCAGCCATGACTCTCGCGACCGCCTCGATGTAGCCGTCTGGAATGCGGTCGTGAAAAAGATCGCTCATCGAGTTCACGAAGATCATCCGCGAGCGTCGCCAGCGGAGCGGCTCCATCAGCTTCTCGGGAACGATCCGCAGATCAAAACCGAACTCGTAGGGGTGACCCGGAACACCACGGAACCGCTCCGCGAACAGTTCAGCGTAGCAGTGAGTGCACCCTGGACTAATCTTCGTGCAGCCGCGAACCGGGTTCCACGTCGCGTCAGTCCATTCGATCGAAGAGTGGTCGCTCATGCGAACAGTATGGCTGAGTTCGCGCTGCCCACCAACCAGGCCGCTGACGGCAAGTGTCTGCAGCTAGCCCGACGTGATTGACGCGAGGTAACGCGGTGGGTCTTCGTACGAATCGTGCCAAATCTCGGGTGTCCACTTAGTAGCGCTTTGCAAGTACTCCCAGTACGGTACGCTACTTACTCGCGTCACTTCGATTGCACGACCGAGCAGAAGGTAAAAGCGCATCAATAGGATGCCGTCATCGGGTTGGGCCGCGACGCCTCTCGCGTCTAGCGGATTCGGGCACACCCCGCCATCGCAACAAAACGTGATGAGGTACTTGTCGAGCGCTATCACGACATTTGTCCCCACGTGAGCCGCGGTTTCTAACACGTGCTCTAAGATCAACTCTTGAGCTGAACGTTGCGCGAGTGCTTTGCCAGTGATCAGCAAAAAAGTAAAGATCTGATCTTTGTGGTCTTCTGAAGGGTTCAGGAGCTCCCCCGATCGGATGTCACACGCGGTTCCACCTGCCGACCGATCTAATGCCTTCGCCGACTCGAGATTTCCAAACGCCTTGCGAAACTCGGAGCGTGACGTCGCTGCCGATTTGATCTGGCCTACGGCGACGACAGCCTCACATGGAAAAAAGCGTTTCCCACCAGCGGTTTCAAAGCGCGGCGCCGCGAGGGTATTCGCGATGATTACGTCGAGCTGGTCGCTCACGCGCCCAGTCGAATCGAAAAGAAAGCCCGTCGATACCTCGAAGCGTTTTGGAAGGTAATTCTGAAGGAATCTTCGGATGATCTCTTCTCGCCCGGTCCCCAGTTCACCTTTATGAGGAACAAGTTGCTCCGAAAGATCCAGTCTCATCCTCTCGCCAGCCGACTTCAGCAGTCGTTCGAGGTCGAACTTCTTCATTCGCGATTCCTCGACGAGGCCGAGCCCTTGTGCTGACGCTTCCGACGATTAGCGTCGAACACCGCCACCAGGTCGCACACGCTGCAGTCAAGCGCGTCGGCGAACCGAAGGAGCATCGCAAGACCAGGCAGCATCACACCGCGTTCCACGTTGCTGATGAACGGCACGTTCGACTCGCACCGCTCCGCGAGTTGCGGTTGCGTGAAACCGCGCGAGAGGCGCAGCTCTCGCAGATGTGCACCGAAAATCTCACCCGCTTTTGTTGTTGTCGCCACTTGGAAGCCTTGACAAGTTGCACGGCACTACTTATCTTTTCATTTAAGATCAGCAACGACTATCGGAGCACCGCCATGAACGACACCACCCGCAACCGCATCCGCCACATCTTCCTCTCGCCCCGTCCCAACTTCGCGCTCATGTCGGCGGCGGACCTGCTCGGGATGACTCTGAAGGAGTTGAAACGGGAGATCGAGACCGGAGCGATTGTAGCGGTTTCGACGAGGCTCGGGCAGCGGATGGCGCGGGAGGAGTTGATTGCGGCAGCGATGCGGGTGTGGGAGCAGGCGGCGGTTGAGGAGGCTCTTGGCGAGGACGCGGCGGCGGTGTTACCGGAGGCGATTCGGCTGGTCGAACCGCGCGCGCGGGTGCCGCGGTATCAGCGGGACATGCTGCGGTATCTGGCGGAGCGGGATCGGACGACGGTCGATGAGGTGCTGACGCGCGAGCTGGAGGACGTCGCCTGTGCGCACGCCGAGGAGCTGGCGGCGGTGGTGCCGGGGTTCGACATGGCGATGGTCTGGCCGGAGAGCGCGGCTGACGGCGCGCAGTGATGAGCGCGGTCCACAACTGACGGCTAAGCAGGATGCTCTGGCGTCGCCAACGGGTCGGGAAACGACCGGGGGCCTCCGGCGGCCGGGCCGCGGGCCCGGACCCGCTGGTTGGCCCAGCCTCCGCGACACAGCGTCACGAACTTGGAAGGCAGTGTCGCGGAGGCTAGGCCAACCAATGGGGTCTGGGGCCCATGGCCCCAGCCGCCGGAGGCCTCTCGCCGTCCCCGATCCGTTGGCGAATCCAAAGCATCCCGCTTAGATGTCTTGCCTGTAGGCGGGCTGGTGCCGCCGACGTGATGTCTGGGCGTCGCGCAGGGTTCACCCTCCGATTCGCTGCCCCCGTCCCGACCTCGCCGCCTCCGCCAGCGCCATCAGCGCGGCGGCATTTGCACGGGAATCCTCGAGCGTCATTGCGGGCGGCGTTCCCTCCGCGATCGCGCGAGCGAAATCGTGCACCAGGGCGATACGGGCGTCGTCGCCGGGGATCGTGACTGGCTCGCCATTGACCACGATCTCGGAGCGGACGTGCGGCTTGTATGGGTGCTCCACCACGATCGATCCCGCGGTGCCGATGATCTCGATCCGCGTGTCGGGCGGCGCTTCGAAGCTGCAGCGGAACTGCAGGCGGGCGTCGGAGGGAAAGCGCAGCGTGCCGTCGAACGAGAGATCGACGCCGGTGGCTCCGAGGCGTTGCGAGGCGGTGGCTTCGACCGGCTCTTCGGCGAGGACGTAGCGGGCCAGGCTGACGCAATAGCAGCCGACGTCCCACAGCGCGCCGCCGCCGAGGGCGGGGTCGAAGCGGACGTCGCCCTCGCGGTCGAAGAGGAACGTGAACGCGCTGTTGATCAGGCGCGGCGTGCCGATCGCGCCGTCGCGGACGAGCGCGCGGAGCTTCGCGGTGAGCGGATGGGCGCGATAGGCGAACGCTTCCGACACCACCACGCCCGCGGCAGATGCAGCGGCGGCGATGCGGTCGACGTCGTCGGGGTCGAGCGCGAGCGGCTTCTCGCAGAGGACGTGCTTTGCCGCCTCGACGGCGCGCAGCGTCCACTCGACATGCAGCGCGTTCGGCAGCGGGATGTAGACCACGTCGATGTCGGGATCGGCGAGCAGCGCCTCGTACGATGCCGACCAGCGCTCGACCTCCCACCGCGCCGCGCACTCCCGCGCGCGCTCCGCCGAGCGGCTGGCCACCGTCACCACGCGCTGGCCGGCCGCGCGGATGAGGGGGACGAACGAATCGCCGAAACGCGCCGTGCCGAGGACTCCCCATCGCAACATCGTCGGAGTGTAGCGCGCGGGTAGCAGCGTCGCGTTCTATCGGCGCGACTCCGGAGCGAACAGCAGCCGGAATGCGCGGAGCGCCGCCGGGTGGTAGATGGTCGCGTGTTTTTCTTCGGGCATCGGGACGGACCAGACCCGCAAGCGGCGGGAGAGTGACTTCGTCAGCCGGCGCGCAGCGGCGATGCTCCCGTCGCTGCTCATGGCGATGTAAAGCCGCTTTGGCGTCGCCGCAGGGACGGCGGCCTGTTTCACGAGCTTCTCATCGTTCCACCAGAGGCTCGGGTCGAAGGCGATGTACGTGTCGAAGAGCGCCGGCTCGAGGAGGAGCGTCTCTACAACGAACAGTCCCGCCAACGATTCACCGACGATGGCTCGCTCGCTGGTCGTGCGATAGCGTTTCTCAATGGCGGGAATGAGCTCGTCGCGAAGGAACGCGCGAAACTTCGCGGCGCCGCCGACGCGTACCGCGATCTTCTTGTCTTGCTCGTTCCGTTGGCCCGGTGAGATCGCGGCGGCGCTCCGTGTTCTCGATGCCGACCAGGAGAAATGGGCGCATGGTGCCGTTGCCGGTCAGGACCTGAACGAGACCGGCCACGTGCAGGAAATCCTCGGCGATGCCGCCGTCGGGCATGTAGAGCACCGGCAGGCGGACATCCGGCGACGCTGCATACGCGGGCGGTGCATAGACGTTGATCCGCCGATCCTCGTGCAGGATCTGCGACTGGATCACGAACGTTTCACCGATGACGAGCGGCTGTGGCGCCTGCGCCCGAGCGGACAACGCAGCGCAACAGAGGATGGCGAGCAGCAGCACGCGATCAATCACGCAGTCGCACCCGCTGGAGATCGGTATACGTGACGTCGTAATGCAGTACGCGCGTCGGCAGCTCGAGCAGGATCTCCTTATCGATCGGCAGGTGACGCGGCTTCTCGATGTCGTCACCGGCGTAGGCCTTGATCGACTCGCGCGACTCCCAATACGAAATGACCGTGAATGTCACCGCGTCCGGCTCGTCGCGCCGCATCACTTCGACGCCGAGGTAGCCGGCGATGGCGCGCATCTTCTTCACGCCTTCGAGCAGGTGCGCGTGGTACTCGTCGGCGCGCGCCGGCGCGACTCTGCCCTTCCATTCGCGCGCGACGGCGGTTCGCGTCGTCGCGGTCGTCGCGCAGCCAAACGCGAACATCAAAATCAATCCCACAATGACCGCATTCTTCAATGGAAGCCTCCTTACGCTTTGCGCACGGGATAGCGCAGATGAGTGACGCCGACGCCCGCGATCACGGTCGGGTTGCCGAGGAAAAACGGCGTGCCGGCGAGATGGTCGAACAGCCGCACGCCGGAGCCGAGAACGACCGCCGCGAGGTCGACATGGATCTCGTCGAGCAGTCCGGCAGCGAGGCATTGCCGCAACGTGTCGGGGCCGTGCAAACCGACGGACTTGCCCCCGGCCGCGGCTTTGGCCTGACGCACGGCGCTTTCAATGCCGTCGGTCACGAAGTGGACGGTCGAATCGGGCCGCGGCCATCCGTCGGGAATCTCGTCAGTCAGGACGAATGCCGGTCCCTATCCGTGATTGCCGCCCCATCCTTGCGCCACGTCGAACGTGCGCCGGCCGGTGAGCGCGGCCCCGAGCTCGGACCAGAGACCGCGCAGGTGTCGCGCGCTCGGCTCCGACACTTTGAATGTCATCGGGTCCGATCCTCCGGCCCTGAATTCGACGTCCCCCGAGTGAAAGTACCAGTCGAACACCTCGGCCACACCATCGTGGTCGTCGGCGACGAAGCCGTCGAGCGACATGGACATGATTGCGATTACCTTCGACATTGCGTTGCTCCTGTTCCAGTGTGGCCTTTCGCTCGCCGCGCCCGCTCCAGCGCCCGCCCCAGCGCCTCGGTGGCCACGCGAATCTGCCGCGGCGTCACCGCGCCGTATCCGAGGACGAGCGCGTCCGGCAACTGCACCTCGCCGCAGAACGCCGACAGCGCCGCCGCCTCGAGATTCTCCGCGGCCGCCTCACGCGAGGCTGCGACGTCGTCGATCTGCTTCAGCCACGCCAGCGAATGCATCCCCGCGTCCGTCGGCTCGACGACCGCCAGGCCGGCGAGATGCTTCGCCGCGCTCTCGACCAACGCCTCCTGCCGCTCGCGATACGCGGCGCGCATCCGCCGGATGTGCCGCTCGAAGTGACCGAGCTCGATGAAGTCCGCCACCACGAGCTGGTCGATCGCCGGCAACGTCCGGCCGGCGAGCGCCCGCGCGCGCAGGAACGTCTCGGCGACCGACGGCGGCACGATGACGTAGCCGAGCCGCAACGCCGGAAAGAGCGATTTGCTGAACGAGCCGAGATAGATCACGCGCCCATCGCTGTCCATGCCGTGAATCGCCGGCACGGGCGCGGTGCGATGGCGATACTCGCCGTCGTAATCATCCTCGACGATCCAGGCGTCGGTGCGCCGCGCCGCTTGGAGCAATTGCAGCCGGCGTGCGACCGACATCGTCACGCCGAGGGGAAACTGGTGCGAGGGGGTGACGTAGATCAGGCGCGGCGTCGGCGATTTCGCCAGTCCCGCGGCGACGTCGATTCCTTCCGCGTCCACCGGTACGAGCACGACCTGCGCACCGGTTGCCGCAAGCGCCGCGCGCGCGGGCGGATACGCCGGATCCTCGAACCAGATGCTCTCTCCCGGCTCGACCAGCGCGCGGCAGATCATCTCCAGACTGTGCTGGAGGCCGTTCGTGACGATGACCTGCGCCGCCTCGCACGCCACGCCGCGCGCGGCGCCGACGTACTGCGCGATGGCGGTGCGCAGCCGCACGTGACCGGCGGCGTCGCCGTACCCGAGCGAATCGAGCAGCTCCGGCCCGTTCCGCGACCACTGCCTGGCGATGAGCCTCGTCCAGAGCTGGATGGGAAAGAGGTCGAGCGCCGGCAGCGCCGGCTCGAACGCGCGGCGCTTGTCGGCCGTGGTCATCACGGTCTGTGGAAGCGTGCGCGCGCGCCTCGCGACGGGACGGCGAATCGCTGGGACCCCGCGGCGCGTGCCGGTGCGCAGCAGCTCGTCCGGAACGCTGTTCGCGACGAAGGTCCCGGAGCCGCTCCTGGTCTCGAGATAGCCCTCGCCGAGGAGCTGCTCGAAGGCGAGGAGGACGGTGTTGCGCGAGACCTCGAGGTCGGCGGCGAAGCTGCGCGTCGACGGCAGTCGGCTGCCGGCGTGGAGCTGCTTCGTCACAATGGCCTGCCGGATGGCCTCATAGAGCTGGCGATGGAGCGGCGTTGGCGACGCTGGATCGAGCGTGATTGCCGCGAGCGTGTAGCCGCGCTGCATCGCGCCATGCTAACCGGAAGGGGACGACCGGGGGCCTCCGGCGGCTGGGGCCACAGGCCCCAGACCCCATTGGTTGGCCCAGCCTCCACGCCACGGACCCGCCAGGATTCGACTGATGTGGCGTGGAGGCTGGGCCAACAAGCGGGGTCCGGGGCCCGCGGCCCCGGCCGCCGGAGGCCCCTCGTCGTCCCCTTCGATCATGCGCGTGTCGGTAGCGATCCAGTTCACTTCCCACGTCTTCCCGTAGTCGTCGGAGAACGCCTGTTCAAAGCGGACCGAGTCCGCCTTGATGTCCGAGATGACGAACCGGACGAGGATCGTGCGCCCGTTGTACGACTCCTGACTGTAAAACTCGCCGCGCCCATTGCGAAGCTCGCCGACCGTTGGCACTGCCATCTCGCCATCCGCCGCATTGGAGAAATGCAGGCTCCACTGCCGCGCTTCCGGGTGATAGAGACGGAGACTCAGCCCCTCGAAGTGACGCCCGGCGCCGTCGGCCACGAGCTCGACGAGGTTCGCGCGGCCGTTCCAGACCTTGCGCACGGTGGTGATGCCGTTCATCTCGATCCATTCATTCGAGCCGGTGAGCGGCTTCAGACGGCGGCGCAGGTGCGTGCGCCAGGTGCCGATCTCGAAATCAAAATCGTGCTGGCCGTCGCGCGGTGTTGTGACGGTCGCGGCCGGCGGCGATGGGGGAGGCGTCTGTGCGGATGCGATCGTCAACGTGTTGACCGCCAGCCACATCATCAATACACGGCCACCGATCCACATCGCCTTCTTCGCTTCGTTCATCGTCAGTACGGTACTGAGCGAACGCTCGCCGCGACAGGGCCACTTTGCGCGCACGGCGCGACCACGCCCGCGCCGGAAGTGGTCCGGTGGCCCGGCACAAAGCGGTACGTCCCGAGGTCGGCGCGCGGTGCTAGAAAGAGCCATGAACGTTCGACGCAACGTCGCGCTCCTCCTGTTCGCCGTCCTCCTCGGCGCATGCACGCACGCCAGCCAGACCGCTCCCGCGACCGCATTTCAGCTCGCGAGCAACACCTTCACCGCGGAAGCGACGCTCCCCGACAGCACGGTGCTGAACGGACTCGATTGCAACGGCCCGAACGAATCGCCCGAGCTGCATTGGTCGGGTGCGCCCGCCGGCACGCAGAGCTACGCGCTGATCCTCGACGACTACGAGGCGCGCTACGCCGACGGCTTCGTCCACTGGGTCGCGTACAACATCCCCGCGACGGCGACACAACTCGCCGCCAACGCCGGCGCGACGGAGCCGGACCTCGCCGGCGGCGGCAAGAACGCCTGGAACGACTTCCTCCGCCGCCGCTACGACGGCCCGTGTCCGCCGGAAGGCACGCCCCACCGTTACCGCTTCACGATTTACGCGCTCGATCTCCCCACGATCGACGACGCCGGCACGCCGATGACGTGGCGCAAGCTGCGCGCGGTCATCCGCGGCCACGTGCTCGCGCAGGCATCCCTGACCGGACTGCGCGGCCACTCGCCGGCTCGTTGAATGACCGAAACCCAGGAGGAAAGTACCAATGGATAGCGTGGTGCACTTTGAAATGGCGTACGAGGACCGGGACCGGATGAGGAAGTTCTACGAGTCTGCCTTCGGCTGGCAGACTCAGGCCCTCGGAGCCGAGATGTGGAATTACGTGACCGTCCAGACCACCGAGACAGGACCGGACCGCATGCCGCTCCGCCCCGGCGCCATCAACGGCGGCTTCCACCAGAAGCCGTCCGATCCCGTCGCACAGGCACCGTCGATCGTGATCGCCGTGAACGACGTCCGCGAGGCCATGCAGAAAATCACCGCCGCCGGCGGCACGCTCCTCACCGAGCCGATGGACATCCCCGGCGTCGGCCAGTACGTCTCCTTCCGCGACACCGAAGGCAACCGCGCCAGCATCCTCCAGCCCTTACCGCGATGATGACCATCGAAGACACGAACATGACACCAAAAAACACGATCTGCCTCTGGTTCGACAAAGACGCCCTCGACGCCGCGCAGTTCTACGCGGCGACGTTCCCCAATAGCGAAGTGACCGCCGTCCACAAAGCTCCGAGCGACTTCCCGAGCGGCAGGAAGGGCGATGTCCTGACCGTCGAGTTCACGGTCCTCGGCATCCCCTGCCTCGGCCTCAACGGCGGCCCTGCGTTCAAGCACAGCGAAGCCTTCTCCTTCCAGATCGCCACCGACGATCAGGAAGAGACCGACCGCTACTGGAACGCCCTCGTAGGCAACGGCGGCCAGGAAAGCGCCTGCGGCTGGTGCAAAGACCGCTGGGGCCTCTCCTGGCAGATCACCCCGCGCGCCCTCACCGACGCGCTTGCGGCCGGAGGCGACGAGGCCCGGCGCGCGTTCGAGGCGATGATGACGATGCGGAAGATTGATGTGGCGGTGATCGAGGCGGCGCGCCGGGGGTGAGGGGGGCGGCTGGATTGAAGAGTAGTGCCGCGGAGTGCTTCGGAGTTCCTCAAGAGGATCGTGCGGCGTGAGGGACTCAGACGTCGCGGTCGATTCCGCGACCTACTCGCGCTGGAGGTGACGCCTGTCGGGGGATCGCTCGCTTCCTCTGCGCGCTGTCCGATCCGTTCGCCCGAGCGCGTGCGAGACGGCGCATCCGCTCCTTTCCGCCGGGGCAGAGCGTCGTCACGATACGCACGTCAGCCAGGCCGGCGCCGAATGCGTCGTACGGGATCTCCAGCTTGCCCGAGTAGACGCCGAGGCTGGAGAGCGTGCCGCCCGGACGGAGGACGCGCAAGGCGTTTTCGAACGTCGGCTGCGTCCCGAGCGCCTCGGTCGCGACGTCGACCCCGCCACCGGTCAGACGGCGGATCTCGGCGACCACATCGACCTTGCGATAGTCGAGCACCACATCGACGCCCATCTTCTTCGCCATGGCGATGCGTGCGTCGTCGCCATCGACGCCGATGACCATCGACGCGCCGAGGAGCCGCGCGCCGACGGACGCGCAGAGGCCGAATCGGACCCTGCGCGAAGACCGAAAGCCTTAGATCTCCGGCTCGTGAAGACTGAACGCGTAGCCGATGACGGCCGGTTTGGTCCGCGAATTCGGCCTGACGCTCGTGGCGGCGGCGGTCGCCTCTTCCTTTTGATCAGGGCGAGTTCGCATCCCGCAATCCGCGAAATGGTGGGAACTCTAGAGGGAGCTGCGGTTGCTTTTTTGGTCAGATCGCACGTCGGCTAAAGAGACTGCGCCACGTAACGCTGTCGTGCCAATCTCGTGACCGAGCAGTCGGTCAGGGCACTGGAAGTGATACCGCTGACGCACGCCACTGGAAACCGGGATACTCCCAATGCGGTCGAAAACCCGTAACGGCTACCTCGATCAGGTAAACGCGCCCGTTCTCAACGCGGGCTGAGGCTCCGAAATGTGTCTTCTCGTTGGGTGAGAGGGTAAGCGTGTTTCCCGAAGCAGCTTCATCCCAGTCCAACACGCCATTGTTCAGGGTCCAGCGATTTACATCGGCGACCTCGAACGGTGGCACGATCGCGTGGTCACGCGGCACTGCCGCCATCGGACCGACTGGTGTGCCAATCGCGAGTTCACGGACGCGGTACTGCAGGCATCGCAGCCAAACGGTATCGGTGGAACCCTTCTCAAGGTTGACCGTGATCGCGAGGATGTCAGACGTTGCGTCGTATCTCTGACGCTCAGAGCTAACGGCGACAGACAGATTGATAATCAGCCAGCCGGTCCGCAGCTTCCAAGCAAACAGCAGCACGGCAGCCGTCGCAACGGTCGCCTGAACGATCGTTCCCCACGCCTCCCAATGAACGGTCGATGTGAGCGAGATGAGCCAGTCGCGCATATTGAGGAGGACCGTCAGCACGCCGATTCCCTACCCCACCGCGGCGGCCGGCGGTTTCCGCGCGCGCTTCTGGATGATCGTCGCTTTGGGTTTGCGCTCGCTCAAAATTTCTCCTTGCGCTTCGCTCTACCTTCACATCGCTCAGACGTACCGCGGCCGCCTCAACTCACCGCACGCGACCGTAACCGCGCCGGGCTCCTACGGCAGTAGCGAAAAACTTGTTCCTACAAACAGCCTAGCCACGAGGCCTTTTCCGTTGTCGCTGTAGCCGACGTCGATCCCACCGTTAAGACCTTTCGTCTCATGTGCAAGGAAGAACGTGGTGAGTTGCACCGAGGCGATCTCCTGATCAAATTCATACGCAACGCGCGGGATGAGCCCAACCCGTTTTGAAGGGAACCAGCGCGCCTCAGCGTGAACGGTTTGGCGACTCTTTTCCTTAGGCGCCGCTGTAACAATGTCTTCGCAGAGCGTGACGCCCTCTGTGTCCGACGGTTGACAAATCTGCTTTGATGGCCCGCCTTCGAACGTTCGCGTCAGCGATACGCCGCCGCCGCCGTACAGAAAGCTCCGACCCACAAAAAACAGCTTGCCATACGCACCCGTAATAGCAAACCCGAATTCTGACTGCTCCGTCGGGTCTGCAAGTGATTCTTTCGGAGGGGCGGCGGGATCGAGTGGATCGATCACGATGTATTTGTAATCTTGACGATCGACCGCGGCGCTGATTGAAAACAGAGTTGGCGAAAAGCGTGTCTTGCGAACTGCTTCTGCCTCGAAACGGCTCCCTTTCTCGCGTAATGCGGACAACGTACAGCCGCTGCGTCCACTCGTATTGATCCACCGCCAGCTCGCCGGTACGGTGGCGTTGAACTCCTGGCAAACTTTCACAGCAAGTTCGTCTGTCTTAGCCGCAAGCTTCGCCCGCCACTCGGCGCTCAGCCGAGGTAAAAGAACTGTCCGATCGCGGCAGTCTTCCGGAAGGATCGGCGGGGCGCCGGTCTTGTTGTAGTCCGTACAGATCGACTCCTGCGCCTCAAGCGCTGCCGCACGAACGCGATCGCGCCAATCGCGATCGCGTTCGGCCTGCACCTTCTCGATGTCATCGAGTTTCTCACCAGTTCGCTCGCGCTCTTCCCATGCAGCCGCGCGGTCCTCTAATGTCGCAGCGCAGACGCGCGTGCACAGCGGCGCGCTCAGCTCCATAACTTTCTTCTCCAACTTCACCATCCACTCCGCCGGCAGCGCGGTCCGCACGGCCGCTACGGTCGCACAATCGCTCCGCCCGAGGCGGTGAGCCCCGTACTCGTTGCAGATGGCAGCGAGCGCCTTCTGTTCCGCCTCGCCGAACTCGGCGAGAAGTGCACGATCGCGCTCGGCGCCCGCCTGCTCGCGCGGCGACAGCACGCGGCCGCTTGCGAGCCGGTCCCAATCCGCTACATTTTGCCGGATTCTGTCGCCGCAGCCGCTCGGCCCTGGCGGCAGGGGATCAAGCTGTCCAACAGCCTCATTGTAATCGTCGCAAACGTCGAGAATGGCAGTCTCGTCGAAATCACCCGCGAACGTTCTGGTGGCGGTAAACGTCGCTTTCGACTTGCCGGTAAGGCCTGCGATATCAATGAGGTCGGCTTTCGCTGTTCCGCTTTCGATCGCCGTTTCTATCCGGAGGCCGAGGCCCCATTCACCGGCTTGAGTGCCCGCCTCCGCGCGCAGCGACGTTTCGTCCCCTGACGATATCAGCGTCAGTTGGGACAGCGCGGCAGTGATTGGGGAGGATAGCGACGGATCCTGTAATGCCGCGCGGGCGCGCTGTGATAATTCATCGACGGTGGTGGGCGTCTGGGCAAAAATTGGCGCGGAGATGAGGCTGACGGCGAAGATGACAACGGATGGGCGCATCAGATTTTCTCCTCAGAGGACGCGAAACTTCACGGCGCCAAAATCGAAGCCCGCACCACCGATATCATCTTCTACGGCGCACACCGATTCGGGCGGGCTCGTGACTTCAACTTTGTAAGTCGCGCCGATCTTTCCACTGGCGCTGCAACCAAGTCGATACCTGCCAACCGGCAGATCAACTCGCGCCTGTCCGTTTTGATCGAACTTCACCTTCTTCTCGAGCGTACGCGATTCGTTACGTATCCTGGCGCGAATCGATTGAGCGTTCCCGGATCGCCGGATTGTGATCGTCGGCATTCTTACCTCCGCAGTAAGTGGAGTGACGCGGGAAGGGAATTCCCTACCTGCGGCCGTCGCGGACTACGGGCCGATCCCTGCGGTGCCATCCCGGCCGCGCGTCGGCGGCAGCGGCAACCGTGAGCACGAGCCTCCCCGACTCGCCGGAGACCACCACCCGGCTGCCGCGCGTCAGGCCGTACTGCTCGAGCCAGCGTCCGGAGATTCGGAGGTAGGGCACAGGCGTCTCGCCGTTCCGCGCGCGCTGACTCGCGCGGAATAGCGCGGTGATGCTCAGCTCGCGCGGGCCGCCTTTGCCGCCGCGGCGGGAGGGGGGCAGTGGATGGCGTTCGGTCGGTTTGACCTTTCGTCTCATGGGTTCCGCTCCGTTGCTCAGTGGATCACGGCATCGATGTCCGCCGCCGTCACGCGACGCGCGGCGAGGCTGAACATCGCAGCCTCCGTCTTCCGTCGTGCGTCATCGGACCGCCTCGGCGTCCGGCCACGCGTCTCGCCTCCCGACGCAGCCTGCTTCGCGGCCGGCGCACCGGCCGCGCCGCCGCCGCGTGGCGAGGCGACGGGCGGAAGCTCGGGCCAGGCCAGCGCCTCCGCGAATCCGGGCACTTCCTGCGACAGCCATTCGGAATGCACGGACACGAGATCGCGCAGCTCGCGCGCGAGGACGGTGCTGACGGTCTCGCCGTCGAGGGCCGCAAGTCGCTCCAGCGCCACGACTTCCATGCGCGGGATGCGCACCTCCAGCTCGGTGAGCCGCAGCAGCTCCGGCAGCGCCTCGGCCAACTCCGCGCCGAGGGCTTCCTCGACCACCTCCTGCGACCAGAAGTCCATCCCGAACGAAACCAGCTCCGCCCACGGCAGGAGCAGCCCCTCGGCGGTCTCGATCCCCTCCACTTCGCCCGTTTCCATCCACCCGCGCAGCTCGCGCCAGTCCATCGCCAGCAGCGTTGCCGCTTCGCCGATGGCGTAGGTGGGTTTCGGGTGGAGGAAGAGGGTGCGGATGTGTGTGGTCATCATGGGTCAGCTCCTTCGCGATTAATCCATGGCATAATCAATGTAGGTCCGGAGTCGCTACGATGCAAGTGGTGACGCGAAGAGGCGACAAAGAAAAAGAGGCCGTGCTGTTTGGTGAGGCCGTGAGGCGCGCTCGCGAGCAGCGCGGCATGAATCAGAGTCAGCTTGCGGACGCCGCAGGCCTGAGCGCGCCCTATTTGAACGTCCTCGAGCACGGCGGCAACACTCCAACCCTGTCGGTGATCTTCAGAATCTGCGAAGCGCTCGGAGTCGCGCCGGCAGTGTTGATCGATGAGGTTTGGCGACAGCGATGAATCGTTCGGCGCCTACGGGCGTCGACGCTAGACTAGGCACGTGTTGCCGTTCGAGTTGTTCGTGTTTGCTACGCCGATATCACGACAGACGCGAAGGAAGCGAAAGCGTCGCGACTGGCGAGAAATCATTCATGACGAAGCGCTTGCCGGTTCATGCAGGACGTAGAGGAACTGAAGTCGCGCCCGGCTGCGTAAGCTACCCGCCCGATCGACCCTAGTATCCGGATTCACGTCGCGCTGCCAGATCGAAATCTGGCGCACGCGATAAGATACGCGCACGACAATGGTCTCGAAAGCTACCCTCGATAAAGCAGGTCGCGTTCTCGCTGGCCGGCAGGAGATCGCGACTGAGCAGGATCTCGAACTTGAAGACGTCTTCGACGAGTATCGAAAAAGCCATCTTCAGCCGCTTTCCGAGACGACGCTGGAGCTTCAGCACTGGTTGACGCAGTACGGGTCGGCTTATTACATCGCGCAGCGTCTGAAGCGGAAGCCGCAGATTCTTCGGAAACTGCGGCGCTTCAGCGTTCGCCTAACGCAACTCCAAGACATCGGTGGTTGCCGAATCATCGTGCAGACGAACGCAGATGTCGACAGATTGCGACAAGGTCACTGCCGACGGCCGGATGACTCTCGTACGGGCAACCGATTACCGCGAGCGCGGTCGCGATGACTCGGGTTATCGAGCTGTCCACCTGATCTTAGAGCGCTCCGGGCTGAAACTGGAACTCCAAATTCGCAGCCGGATCCAACACTACTGGGCAGAAAGCATCGAGCGTACTTCAGTAATCTACGGTCATTATCTCAAGGAACTCGAAGGCGATCCAGTGGTGGTGAACTACTTCAAAGAGCTGTCTGACCTGTTCTATGAAATCGAATCTGGTCGCACAGCTAACACCCAGCACAAATTGACCGTCGCTAGCCTACGCGAGCAGGCCGAGTCCATCATCCTTCAGTCGGAACGCCGCAAGGTCTTTAGCAGCTATGTCAATGAGGGCATTATCAAGACTCTGATCGAGAAGGAAAAACGTCTCGGTGACCGTGGTCTCAATAACTGGATATTCGTGTTTGACTGGAATGCAGGTTCATTCGTCAGCTGGGACATCGTAGAGCGTGACCCGGATGTCGCAATCCGAAAATATGTTGAGCACGAGCGGTCTTTTCCCGCCGAGCACGGTTTCGAAGTAGTGCTGGTAGGGTCATCCGAAGTCGCCACAGTGCGGGAGACTCATAGTCACTATTTCGGCATCGAAGCCGACGCGTCCGTCCTTGAGACACTAGACGAATCGATCGTCGGGTTTTCGCATCGGATGGATATAGATGTCGGCGCACGACAAATCCTCGCATGCATGCACCGTAAGCATCTTTGGGGACGTAAGACGATCGCGATAGAAACTCTCAAGAATCACTTCTGCCAGAGCGTACTCACGTTCGACTCGTCGCTGGAGGCCCTTGTCGAGAAGGGGTTGGTGCATCGCGAGGCGCCAAACGGCGGCGTCGCACTCGATATCAAACAGAAGCGTTTCATCGAAGAGTATTTGTGACGCGCGCCCGCACTTTGCGCTAGTCCAAAGCCGATGGGCTCCGGCTCCGCGGAAGGCTGGGACGGCAACTGGCAGCTCGGCGCGACGGCCAGCAGATGGATAGCGTTACGTGTGCGTGTTGTAGTATTCGTGGATGCCCACGTACTGGTTGGATCTCTTCACCGGTAAGACTTGGAACGAGTTTCGAGCCGCCGGCTCGTCCGTCAGCGGTTTTCGCGAGAGCCGATGGACAACGGTGCAGAAGATCAGTGTTGGCGACATTCTTCTCTGCTATCTCACTGGCGTGTCCCGTTTTGTCGGGATCCTTGAAGTATCTTCAGGCGCTTACCGTGACGATTCACCGATCTGGGCAGGTGACACTTTCTCCAGCCGCGTACGAGTCCGCCCGGTGGTGGAATTGGACCCGGAATACGGACTTCCAGTCCACGCGCTGCTCGACCGCCTAACGATCTTCCAAGGACTGTCGAGCAGCAACGCGTGGACCGGTATGTTTCGCGGCTCGCCCACGAAATGGCCAGATAGTGACGGCAAGTTGCTGGTTACTCTTCTCAGTGAGGCGCGCGATGAGCCAGTTCTGCGGCCTATCGACAAGCGAAAGCTCGCCCATCGGCCTGTCACCTTGAAGGCATCAGTCGGTTCGGTAACGATACCCGAAGAGGAACTCGAAACAGACGCGGCTCACCGCGACGTAGCGCCGTCGGCCCACACCGAGATGCAAGCCACGCTTCTCCGTCTCGGCGCTGAAATGGGCTTCGACGTCTGGGTGGCGCGGAACGATCGCTCACGAACCGTATCTGGCAAACAACTCGGCACAATGCCCCGGATGCTCTCAACGTTACCAGTCCAGTTCGACGAGGCCACAAAGCGCACGATCGAGCTAATCGACGTCCTGTGGCTACGCGGTAAGGCGATTATCGCGGCCTTTGAGGTTGAAAGCACCACCTCGGTCTACTCCGGCTTGTTGAGAATGTCCGACTTAGTATCGATGCAGCCCAACATCAGCATTCCATTGTATCTGGTTGCACCGGATGATCGTCGCGACAAGGTTTTGGCGGAGGTCAATCGTCCGACCTTTGCACGCCTCGAGCCGCCACTCGCGGAGATTTGCCGGTACGTCGGTTTTTCCGAACTCAGAGAACAGATAAAGCGAGTCGAGCACGTTCTTCAGTATTTGAAGCCTGAGTTCCTGGACGAGTTATCGGAATCATGCGAACTTGAGGAGGCGTAGCCGTCTCCTAGGCTGAGCCGTAGGGCGTGTTCGCATCACTGGATAAGTCGGAATCCCTCACGCTTCGCTGCCTGTGCGGGTGGTCGTACATTCGGTCCATAGACAACGACCTCTCGCCCCCGGCGCGCATCCCTCGCAGAGTAGCTCAACTCGCTCTGCCGCGTCTCGAACTCGGAGTACATACGCCGGATTTCCTCGCAGTCGTCGTAGGTAAGCATCCAAGGCCTTGAGAAAGTCTTCAATCTCCGCGCGATGGTCGCGTGATCTTTAGGGGTATAGAAGTTCGTGTAAAGCTCCGGACCTTTGTTGAAGTACGGGGGATCAAGATAGACGAACGAACGCGCGAGCTTGGCCTTCGCGAATTCCGATATAAAATCGAGAGCGTCGTCGGATGAGATCGAGATGAGCCGCTTCATCGCGCCGATATTCCGGACCCTCTCGGCAAGATCGGCGCGGTTAAACCGAGCGTCGATTCCCCAGCGCCCGGACTGATCCTTCCCACCGATCACACCAGCGTTCATGATGCCGGAGCGATTCGTCCGATTCAGAAAAAAGAAGGCGAACCCTAAGTCGAAGCCACGTGACTTTTCCGTGTAGATAAGGCGTTGTCGCTTCCATTCATCCACGGTCAGCGGAACGGATTCAATCGCTTTCGCGAATCTCTCGGTGTGGCCGAGAACCGCGCGCCAGAACGACGCGACTGCTACGTCGATGTCGTTCAGGTGGACGGTCCTAACATAGCCCCGCATCAGCAGGAACATGGATGCGCCGGCGCCACCCGCATAAGGTTCAGCGAAATGGCTGTCGCCAAGGCGGTTGAACCGGAGCACATCGGAAAGATAAGGGCCAAGCTTTGCTTTGCCGCCTGGATAACGCAGCGGCGTGTAAGTTGGTGGCATGCCTTCCTCTTATTGTTGAATGGCGTTGAACACCGGGCCGAGAATCTCGAGCATATGGTTCACCCGGTCGATGGAAGGAGCGTTCAGTAAACGATGCACCGCGTCGTTCAACACATTGATTACCTCGCGGTCATGCAGTTCGCGCCGCTTGGCCGCCGCTTCTCTTCCATCAATGACGTTCCTGGTGTGTAGATCAACAAGAACGGCTTCGAGCTTGTCGGACAACGTGGGCGGCAGCGCCGCAGCGCGATTCAGTGCTCGCGCTAGTTTCTTCGGTACTTTGTAACCATTAACACCGAGAAACTTTCGCAGCTCCTGGATCTCTTGCGCTAAGTCAGGATCGCCAGCTTCAAAATTAACTCCGACCCGATTCGAGTACTCATCGATCGATAGCTCCAGAAGGACGCGCGTCATGACCATCGCCGAGTTCGGCAGGTTGTACCTCTTTGCCTTGCCGAGCTCCGTGAAGATCTGACTAAGACGCGGTGACTCGGGCCGTTTGAAAGACTTGAGGACGTCAGGGTCCTTGCGAGGCCGACTCGTTGTCGCCGTCGCTGCGGAAACCGGTCTTGCCGTTGCTCGCGACGCGTCAGGAGCTGCGAGCGTGATCTCATCTTCAGAAGAGGACTCTGCCGCGATACGACTGTCGATTTCCTGCAGATACTCATGCGCGCCAGCAACAGTGTTGATACGACGCGTGGTCAGACGGTCGGGATCAGTCCTTGGCCGTTGTATATCGGTGAAGATCTCTTCGAGCATTCGTAGCGACCGCTCGCCTCGCGTCAGTTTCAGGTGCCCGTTGTCGTCCACGTCGAGGCCGAGCTGAGATCGAGAATCGGAAGAGTCCATAAACCGCTCGAAGATTGAAAACGAACGGTTCGGGAACTGCGAAAACTTGTCCGGAAAGTTTGCCTTCAGGGCATCGATCAGCGCCATCGCTCGATTTCTCTTCCCGAGCTTCTTTAGTTGGTCGCGAAACTTCGCCTCACGATCCCACTGGTCTACGCCGACTCCCTCGAGGTAGCCTTGGTGCCGCCGGAAAACCCACGGGTCGTGGTTCTCGCCGACGACGATGAGTTGCCTTGTGGAGAGCTGAGGAGTCACCCGAGTCGCAAGCTTTTGCCACCTCCTCAGCTCACCCGGTGTCACATGACCTCTGAGCTGTTCCGGGTTGCGCAATAGCTTGCGAGCGGTCAGCCGACGATTCCCCTCCTTCACGAGAAAAAGGTGATCGCTGAGACGCGTCACATTCAGCAACTCAGCCGGGTTGGTCCCCACCTTCGCAAGATCCTCCGCGAGCTTGAAGAGACCGTTGGGGCTCCGGCGGAAGATCGCGAGCATCGTTCGAGGGTCTCGAACTCCTGCGGCGGGATGCGCGGATTCTCCGGATCCGGTACCAGGACGTCGATATCCACGTCAAAGTACTCATACCCTCGCGGATCGACGTAGTCGACCCGACGAATCTGCCGCTGCCGAGTGGCCATAGATCCTCCCTGTGCGGAGTGTCGCATGGGAGGCTGAACCATACCTATACGATTTCGCATCTTGCCGCTTCTGGTGCGTCCGCCGAAGCCCATGGTGTTCCTCCCTCACGAGACGAGCCGGACGCCGCCGGCCTCGATCTTCTCGTACACCCACTCCGGCAGCGCCAGATCCGTCTTATCCCGCCGGCAATTCGAGTGACACACGATCGTCGCCACCTCAAAACACCGCGGAAAGTCGAACGTGGTCGACGGGTAATAAAACGACGGCTCGATGTCATAGCGGCGGCGGATATCCAGCGTCAGCTCGATCCCCGCATCCACCTGCGCCTCATCCAACTGCGCGAAAAAGTGATAGTCCCGCCAGTCATACGCGAAAAACGGCCCCGTATAGATCGTATTCGGCGTATTCATCCCGAACGCATACAGCCGGTCCCCGTCCAGAGCCAGCCCCAGCTCATTCGCGAACTCGATCGCCACCGACGCCTTGTCATACCGCCCGTTCGTCCCCTTGATCCCGAGGTGATAAATCCAGCCCGTATCGTCAAACGTCTTGTAAATCGTCCCGTCACGGTCCACCAGATACGGCGCGCCCACGCGCAGCGCGTCGAGATTCCAGCCATCGATCGACGTCGTCGCCCTGCCTGGGCGTCCCGACGACGGCGTGTGCAACGTCCGGCCCGCCGTCCCGTGCCACACCACATATTTTTTCTCCGTCACTTCCCCGAACCACTGTCCGCGCTTCAGCGGATACGACTTCATGTTCATGCTCGCCTCCCAAACGGTGGAGCGCGCCCGGGCACGCCCCACCGGTCAACTACGTGAATGGATCAGAGATCGCGGCCAGCCTTGAACCCGCCCCGGCTCCGCGAACGAACCGCACGGCGGCGCTTCAGACGGCGCACGCCATTGCGCGACACATGGATGGTGTCGACGATGGCCGTCGCCGGACGCTCCCGCGCCTCAGTGACCGAGATGAACCTGCCCGACGTCGCGTCACGGCCGATCTTGCGGGTCGGCATGGTGCGCCTCACAGATCCTTCCCCGCCTTGAACTCGGCGGACACCTCGTCCGCGCCGGCGGCCACCGCCGCGAGCGCGTTGTTGAACAGCACCAGCGCCGCGCGCCAGCCGCTCGGAATCAGCGGCAGCGCACTGATCACCGTCAGCAGCGGCCTGATGCCGTTGTAGATCTTCAGCAGCCGCGCGATCCGCCCGCTCTGCGTCTCCGGCATCAGCGTCTGCTCCTGTTCCATCTGCGCCGTGAGCGTCTTGATCTCGCGGTCGATGGTCTTGAACGACGGCGTCTTCGCGGACATCTGTTCGACATGTTTCGGATTGGTGCTCATGGTGTTTTCTCCCTGCGGCCAGGACGGCCGCCGGTTGGCAGAGCCTCGGGCGCGCGAAGCGCCCGAGCGCATCTGCGGCAGGTTTCTCGTGCAGGCTCAGCGTGCAGGACGCTGACGCCACTTCGAGCCGGGACGGCCGGCAGCGTTGGGTCGCTCCACCCTCGGGCACGCGCGTCGTCTAACCGACGCACCGTGCGAAGCCGAGCCACACCCGAAGAGCGGCACCTTCAGCCCCACGCCCGACCAGGCACCGGCGACGATCCGCTGCACCTCGCCGCCGTTGCCGTACAGCTCACCGGCGATGTCGGTCGTGGCCCGCGCAAAGTCGGCAAAGTCCGCCTCGGGCGTCAGCCGCTCCGTCAGCGCGACGTACCAGATCTTCCCCAGCACGTGCCACGTCTTCCCGCCGATGGCCATCGCCGCGCGATAGAAGGCGTGGTTCAGGATGCCGGAGTTGATGTGCACGCCGCCGTTGTCCTCGACGGTATGGACGTAGTCGCGCATGTGCGACGGCTGCGGATCGCGACCGAGGATCGGATCGTCGTACGCCGTACCGGGAGCGGCCATCGAGCGTACGCCCTTGCCGTTCACCGCGGGACCGAACAGCTCCGCGCCGATGAGCCAGTCGGACTCGCTCGCGGACTGGCCGAGCTTGTACTGCTTGACCATGATCCCGAACGCGTCGGAGAGATGCTCGTTCAGCGCACCCGTCTGACCGGAGTAGCCGAGGGCGGTGGAGAACTGCGTCACACCGTGCGTCAGCTCGTGCCCGATCACGTCGAGCGAAGCGGTGAAGCGATTGAAGATGCGCCCGTCGCCGTCGCCGTAGACCATCTGCCGGCCGTTCCACATCGCGTTCTCGAAGCGCGTACCGTAATGCACCGTCGAATCGAGACGCATGCCCTTGCCGTCGATCGACCTGCGGCCGAAAAGCTGCGCGTAGAAGTCGTACGTCGCGCCGCTGCCGTCGTAGGCCTCATTGACCTCGACGTCCTCGCTGCGCGGCTTGTGCTCGCTCATGGCCAACTTGCCCGGCAGGCGATGCTGATGACGGGCGTCGTAAACATTGCGGCGCTTGCGCGTCACCTCCGACGCGGCGGCGGGGGAGCATTCGATGAGCGTCCGGGCGCGGCCGGTGGCCAGCTCGCGCATCTGCTCGAGCGTGGCGCGGGCATCGTCCTGCGCTGCATCGTCGGTCCGTTCCGCCACCCGCGTCAGGATGTGGGGCGGGATGACGCCACAGACGTACTGCGGTATGTTTCGCATGGCACTGTTGCTCCTTTCGTCAGCCGACTGAGGGGGGCGTGTCAGGCCCGAGCCGCGTGACCGCGCGGCTCGGCAACCTCACGACCCCGTCCCCGCCGGCGGAGCGGTCGTGACGGCCGATGCCGCCTTGCGCAGCGCCGCCGCCGTCTTCGGACGTCCGCGGCGGCCGAGATCGCGCTTCAGATTCGCGACCACCGAGGCGAGAGCGGCGCTGCCCGGATCGCGGGCCAGCCCCTTCGCGATGTCGTAGATCTGCAGCGAATCCGCCGCGAGCGATGCCTTCCGCGACGCGATCGTGAACTTGAGCGCATTCGCGAACGCCGAGACCTTGTCGAGCACCGGCCGGAACGCTTCGATGAACTGCAGCGTGTCGCGCGCGGCGAGGACGTCGAGCTTGTTCACCGCCTGCAGCGCCGGAGTCTGCTCGACGGCCGCGAGCGCGGTGGCGAGGAACTCGTTGGGGACGTTCAGGTGCGAGCGGACGAAGTTCGCCGTGGAGATGTGCGCCGCCTCGAGCTGCGGAATGATCGGCGCGATCTCGTCGAGCTCTTTCATGAACTCGTCGGCGAGCTGCTGGTAGAAGGTGATGGTGGGTGTGGGGGTGGTGGTGGGAGTGACTTCGGGGGTGGTGCCGCCGGGCGGGGTGGCCGCGCTGGCGGCGGGGGTACCGGGTTTGGTGGCCATGATGGCCCTCCTTTCCGCGGCGTCTGAGGCGCTCCTCGCGGACAGACGCCGTGCGTCGTGCGTTACCGGTTCACGGTTCGGCCGAACTGCAACGGGCAATGGGCACCTGCAGATGCCTTGGGACTGGACCGGTCCTGCACTTAGAAGATACGTGACGAACGGGACAATTGCCGTCACCGATTTGTGACGAGGATGATTTATTTGTCCCCCGCGTTGATCTGTAAAGACTTATTCGACGGGGACTTACGGATGTCGAGCCGGAAGATTATGCTGTTTCAGCATACACTATTGGTGGAATGTGGAAGGGTGGCGGTTTAGCGGAGAGACGACGAGGGGCCTCCGGCGGGCCGGTGCGACCGGCGGCGCTGGTTGCTCCGCTGGCTGCACGTTCTCGGCGCAAACGCGTTTTTGCCCAAAGCGCCCATCAAGCGCAGCAACAAGCGCTGCCGGTCGCACCGGCCCGCCGGAGGCCTTCTGGTCGTTTCTACTTCGGGAGGAGGGAGGAGAGGTCTTCCTTATCCAGTGCCGCCGTCAGATCGCTCACCTTGCACGGGAGCGCGGCCGCGACTCGCATGATCGTGATGAGACTCGGCAACATCGCGCCTGTCTCGATCGCGCTGATGTGACTTTGGCGCACTCCGGAGCGTTCGGCGAGAGCGACCTGCGTGACGCCGCCCTTTTCGCGCAGTACGCGTAGACGCGCTCCGATCAATTCGGCCGCGCGCGGCGATGCCGTTTTCATCGCGCGACCCTCTTGACTATCCTATAACTTGAATATACCATATCCGTAATACAAAAAACGGAGCGCAACCATGCTCGAACCCGACATCATCGCCCGCATCCGCCACATCTTCCTACACCCGCGCCCCCACGTCAGCATCTCTCAAGCGACAGCCCTCCTCGGCTGGACCCGCGCCGAAATGACCGCCGCCATCGCCTCGGGAGAAGTCGAGCTCATGACCACCCCGCTCGGCAAATGGTTCTGGCGCGAAGAGCTCATGTCCAAAGCGCTCGAAACCTGGCCCCTCGACGCCATCGAAGAAGCCCTCGGCACCGACGCCGACACCATCCTCCCGCACGCCCTCCGCACCGCCGAGCTCCGCGTCCGCCTCCCACGCCACCACATCGCCATGCTCCACCACAAAGCCGACCAGCAACACACCACCGTCAGCCACGCCCTCGCCCGCGAGCTCGACGCCATCGCCAGCGCCGAATCCCCCGAACTGTCGGCCGCGATCCCCGGCTTCGCCACCGCCCTCGCGTGGCCGGACGCCGAACACACGCAACTGCCCTGCTGAAGGACGCCCGCCATGCGCCCCAACCGCCACCCCACGCCCCCTCCCAACCGCCACCGCCCCAGCTCCCGAGGGGGCGCCGGCAAACCGCGCGAACTGAGCATCACCACCCTCTTCCGCGCCAGCACCCGCACCCGAAGCGGCGAGACCGCCGTACCGTACGTGCGCCTCTCCGGCCGCTGGCTCGAGCAACACGGCTTCACCCGCGGCTCGAGGGTCACCGTTACCGCCGAAAACGGGAAACTCGTCCTCACGATCGCCGACCTGTCGCGCTCAAATTGAGCGCCCCGCGTACCTGAGCGGCCCCACCACGGCGGCGCCAAGTTCCCAAATCGCATAAATCCGACGCCGATCACATTTTTCCCATCCGCGATCACTTTTAAACGATCCACGATGGGATAAAAGCCATCCGCGATCGAATTTAAATGATCCGTGATGGGATAAAAGTGTCGATGGATGACTTTTATCCGATCCGTGCTGGCTCCTATCCCATCTGTGGCGGCTTAAAAGCGCTCTCCGCTTCGTCCTCCTACCTTCGGCGGCAGCCGGTGTCTAGGTGACTGTGAAACCATGGTCCGAGCGGACCAGACAGGAGCCTTGAGTCCACCCTGACCGTAGAACCCAGACCGACTACCGTTCGACTCGGCAAAACCAGGTCCGAAAGACGACGATCTTGGACGCCGCACGTCTGGGCTGTCGCGCGCCATGACGCGGCGGACCACGTACTCAATCGATGACGACGACGACCATCGGAGAAGAGGGGACGCGACCGCGCGCGATCGAGGTGTTGGCGCTACGTCAGTTTTCGTGCAATGCACGCGTTGCTTTGATCACTTAGGCTAGCCGAGGCTAACGTGCGCCGTCGTGTCACCGTACGAACTGCTGATAGTTGTCTATCTTCAGAAGTAACTTGCTAGACAGGCCCTCATGCGCATTCCGCAATCGCTCGTAGATCATTTTGCTAGACTCACGATACTTAAAGATCTTATCTCGTGACCACGTAACCGGTGGGCGGTCCAGATTGCTTATCCTGTCCGCCAACTTCACCATGTGCACCTCGACCGGCTCAAGCACTATACGGTTCAAACTGTCTTCAATTTGCACGTCTTTGGGCAACTCGTCGTTCTTGCTGAGAGCCTTCACGGCCGACAACACTCTCGCACCGAACAAGTCGAGGATCTGTCCTTCAGTAGCGTCAGTGTCTTCGAGCGTATCGTGCAGCGCAGCTACAATCAGCACAAACTCTGAGTCATACGACCCCAGATCCGGCAGCAGCATGAGTTCGAAGCATACTCTCGCTATGTGCGAAATGTAAGGTAACTCACTGCCCGGCAGTCGTTGCAGTCGATGTCGGTCGTTGGCAAACGCGAACGCGTCTTGAAATTGTTGATACATGAGTAAAACAGCCCTAGCTTCTGGTGGCGTATTGTTCTCGCAGTTCAACACGATGATCGAACTCGCCGTTGTCGGGTGTGAAGGTGATCGGAGTGAACTCTTGCGGAACCACCTCCACGTATCGTATGTTCGTGGTCAGTTCGTCCGGTTCGACCCTTTCCAGCAGATCCGAAAACCCCTGAAACATCTCGCCGACGATTCGGGTAGGCTCGCTCAGAATTCGATCAACTGAGACCCACATGTAGAACCGCAAATTACGACTAATGTCCTCCGCGACTTCGCGCGAGCTCTTGGCGGCTACCTCTATAAACTCAACCGTGCTTTGGTTGATCGCGTCAATAACGCGATTGATAGTCGCGTCACTGCCGGGTTTTGGCGAAAGCTTGAAGAATGAAATGAGGTAGTTTCGCAGCATCGGTCCGTCTCCCGCAACCAGGCCGAGACTACCCGCTCCCAACCGTTGAATTTCCAGCTTTGTGAAGTACTCGTAGTCGAATTCATCAACCAATCGCGCCTCAAACCTCTGAGCTACCACCGTCCTCGCCGTTTCGATATCTTTGACGTCTGTTTCGACGTCCTCAAGACCTCTCGAAGGGATTTGGTACTTTTGAGCAAGAAAATCCCACCGAACAAGCATCAATTTCTCGTCGCGCAGCGGGGACGTGCCGAAAACAAGCAATGACGCGACCTTCCTTGAACTCAATGCCTTTGGCAGTTTCGCAGAAAGGATACCCAAGAGATTCGAATGATGATCGAAAAGTCCCTCTCGATACTTCGCGACGGCGAGTGCGTCGTCGTTTCGGCGGATCTGTGGACGGTGTTCGCGTGTTTCCACCGCCTCGAAGATCACCCCGTCCGTCAGAGCCCATTCCGCCAATAGATTAATAAGTTGGTGCGAGAGTGTGGATGCCGGGTAAAAGTCACCCCGGTCGGTCAGGAATCCCAGCAGTGACAAAAACGAGTACATCACCGCAGCGGATTCCTCAGAGATACCGGTCAGCCGCTTGGGCAACGCCGTACCGTTCTTAAAGTTGTCTTTGATGAAACTCGCGATCTGATGGAGCGGTAAATGAGTCAGCAGAAAACGCCGGATATATTGTAGATATGTCGTCGTCGACGAAAAGTAAATGATTCCTTTGTCGTCAAACAGTTGCTGTATTGCCAACCACTTGTAGGACTTAAATTCGCCGTGTACGTCCAACGGCGCGTGTGTCGTAAAGTAAATGTACAGGGACATTACGAAGTAGTCTTCGTTCGCATCGATGATCCACTTGTCGACAAATTCTCGCACAAAGACGAGTTGCCGCGCGTCAAGATCGAGACCCACCTCTTCCTTGATTTCCCGCACGGCAGCGTCCTCATTGCTTTCGCCGTCGAGAATCTTCCCTCCCGGCAGCTGCCAGAGTTCGCCACCGGTCTTCTGAGTGCCAGCTCTCTGTACAACCAGAATCCGGCCATCCTTGACAATCGCGACATTGACGGCTTTCCTGGCGGTACGCGTACTTGTACGCCTGCCAGGATCGCGACTGTCCAAGGTTTCACGCCTACGGGCATTAACATCGCCGCTCAACAGCCGGAACAAGCGGACGGTTTCCTGGCGATCCTTGAAGTCTCGTCGAAAATCGATGAATACATGCGTGTCAAGGAGCACATGACGCACGTCGGTTTCAGTGTTCGGCAATAGTACGGGCAGAATTTTGCGGTCGGCGTCGAGGGCGGCTGATAGCTCGCGTTGCTGCAGTTCGGACACGCCATGGCGGCCGAGACAGAAGACAAACCAACTGCAGTTCGATATTCTGCTCCAGACCGCTGAGTCGATGTCATCGCCGGCAATGAGTTCATCAAATGCTATCCACGTCGCAAAATTTCGCTCCTTTAGAATCTGATTCAGATAGTTAGCGGAAGCCGCGTCTTCCTCGTTGTAGCTGATGTAGATCATGGATTGGCCTTCAGCGCTTCATGGAGGACAAAGTCGATCGTCTTCGGCTCCCAGCCATACTTGTGACGCAGATAGTCTTTCGGGAAATCAGCGCTTCTCGCTTTGACTATAAGCAGGAAGACGATGAAAGGCTTGGTGAACTTCCACGTGTTGCCACGGGCGAGCGCCTCGATGTAGTGCGAGTTGCCACGTTTGTCACGATCGAGAATCGCTGACAGGTCGGCGATAGTATTGATATCGAGGCGTTTGCAGATCTCCGCCACGGACGCGCTATCCATTCGATCGTAATACTCTCTCTGCAGATTGTCCTCAAGTAATAGATTTTGGTCACGAGCAGCTTTTGCCGCGGTGATAGCGACTTGGTTTCGAGAAAGGTATTGCTTTAGCGTGTAATAGTTGATCTCGATGCGATCGATACGGTTGTTGTCAAAATCGCGGATGATGTCGGCGCGGTACCGTTCGTTCTGCTTTCTGATCTCGATGAATTCTTGATCTGCCAATTCGAAGAGGCCTGAGAGGCGGTTAAGACGTCGCCAGAGGCTCTTGGGTATCTCGCTTTCACTCTTGTAAAGAGCGTGATTCACGAGCGCCCACGCGTGCTGAAGGGTAGTTCTTAGCTGAACCTCGGCTTTTATGCCGTTGAAGCGCTTCCAATGCTCATCGCCCGCTTTTTGTGACGAGTTTGAGACGATGTAGTGGACCGACAAGTAGCCGAAGGTGTCCGCACCGTAGATCTTGGATCGGTCAATGCTGTTCTCGTGGTCGATCTCGAATTCGTCAAAAATTATCTCTTCGACGGTGCGAAGTTGGTCGAGATAACAAATTGTCACCCGGACGCCCGTGAGGTCCGTGATGTCGGTCAAGGGATTTCGATAATTCTTTCGCTGTATCTTCCGGCTGAAGCTGTCCACGGCTTTCGGTCGACTCGAAATTATATGGTCACGCACGGCGGTGTCAGCAAGACGGTTTTTGAGCAGAACCTCAATGGCTTGTCCAAACTCTCTATAGATCGGCTGCCTTGCAGCGAACTCCTCCACGAGTTTCGCGAGAGTGTCGGCGTCGTATTGCATCAGGAACTCCGGCAAGTATGCCCACTCCGAGAGAGATCCGCCATTTTTTGTGCGTTCTCTCGCGGCTGCCGAAGCTCCGAGCCGAAGGCAGTGAATCGGTTGGGCGGCCCCGATTAGTCGGCGCAAGCGGCAGCGAAGTGTGGATAAGTTGAGTCAGTTCAGAAAGTTTCGGCGCCCGTGGGGATCGGGTGGGCCGGCGCGATTGAGGCACGCGGATCAGGATCTCGTCGATGATGGAGCGGCGCCATGAGTTCAGCTTTCACGGAGGCTCCTCTCCGACCAACGCCTGCCTGCTTCGCGCAGCCGTCGATACGCACTGCGGGGGGGGTGGAGTCCGCCCGCGATTACGGCCGTCGGCGCGCTCAGACTTCGCCCGCATTTTTGCAAGCTTCTCCCGTCCGCAGCTGCGGGCCCGCCTCACCCCGAAAATTTGCCGTTCGCGTGGTGGGCCAGCCGCAACGGATCAGGTATTCACGGTGCGACAACTCGCCGTTCCCATTCGCGTCCGGTGACGCGACGTAGTGTCTGCGTCACCAGCCGGTAGACTGAATGCATGGCCACCGGATTCTGCTCCGAACATACCGTCGAGTATGTCCTCGCTCCGCGCTTTGTGAGAGTGTTCACGGCCCGTGGGCTGCTCGCAGTTCCGCTCTTCTTCTGGTTCACCCGCGAAGGATCTGCGGCTGGCCGGCTGTCAGCCCCGGACCGGACTGTGAGAGTTGCTGCTGTATTCGCACGCCGACCGAAGGTGTTCGGCCGAGGCGATACGATCGAGTTCAAATTCAACGACGAACTGTTCCAATACGCGGCCGCTGCTCATGAAGTGGGCATCCCTGTTTTTGCTGGGGCGCCGATCGCAACCAACGTCTTTGAATTAACGGAGCGCTGCCCGATCTCATGGTTTTCTATCCCCGCGGGCGGGCGCGGCGATCGGCTCGTCTCGATTGAGGTGGCGCCGCCGCATCACCTATCGTCGGGCGATGGGCATGTTAGCGGTCCACTCTCCGACGACGTCATTTGTGACATCGTTGCGCGCGAGGCTGCGAAAAAGAGATGGAGCGAAGTGGCAGACGCCCTTCGTCGGGTTAGGAGCATGTCCGGACTGCGAAGGTACGTTTGGCGGGGGGCTGGGTACAAACCTTTCGTTGTTGTCGTGAGCGAGTGACGCCAAAAGCGCAAACGTGGGAAGTGTCATCCCGGTCGCAGCTGACAGGTCATAGGCCGATTCCGAGCCGGCTCTCTACGTCGTGGGCCATTCGCGCCGTAGCCGTCGGCCGCGCGCATGGTCCAGCGTCGCGAGTGCGTCGCGCTGAACATCGATGATGGGCAGAAAGTCACGCTCGGAATTAACAACGCCAGCTTTGCGCAGCCGGCCGAGGAGTTGAGCCGCGGTGTCAAGTAGCTGCTCCTGTGCGGCCAGGGCCGCGTCAAAACTGCTGGCCGTCACGCGTTGCACCTGCTGATGAAGACAAGTGAGGTAGTGTCGAAAAGCGCTTTGTTCTCCCCATTTGACCGTGGTCGGCGCGGCACCCATGAACAACGGTTCTGCGTACGAAGATGGGGGGGGCGGGCCGCATCAGGTCCAGCACGCCATTTCGTTGAGCAAGGTCGAGGAAGGGAATCTTGTACTCGGACAGCGCCTGCGGACAGTAGTACCAAAGCGCACGTCGCGAGACTTGGTCTTCTGGCGTGTAGAACTTCTCAACCGGGAACGCACGCACGTTGAGCCACGTCCCGGATGCCATGCCGTCTACGCCGGCCGCAGCGAGCGCCAGAAGTTGATGATTCCCGTAACCCACGAGCACCTCACGCCCAAGCAGCTTCAGACCGGACGTGAGGATCAGCACATTCGCGACCCACACCGGATCGTCGACGAGGTAACTGCTCGGCGCCTCGGGTACAACGTAGAACGCGCCGACGGGCCAGGACGCCACGCGTTCGATGAGCGCTTCGACTTGCGATTCATCTTTTACCGCGGCACTCGAGAGTGCCAATGTCGCGATCAGTGACGCTTTCGGCAGCTGGCTTGCGGCTGCGTCAACGAGCTGCTCGTGAAAGGCGCACCACTCGTTCGTCACCTCCGACGCGAGCAGCCCCGGAATGACGAATCGCCCCGCCTCCAGCCGCTGGTTGAGCTCGGCGATCGACTTGATCAGCCGTGCTGCGCCTTCGCCAGTAACGATCGACCCTGTGGAGCAATCCTTGTAAACCTTCCAATACTCGTGTTCGGTGAGACGGTAGTGATCAGCGTCGCGCACGAAACATTGGGGGTCGAGCAGTACTTCAGCGGAAATCTTGCGAAGCCTCTTTGCCATCTTGCTGAGTTGCGCATCATCAAGATCACGGGGACTTAACAGGACTCCGCCGTCGCCCCACTCTTCGAGGAGCGTTGCTGTGTGATCCATCATCCCGTGGCCGAATTGAAGATAGAGGCGCATCAGGTCCGACCCTCACGCGGATGGCCAGCTTCGATTTCCTCAAACCACCTCAATGCTTCTCGCGCGGTCTGCGGCCGACGGCTGGGGAACCGGGAAACGAGCGACTGAATGAACTCTGAGAAGCTTCCCGTCGTGTCTCCGGCGATGTCGAGCGGCGCCAAGTCACGTCTCGTCATGTGCTGAATGACCTCGATCTGGTCCCGCTTTCCTTCGTAGAACGGGTTTTGGCCGTAGAGCGCCTCGTACAGCACGACGCCAACGGCGAAGAGGTCGGTCCGCGCATCGATCTGCGGCTTCACATTGCCCATCTGCTCAGGCGACCCGTACCCCAGCGTGAAGCGGCCCCACTGCGCGACCGTCGGCGTCAGCGACTCCAAGCCGAGGAATCGGACGATGCCAAAGTCGATCACCCAGTACTTCCCCGACGTATCCACGAGGATATTTTCCGGCTTGATGTCACGGTGAACGAAGCCACACGTCTCGAAATCCACGCACGCGGTGAGCAGCACCCGAGCAAGGCGGAAGACCTCGCGCAGCGGCTGAACCCGGTCGCGCGTCAGACGTTCACGCAGCGTCTCTCCCTCGATGTACTGCTCGATGAGGTAGTAGCGGGTCTCACCGTCGACGTCACGTTGCCCCCACGAGTAGAGCGTTGGAACGTAGTCACAAGCGAGCTGCGCTGCTGCCTCGATCTCACGCTCGATTTTCGCCGCGCCATCCGGTGTTTTCCGCACGAGCTTGAGGACGGCAGCGCGACCGTCGAACTGTCCCCTCAGAACGTCTTTCTGGCCGCTTTCCGACAAGCCCACGAGATTACTCATCTCAGGGAAAGCCGCTCGGATCGACGCGATGTCCAGCATTCAGGCGGGCGACCTCTGCGCGAGACGCAGCGCATTCTCATGCACGAGCCAGGAGCCGTACGACGCCGGGAGAGGACGAGCCGCCGCGCGGATGCGCGTCCTCGTTCTCTGGCCATCGAAAGTCATCACGCCGATCCCGAAACGTTTCGCCGCCTCGTTCAGCGAATCCGAGAGGGGGCGCTCCGGCAGGAGGATGTAGCTGTGTGACGCAAACCATGTGTTCGCCACAGCCTGCATGAGCGCCCGCTGCCAATCCTTCATCTTCGCCTCCACCGCGATGATCTTGCGAGCGTGAAAGATGTCAGTGAGGCGGTGAACGCGGACGGCTCCGCGCGTCTCCCGTAACAGGCCGGCATCACTCAGAGTGCGGATCATTCGACGGAGATCAGCGGCGTTCCAGCGCAGCGCGGCTTCGATGTCGTTCACCGTCGACTGCTTCACCGTCGCGAGATGGTGAAGCAGCCGTAGGTCTGAGCTCCCGACGTTGAGCCTTGCGGCTTCGAGCGGTACTTCGGCGTGGCGCATCAGCACGGCGACGGCGTCGGGGACACCCGTCGGCATCTGCAGCTCACGCATGAGGACACACGGTGAGCCGAAGGCGTCGCGGAGGGAAGCCAGCGCAGAAACCACCATCTGTTCTTCGGGTCCGGCGGTAGTCGTCCGATGGCGCAGGAGTGCCGTCGTGACTCCCTGTCGTGGTGTCATCTCGTGAACCTCGTCGGGACGACGGTAAGCAGGGGCGTTCTGAACATGTACAGATCGTACGCTACTCGGCGAAATCGGGACCCCCACGTTTGGTAAGACACGGGCCTACGATGTTTGTGGCGAATCGGCGGACGCCCGCGGCGACGACACGACAGCGGTGGTGCCCGAGGTCATCTGCCTCGTGCTCCTGTGGGGCCGCTCTCCGCACCACCAGCGCGACATGCAGGTCGCGCCCGCGCAGCGGCTGAGGAAGGACTCTCGTCGCGAGTCGCAGCCCCGCTCGCCGCTTGGATCGATCGTCAGGGTGAGATAGGCTCGGGGTGGTTGGCTAGAGTTACCTGTCACGCTAGGCAGGTCGACGTTCTTGCGCACCCCTGCAAAAAAAATCCCCCCCGAAATACGCCGATCGGCGTACGCCGCTACGCCGTCCTCGTACCGATGTTGGCTCGCAGAAAGGAACTGCGATGTCCAACTCACACCAATTCGAAGTACGCGTCAGCGGGTGGCTGGCGGATCACTGGGGCGGTCATTTCGACGGGCTCGATTTTCAGAAGACCGCGGACGGGCACACCAGCATCCGCGGTGAGGTCGCCGACGAGGCGGCGCTCTTCGGGCTCTTCCGCTCCATCGAGCAGCTCGGGCTGACCCTCATCTCCATCCACGCCTTCCCGAAAGGAGGTGCGTGATGCGGCGGATCGTTGCCGCGCTGCTCCTCCTCTGCGCGGGAGCGGCGCATGCCGGGGAACGGCTCACCGTCGACCAGGCCGTCGCCGCGGCGCTCGCGCACAATGCGAACGTCGCCAGCGCGCGGCTCGAGGCCGAGAAGGGGCAGACGCGTGTCGACGCCGCCCGCACGAAACGCCTCCCCTCGCTGAATGTCGATGCGATGGGCGGCGAGGCGCTGAGCAACCTCTCCATCGAGGTCCGCGACGGCGCCGGCGAAGCGACGCGCGTCGATCTCGCGCGCACGTTCAACCTCTACGCCGTCGCCCGCCTCACGCAGCCGATCACGCAGCTCCACGCGATCAACCTCGGCGTGAAGATGCAGGAGACGTCGCTGGCCGCCGATCGCGAGCGCGAGCGCGCCGCGCGGCTGGCGCTCACGCGCGAGGTGAAGCGCGCCTACTTTGCCGTCCTCGCCGCCGAGGCCTACGCCGGCGCACTGAAAGATGCCGTCACCGCGTGGGAGGAAGTCGAGCGCGAGATGAACGTGCGCGTCTCGCAGAAAGCGGCGCTCGAAGCCGACCGCCTCGACGCCGGCGCGCGCCTCGCCGCCACGCGACTGGCCGCGATGTCGGCGGAGCACTCCCTCGCCACGGCCAAAGATCGGCTGGCCCACCTCGTCGGGCGAGAGATCGAGCCGGTCGCCGCGGAGCCGGTCGAGATGACGGAGCAGACCGAAAAAGCAAGCCTCCGTCCCGACGTCCGCGAGGCCCGTCTCCGCGTCGAGCAGGCGCGTCTCGCCTTCCGCCTCCAGGCCGCGGAGCGCATCCCCGACGTCGCCCTCGTCGTCTCGAACACCACCCCGGTCAACAACGACGTGCTGCCGCGCAACATGACCAGCGCCGGCATCTCCATGAGCTACGAGCCCTTCACGTGGGGCCGCCGCGGCCGCGAGCTGGCGGAGAAACGCCTCGCGCTCGAACAGGCCGAGCTCGCATTGCGCGACACCGAGGCCGCGGCGAACGTCGAGATCGCGATGCTGCGGCGCAAGGTCGCCGAGAGCGCCGCGCAGATCGGCGTACGGCGGATGGAGACCGGCGCCGCGCGCGAGCGCCTCCGCATCACCACCGTGAAGTTCCAGCAGAAAACCGCGAGGCCCGAGCAACTGCTCGACGCCGAGGCCTCACTCACCAACGCCGCGGCGCGCGAACAGGAGGCCATCGCCGCCTGGTGGACCGCGCGCGCCGACTACGAACAAGCCATCGGAAAGGAATGACGACCATGAAATCGATCACGATCCTCACCCTCGCGCTGACGCTCGCCGCCTGCGCGCGCCACGACGCTCCCACTCCCATTGCCACTGCCGTCGAGCTCGCGCCGGTGCGCGAAGAATCGCCCGGCAGCGCCACCCGCTACTCCGCCACCGTGGAGCCCGACGCGCAGGTCGCCGTCGCCTTCCGCGTCAGCGGCTACGTCGACGCCATCAACGTCGAAGAAGGCGACCGCGTCGCGAAAGGCACCGTGCTCGCGCGCATCCGCACCGCCGACTACGAACAGAAGCTCGGCCAGGCCACGGCATCGCAAGCCGAGGCGCGGGCGGCGCTGGCGCAGGCGAAGAGCGACCTCGCGCGCGCCGAGGCGTTGTTCGCGGCGAACGCGATGACGCGGCCGGAGCTCGACGCCGCCATCGCCAACGTCGACGTCAATCAGGCCCGCCTCGAGCGCGGCCGCGCCGCCGCCGGCGAAGCAGGTCTCGCGCTGCGCGATGCCACGCTCGTCGCGCCGATCGACGGCGTCATCCTTCGCCGCAACATCGAGCGCGGCGACCTCGGGCAGCCCGGCGCCACCGCGTTCGTCCTCGCCGACACCCGCGCGGTGAAAGTCACGTTCGGCGCGCCCGACACCATGATCGGCGCGCTGCAGAGCGGCGGCACGATCGACGTCACCACCGAGTCGATGCCCGACCGCACCTTCCATGGACGCGTGGCGCGTGTCGCGCCGGCGGCCGATCCGAAGACGCGCAGCTTCGACGTCGAGATCCGCATCGACAACGCCGCGAACGAGCTCAAGCCCGGCATGGTCGCGTCGATCGAAGTCGGCCAGCCGGCCGCGCCGCTGCTGACCATCCCCCTCGACGCGGTCGTGCGCGATCCGAGGTCGCGCGATGCGTACGCGGTCTACGTCGTCGAAGACGGCCGCGCCAAAGCGCGCCGTGTCGACCTCGGCGAGCCGATGGGCAATCTCGTCGCGCTCCGCTCCGGCCTGCGCCGCGGCGAGCGCGTGGTGGTGAGCGGCCCGGCGCTGCTCATCGACGGACAGGAAGTGCGGCCCGTGAACGGAGGAAGCGATGCACGCTGATGAAAAGCAGATGATCGAGAAGACGCACAACACCGCGCGCTTCTTCACCGAACAACGCCATATCTCCTGGGTACTGCTCGTGGCCGTGGTGCTGTGGGGCGTCTACGGCTACCTCAACATGCCGAAGCGCAAAGACCCCGAAGTGCCGGTGCGCCTCGCCGTCGCGCTGACGCCGTGGCCCGGCGTGAGCGCGGAGAAGGTCGAGGACCTCGTCACGCGCCAGCTCGAAACGAAAGTGGCCGGCAACGCGAAGGTGAAGAAGATCGAGTCGATCTCCCGCACCGGCCTCTCGGTGATCTACGTCGAGCTGGTCGAGGGGCTGAAGGACACCGGCAAAGAGTTCGACGACATCCGCCTGAAACTCTCGGACGTCGCGCTGCCGGACGGCGCGGGGCCGGTGCAGTTCGTCAAAGACTTCGGCGACACCGAGGCGCTGATGCTGACGGTGGCCAGCCCGAAGGCGGATGAGATCGAGATCGGTCTGCGCGCGCAGCAGATGCGCGCCGCGATCGAGAAGACGCGCAACGGCGAGCGCGGACGCGTGACCGTGCTCGCGGTGGTGCCGCAGTCGGTCGACATCCGCGCCACGGCGCGCGCGCTCGACACGTACGCGAAGGCGATCGCCGAGAGCGGCGCGGGCCGCGACGTGCGCACCATCACCGGCAACGGCTTCGCGGCGCTCGACTTTGCGACGTCACTCGACGATGCCGCCGTTCTGCGCCGCGCGAACGACATCGTCGCGCGCCATCTGCCCGAGGCCGAACGCCATCCCGACCTCTGGGATCCGATCGTCGTGCGCGATCCCGCGCAGACGCGCGCGCGCCTCGCGGCCGTCGCGGGCGACAAGTACAGCTATCGCGATCTCGAAAAATACACGGAGCTGATCCAGCGCACGCTGCAGACCGTGCCGTCGGTGTCGAAAGTCGGCCGCTCCGGCATCCTTCCGGAGCGCGTCTTCATCGACTACTCGCAGGAGCGGCTCGCGCACTTCGGCGTGCAGGGCTCGGCCATCGCCCGGCTGCTCGCCGCGCGCAACATCCTCATGCCCGGCGGCGTGCTGCAGGTCGGCGACCGCAACCTCGCCCTCGATCCGTCCGGTCCGTTCCGGAGCGAGAAGGAGATCGGCAACGTCATCGCCGGCACGTCCGAGAGCGGCACGCCGGTCTACCTGCGCGACCTCGTCGACATTCACCGCAGCTACGACACGCCGGCGCGCTACCTCAACTACTTCACCTGGCAGGACGCGAAGGGGCAGTGGCATCGCTCGCGCGCCATCACCATCGCCGTGCAGATGCGCTCCGGCGAGCAGATCGCGGAGTTCGGCAAGGCGGTCGACGCGGCGCTGGCCGACGTGCGCCATCGCCTGCCGGCGGACCTCGTCGTGGCGCGCACGTCCGATCAGCCGCTGCAGGTCGAGGAGAGTCTCGATCTCTTCATGCGCAGTCTCTACGAGGCGATCATCCTGGTCGTCCTCGTCGCGCTGATCGGCTTCTGGGAGTGGCGCTCGGCGCTGCTGATGGCGCTGTCGATTCCGATCACGCTGGCGATGACGTTCGGGATGATGTCGGTCCTCGGCGTCGACCTGCAGCAGGTCTCCGTGGCCTCGCTCATCATCGCCCTCGGCCTGCTCGTCGATGATCCGGTCGTCGCCGGCGATGCCATCAAACGCGCGTTGAACGAAGGAAAGTCGCCGCTTGTGGCGGCATGGCTCGGACCGACGAAGCTCGCCACGGCGATTCTCTTCGCCACGATCACGAACATCGTCGCCTACCTGCCGCTGCTGATCCTCGAAGGTGACACCGGCGTCTTCCTCTACACGTTGCCGGTCGTGCTGACCTGCTCGCTCGTCGCGTCGCGCATCGTGTCGATGACGTTCATCCCGCTCCTCGGCTACTACCTCCTGCGCCGCAGCGCGAAGCAGGAAGTGTCGCGCGCCGAGCTGCGCACGCGCGGTTTCTTCGGCGCCTACTACCGCCTCGGCTCGTGGGCCATCGACAACCGCTGGAAGGTGCTGCTCGCGTCGTTCGTGTTTCTCGCCGGCGGCGCCGCGATCGGCTCGAAGCTGAAGCCGAGCTTCTTCCCGAAGGACTATTCGTATCTCTCCTACGTCGACGTCTGGCTGCCCGAGGATGCACCGCTCGCCGCCACCGATCGCGCCGCGCGGAAGAGCGAAGAAGTCATCCGCCGCGTCGCCGCGGAGTACGGCCGCGAGCACGGCAAGAAGGAAGTGCTCGCGCGACTGACGACGTTCGTCGGCGGCGGCGGACCGCGCTTCTGGTTCTCCGTCGGCCCCGAGCTGCAGCAGCTCAATTACGCGCAGATCCTCGTGCAGGTGAACGACAAGCACGACACCGGCGCGCTCGTGCCGCGGCTGCAGAAAGCGTTGTCGGCCGAGGTGCCGGGGGCGCGCATCGACGCGCGGCAGCTCGAGACCGCGGCGGTCGGCGTGCCGGTGGCGATCCGCATCAGCGGCAACGACGTGGCGGTGCTGCGGCAGGAGGCGGAGAAGCTGAAGACCATCCTCCGCGCGACGCCAGGCGCCGAGCGCGTGCGCGACGACTGGGGCGACGAGAGCGCCGTGCTGCGACTCGACATCGACAGCGACCGCTCGAACTTCGCCGGCCTCACGAACTACGACGTCGCCACCTCGTCCGCCTCGGCCATCAACGGCCGCACCGTCACGCAGCTCCGCGACGGCGACAGCCTCATTCCGGTCGTCGTCCGCCTGCGTCCCGAGGAGCGCGCGAAGCTCAGCGACGTGCAGAACCTCTACGTCGCGTCGGAGAACGGCACCACGCGCGTGCCGCTCGGACAGGTCTCGAAGATCGCGTACGGCATGGAGACCGAGAAGCTGCGGCGGCGCAACCAGTTCCGCACCATCACCGTCTCCGCCTATCCCGCCGACGGCGTGCTGCCGTCCGAGGTGATGGGCGCCGCGCGCGCGAAAGTGGATGCGGTGGCGAAGCAGTTGCCGCCCGGATACCGGCTCGAGATCGGCGGCGAGGAGGAAGAGGCGAAGAAGGGTTTCGGCCAGATGTCGGTGGTGATGCTGGTGTCGATCGTGGCGATCTACATCGCGCTCGTGCTGCAGTTCAAGAATGCGATCAAGCCGCTGATCGTCTACGCCGCGATTCCGTACGGCATCGTCGGCGCGCTGGTCTCGCTGTACATCGTCGGTGCGCCGTTCGGCTTCATGGCCTTCCTCGGCGTGGCCAGTCTGATCGGCGTGATCGTCAGCCACGTGATCGTGCTGTTCGACTTCATTGAAGAAATGCAGGCGGAGGGAGAACCGCTGCGCGAGGCGCTGCTCGATGCCGGCATCGTGCGTCTGCGGCCCGTGCTGATCACCGTCGGCGCGACGGTCCTCGGACTCTTCCCGCTCGCGTCGCACGGCGGTCCATTGTGGGAAGCGCTCTGCTACGCGCAGATCGGCGGCCTGCTCGTCGCCACCGCGCTCACGCTGCTGCTCGTCCCGGTGATCTACGCGATTTGCGTTCTCGATCTCCGCATCGTGAAATGGCCCGGCGTCGCGGAAACGACGCCGCAGCCCGAACCCGCGGGCGTCGTCCCGCAACTGGCATAGAGGTGGCTGCAATGAAAACGATCGGCTTGCTCGGCGGGATGAGCTGGGAGTCGACCGTCCCGTACTACCGCGTCCTCAATGAAACCGTGCGCGAGCTCCTCGGCGGCCATCACTCCGCGCGCATCCTGATGTACAGCGTCGACTTTCACGAGATCAAGGAACTGCAGTACGCCGGCCTCTGGGAGGAGGCCGGCGCCCTGCTCGCCGACGCCGCCGCGCGGCTCGAACAGGCCGGCGCGGACTTTCTGGTGATCGCCACGAACACCATGCACATCGTCGCCGACCAGATCGCCCGCGCGATCCGCATCCCCATCCTGCACGTCGCCGATCCCACCGCCGCCGCCGTGCGCGAGACCGGTGCAACGACGGTCGGCCTGCTGGCGACCGGCTTCACGATGGAGAAGGAGTTCTATCGCGATGCGCTCGCCGCCCGCGGTTTGCGCGTGCTCATCCCCGAGGCGCCGGATCGCGCGGAGGTGCATCGGGTGATTTACGAGGAGCTCGTTCTCGGCAAGCTCGAAGAGAGCTCGCGCGAGACGTATCGCCGGGTGATCGCCGATCTCGTTGCGCGTGGTGCGGAAGGGATCATCCTCGGCTGCACGGAGATCGGGTTGCTCATCGGGCAGGCGGATTCGGCGGTGCCGGTGTTCGATACGGCGGCGATTCACGCGCGGGCGGCGGGGAGGGTGGCGGTGGGGGTTGAAACGACGTGACGGGCGCGGCGGCCGTCAATCTACCGCTCGTGGGATCGATGGCCGCCGCGCTCCCCACTGCTACCATCCTTCAATGCTCCCGAAGTACGAGCACGAGATCCGCGATCCGATACACACCTTCATCCGCGTCTCGTCCGACGAACGGCGCGTGATCGACTCGCGCGCCTTTCAGCGTCTCCGGCGAGACGAAGCCGTCGAAGCCGATGGACTTTGCCGTCTGGCGCGATGACGGGCAGATCGTTTCCTCCCTTCAGGAGTCGAAAGTGCTCGAACGCGTACCCGCAGCACGTTCGATCGCGTCTTCATCGTCCCGGAACTGCGCGAGGAAGCGGAACGATGGTTGAAGGAGAATGTCCGAGTATCCTTCAGATGCGCATCGAGGAGGAGATATGACGGTCGACGAGTTGAGGGATTGGGCGATTCTCGGCCGGATCGTCGATCGCGTGGAAGAGCAGAAGCGGTTCTGCGGTGAGACGCTGCTCCAGAAGTCGGCCTACTTCCTCAAAGAGATGTTCGACGCGCCGATCTCTGCGCCTTTCCGCATCTACTACTACGGGCCGTTCTCGTTCGACCTGCGCGAGACGCTCTCCACGATGGAAGGGCTCGACGTCGTGCAGACCGTCCCTCACGAATGGGGCGCGACGTACCGCATCAGTCGGCGCTACGGTCAGGTCCGCGACCGCTTCCCTAAAACCATGCAGCGGCTCGAGCCGGCAATCGACTGGGTCATGCGCGAGCTCGCGCCTCTCGGCGTGCAAGAGCTGGAGCCGCTCGCGACTGCCCTCTTCCTCAAGCGAGAGCAGCCGGAGGCGAATGACGAGGCGCTAGCGGCCCGGCTGCACGAGATCAAGCCCCACGTCTCGATCGATGCCGCTCGGGCGGCACTGCAGAAGGTGGGTGGGTGGATGGCGGCGAGGGCGTAACGGACGTGACCACACGTGACGACTTCTTCAACGCACTGGATGTTCAGCGGCGCGAAGAGCAAAAGTGGCACTGCTTTGTCGTCGGCGCGTACACGGTTCACCTCTTCGTGGGAACGGATACGGATCTGCGGGGACGTCTCGACGAGGCTCGAAGTAAAGGCAAGCATCTCGGTGGGCAGTACTACGCGCATCTTCACGGCCCGCACACGCCGAAAGGGCAGAGGCACGTTCATGTCACCGGCCGGTCAGGGAAGCTCTTTGCGCTGAATCAGGATGGTACGGCTCACGACGCGTCGCACCGGTACCGGATCCCCAACGAAGCGGCTGACGGCCTGCGGCAGTTGCTGCCGGACTTTAAAATACCTGATGACAATTTCATTGAAGAACTGAATCCAGAAGAGATGAAAGCACTCTTGTTGGATTGACACCTTCTCGTCAGTCCTTCCGCGTGCATCACTGCCGTTGCTTAAGCATCTCATCGACTGCGAGGCTCTGACCTTCACCGCCTACTCCTCCGATGCTACAACGCTTGACGCGCCCACCATCGCGCCGGGCCGCGACATGATCACCGCGTCGGAGATACCACGAATCTGTCGAAGACCTTCGATCAGCTTTTCGTGCTGTTCTGATCGGCGGCTGTCGTCCCAAATGAACGCCACAATTTCGGAATAAGCGGACGTCGGTGTGAGGTACAACCCCGTGTCCGCGCTAATTTCGTTAATCACGTCAGCAAACGATTTTCCAGCACGTACAAACTTCACCTCTACAATTAGACGCAGAGATGGAATGCCGAGATCGGCACGCGGCTGTGTCTGACCGACCTGCGGCGTGTAATCCTCTGCCTTGAGATCGGGGAAGAGGGGTGCAAGTATCAACCAAAGCAGGTTTTGCACGTGATACTCATTATCGACGTGCCATTGGCGCGCGATACCGTTCCTGGTTCTGGGGCGCGGTTCCCAAGTCCACCTTGCGAATGCGGCTGGGAGCCGCTGGAGAAGTCGAGCAACGTCGCCAATCGTGGCACGCTGCGGCAGCATCGTCGGCGCCTGAGCGCGGAGCCAGTCTAACGCCACAACACGCAGTGCGGCTCGGGCGACATCGGTCGGCTCCGAGGTCCTGATGAGTCTGAGCGCATCTTCCTCTGCAGCTTCCTGAAGGCGATCGCGTGAAATGACACCCGTGGCGTGGAACGCGATCCATACGTCATCGAGTTGACCATGCGGAAACATAACGTCGGCTTTCGAGTCGGTCAGGAGCGAGAGCATCGCGTCGAGCGCGAACTCTGTCGATTGCGCGGGCGCGGGCTCGCGAATCGACGTTCGCAGGTGCTGCAGCCACTGAGAAATCGGTTCGAGCGGGATCTCGGCACGTATCGCTCCGAGCACCACACCCAGTACCGCCACAGCGTCCTCCTCGAAACCGGCCGGGACCCCGCCCGGGTACGCAGGCCGCCCGGTCAGCCATTCAACCGACGCCTGAAACGCTTTAAGGTCGACCTCTGAGACCCCAGCGGCAACTGCGTATCCAGTAACGGCGACGTCAAGGTACGAACGTTGCGCGCCCATGTGTGATGTCGCAGTTTCTGCTAATCCACTCAATATGCGTTGCTGTGCAGGTACGTGTCGCTGCAGCCATGCAAAGAACGCGAGTTCTACCGGCCGGCCACCGCTGATCCGGCGCAGCAGTGTCTCGCGAACGTCGTTCAGCAGAACGTCTGAGAAACTCAGAGGAACCACCTCGTTTTTCCGATCCGGCCCAACAGCGCCGTAGCCAGACCGGGGTCGACCGCGGTCAGCTGGGGCAACAAGCGGGCGACAAGTTCAGAGTAAAGGATCGTTACAGGCATCGCGGACGGCGAGAAGCTCCGCCACGAGTGAGCTGCGAAAGTGGCAACTTGCCGCGCTAGATACCTCATATCGCTGAATGTCGAGGCGTTATGCAGTTTGAGCAGAACTGGGCGAGGTAAGCCATGAGTCGCCAGCTTGACGTCACGTGGTCCGGTTAGCACGAGTAGCGTCTGGTTGGGCGAGATGGGAAGAAATAGCGTCCGCTCGGGCGCCAGAACGCCTTTCCGCGCGCCTCCGGGAGCCGTTGCGCCATTTTGAGCCTCATCGAACAACAGAAACGGATGTGTATCGGCGACGTGGAGAAAGGCGTACTCAACTTCGAAGTCCACCAGTTCACGCATCACGCGCTTGACGGCCTCGGCCTCGACGTTACGGAAGTCTTTGAAGGCATGGAACACGAGACGCACGCGCTCGCCGCGCTGCCAGTTGAAGTCGCTCTTGACACTTGCTATAGAGTTGCGCAGCGACGTCAGCACCGCGTCCTCGTATTCGTCGAACGGCGCCGCCTGCGACAAACTCGAAAGATAGTAACGGCCGTCGCCGGTGAATACGGTTGTGACGCCGACCATTCTCTGCTTGACACCTAGACGCGTGCTACTCAGCTCAGCGCTTCCCAAACCCACCACAACCTCATGAGCAATTGTGGGATTTGCTTGCAGCAGCCATGGTACGCCGCCCATTTTTGTGTAGGCGGCGAGACCAATGTTATTCAGGACGTAGCCGAGTTGTCGGTCCGGCACGTCTACCGTCTGAATCTTGAAGCTTTGGACGGGTGTCTGCGCACTCAGGAAGGTCGCCTTTGTGACGAGGTAGGGGTTGTCCGAACCTGCCAGGTCGCGGAACCGCTCCTCGGTTTGCACAAGAACCAAATCCCATTTCGCGTTCTGCTGTCCTGCTGCCGCAAGCGCTTGGCGGCTGGCGCGGTCGTATGCCGCCACGCTGCCGTCCGCAGCGAAAAAGAAATCAGCCGTAAAGTCTTGCAACGCGTACTTTCGAATGAATCCCTGTTCGAAGGGGGCGGCGTCGCCGCCGCCGGACGAGACGCCGTGCAGGAATTTGTACACCACCTGTTCCACGACGCCCTGATAACGGCTCTGGCAGATGACAGCGACGCGCGGCCGTGACGGTGAAAACGCTTTAGCGGTGTAGGGCCCGTATTGTTTGAGGCCCCGATCGTTCCATGTGTCCGTCTTGCGGCTTGCTGGATCGAAGACGTATGTAGGACGTGGCGCTCGTTCTACGACGGGAAAGCCGGGTGAACCTTCGGCGAGAAACGGCTGAACCGTGAACATGACCTCCGGGCCGACTTGGAATGTGCTCTTGCCGATGTGCTGCATCAGAGAGCGCAGGCGAGCGAGACGTTCGGGTCCTTGATGAAAGCCACGCATTGCAGCATCGATCCGGCCCAATACGTGCTCTGCGCGCCCGCCGAGCGATGCCGTGAGGATAGCCTGCAGCGCTTCCCGACGAGGTTCCGGATAGACAGAAGCAGCGTCAACCTGCGTGTCGCCTTCGCGCGTGTCGGTAAGTTGCAGCACAGATCCGTCAACCGCTACGACACGCCCGACTAATCGTCGGCGCGGCTGAACCCGCGAGTCGACGGGATGTCCCGGTCGGCTGATGTACCACCCCACTAGTGAGACCCCGGCGTCGATCAGCGTCTTACAAGTGGCCTCGATTCGAACTGCCGACTCGACGTCGACCGTCACGCTGACCACGGGTGTACCGGCAGGCTGAATGGGCCGCACGTCGAGCGTGTAACGCGGCGCGATAATCAGCCATGCCGGCCTCGTAGCCCATTGCGGAGCAGCTTGACCGATCAAATCATCTTTTCGTCCAGCAGCGATGAACACCACTGGATCGAAATCGAGTAGCGTGCGTCCAAGTGTATGGAAGTACGACACCAGCGCGTGCCGCACGACACGCGCGCCCGTTCGGACGTCAGTTTCGAGATCGATCGCATGACGGGTCCCGAGGCCGACGTGCTGCGCGTCCGGGGCCGCCGGCGCGACGATCAATTCGTTGGCAATCCTGAAGACAACGTGCGTACCAGCGTAACGGCCTCGCATCTCGCGCAGGTGCTCAGCAGATTCATACGGACTCTTTTCGACTTCAAGCAGTCGGGGAGCGAAACGCACGGGCGAAACATTGAGCAACAACCGTCTGGCCGAAGAACCGTTCATCGGATTCCGATAATAGCCGCAGAAGCGGCGACCTACCGCCGTTTCCGGACAAGCGTGCGGAGGTCATGCTCGTTAAAGACCTTCACCAGATCCGTGACTTTGCAGTCCAGAGCGGCCGCTAGGCGGAGCAGCATCGAAAGACTGGGCACCTTTCGGCCGTGCTCCATGGCGCTGATGTAGGCGAATGTGGTGTCGGCGAGGGCGGCGAGCGACCGAACTGTTTCGCCTCTCTTCTCACGAAGCTCTTTCAAACGTACACCGAAGATCTCCGCTTCCGGTGGGAAAGGCGTCGTCACGCGGCACCGTCTCTCTTGACGTCGCGGGTATGCTCTGTTATCCTGCAGGAATACAGCAGGAGATCACGCATCATGCTCGACCCAGCCCTCATCCAACGCATCCGCGCCATCTTCCTACATCACGAGCCGCGCGTCACGATCGCCGACGCGGCGGGCCTCCTCGGGTGGTCGCGCGCGGAGATGAACGCCGCCATTCGCAACGGCGAGATCGAAGTCGTCGAAACGTGCAGCGGGAAGAGGATCGAGCTGCGGGAGCTGGCGGCGTACGCGCTCCAGCAATGGCCGTTGACGGACATCGAGGAGGCCCTCGGGCGGGATGCGACGTTGATCCTCCCTCCGGCGTTACGGACGCGGAAGCTCACGGTGCGGCTCCCGCGATATCAGATCGGCGCCCTCGAGGTGCTGGCGGAGGACGGGCGGGAGTCGGTCGACGCGATGCTCACGCGGATGTTCGAAGAGCTGGCGGACCTCAATCAGCAGCGCCTCTCGCGCGTCATCCCGGGTCTCACGGAGGCGATGACGTGGCCTGAGACGGGAGAGAGCGACCGCGCCTGCTGAAGCAACCGACCTGGAGGTGATGCGCAATGCCCTCACGACTGTCCGATGCCATCCGCCGTCTCCCCGCGCTCAGCCGGCCGCGACCTCGCCGCGCGCGGAAAGCGATCGAAGCACCGACCGCCCCGTCTAGAGAACCGCAAACGCGGCCGGCGCGCGCGCCCTACGTCCTCACACTCTCCTCGCGACGCATCACGCGACGCACCCTCCCCGAGGCCGTCGTACCGTACTTGAGAATGTCGGGACGCTGGCTCGAAGAGCATGGGTTCGCAATCGGCTCCGGCGTGCAGGTCGTGGTCGAGCATGGTCGCGTCACGCTGATCAGCGGCGGCGACGCGCGGCGTTGATCTCACCTGCCCGCACACACGCGCCTGAGGCCTGAAGAGGCTGCGGACCGAGCCAACGCAGTGATCTGCGCGGCGGGAAAGTGTCACAGATCGCTTTTAAATGATCGCGGATGGGATTAAAGCCATCGCGGATCATTTAAAAGCGACCCATGGACACTTTTATCCCATCGCGCATCACTTAAATCCGATCGCGGATGGCTTTTATCCCATCGCCGATCGTTTAAATCCGATCGTGGATCGGAAAAAAGTGACCGTTCCTCGGATTTAAGTGATTTCGATACGCGTGCACGGGCGTGACAGCAGTTCCGCGTCCTTGCGGCAAACCCGCGCGGCAGCACCCGCGTCCCGCATCAGCTCCCGGGCGGCTTCGGGGGCGAGCAGTCTCGGCGAGGTCTATCGCGCGCCGCGAGATCTGAGGCTGGGCCGCGAGATCGCGCTGAAGCGTGCTTCCCGCTAACGTCGTGCTCCGTCGCGTCAAAGTGCAAAGTTAGGGGGTTGGTGTCCGTATTCGACAAGGTTTCCGACCTGCCGTCGCTACTGCCAAAGTGAGTGCGGCCAAGGAGACCAGCAATGCCACAGATCGAGAAAGCGGCCTCGTGCAAGCGAATGGGGTCGCAGCGCCGGCGCTCTGGTCGCGGAAGAAGTCTCACCGCTCGGACTCACACCGCCCCAAGCCGGCGATGACGGCCAAGAGCGCCCCTCCGCGTCCGTGAGCGGGTGTAAGCTAGTCACGATGAAGGTTGTTACCTACGAAGCAGTCGTCGATGGGGGCGAAGTCAGACTGCCTGAAACGGTGAAACTCCCCGAGCACGCAAAGGTGTACGTCGTTGTTCCCGGCGTTGAAGAACTGCCGTCCTTCACGATTCCCACTCCACACCTCCTGCGGCCCGAACAGGCAGCCGATTTCGCAATGGAGATCGTGGAAGACGAAGATGCCGCCGTACGATGATCGCCTCTTTGTTCCTCCTGCGCCGGTTCTAACCGCGCGCCTTCGCAATCCGCAGAACGGGACCACCATTGCGGACGTGCCCCTCCTGATCGATACAGGTGCTGACGTGACGCTGCTTCCGCTCGGCGCGGTGAACGCGGCCGGTATCGAGCAGACTGGCGCCTCGTACGAGTTACTGGCGTTCGACGGCAGATCGAATTCGGCCGGCGCCGTCCGCGCTGAGCTGTTTTTGCTTGGCCGGACCTTCCGCGGTCAGTTTCTCGTGATCGATCAGGACGTCGGAATCCTTGGCCGCAATGTTCTCAATGCTCTCGCTCTTCTGCTGGATGGACCGCAGCAAACGTGGAGCGAGTACAGAGGCGATCGCATCCCATCGCGCTGACGCGCATGGCTTGCTTCGGCAGCTTCGCGAAGCCCTCGTTGTTGCCGACAGCATCAACGCCGACGCCTCGCTTCCGTTGCGCCTTTCCTGTTCACGGCCATCTCCGCCGGCGAGTCGGCGACGGCCATCCCTGCCAAGCGGGCAGCGACAAAGCGAGCCGGCTTCCTGCGTTCGCCGGTCGAGCTCCGCTCCGACGACGGAGAACCTTTCAGATGGCCGACGAAGCTCGCTGCCTCGGGCACTTGCATTTGCAGCATGCCCAATTCGCGCCTCCGCTCCGCAGATCGGCCGCCGTAGCATGCCCCACGACGGCCGAATCAGGCGCTGAATGGGCTTCGACGCGCCAGAACATCCGAAGCGGCACGATGTCGGCAGTGAAGAGCGACGTCGATCCATCCCAGCAACATCCGCAAGAAACGACAACGCCCCCCCGCCGGGCGTCCGTCAATCTTTGAGAAGGTGAACTTCCGGGAGTGTGTGATGAAGGCAGTGGTGTACGAGCGGTATGGTGGTCCGGATGTGCTTCGCTTCGCCGAGGTGCCGACGCCGGTTCCCGGGGCCGGACGAGGTGCTGATCAGAATCCACGCGACCACCGTCAACTCCGGGGACTGGCGGGTGCGGAGTCTCGAAGTCCCTGCCGGTTTCGGCTTGCTCTCGCGCCTCGCCCTCGGCATCTGGGCGCCGCGTCAGCCGATCCTCGGCACGGAGCTCTCGGGCGTCGTCGCGTCGGTCGGCAGAGATGTCACGACGTTCAAGGCCGGTGATGCCGTCTTCGCCTTCCCCGGCGTGCGGATGGGCTGTCACGCGGAATACCGGTGCATGGCGCAGGACGCCGCCGTGGCACTGAAGCCGGCGAACCTCAGTCACGCGCAGGCGGCGGCACTCTCGTTCGGCGGAACGACCGCGCTCCATTTCTTTCGCAAAGCCCGCCTCGGCGCCGGCAAGAGCGTGCTGGTGAACGGCGCGTCGGGCGCGGTCGGGACGGCGGCCGTCCAGTTGGCGAAGCACTTCGGTGCGGAGGTGACGGCCGTATGCAGCGGCCGAAACGCTGCCATGGTCACGTCGCTGGGGGCGGATCACGTCATCGACTACACAAAGGAGGACTTCACCCGCAACGGCCGCGCGTACGACGTCATCATCGACACGGCAGGAACCGCACCGTTCGCGCGGAGCAGGGCATCGCTCCGGGACGGCGGGCACTTGCTGGTCGTCCTCGGCGGACTGCGCGACCTGCTGCGCATGATCGGCACGAACACGATGCACATCGTCGCCGACCAGATCGCCGGCGCCATCCGCATCCCCATCCTGCACGTCGCCGATCCCACCGCCGCCGCCGTGCGCGAGGCCGGTGCGACGACAGTCGGCCTCCTCGCCACCGGCTTCACGATGGAGAAGGAGTTCTATCGCGATGCCCTCGCCGCCCGCGGTCTGCGCGTGCTCATCCCCGATGCGGCGGATCGCGCGGAGGTGCATCGGGTGATTTACGAGGAACTGGTGCTCGGGAAGCTGGAAGAGAGCTCGCGTGAGACGTACCGCCGCGTGATTGCCGACCTCGTTGCCCGCGGCGCGGAAGGGATCATCCTCGGTTGCACGGAAATCGGGCTGCTGATCGGGCAGGCGGATTCGGCGGTGCCGGTGTTCGATACGGCGGAGATCCATGCGCGGGCGGCGGGGAGGGTGGCGGTCGGGGGCTAGCGCGGAGGCCTTGTTGTCTGCGGCGACGCGACATTCCCGGTGACAGAAGCTGCTTGACCTGTCCGACAGCTGGGGTCGCTGACGGATGCCGATGGTTGCGCTCTATGGCTGCGGGTGAAAGCTTCGCTGTTCGAGAAGACGCCGCGAGCCAAGCCAGGCGGCTTGATCAACTGCGTCCGCAACTTCCGCGACACAAGCGAGGTGCGGCACCTCGAAGAGTGGATCGATTGTGATCATGACTTCGCTGCACCGTCAGCACTCGGCGCGCTTGCCGTTGTCGCACCCGAACGCGCCATCGAGTTCGTGAGGAGCGGCGTACGGGGCGGAACACGAGGTTTCGCGTCGTGGTGGTTCCCCTGGCTCATGCTCGTTCGGCGCGACGAAACTCTCGAACTCGCCCGAGAGCGTCTATCCTCAGATGACGCCGTTCCGGAATGGTTTAGCCATTCGGAAGAATATCTGGACGCGGCTACGACTCGCGCAATTTCCGAGCGACTAACCGCGCAGCTAGCCGAGGCGCTGGAACGCCCGCAGCCCGAGGAAAAGCGTGTCCCTTTCGCGCCCGCCGCGAGGCTTCTCGCAGCAGCAGCTCACGTCACGACGGTGGATGTACTCGCGTCATATGCTGACTCCGTGTTTGAGCGACAGCTGGTCGAAATGGCAGGGCGTCTGCCGTTCTCCGACGGTCACTATCTTTCAGACGAGGGCGCGGACATTCGGACAATCCTTCGGCGCGTCAGCGAAACCGGTTCTGTTGCAGCCATCGTTGAGGAACTCATGGCGGAACACAAGGTCGCGGTGCGGGCGATCGATTGGGCCGCTGCGTATCCCGTTGAGCCGATTCGCGAAGCACTCAGGGCGCGGCTGAGCCGAATCGCCGCGACGTGGAACGGTAAAGAAATTCCTTACCGCGTCATTCGGCTCATACGGTCGCTCGCACTCGTGGGAGACGACGGCGCTGTCGTGGACGCGATTTCGACATTCAGCGCCAATGCCGTGGACGACGATTTGCCTTGGTTGCTCGGTGACCAACCTCCATTGAGCGACGCGCTGGTCGAGAAGCTGCTCGCGACCGCCACGCTGTCGAGCTCTCCTGACGAGCAGTGTCGCTCACTTGGTGCGCTCCGGTTGTCGCGCCGCCACGACGTCGTTCCGACGATCCTCGCGATCGCAGCGCGCACGGATGTAACCTCTGCGGTGCGGTGGTTTGCGCTAACGGCCGCGCGCGATCTGGTCAAGTTCGGCGCTGAGGTCGCCGACTTCGTTGGCAGCCTGGTCGCCTCTGACCCCGGCGACGAACGGCACATCCTTGCGGATCTGCTCATTCGCTCCGGCACGGCCGCATCCATGGATTTGCTGGCGACACTAGCGCGCAGGCTGCCCTTCACGCACGTGAGCGATCACGCTGTGGTCGAGCGCCTCGTCGATCGCTCTCCTCGCGGAAAGGAGATGGCGGAGCTACTCGCATCACATCTACCGCCCTTTCCCCACACCACTTTATTCAATCGCGACGCGTTCATCTGGTCGCGCCTGATTGCGGCGCTGGATCGCGCGGACCTTCGGCAGCAAGCGCTCGACTACGCCGGCACGCCCGTCGCGATGGTCAACCCACTGTCGATCATCGAATGCGTAGCAACGTTCGACGGCGACGCGGCGTTCGACTTCGCGCATGCGGCACTGCGAGGCGATGTTGAAGGGCGCGAAGTGCTGCCGCCGCACCTTCTACGCTACAACGCCAGACGCGCGGTGGACTCGCTCCTGCGGCACCTGCCAGAGGAACGCTCAGGTGTTGTTCGATGGCACGTCGCACGAACACTTCGTTGGTCCGGCGATCCCTCGATCGCTGCACGTGCCGAGGAGATGTCACGCGAGCGCTCACCGGAAATGCGCGCCGCAGCCTGCGACCTCGCCGGTTGGATTCCCCATGTCGTCGGCAATCATCGGCTCCGTGAACTCGCACTTGCTGACGAGAATAAGGATGTTCGCACGGCTGCCCGCGACGCTTTAGAACGGCAACTGCGGCTTGCACAATCAGAGGAGCTACGCGACCGTCTCCGCAGAAGTGGCGGCAGCAAGGCTTGGATGTACGCGGAAGCGCTCGTCAGTTATGCCGATCCTTACCTGCTCGATCGTCGGGAGGATCCGCTGTTCATTTACAGCGCACTCGAGCAGAAGCCTCGCGCGTTGAGGTTGATGGTAGAACAATGGCTGGAGCCTCGGCGGAAACAGGTAGATCGTGACGCCGAGTCGGAGGATCTGGTGCGCGGGAGACGAAGCGTCTAGCGCGACGAAGCAGCAAACGTCTGCGAACCCTGCCTGCGCGGTCAGGCCGCGAACTCCTCCAGAGTTCGAAGCCACTCATCGAAGTGGGGACATTCTGCACGGACCGCTTCCAACCCGATCCGTTGCAACGTCAGCGGTCCGTGCACAGTCTTTCGGTACGTTGGGAAGAGCGCCTTGATCCTCTTGGAGGGCGCAGTGGTTGCGCCTTCGTTAATGTCTTCAGGCGTGGTGACGCTCGTACAGATTGCCGCAAATTGATCGCGGCCGGCGGACTGCGTCAGCGCCCGCGGCAGTTCGTCGGGAGACACAAACAGCCACGCTTCGAACTCGTGCAACGCAAGAAAAGGAACAAAATTCTTCGGCGCGCCGAGTTCGTCGCGGATGCTGTTTTCGACATGTCTCACCCGGGCGAGAGGTGCCGCCTTGGGCCGCGTCGCCATTCCGGGAAAATCTTCAGGCAAGCCGTAGTAGTCCAGCAGAGTCGTGACAAGGGCGCCACCGCTACCCTGCAATAGCCGCCGCACGTCCGCGCGGAACTTGCCGTAGTTCGTTACGCCGCCCTTGAAGTTAGGTCCATCCTTGACACGCTTCGTGACGAGCAGCGTGGGGGCCAGGAATACCTGACGATCAACAAATGAAGGTGCCAGAACATCTTTCACGAATCGCTCTTCGGTCTGACCTTCCACGAGGATCAGCACACGTTTCACGGCCGCGCTCCGAGCACGTTCTTCTCCCACAGCTCACCGAGGGCGTAGTCGTCAAGCCAGCCCGCCATATCTGCTTCACTCAGGTGGCGAAAGACGCTTTGACCCTGTTCGCGGTCGACAGTCCATACGTCGTTGGGTTCGAACTGATTCACCAACGTCACTGATTGCGTTGCGATCATGACTTGCGTTCGCGCGGCAGCGGACGCGAGGAGTGACGCAAGGAGGTTGATCGCAGCCGGATGAAGACCGAGTTCCGGTTCGTCGAGTAACACCATCGCCGGCAGGTCGGGCTGCAACAGCAGCGTCGCCAAGCAGATGAAGCGCAGTGTTCCGTCCGATAACGAGGATGCGTTGAAGTACGCGTCACTGCCAACTTCCTTCCACTCGAGGCGGATCTTCCCTTCGTTCAGACGAGAAGGCTGCAGGCGGAAATCATCGAAGAACGGTGCGATCTGTCGCACCGTGTCGCGGACATTCGCCATGTGATCAGGACGTTTCTGCTGCAGCCAGTACAGAAAGGCAGGCAGGTTCTCCGCTTGTGGTCGGAGATACTGGTTGTCATCAATGTCACTCATCCCTTTCGCCGCGGCGTGGTCGCTGGTGTCATGAAAGTGGTAGACGCGATAGCTTTCGAGGTCGCGCAGTACCTGACGCGTCGAGATATGGCTTTGTTGGCGCAGGTTCGATTCGCGTGTTTGAGACGCGACCGGCCAATCGAACGGACGTGGATACCGCTTCTCATGGTAGTAAGCGGTTTCGCTTGCGATGACCAGTGAGTCGTCGTCGGTTCCGGCGAGACTGACCGAATACGCATTAGATGTGGAAAGCCCTTCGGAGAACTCGAGCCGAAAACTCATCATCGGAGAGGTTCTGCGCCCGAAGTAGAGCAGCGTGTCCGCGCCACCCTTGCGCATTGTGTAGGCGGCAAGGTTCTGGTTGACGATCTCGCGGAGAAACCGAAAGATCTCAACCAGGTTTGATTTGCCGGACCCGTTTCCGCCGATGAATACGTTCAGGGCGCCCAGGCGCAGCGTCTGCTCCCGGATCGACTTAAAGTTCTGAACGGTTAGACTGTCGAGCTTACGCATGGTGAGCAGTTCCAGCGTTGGTGTCGCCTCAAGCGGCGGAGTTTACCTCGGAGCGTTAGGCGCACCGAGGCAAATCGAGCCGCTGCACCCACCTCTGAATAACACGCAACCGGCGTGGCCAGTAACTCGCGACTGCTGAGCGTGTTACGGGACCTTCGCCGGTCATCGCGGATGCGTGGCGGATGATCCCTTCTACCGGCTGTGGCGCCTGCGCGGCCATCGCGTGTCAAAGACTTCAACGAGGTCGACGACTCGGCACTCCAGTGCCTCCGCTAACCGCAGGATCATCGTCAGGCTCGGCACCTTCACCCCGCGTTCGAGGTTACTGATAAATGGGTGATTCGATCCGCAGCGTTCAGCGAGCTCGCCTTGCGTCAGATTCCGCCCCGTTCGCAGCTCGCGGAGACGCTGGCCGAAGATGACGCCTTCACTTGCCGTCTTCAGCGTCAAAGTGCAGTGCTCCCCTTGACGAAAGCGTGTTCGCGACGTATCCTATGGGATACATCGAGAAGAGCTGCCATGCCCAAACCCACCGCCGACCAAATCCGCCGCATCTTCCTTAGCCCCCGCCCGAACCTCGTCCTCATGACCGCGGCCGATCTCCTCGGGATGACGTTGAAGGACCTCAAGAAAGACATTGACGACGGGGTCATTGTAGCGAGTTCGACTCCCCTCGGCGTGCGGATCAGTCGGGAGGAGATGATGGTGGCGGCCATCCGGCTTTGGGAGCAGACGGTGATCGAAGACGCGCTCGGTGGGGAGGCGGCGGCGGTGTTGCCGGAGGCGATCCGGCTGGTGTTGCTGCGGGTGCGCGTGCCGCGGTATCAGCGCGACATGCTGATGGCGCTCGCGCAGCGGCATGGGGTGTCCGTGGACGAGATTGTGACGCGTGAGCTGGAGGATGTGGCGTGCGCGCATGCAGAGGAGCTTGCGGACGTCGTGCCGTCACTGGCGATCGGGCTCGCGGTAGGAACCGATGCCGGCGGGCGTTGGCCAAACCTTCATCAGTGACGTATGAGTGCGGCCGCCGAAGGAGCCCTGAGGCGCACGAGCGTACGTGAACAGCCTCGGCTCAAGAGGGCACTTCCATTCACGGCCCCCCTCAGATAGCCGGCTGTCGGCGCTCCGCCGTATTCAGACGTTCCCCGCTCGGCAGTGTTCGATTTCAGGCGTCGATCTGCGACACTCCGCCCGATGCTCTTGGTTGATCTGCCGACGTACAACTCGCGGCGCTCGCTCGCTCGACTGCTTCTTACCTCCATCGCTTCGGCGCAAGCACCGGCCGGCGGCCCGGCGGAGGCGCAGCGGTGACACGCGATCGCGACGCCGACTACCTCGTCCCGCTCGTCCGCGAGCTCGCCCAGTTGCCGAGCGAGGCGGAATGGGTCGAGTTCAAACGAGGCAACGATGATCCTCGCGAGATCGGCGAGTACATCTCCGCCCTCTCGAACTCCGCGGCCCTGCTCGGCAAGCCGTCCGCGTATCTCCTCTGGGGCATCGATGACACGACCCACGAAATCGTCGGGACGACGTTCGCCCCTCGGACCGCGAAGGTCGGCAACGAGGAACTGGAGAACTGGCTCCTCCGGGTGCTCGAGCCAAAGATCGACTTTCGCTTCTTCGAACTGGAGGTGGACGGGAAGAAGGTCGTTCTGCTCGAAATCGACCGCGCCTTCCGCCATCCCGTCCGCTTTCAAGGCCACGAGTACGTCCGCGTTGGCTCGTACAAGAAGAACCTGAAAGATTTTCCGGAGAAAGAGCGCGAGCTCTGGCGAGCGCTCGACCGTGCTCCGTTTGAGACCGGAACAGCAGTCGAAAACCGGACGCGCGACCAAGTCCTGGAACTGCTGGACTATCCCTCCTACTTCGAGCTGATGGGCCGGCCGCTTCCTGCAGCCGCCCATGGAATTCTCGCGGCGCTCGAAGCGGACGAGCTGATTCGTGCGAACGATGCCGGGCAGTGGGACATCACGAATGTCGGCGCGATGCTGTTCGCGAAACGGCTGGAGGATTTTCCTCGGCTGCGGCGGAAAGCGATGCGCGTGATCCAGTATCGAGGAGGTAGCCGGCTCGAGACGATTAAGGAGCAGGAGGGGACGAAAGGGTACGCGTCCGGGTTTGCGGGCCTGATCGCCTACATCAACGGTCTTCTACCGGCCAACGAAGTGATCGAGCAAGCGTTCCGCACGACGGTCCGGATGTATCCGGAACTTGCTGTTCGCGAGCTCGTAGCGAATGCCCTCATCCACCAGGATTTCTTCGTCACGGGCGCCGGACCGATGGTCGAGATCTTCGACGATCGGATGGAGATCACGAATCCAGGGCTGCCGCTCGTATCGCCCGACCGCTTTCTCGATACGCCGCCCAAGTCGCGGAACGAGTTGCTCGCCGCGCTGATGCGACGCATGGGGATATGCGAGGAGCGCGGAAGCGGCATCGACAAGATCGTCTCGCAGACAGAGGTCTTCCAGTTGCCGGCACCCATCTTCGAAGCGGCCGGTGAGAGTACGCGCTCGGTGCTCTTCGCCCACCGTCCACTGGCGGAGATGAGCAGAGAAGATCGGGTGCGCGCCTGCTATCTCCACGCATGCCTGAAGTACGTGAATCGTAGTTATCTGACGAACACGTCCGTACGCGAGCGGTTCGGGATCGAGCAGCAAAACATTGCCTACGCCTCGCGTCTCATCAAAGAAGCAGTTGAGGCGGGCGTGATCGCGCCTTTCGATCCGGGGGCGGCACCTAAGTTGATGAAGTACGTGCCGTGGTGGGCTCAGCCGCACGCGGATGGGGCCCGCGGTACTTGATTGGCTGAATGGTGAACGCGTCCTCAGCGATGAGTCAGTCCGCGTAAGCCGCTGGTTTGCAGTCGCTTACGCAACGGCCTGTTTACTTGACGGGTACTTGATGGGGCTTCGTTGGTCGCGGCTAGCGTCGGGAGTCGTAAGCAAACGACAACGGCCACCCGCCGGGTAGCCGTCAATCTTTGAGAAGGTGAACTTCACGGGAGTGTGTGATGAAGGCAGTGGTGTACGAGCGGTATGGTGGTCCGGACGTGCTTCGCTTCGCCGAGGTGCCGACGCCGGTTCCCGGGCCGGGCGAGGTGCTGATCAGAATTCACGCGACCACCGTCAATTCCGCGGACTGGCGGGTGCGGAGTCTCGAAGTCCCTGCCGGTTTCGGCCTGCTCTCGCGCCTCGCCCTCGGCATCCGAGGGCCGCGCCAGCCGATCCTCGGCACGGAGCTCTCGGGCGTCGTCGCGTCGGTCGGCAGAGACGTCACCAAGTTCAAGCCCGGGGATGCCGTCTTCGCCTTCCCCGGCGTCCGGATGGGCTGTCACGCCGAATACCGCTGCATGGCGCAGGACGCGGCCGTGGCACTGAAGCCGGCGAACGTCAGTCACGCGCAGGCGGCGGCACTCTCGTTTGGCGGAACGACCGCGCTCCATTTCCTGCGCAAAGCGGGCCTTGGCGCCGGCAAGAGCGTGCTGGTGAACGGCGCGTCGGGCGCGGTCGGCACGGCGGCCATCCAGTTGGCGAAGCATTTCGGTGCGGAAGTGACCGCGGTCTGCAGCGGCCGGAACGCCGCCATGGTCACGTCGCTGGGGGCGGATCACGTCATCGACTACACCAAGGACGACTTCACCCGCAACGGGCGCGCGTACGACGTCATCCTCGACACGGCAGGAACCGCACCGTTCGCGCGGAGCAGGGCATCGCTCCGTGACGGCGGGCAGTTGCTGGTCGTCCTCGGCGGACTGCGCGACCTGCTGCGCATTCCGTGGGTTGCGCTCACGGACAGCCGGAAGGTCGTCGGAGGCACCGCGACCGGGACCGCCGAGGACCTCCGCTTCCTCGCCGACCTGGCGGAACGTGGGGAGCTGAAGCCGGTCATCGACCGCACCTACCGCTTCGAAGAGATCGTGGAGGCGCACCGCTACGTCGACACCGGCCGAAAGACGGGAAGTATCGTGATTACGCTCGAGCCTTGAGCGCCAGCAGCCGGGACGTCGCGCGCAAGCTCTTCATCGCCGCGAGCACGGTGAAGAAGCACCTCGGAACATCTCGCTAACTTCCTGTCGACCGCAGAGTCGAAGCGGTTGTGCGGGCGCACGAGATGAAGCTGCTGTAGGGCCGCATTGAAATGGGGCACAAGCCGCACTCGTTACGCCAGCGTCCAAAATCGTCACTCACGAAAGGTCCGTCCTCGTGCGTCATTTCTCCGTCTTCGTCGCTGTTGCTGCAGTCTCGATTGCCGCCGCTGCTCATGCCTCGGCGCCCGCGGCAACCTGCAGGATTGTCGAGGCATCGACAGCCTCGCTTCAGGCCGTCCAGCGGTCGACCAGCATCAGCGTCGCGTGGGGGCAACGAGTCGAGTACCGCTCCTTCGCCGACCACACCTTTCACTCCGTGAAGGCGTATCCGGGGGTGCATGTCGAGGTGCTGCTGAGTGACAGTTGGACGACTGGACCCAACGCGCTGACCGACGAGGCGACACGCCGGCTCGTGACGCGAGCCGATCTTCTTTACGAGACGTACCGCGATCTGACGGGC